>BNJU01003446.1_pt1 | contig 94280 bp, 129 predicted proteins | sample 8539281 | NCBI WGS metagenome assembly BNJU01 (sample SAMD00202456, study PRJDB9452) | human saliva metagenome | isolation source: human saliva | place: Japan
CAACCACCGTGGTCACGGTCAGGTATCGCTATGGGCATTGACCTGAATGGTATGATGGCTGAGATCATGCAGGCAAACAGCGTCTGTAAGGGGAGGGTGGCTCATGCACATCGCTGAGGGTCGATGCCGGCAACCTCGGTGCCAACGGGATCGCCGGTGGCGGTATGGGTATCGCTATCGGTGCAGCCCTCACTCAGAAAGATGAAGAACACGCAGAGATCGTCGTATGCTGCTTCGGATGACGGCGCAACGACAGGTACCTTTCAGCGAAACGCTCAAATGGCAGCCGATCTCGGGAATCTCCCTGGATCTTCTACTGCATCAACAACGGCTACGGCATCTCACGCCTATCAGCCTGCTGATGCGCACGAAGCATGCTCTATGAGCGTGCTTGCTGCCTCATGGTGTCCCTGGCGTCTTCATCGAAGATGGCACTGACCTGCCAGCTGTACGTGAGACGATGGACAAGGTGATCAAGGATGCACGTGCTGGCGAGGGTCCTGTCCTGCATCGAAGCCATCTCCTACCGCTGGTATCGGTCACCTCGACCTCTGACCCTGGTAAGTATCGTACAAGGGAAGAGGTAGATGAGTGGGAGAGAAGGATCTCATCCTCCAAGTTCCCGCAACTACCTGCTTGAAAAGAAGCTCGCTCGAGGCGAGGCTCGATGCTATCGAGGCTGCGAGCCACGAGAGCCATGACGCTGCTGTAGAGTACGGTCGCAAGGGGCTCAGAACCTCTCCTGGTCGGCTTCGAAGATATCTTCACCGAATAGGCCACTGCTCTTCACTAACCCCTGTAGAAAAGAATAGACTATTATGATAGAAGGACAAGAAACAAAAGGTGATGTCCGTACGCTGACGCCATCATCGAAGCTGATGAGCGAAGAGATGCGTCGGGATGAGGAACGTCTTCCTTCATCGGTGAAGATGTCGGCGTCTATGGTGGTGACTTTCGGTACCTCACGTCGGCATGCTGGAGGAGTCGGTAGCGAGCGTACGTGACACGCCTATCTCCGAGAACGCTATCTCGGCTAGTGCTGTCGGGGCTGCTCTGACGGGGATGCGTCCCATCGTCGACGTGACCTTTCATGACTTCATCGTGCTAGCATGATGGACAAACTATCGTGAACCAGGCGCCAAGACCCGCATATGTACGGTGGTAAGGGTTCTGTGCCCGTTGTCTTCCGCTGCGCTGCAGGCTCTGGTCTGGGCTCTGCTGCTCAGCACTCTCAGAGCCTCGGAATCTGGTTTCTGCCACATCCTGGTCTCAGGTCGTTGCTCCAGGTACCCTCTGCTGATGTCAAGGCTGCTGATGCCGCTGTCCGCGACAAACAACCCCTGTGATCTTCCTTGAGTACAAGGCTCAGTACAACATGAAGGGTGAGGTACCTACCTCTCCTGACTTTGTCCTGCCTATTGGCAAGGCTGATATCAAGCGCGTCGGTAAGGACGTCACCGTGGTTACCTACGGTCGTATGCTGGAGCGCGTCCTCAGGGCTGCTGACAAGGCTGCTGAGAAGGGTATCGGGGTCGAAGTGGTTGACCTCGTGACGCTGGCTCCGCTGGATCGCGAGACGATCATCGAGTCCGTCCGCAAGACGGGTCGTGTACTCCTCGTAAACGATGCTCACAAGACGGGTGGTTTCCTCGGTGAGATCGCAGCTTCTATCGCTGAGAGCGGTGCCTTCGACTATCTCGATAGCCGCATCCTGCGTCTGGCCGCTGAGGATATCCCTACGCCTTACAACCACTCTCTTGAGGTCGCTATGCTCCCCGATGTTGACCGCATCCTGAAGTATATCGAGCGCCTCTACGACAAGCGCTAATCGTCGCACACGAAGATACTATCCGCGTATAGCCCCTACCCCAATCGACAGGTGAGGCTGTCACGTCATAAGAATAATCTGAATATGGAAATGATAAAACTAAGAGCCACCTGCAGCTCGCTCATTGGCTCACCGCATGGAGTCGACCTGAATGCGATCGCAGGCTCTGGCTGCAAGGGCGTATCCACGCTGAGGACGTAGCTGAGTTCAGCTACGAGAGGCAGGTGGTATCACTCCTCTGGCTAAGAAGATCGCTTTGATGCCTTTGGCGTCGATACCTCTACGATTAAAGGGGACGGGCTTCCGTGGGAAGATCACGCGATCTGATGTAGCTGCTGTCGCTGGAGATCGCTATTACCCCAACCTCGAGGGATCATCGAGTCCCTTCACGCAGGATAAACCTGCTGCTGCCCTGCCGCCGCTCCAGCTGCTGCACCCGGCAGCCCTCCTGCTGTCGCTCAAGCTCCTGCCTGCGCCTCTGCAATCGCCGCTGCTCAGGTGAAGCTCGAGATCGTACCGATGAACATGATGCGTCGCGTCATCGCTAAGCGTATGGCAGATAGCTACTTTCTCGCTCCTACCTTCGTCCTGAACTATGAGGGTCGATATGACGCAGCTACGAAGCTCGCAAGCAGCTCCTCGAGCCTATCAAGGAGAAGACGGGCAAGAAGCTCACCGTCACGGATATCATCTCCATCGCTGTCGTGCGCACGCTGATGAATCACCCTATATCAATGCCTCTCTCTCTGCTGATGGCTCACAGATCGAGCTTCACAACTATGTGAACCTCGCTGGCGGTCGGTATGGATGAAGGCCTTCTGGTCCCTGTCGTTCATGGGGCAGAGAAGCTAGCCTCGTAGACCTGATGCTTCGTCTCAAGGGACATCACCGAGCGTGCTGTTGGCAAAAGCTACGCCGCAGGATCAGGAAGGTAGCACCTTCACCACTCTCCAACCTGGGTATGTGGTGTCGAGTCCTTCCTCGATCATCAATCAGCCTAACTCCGCTATCCTCTCCATCGCAGGGACGAAGGGAGATGCCGTCGTACGCAACGGCGAAGTCGTCATCCGCCCCATCATGAAGATGAGGCTTGACCAGCGACCACCGTGTCATCAACGGTCTTGGTGCAGCTAAGTTCATGCAGAGCTGAGGGCTACCCTGGAGTCTCCCACTCCTCTCCTCGTTTTAAATCAACCACTCGAACCACAAAGAAGATCCTAAATAGATATGGCAGCAGAGATCATCATGCCCAAGACGGGCTTAGATATGACCGAAGGTGAGATCGTCAGCTGGCGCAAGAACGAGGAGACCCCGTACAGGCTGGTGAGTCCTCCTCGAAATCATGACCGACAAGACGAGCATGGAGCTCGAAGCTGAAGCTTCAGAATGTGCTCCTCAAGATCACTCACTCAGGCTGGTGAGACGGTACCCATCGCCGAAGTCATCGGTTACATCGGTGAAGCTGGCGAAAGCCTTGAGACCGTCCGCACGAAGGATGAGATCGTACCCTGAAAAAGCAGGAAGGTCCTAAGCACGAAGGTGCTGCTCTTCCCTCTGAGTACACCTCGAAGGCTCTTATCACCTCTGCGTCATCGGTGGTAGCGCCTGCAGGTCTACGTAGCTGCTATCCGTGCTGCACAGCTCGGTGCTAAGGTCGCTATCGTTGAGAAGGCTGAGTTCGGTGGTACCTGCCTCAACAAAGGGCTGTATCCCTACCAAGACGTTCCTCCGCAATGCTGAGATCCTCGACGGTGTGGCACAGGCTGCAGCTCGTGGTATCAACCGCTGACACCAGCTTCACTGTTGATATGAAGAAGCTCGTCTCTTACAAGAACAGCGTAGTGAAGAAGCTCACGGGCGGTGTCTCTACTGCTCAAGAGCAACGGTGTCGAAGTCTTCCGCGGTGTCGGTAAGATCAACCGCGACAAGGACGTCGTCGTCGATGGTAAGGACATCATCAAGGCTGATAAGATCATCCTCGCTGGCGGCTCTAAAAGGTAGGCTCGTCTACCTATCCTGGTCTCGATCATCCTGCAGTCTGACCAGTGACGATATCCTCAGCCTCGAAGAGCAGTCCCGAAAAGCCTCGTCGTCATCGGCGGTGGTGTCATCGGTGTCAGATGCTGAAGCCCTCGTATCCCTCGGTACGGGGTGACGATCATCGAGATGGCTGACTACATCATCCCTGCTCTTGATAAAGGAAGTCTCAGACGCTCCGTAGCGAACTCGAGAAACGCGGTATCAAGATCCTGACTGGTGCTGCTATCGAAAGATCGAAGACCGCTCGGGCAAGCTCGCTGCTATCCTCAAGGATGGTACGGCTATCGAAGCTGAGAAGGCTCTGCTCTCATCGGTCGTGCCTGATCTCGAAGGGTCGGTGAGATCGAGATTCGAGATCGAGCGCGGTCGCATCAAGGTCGACAAGTTCATGGAGACCAGCGTCAAGCGTATCTATGCTCCTGGTGACGTCAACGGTCTGAAGATGCTTGCTCACACGGCCTTCCGTATAGGTGAGGTCGCTGCTGAGGAACGCTCTGCAGGGGCAATGAACGTGCTCTCAAGATGCTCTCCGCTCCTTCTGTAGTCTATACGCGCCCAGAGGTCGCTGGTCGGTCTGACCGAAGACCAGGCACGTGAGAAGTACGGTGATGTCCGCATCGGTAAGTTTGCCTTCGCTAGCTAACGGCCGTGCACTCGCTTTCTGGTGAAACGGAAGGCTTCGTGAAGTTATCCTCGACAACAAGTACGGTGAGATCCTCGGTATCCACATCATCGGTGCATGGCTGCTGAAATGATCAGCCAGGCTTCGCTGATCATGGAGATGGAAGCTACCGCTGAGGAAGTCATCGCTACGATCTACGGGCACCCCACCTACTCCGAAGCTCTCTGTAGGCTATCGCTGACGCCCTGGGTCTGGCTATTCACCTTCCCGCTAAGAAGAAGTAACTTCTCGTAGAGCTCTTTGTAGCTCTATGCTCTGATAAGACAAGCCTCCCACTGCTTTTTGCGTGAAGCGGTGGGGAGACTCTTTGTCGAGGTAGGGAAGCATCTTTCTCAGGCGATGCTATAGTGAGCTATGGAGATAGGTGGTTGCTTATCTGATGGATAAATAGGAGATGTAAGACCGTGCGATGACCCTCCTCTACTCGTTTCCTTTTGCGACCAGTACTGGTCGCTGGAAGTAAAACAGTACTGGTTGGGGATATCGACCAGCACTGGTCAGCGAATGGAGCAGTACTGGTCACCTCTCGGATCAGTACTGGTTACTTTCCGACTTCATAGTAGTGCTTTCTGCTGAGGTATTTCTCTCAGCTACTGCTCTTCCTAGGGAAGGCTTCTTCTTGGAGGAAAGACGGAGATTTCTCTATGTAGCTACCTTCTGAAATATAGCTATCTTTGAGTGTTATAGCGGTGAGAGGCATTATCTTTTGCCTTCCCATATCTACCTGACTAACGACCCTACGATGATGATGAGCTACATATTGACTATATCAAGAATGTCAATTACGCACTCCTCACAACCATATCCCAGTCTGCAGCAGTATAGAGCTCGCGAATGTCGGTGAGGAAGACCTGCTGGATATCAGTGTCTCTATTGGGGGCGCTTTGTCCAGAGCAGCGCTCTGCTATATAGTCGTATTGATCGTGGGAAGCACGGTACGTATCTCTGATGTCGCTGTTCTCCCCAAGGCTGATGCTTTGCATTGGGCTCTCAGGCGCGTAATCTCCTCCTTCACTGTACAGATCTATAGCGAAGAAGTCTTGCTTTCGCAGGGAGTATGACCTGGAGTTGATGGCATTTGATCAATGGCTGGGGGACGCAGATCCTTCCACAGTGTCTGGCCTCTTTGTGGTGCCCAATCAGCCTGCTGTAGGGCGGATGGTCGTCAAGCATCAGCCTCCTCAAGCGATGACAGGGCAGATGCGCTTTGTCGAGTATCAAGATGGAGATCCCAATACGGTCGTTGAGCAAGTTAGCGCCATCTTTGCTGCGCTCCATCAGAAGCGATTATCTACCGCGCAGTGCCTGCCAGCTATGAGGATATCGGGCAGCGCATCACGCTAGCAAATCAGGTCGCTTGAGAGTCATCAGAACTGTATTGAGCTGACCCTCTGATGGCCCTCTGTGCTGGAGGCAGTTGGGATCAATGAGTAGGGGTCGTGATCATGCGTGGGCATGCCTTCCTCAGTGTTGGCTCCAGCGAAGTGTGCTACCGTCAGAGCATCTGTGATGATGCATCTTTCAGAGAAGGCATGCTCTGAGGGATCTCCGAGATGCTTGTACTTGAGTGTGCGAGCTTACTAAGGACTATGCTTCCTTTGAGCATGCACAGGAGATCGCTCAGCAGCATCTCAAGAGGGATAATGAGTTTCAGATGTTCATGACGACATAGCTCGCCGCCGCTTTGAGGGCATTATCTCGCACCAACTCGCCTCAGTGAGGGGCGGTACGTGGAAGCTGGCTCCCGAGAAAGCTCCTAAGCCTACGGCCTGTGCCATCGAGGCCACCCATCGCACTCGATATGATTTGGATCCGTGCCTATGACGGTAAGACGGAGGTCAATAAGCTTTGATATCTGGGAGCGGAAGCTCTTGGACCTCTCCTGCGCAACAATTTCCTCAATCTCTCTGTCCGTAGCCATAGCATACAGTTCATCTCCTTTTGATGTCGCTTCGATGGGGACTACTTGCAGGAGAATACAGTGCTGCATCCATCCTATTCCTGAGGAGTCGTACAGAGTAGATAGAGAAGAGTGCTTACTTCACTCGAGTATGATTAGCTCTCTGGAGCCGCTGATCCTAAATGATATCACGAGGCAGAAGCTCTTACATACCTACTACGCTGAGGATGAGACACAGCTGATCCTCAAGAATATCTATCGTCATGCTCGTACGACGAGGGAAGAGACGGGGCTAATCCGCTCTATCTGGCGATTGGTACTCCTTCGCTGCGTATAGAAGAAGAATAGCCTCGAGCACGCTATGCTCCACTTCTTCTCCTACCCGTGGATCTTGTCTATAAGCGTGGCGCTACTATATCCGCAAGCGGGATGAGGAGATCTCACTCATATCACCCTCATCGAATATATCCGCCAGACCCACGGCATACGTATCAAAGGGATTGATCCTCCCGGCGTGATGAGCATGGTGTCGATATACCCCTCATCTTTTGCGCAAGTCCGAGACGCTCTCCGAGAGCAAGAGTAAGTGGGATGTCGAGGAGGAGTGTGTCATGGGGACATTCTCCTTCATAAGCACCTGATGTGGCACGATATTCATAATCATCGTGAGGCTACTCTCGCATCCTGTCGTCGCCAGCCCTCGTCAGTGGTTCGCTCCAGTGGCAACCCCCAGCCTCTACAGACGAACTTGGTAGAGGAGGATAAACATCTGACTCCTGGGGCATTGCTCTACCTGTACCCGTAGACTCGTCACAGCTATCTGCTGTCTTGGAGGCCAGGGTGGCTCCTCCTTTCATACTCTATGGCCCTCCGGGTACAGGGGAAGTCACAGACGATCACGAACCTCATCGCCAATGCGCTGTACCAGGGGCGGCGGAGTGCTCTTCGTCAGCCGAGAAGATGGCTGCTCTCAGCGTGGTGCAGAGTCGACTTGAGAAGATCGGCCTTGATCCTTCTGCCTCGAGCTTCACTCAACAAGGTGACGAAGAAGCATGTCTTGGAGCAGCTGAGCAAAGCTCTGCATGCGGCGAAGATCCGAGAGCCAGAGAATATGACTCCATAGCTCAGAAGCTCTACGAGCGTCGTACACCGCTGATCCAGTATATGGAAGCCTTCATGAGGATCGAGAGGAGCCAAGCCTCCTCTACGAATGTATATCGCGCTATGAGTCGTATGCAGGTAGAGCCTCTTGAGGTTGCATTGAACGAGACAGCTGGCGCATCTTGATGGGAATTTATCACACACTGCGAAGAGCTGCTTGCAGCAAGCTGCCCCGCAGTACTCAATGTCGCAGGGCAGCCCTCGGAGCATCCTCTGGTTGGCTTGTGGCCCACTCTGTCTGCATCCAGGAGCCGCAGACTCAGCACGTCTCCTGGATGAAGGTGACTCTCACAGGACGCGCATACAGCGTGCGCATATTCTCCTTTACGGAGATCTTTGGCGCAGATCTGGAGGATGAGTGAGCGAAGTCTACGTCTTGGTATGAGACCTCCTCTCAGAGATCTCAGCCTCTCCATTGATGCACTCATCTGTCGCCGCTATTGCATTTGATGAGCATCAGATGGCCCAGTTGCGCTCGAGCTGGGAGCATCTGAGCATCGTGATGAACTCCGTGCTATGCTCACGGCTGACTGCCGGGAGGAGTTCCCAGAGATAGATGCACTGAGCCTCCTGCAGGTAGGAAGGCAATTGAAGACTCTGGTTCTTACCTCGCTTCTTTGCCTCTCGTAGCTACCTCAAGAAGATGCGCTTCTACAGTGAGCTGCAAGCTCAGACAGTAGCAGGGTATCTGGAGCGTGTGCTTGAGTATCAGAAGGAAGTTAAGCACTGTGCGGGAGAGCAGAGGATACACCAGCTTTTTGGGACGTAGCCTTTTCACTACGGAGCTGGGAAGCCTCTTGGATTACCTCCCTCGTTTGGTGAAGGCTCAGAGGCTTTTTGCTGAAGGCTACAGCTCTCAGTCTCCGCTACCCGAGAGTCCATTGGCCTGCTTTCACTGAAGAGCTAAAGCATCAGCTTCGAGGGCTCGATGCTCTCTCCGGTGAGTGGTCGCAGTATATAAAGGAGGCAGAGCCCTGGGTATCGTATCAGTTCCCTTCCGATAGCTCCTTCTCTGTGGCGCTTTCTTCGTGCTTATCTCGCTGTAGACTCATCAGGGGCTGGTCGGGAGCTGGGTATAGCTGGATACAGCTGCGTAGCGAACTTTCCTCGCAGGGGCCTTGACATCGATTCGCGAGGTGGAGGCGAAGCGAGTAGATGCATGCGCAGCTTTATGCAAGCCTCTTCAAAGGACTCTATCAGTCGTCTTAGCCGAGCAGAAGATAGCTCGGAGCGAGCTTCCTGCACGTTTGAGGGGAGCTTTTTGATCAGCAGGTGCAGCGCTAGCAAAGGAGTTGACGGCAGAGTTCCAAGAGCTGTCGAAGAAGATGCTCTATGCTCGCCTGTCCAATCAGCTTCCCATGTCTGAGGACATAGATAGATACGCTCGAGATCAGGCGCCTCAATCGTAATATAGCCACTGGGGGCGAGGTACTTCAATTCGCCAGCTGCTGGATGATATCCCAACCTTCTGCCGCGCTCTGCCCTTGTATGCTGATGGGCCCCTATGTCGGTGGCACAGTACAGACTTAGGGCGGAGAAGTTTGACTTAGTGATCTTCGGCAGAAGCCTCAGATGCCGACCAGTGAAGCTGTAGGAGCTATAGCTCGAGGGAATGCCCTCATCGTGGTAGGAGACCCTAGCAGATGCCTCAACGAGCTTCTTCAGTACGAACTCTGTCGAGGAAGAAGAGGAGAGTATTGATGACTTGGAGAGCATCCTGCAGGACTGCCAGGCTCTCAGTCTACCTTCGCTACAGACTGAATTGGCATCTACCGATCTCGCCACGAGAGCCTTATCGCTTCGAGTAATCATAGGAGTACTATGATGGGGAACTCATTACCTTCCCCTCAGTAGATGACCAAGCGACGAAGGTGCGATTCATTCATATCAAGGGGACCTATGACAAGGGGAAGACCCGACAAAAATAAGGCCGAGGCCGAGGCGATCGTCCATGAGGTATGCCAGTCGTCTGCGTGATGATGGCTTGAGAGGGAGAGTATAGGTATCGTGGCTTTCAGTGCCGCACAGCAGAATCTTATTGAGACACGCTGACCGAGCGTATGGCTCGTGATACCTCGCTACAAGAGTTGGCAGACCAGCTCTATGAGCCTATCTTCATCAAGAACCTTGAGAATGTGCAGGGCGATGGGCGTGATGTCATCCTCTTCTCCATCGGCTATGGTGCAGACGCTCAGGGCAGGTCAGTATGAACTTTGGCCCGTTGAATAAGGCGGGGGTGAGCGTCGCCTCAAATGTAGCCGTCAGTCGCGCTCGCTGTGAAAATGCTGGTCTTCTCGACGATGACCAGTGATCAGATCGATCTGCGCCGCACATGAAGGCTAAGGGCGTAGAGGGCTTGAAGCACTTCCTCGAGTATGCTGAGCGACAGACGCTCGTACGGCGCCCTCAGCCTGATATGGACTCTAGCCGACCGCATCATCGCTGAGCAGATGGCTAATCGCTTACAGAAGGCTGGCTATCCTGCGATGACTCAGCTGGGACGCTCTGAACTTCAAGGTCAACACTGCTAGCCTTGCCCAGTGCCAGATTGCTGTCAGCTTAGGGATCTTGATCGATGAAGCCTACCGACGTACTCAGACGACTCTGAGATCGTGAGGTCGTGCAGCCGAGCGTACTCGGGAGCCTCGACTGGGGAGGTGATGCGTGTATGGGTCCGGATTGGTTCCGCCAGCCTGACCTCGTCATAGAAGCGTATCCTTGTCCGACTGAAGTCGCTCCCAGAGCGCCCTCTGAAGCAGCAGTCTACAGCAGTATCTTCTCCCTTCGCTATCACTGAGGCAGATCTAATCGCTGAGCCGATAAGCTCTTCTGAGGCGCTGGAGTACGCTACCGATAGCTATACTCAGCATTATCGCTGGAGGACTTCGTCCGTGAGGTCGTAGCCCGAGAGCAGCTCTATTACCTATTCGCTCCTCTCGAGGCGTGTGGCGGCCTTCAAGTCTTTTGCGCGGAGTTAGCTCGACGATTACGGGGATCGTGGATGCCCCATCGTCCATGTTCTTCACTGTCTCTGACCGTGATGGTCAGACTCTTTGGCTTTACACAGAAAGATGGTGAGCAGTGGAAGGGTACCGCCCCTATACTGCGATCGCAAAAGCGTCTCGATAGAAGAGATCCCTTCGGTCGAGACTGATGGAGGTCCTCCTTGAAGTGGTGGAAGCAGAATGTCGATCGCCCCTGATGCAGCGACCCTCATCGCATGCGAAGCGCATGGGATTCTCGCGCTCGTGGAGCTAATGTCGATGCTGCCTTCTCCTTCGCTCTTGACAATTACAGCAGAGTGGTTTGCTCTTGGAGAATGAAGAGAAGCTTATACTGTCAAGATAGTTTTCTGCAAATCTGAGAGGGTAGAGTAGGGTGCCTCCACTCTCCAGTCGTCTCATAATCTGTACCCATATATGTCTGATGATGAAGTATAATAATGCTGATGTACGGCGTCGTGATCGCCTGCTTAACTGAAGAGCGTGCCTGGAGCTACTCCGTGAGAGCGAGATACTGTCCTCTCGATGATCGATGAAGAGTGTTCTATGGCTTCCCCATCAATCATATCTGGGATGGTGGAGACTGCATCTATGTCCACTGCGCCCCTGAGGAGCTCCGTGCTATACGTGTGGTCATGCTGAGGTCTCCTCTGCATCGTCAGACGCGTGAATCTCCTACCAAGCAAAGTTTATGACCGAGTAGCGAGAGTGTCATCCTCCGAGGACTGCGCATATTGGTCTCATGAAGAGGAGCGCCGGCATGCGCTTCATCTTCTCTTGGGAGAAGCTATCGCTCAATGATATGGAGCTGAGAAAGGTATATGTAGAGAGTCCTTCCATCGGACGGAGATCATTCGTATCGACATTACGGAGTATAGTGGCAAGCGCAAGTACGTCCACAGAATGGGACCTCACATGCCGGAGACTGATACTCTCCCGATGAAACAGCCCCGCAAGACCTCAGTAGTGGTCTTGCGCGCGCATATGCTTTTATAAAGTGTGGGGATGCCTGCGACATCCCCACTGTGAATCAGCTAGGTTCGAACCCAGGACCCCATCCTTAAAAGCGGATGTGCTCTACCGACTGAGCTACTGATTCTACCTAAGCTTTTAGTGTCCATATCGCAGGAGGCACTCAAAGCGCTGCAAAGGTAAGCAATATCAGTGATACTTCCAATATTCATGCGTGGGTGACGGTGCTTCCCGCACCAAGTGCAAGCCGTACTTTCTCAAGATCGAGGACGAAGCAATAGAGCTGGGAAGTGTAGAGCAATAGTCGTTCGCACTCAAACCAGTAGTAGTTCCGGCTCGAGACTAATAGTTGTTTGATAGCGACCATGTGGTTTGACTCCCCAAAACCACAGTCGTTCGTACACAGACCAGTAGTTGTTTGCACCTCGCCTCCCTGAGAGGGTCGCCTTACCATGCCGCAGCATATATTTGAGGGGAGGTGCTACCGACCCATATTGGTCGCTGAGTTAACCTATAGGTCCGCGTCGTGACCTATATTGGTCGGAAGAGCAACCTATATAGGTCAGCTCGATGACCAATATAGGTTCATACTACCCCCTTCTATATAGGGCGTCCGCGGCGCAGTCGGAGGGAGCGAGTTGCGCCCTCACTCAGGATTTGTAACTATGTTTTGCTCGAGCTGCCTGGGGCACCGATGGGTCCGGTAGGGATCGGATAGAGCGTGCGATAAGCCTGCGAAGCAGTACCAGCCTTCCCTCCAGCCTTCTAAGGCTATACATAGCACAGTTACCCTGAGTGGGTAGACTTATGGGGAAGGCCGTGAAGCGCCCGCCTTCTGAGGCTGATGACATGAGGCTATATTAGAGGGTATTATATAGGCTTGCAGGCGGTTTCCTGCGTGCTTTTGCTATCTTTGACCTGCAAAACAACGACGGACGTTACAACCACATGACTCTTAGAACAGACGACAGTAGACTACAACGACAGTGATATCAAGACCCTTGGAGTGGGACGAGCATATTCGTCGCCGCCTGGGGATGTTACTGGGGAAGCTTGGAGATGGCCCCATTCTGACGATGGTATCTATGTCCTGCTGCAAGGAAATCGCCCGATAACTCGATCGACGAGTATGTCATGGGGGGCTGGGAAGAAGGTCGAGATCACTATCCGTGACGGTCAGGTGATCTAGTGCGTGACTACGGGCGCGGTATCCCTCTTGGTAAGCTCCACGATGCTGAGCAAGATGAATACTGGGGAAGATCGACTCCAAGGCCTTCAAGAAGTCTGTAGGGCTTAATGGGGGTCGGTATCAAGGCCGTCAATGCCTCTCCATTCACTGTGAGATCACCGTCTGGCGTGAAGGCCTGACGAAGACTGTCCGATACTCCCATGCCAAGCTTTTTAGAGGAGACGAGGCTGTTCCCTCTGATGAGCCGTCAGGCACGAGTCGTCTTCCGTCCCGATGCTGGAGCTCTTCCGCGACTACGGTACAAGGATGAGTTTGTCGAGACGATGGTGAAGAACCTCCTTCCTCAATGCTGGTCTTGCTCTCATCTATAATGGTAAGCGCTGTCTCTCGAAGCGTGGCTTGCAGACCTCCTCGAGGAGAACATCATCGAGGAGCTCTGTACCCCATCATCCACCTCAAGGAGGACGACGTCAGAGATCGTCGTGACCCTACCCTCGCAGGTAGGGAGGACTTCCCATAGCTTTGTTCAACGGACAGAGATACGACACGGGGCGGTACGCACTCTCGGCCTTCAGCGAAGCCGTAGCTCGTGTCATCAGGACTTTTGGGAAGAACTTCGACTACCGCGATCCGCTAGTGGGATGGCGGCTGCCATCAGTATCAAGATCGAGGAGCCCGTCTTCGAGCCAGACTAAGACTAAGCTGGGGTCAGTGATATGGGGCCTGATGGGCGAAGTATCAAGTTCCTCAATGACTTCCTTGGCAAGGGAGCCGGATAACCATCTCCATATCCACCCCGAGGATGCTGATCATGCTGCAGAAGATCCAGGAGGTGAGCGTGAGCGAAAGTCTCTTTAGCGGTGTAGCAAAGCTTGCACGCGAGCGAGCCAGAAGGCCAGCCTTCACAACAAGAAGCTTCGCGACCGTACGATTCACTTCAATGACCCTAAGGCCTAGGATCCTGAGCGTACCAGCCTCTTCATCACGGAGGGTAACCCGGCGAGTGGCTTTTATCACCACGTGCCGTGACCAAGTATCAGGCTGTCTTCAGCCTCCGTGGTAAGCCCCTCAACCGCTGCGGCCAGAGGTGTGGTGTATAAGAATGAAGAGTTCAATCTCCTCCAGGCAGCTCTCAACTATCGAGGATGGTCTCGATGGGCTTACGCTACAATCGTATCATATACGCGACCGATGCTGATGACGACGGGATGCATATCCGCCTACTGCTGATTACCTTCTTTTCTGCAGTTCTTCCCGAGCTGGTACGTCGTGGGCATGTCTTCATCCTCGAGACTCCGCTCTTTCCGCGTCTTCTTACCCAAGAGCACAAGAAGTCGGACAACTCGCGACAAGTGCCTGCTAGAAGGGACGCCAAGAAGACTGCGGAGAGCGCCTGCTGAAGAACTGGCATCACCGCCAATGAGGCTCAGAGCAGGCTGGACTGGAAGAAGCTTGGCAAGCGAGCGCTGGTCACGCGGTTCAAGGGCTTGAGAGATCTCTCCAGAGCAGTTCGAGACTGGATCAGCGAGGAGAATATCGCTGGATCCTATCCGCATCCGCAAGGAGTGACAACTCAACAACCTCCTCATGTTCTACATGGGTAAGAATACTCCCGAGCGTCAGAACTCATCATCGATAACTCTCGTCGTCGACAGATCAGCGCCAATAGATTCCGTTAGAATAATGGTTAGTAGTAGTCTGCTCAGTCAATCATTGCAGGAGCCTTAGCAGGGTGGAGAGAGGAGGATTACTTCTTCTGCTTCTTGCAGCAATCCTGCTCTATCCTTTCGAGTCCTTCTTGCAGCAGCCTGCGTCCTTAGACTTAGCATCTCTTGCAGCAGTCCTTGCCAGCTTCCTGAGTAGCTATCGCCTCTTGTACGCAAGCTCTTGCCCGTTTTCTTTCATCGTAGTCTTGGCGTCCTTCTATCGCAGGACTGTAGCATCGTTCTTGGAACATTCCCTTTTACGGGTTCCTTCTTTTTCCGGGTTCTGAGCTGAGATATTTGACACGAGCGCGAAGAGGCACGCTGCGGCGAGGATGAACTCTCATATTCGCTTTATAGTTTAGAGATAGTAATAAGACTATTGGAGTGGTCTGGACCGACTCCTTGTGAGGAAAGGTAATAAAATGTAATTGGAATCTACTGCCAGCACTTTTGCCGTGGTCTTTATCAAGATCTCAGGGCATATTGAGTCGGCAACGATTAGCACAGAAGCTAATTTCTTTTGCTCAGAAGGCCCTCTTTCAGTACCTTGTCGCTTCTCTCCCGCTACTCTTATTTGATAGCGATTCTGTAGATGAGTTTAAGCTACGATTTACTCTCCTACATCCTATAGCTACAGTCTTTTCAATGACTCTCAAAATGGACCTCTGATATAATCGCACTCATGAAAAACAGGAGGTGGGAGATCGCGAATGTTTGGTAGTTCGGAATATTTGCCTCACCTTTGCAGTGTCAAAAAGCGACATGAATCTTTTAGCTCAGTTGATTAGAGCACTACCTTGACAGGAGTAGGGGTCGGCAGTTCGAGTCCAAGGTTCACTGAGTATTGTCTCATGGTGTAATGGTAGCACAACAGATTCTGGTCCTGTTTGTTAAGGTTCGAGTCCTTATAGAGATGACTGAGAAGAGGAGCGCAGCTCTCTTTGTATATAGCCAAGCCGATAAGCCTTTTCTCTTACCCTTGATTCCAGAGGTGGGAAGAATGTGCTTGAGCTGCGATTTTCGTCTTGCGTGTAAAATGATGGTGAGACTATGTGCTAAGGCGGAGGACTACTATGAAAATATAGGTTAACTTTGTAGTAGAGACACCGACTTGTCGTCGGTACTGGTGATATGACCTCCAAACTATTAGGATGAAGCCCCACCCTCATTTGACAACAGTAGATAGCTGAGCCAAGAGGACCCAGTCAATAGAATAATACAGAGTTATGTCTGAAACTCAAAAGGCGATAAGCAAGATCGTATAACGAATATCCTTCATGATCAGGAGCTTGCTCTCATCGCCTATCTCGTAGAGCGTATGCCTCGCTGGGTGACGTCTAATATGCTTACCTCGCTGAGGACTTTTTGCGGCAATCTACTGTAGCACTGCTCATGTGTAGCCACAGTCAGCTCTTGGCTTCTGCTATTCACTCCCACTCGCTTTCTCTCATCAACCGGTTTCGAGCACCCTTGATGGCCGTCTTGCTTACTACCGTAAGAGCCCCGTAAGTGGTTTGGCTTCGCCTGGATATCGTAGTTGACTGATCGGTATCGTAGCTATCGGCTTGGGCCATATGCGCTCTGTACAGCCAGAATGGAAGGTCGTTGGGTTCATCTTTGTCGTCCTCTACGGTGCAGAGATGATCATCTCACAGCTCCGCTATAAGGTTACCGATAAGTATTCGATTGACTCGGGTATCCTCGGTCCGACGGAGGTTCGTATCATTTTAGCTTTGCTCTTCTGCTCGGAATTCTTCTTCCCAGGGAGTATGCAGTGTTCGGTCTCGTGATCTCGGTCATCCTCCTCTTCTCCTTTATCTCAGACTCCGTACTTGACTGCAGCAGATGAGCGCGATATCGCTCTTCGTCGTGAGCAGCAGGCTTCCAACTAAGGTCATTCTTCCCCTTGCTCCAGCGCCTTCGACGTCTTGTCCTGAACTTCACTCAAGCCCAGATATCCGCTGGAGCTTTAGGCTCTGCTCGTGGACTATGGTCTCGATGGTCCTTGGCGTCGAGGTCTTCGGATGGGAACTCTTCCTGGGCACTCGCTTGTGGTGGGGTTGTAGGGGCGGTCGTTAACTTCTCGCTCAATCGCTACTGGACCTCTCCGAGATAAGGGCGTAGCTTATGATAGTGGTCTTGGGGGACAAATCTCGAAGTTCGCTACGACCGTAGCGGGTAGTATCCTCCTAAAGTATCTCTGGCACGTATGCCCTTGAGCACCATGCTGGGATCGACTATAAGATAGGGAAGCTCATCAGTGACCTCTTTGTCTCCGTACTCTTTCAATTATACGCTACAGCTTTGGGTCTGTCCCAAGCAGAAGCTCCCTAAGCGCTTTATTTATATCCCCACGGCTATAATCACCTTCCAGCCCTCAAGTATTTTACTGGTCTTGCCCTGTGCTGCAGCTTTCTTAGCTGATGCCTCTGGCACACTGCAGGAGAGCAAGACTCCCAAGAAGACAGAGCGCACGACAAGAAGCCCTCCTGTCTCTCCCTGAGGTGCTCGATCCTCGCTGTACTAGCAGCGCTGGGTCGATAGCGTCTATAAGAGCCTCCGACTTGAGGCGGGTGGGGAAAGCTGATCACGCCGATTACTCTCACCCACGTCCAGGAGAGTCTGGCTTTGCATGAAGCGTATGAAGCAGGAGAAGTGGGCGGGATACTCTTCCAAAGGGCTTCCTCTGCTGACCAGAGAGACCTGACACAGAGCCTGCAAGAGGCGAGTCTGTGCCCATGCTCATTGCCTCGATGGTGAGGGGACTCTATGCTGTTCAAGGATGCACCATACCCGCAGCAAGGGCTGGGAATCAAGGGAGATGATGGAGTCAGCCTATGCGTGCCGAGGTGGCTCGTCAGTGTCAGCTGATGGGGATCCACATCAACTTTTGCTCCCTGTAGTGATGTGAACATCAATCCGAAGAACTCCGTCATCGGCACGCGTAGCTTTGGCTGATAGCCCTGATCGTCGCTCACAAAAGCTGCTTGCTATGCGTCAGCGGCTCGAAGAGGGTGGTGTCCCTCTGTCGCCAAGCACTTCCCTGGGCATGGTGACACCTCCGAAGACTCCCACAAGACGCTTCCACGGTATCAGCTTCACGTGAGCGTATGCAGCGCGTCGAGGCTCTATCCCTCGTGCCTATCGTGATGCGGGACTGGTGGTGGCATGACTCGCCCACCTGCGTATACCAGCCTCATGATGCTACACGGACGCGCTGCCTGCTTAGCCGTAAGATCACGACATATCTCCTCACGCCGCGACATGGCTTCTAGGGACTCGTCATCACGGATGCTCTGGAGATGCGAGATGCTCAGGCTAATGGCGTGAACTCAGTAGCAGTCGAAGCCCTGAAAGCGCGGTAATGATATCCTCCTCGGCCCTTCACAGGCCTTTTGGAGGCTGCAATGCAATCATCCAAGCACTCTGCCTGGTGAGGTGAGTGAAGCCGAAGTAGAAGAAGTGCCGTCGCATCTTGGCCTTCAAGCATGCTCTGATCATCAAGAAGAAGTCGCCCGAAGCCTCTGCAGCTGAGGTCACAGCAGATTTGGACTCCCGAAGAAGTTGCACTTTCGTGCCAGCCTCTGGCAGGCTAATGTATCTGACCGGTGAAGGAAGACCCCACTGGCAAAGACCAAAGGCTATTCAGTCTCACCTCGAAGACCTCGTCTTCAAACCATACGTCTATGCACTCCCGTCCTCTTGTTGCCCTCCTCTCGCTTCTTCCGCTGAGTGCTCTCTATGGGCAGACACCTCAGCTGCCCGATAGTCTGCAGGTAGATAGCCTACCAGTCACTACTGGAGCATATCCTTGCCCCTGAATCTAGCTCCTCTAAGGCCTTAGCTCGTATTGATAGCTTAGCTGAGGCTGGGCTTCGCATGGGGCTTATCCTGGCTGTCAGATCTTTGCTTTTCACTCAGGTGGAGAGGTACTTAGAACAAAGCCTCATGGTTCGCTTACGGGCCTCAAGGGACGACAAGGTGAGCCCGCCACGACGCAGAGTATCTATGACCTCGCTTCTATCACGAAGGCCGCTGCTACGACACCTGCTCTGATGCTCCTCGTTGGGGAGAAGAAGATCAATCTCACCTCCCACTGCTGAGCTACCTCCCAGGAGACCAAGGAGACCCCTGCTTGGGATGGTCACTATCCGCCAGCTCCTCCTCCATCAGTCTGGGCTACCAGCCGGGATCAACTTCTACACGATCTTATTGATGATACGAGCTGAGGGCTCGCTCATCCGCTATAAGTCCTTTGCCGGTGGTGTGCCTCTCGTAGGAAGGCTTGGGTAACCTGAACTTCACGCTTCCTCGATAAGTACATCTCTGATAAGGCGACCGAAGAGCATACCCTGCGCTTTGAGCTAAAGAGCATCTATCGCCGTCCTTCAAGACACGGATGATGGAGCGTCTCCTCTCGGCTCGGGTCTCATCAGATAAGAGCTACCGCTATAGTGATCTGAACTTCATCCTCCTCCAGCAAGTCATCGAGCGTGTCTCTGGTGAGCCCTTAGATGAGTTCGTCACGAAGCATATCTATCGTCCCCATCCAAGCACGTCTGTACTTCAATCCCTTGGAGCGTGGCGTAAAGATCCAGCAGATCGCACCCGCCCAGCATGATACCTTCAGCGTGGGGAGATCCTGCGTGGTACGGTCGATGATGAAGCAGCTGCCTGTCTCGGTGGTGTATCGGGTCAATGCGGACTCTTCGGTGCGGCTGAAGAACTCGCTGAAGGTCTGCCAACTCCTCCTCCAGCACTGGAGCATGGGAGAAGCAGGTCATTCCCAGCTCTGCCGTTCGTCTCTTCACTGAGACGACGAGTGCATCGGGCATCAGAGCTCTTGGCTTTTGATAAGCCCCGCCTTTTCGGGTGGTCCTACGGGTATCTATGCCTCATCGGCTACCCAGGACACCAGGGCTTCACGGGACGTGCTTCTGGGTGACCCCAAACATGACCTCATCTATCTTCCTCTCCAACCGCACCCCGACCAACACGTCAGAATACGACCCTCACACGTGAGCGTCTCCGTCAGCGTCTCCAGGACTTGGTCTACGAGGCTGTCGGAGCCACCACGCCCAGATAAACTTGATCCTCTATCATCTCGCTACAGCCATGAGCCAAGCAATACTACATCCACCACGATCATCGGTGTCGCTGGTGGCTCTGCCTCAGTGTGTCAACACTCGTGCGCAAGCTCCAGGAGGCCTTTGTCGATGAGACACGTCAATGACGCTCTGCCATGACTTCTACCAAGGCGCACGATGATCCGGTCTCGAGGAGCGCTCCAAGCTCAACTGCGACCACCCCGCACTCCTTCGACACGGATATGACGATCAGAGCATATCCGCCAGCTCAAAGCAGGGCAGAGTATCCAGCGCCCGTCTACCCTTCACCGACCACAACCGCCCGCCCCAGACGTGTATGTGTCCAGCCCGCGAAGGTCTTGATCCTTGATGGTATCTTTGATCCTTGAGACAGGAACTCGTGAACTGATGGACGTCAAGGTCTTCGTTGATACCGATGATGACGTGCGCTTGGCTCGTCGCCCGTGCGTGATGTCCAGGAGCGCGGACGTGATATGAACTCGGTGCTCGCTAATACTTTCACGGTGAAGCCCATGCATCAGACTCGTCGAGTCTCCTCCAGCGCTGCATATCATCATTCCCGAAGGGGGATGAACTCCGTCGCACCTCGCTGCTCGCGGAGAATATCCATTCGATCCTGACGTGGTCAGCTTGAGGAATACGCGCCTTCTCCTCGAACCACCTTCCTCCTATCTCATGATATCATCGCTTATCGGCAGTGATACGATCTGTGCTGTGGCTACTGCGCCTGGCATGCGGGTGGTATCGCTATTATCCGCGTGTCAGGCTCCGAGCCGTCGGCATCGTTAGATCAGATCTTCTCCTGTCGTGAGGTCCGTACGCTCTGAGGCGCCAAGGATCGAGTGAGATTTACTTTGGTCGCTTCTCTCACGAGGGCAAGACGATCGACGCAGGTCCGTCACTTGCTTCCGTGCCCCACGCTCTATACGGGAAGATGTCGTAGAGATCTCGTGCCACGGCTCGGTATCTCATCCAGCAGACACCTCAGCTCTCACCGATCAGGGTGCCGCATGGCAGCTCTAGGCGAGTTCACGCGCCGTGCCTACCTCCATGGCAAGATGGATCTCAAGTCGTGCCGAGGCCGTCGCTGACCCCATCGCATCCAGAATCGAGGCGCAGCACCGCTGGCGCTCACCAGATGCGTGGCGGTTATAGCGCGTGAGTTCGCCCAGCTACGTGAGACTTCTGCAGCTGACCAGTCCGCATGGGCTGGAGCTGACCTCAGATGAGAGGAGTGACCTCGCCGATCGTACGCAGCTCCTGCAGCTCCTCGACGAACTGACTGAGAAGATCGAGCGTCTGACCGAGAGCTTCCGCCTTGGTACGCGATCAAGCGTGGTATCCCTAGTGGCTATCGCTGCGCGACGATGTGGGAAGAGTACCCCTGCTCAATCGCCCTCTTAGGCGAAGAGGCGCTATCGCTCAGTGATATTCATGGTACGACTCGTGACACGATCGAGGACGTGCTGAATATCGATGGTGTCCTCTTCCGCTTCTATCGATACGGCGGGCTTTGCGATCGACGGATGACACGATCGAGGCGCTGGGTATTGATCGCAGCTACGATAAGATCGACAAGGCGAGCCTGTTCTCTCCCCTCGTCGATGCCCGCGTATCGCCGATGAAGCCTATCGTGCGGCGCTCCTCCAGCTCCTTCCTCGCTTGGAGAATAAGCCCTTCCTCGTCTTGCTCAACAAGGTCGATGCCATCGATCCTCAGACCACGCAGCCGTACTAACGGACCTTCGTCGCTACTTTACCGAGTATTTGCCCTTCGGGTGAAGCGCCTTCGATCCTTCCTATATCGGCTCAGCGAGGGGACGGATTGATGAACTTCGTGCAGCACTGATCAAAGCCTTTGGGCGCCCGAGCTCAAGGCTACTGACCTTGTCGAGCAATGCCCGCCATCATGCACCCTCACGACGGCACTCCACAGCCTAAGGATCCGTGCGTACGGGGCTGACGGATGGCCTTCCCACAGACCTGCTGGACACCCGACCTGCGCGGTGCTATCACGTCATCGGTGAAGTCACCGAGCCGACATCACAGTGACCTCGTCCTGCACAACATTCGCCGCTCACTTCTGCATCGGCGTAACTTCTGATTATCAACGATAATCATATCACTAAAAATCACAAAGGCGCTCATTATGAGTGCCTTTCTTTTGCCCGTTCTGTGCGTTAGGCATATTCAGAGCCGTTCTTTCTGCTCATTCTTGTACTTATTTGTACCGCACGCTTCTCGCCAACCCTTCAGTCCCTCGCGTATATACCGAGATGCTGGACAAATGAGACATGGTGCTACACCAATAGACAGTACACAACAAGAATATGAAAGGAATGACAGCGAGCAAAATTCCAATCAAAAGTATGTGAGCACTGCAAACAGGAGTTTGTAGCATGGAAGACTACGACCAACACTGTTTCACACCAATGTAATAGCATAGAGCCTATAAAAAGCAGACGAAGAGAAGAACGAGTACAGCAACTGAGGTTAATGAGCAAGAGAAGAAAGTCAAAGACCTCATAGATAAACCTTACCTCTCTATTGTAGAAGCAGGGCGATTGCTGGGTATCAGTAGACATACGATATATAGATATATCTACTCAGGGCGGTTGAGGGCTTATAGTATGAGCTCTCAACGCTCAATCGTCAAGCGTGAAGACATTGAGCAGATGCTGGCGGAGCGACCTTTATGAAAAGCGACAGCCCCGAGATGCGATTGTAATCACTCAAACTATGCACGACAGACGAGGTATGCGATGCTTACGACATTTCTCGTGCCGCTCTCTTTGCAATAGCTAAGCGGGAGAGAATATCCTCGTACACATAACAGAGGAAGACCTATTGAGCAAACAACACATCGATGCCTACTGCCAAGAAAGCTCCCTGATGCTTCCATACTGAATGGTGTAGCAGCTGAAGATATATCGGCTCGCTTTTGGTATGACTATTACAGCGGTCTCACAACTTCGCCTTTTGGACCACAACATTCCCAAGAAGAAAGTCAAAGGAAAGAGCCACTCACTCGACTCGACACGTAGAAGATAGCTAAAGGGGACTCGAAGCCATAGCTCCGAGTTACTACTCCGTCAAAGAGGCGATGGCATGGTCTCATCTCGTGACCAACTTCTATCACTACACCAAGCAATGGAACATACCGAAGTGAAACAAGGTCGTAATGTCCTCATCTCCCAACGAGAACTCGATGAAGCTATTACAACCACCAACCATCATTCGATAAGTTATTTCGGTGCTTTTGCCCCACCGAAAGAACACTGATTTCTTTTTGCAGACAAAACAATAAAGTATCACCCACTAATCAATAAAAGTGTGAGACATACATGCTACCAGCAACATTGAGACAGAGGTTTATGGACAGCGGGACGGATTTTGCTTTATTTTGGACTACTATCCTCTATCCGTAATCCTGAGACAATGCAGATGACAAGACAGAGTATCTGGGCATCTATCTATATGCCCCGTCCCAAGAATGAGATGGAACGTTCGTTCAGCAATGATATGCTGAACAAAAGCCGAAGCCATCCGTTGTATTCGTGTTCAGTCACTCATCAATGAAGAGTTCGAGTTTCTTGATAGAACTAAAATGAAAACCGATTTCCTCTGCCTACTTCCTAAAGATGTAGCCGAAAGAAAGATCAAGTGGCGTATCGTCTACCAGCACTTCTATAACTATGTGCAGACACTGTACCTTCGGAGAGTGACAATAGAACTCTGTCAAGGCTGAGAGTATCTTCTCACGCCAAGCAACTCAAACGAAAAGGGAATGTGTCCGTTAATTCGGCATCGGGCTACTTCTCCACCTTTCGGGATTACTGAAGATTGCTTACCGAGACAAATGGCCGAGAGAGAATATCAAATGATTTCTTGGACAGAAAATAGAAGCTAGGAGGTCAGATGTATCTAACCCTTTGATGAGGTGAGTTGTTGTCACAAACACCTTTGTGAGCACGAGATTCTCAAACGAGCCTCCTTCTTGGTCTTACAGGATTACGTATCAGTGATATTCTAAACCTGCTGGGAAGACTTTGAACCTGCAATCAGACCAAAAGTGTATTGTATTCGTATCAAGACATGAGAAAACTTTGACCAGCCACGCTCATTAGCTACAGAAGCCTATGAATTGTGTGGTGAACCGAGTTCGGCAAAAGTCTTTAGAGGCTTACAGCGAAGTACATGATAAACTATCCGCTAAAGAAATGGCTCAAGCAAGCTGGTATCACGAAGCATATTACATTCCACTGCTTCCGCCATTCTTATGCTGTGATACAAATTTCATTAAGATATATTCGTTACACGGTGTCCAAAGATGCTAACGCATAGAACGTCTCCACGACGCAAATTTATGCTGACGCTTGTGAACTCGAAAAGCGGAGCAGCTGAGAAGATTTCCTAGAGTGAAACTTTACCTTTCCTTTCTATGTTTCTGCCATATTTCCCTGAGTGATGAAATGTGATGAATACTTGTCTATGTTTGCATCAAAAGCATAGACAAGTATAGCATCAAGCACTCAACGATCACTATATTCTCAAACAATCACCCTCGGGTGTATTGTCCTATTTTCCCTTGCCGTTCGTTCCACTACTTTTTGAGTTGTGGACGGACGGCTGTGACGTTCTGCAGTTTTTCCTTATTTGTTCCGTTGTCTTCTTTTTGCTCTTTCTATGGGTGCAATCATTGCTTGAAGAATTCTCTGGCATCTTCAGACCCTAAAAGGAGAGGAGGCCATCGAAACCTCCAGACAACCATTCCCCCTCCACCCCTCCCGACTATGAACAGTTTTGTCAAGAGGCTTTTTCAAAGGGAAGAGAAGGCAAAAGAAAATGGAAGTCATCACCTCCACACCCAAAAGAACTCTTGCAGCCTATATGAGGAGAGAACTGACAAAACTTTGCGAACAGATCACTCACTATCTATCCTCTGGATGGAGCATATAGAGAGCTAGCCAAGACATCGAAAAGTATCTTCCCATCTCAAAAGTATTGATCTAATGCACTTTCGGATGGAACATATCTCGTCCTTTCGGGAGAGGATATAGCCTTTTCCAAAACACACTTTTTGCCCAACCTGAGAGATGTAGAGGTGAGTTCTATCCAACGAAAGCTCACCACAGAGGGAGAATACCTGTCCCTCTGTAAAGATCTTTGTCATTGATGAGCATTCAACCCCTATTAGAAAGTTATCCAAAAGTTACTTGAAGGAGTTGTAGCGCACTGAGAGAACACCGATTTTCTTTGCTCGCAAATAATCAGAAACCCGTAGGGCAACCTGCTACAAATTTATTTTGCGAACATGGACAAAAGAAATTACCATTCGACAAGTTACCAAGGGAAACGTATTCGTGACCGAACAGGTCTCTGCCATCAAAGAGATGGTCTCGGTATCAGTGTCCTCCATACCTGAAAGAGTAGTCCTCATCGGTATAGATGAAGCGTGGGAAGTTATTCAAAAAGCAAAACCAATTATCTATGCTCTCATCCGTAAGGGGATTATTCCTGTATAAACGAGGTAAGAAGCTCTATTTCTGGCAAGAAGAAGCTGCTTCAATGGGTGAGAAAGGGACGTAAAGGCATCACTTATACGCCCCTCGGAGAAGAAATCAATTAGCCTCCAATAGAGTATGCGTCCGGCACAAGCCTCAAATCATTCAAAGGATAATGGGCTATGGAAGAACAAAACAATCGTGCCAGGAAGTCCGCTGGATAAAGCCATCGAATTGGTTGTCATTCTCAGACTCTGCTTTTCCCATTGGTATCTTTCTCTCAGATACGAAACATCATTGCTGAAGTCCACGAGTGTCAAGGCTTTTCCTATTGACTATATCGCATCGGCAATGCTGGTGGCTATCGCTGTAGGGCATCGGGAATACGCACCTTGTCCAACTCAAACGAGGCTGGCAAGAGTGCAATGCTTTATGTGGCATTAGTTGACGCCCCGGCACAAACAAAAGTCATCCGCTTTAGCTGCGATGAAGCCTTTTCTTGATTTTGACTATCAAGAATAAACCTCTACGAAAGTTTCCATACTCGAGTATGACAATGTTGTACGAGATGAGCCGTAAGAGCGTATAGAGGCAGGTCACTAGAGCAACACGTACAGAGCCGATACGACGAAGTTTATTGTCTCTGGACATCACCCCGAGTTTGAGTTTTATCCAGTTTTCGAATAAGCGAGGTCTTGTTTGTGGACGATGAAATCTCCTTGGTGTCCAAAGAACTTCAATCAACTAACAGCGGTTCTGAGGAACAGTTTTGGCTTTCGTATTCAGCGCTAGGCAACCATTAGTGATCGTAAAGGAATCGAAGTTCCACCTTTATCAAGCGTCCCTTTATCTCTGTTGTAGGCACCATTCAAAAAGAAGATTCTCGAGAGCTATCCAGGGAGATCGCTCTAGTAATGGCTTTATAGATCGTATCCTTTTGTGGATGCTCAATCTACAGCAGAGCCCGATGGAGCAGAAATGAGCCTCGAAAGCACATTGAAGGACGATGGGCATCATTCAGCAACGATTGAGATGCCTTGCTCCAAAGACGAAGACGGAGAACTACTTCTGAGATTATCCCTTTAGGAGGATGCTAAGGCTAGACTTTATATGTGGCAAGAGAGCATGCCAGACTCTCGATACCGGAACCCAACGAAACCTCGTTGGAGTCTACTGTGTTGAAGTGTGCGTTATTCGCTTTTGCCTTTATAATCCAAATCAGCTCGTTGGGCGTGTCGAGGGAGATAAAAACCGAGATTGATCCTCATTTCAGTGAACGAGCCATTACTCTTACCGAGTATTTTTCGCACTCGGCACAACGAGTGCACTCAGATGACGGGTGTTCAGCTGACTCTACAACAGCACAGCTCTCTGTTGAACTACCAGTATCTTTTCAGACTGCCGAGGCTCAAGTCATTGCCGAGCGATTGGGAATGAAAGAGGGCTTTTTAAAGGATCCAGTCGCAATATCGGACACCTCTTGCTAAGAGCGACACGGACTTACCATAACTCAATGTTTAACCCAGCACACTTTCTGCATTATCAGCCTTTCTATCCCTCTATAAAACCTGATGTACAAAGTGCAGATAGTGTGCTGTTCAAATCAAATTTAGTCAATGAGCAACTATAGATTCAACAGAACCATACAAAGGTGTACGCAGCGCCACACCTGCTCCTGCCTGTGAACGGCCAGATGCTTCCTCGCTACAGACAGACACAGAGGGAAAAAGTAGAGTTCCCGACAACGTCGGACGTTGCGATCACGAACACCGTTGTGGCTACCACTACACCCAAAGATTACTTTGACCGAGCATCCATTAGCAAAAGAAGAGTTGTATCTCGTCTGATAGCACCGACTACAAACCGACACCAATCATTTTCTCATCGCCATCCTTCATCGAGAAAGCAACGATGGAGCAGACCTTGAGAGGATATAAACAGAACAACCTCATTGCTTTCTTTCCGAACAGCTTGGAGAGGACGAAGCATCCAATTGGTACATCGTTATCACGTTGGTACATCTCAAACATTGGGAAGGGCAACCGTATTCTGGCAGATAGACACTACCGGAAGAGTCAGAACAGGCAAGATTATGTCTCTACAATCCTGAGACTGGAAAGCGAGTAAAGCAGCCATTCAACCATATCACATGGGCACAGAGTCTGCTCAAACGCCCAAACTATAAACCTTAGCCAATGCTTTTCGAGAGCATCTCTTGATGCCGACAAGATAAACCAATCGCTCTGGTTGAGAGCGAAAAGACGGCACTCATTGCCTCTCATTATCTCACCTCAATATCTGTGGTTGGCAACTGGCGGAAAGCACTGATAGCTTTCAAAAGCTGCAATCTCGTTCCTCTCTTTGGACGTCATAGTTCTCTTCCCGACCTCGGAGCAACGGACTATTGGCAGGAGAAACTAAAGATGATGCAGAGCCTCGGAATGGCGGTGCAGCTCGATTATTTGAGAAACACGCTCTTCAAGACCAGCAAGCATGGCTATGATATTGCGGATTACCTCCTCCAAATCAAAAACTCAAACGAGTGTGCTGAAAGACTTATTCGGCAAAATCCCCACCTCCAACTTGATCGATAAACTCGGACTTCGGGTCGTGAAAGAGCAAAGATTGGCACAACCTCTTCCACAGAAGAGAAGACCGCACAGGTAGAGAAGAAGTTTGATGTTTTTGGCACCCCAAAACCTCCTCAACGCCCATCAAAGCAGGGCGAAATAATCCCGATGGTCTCATCAATAAAAACGAAAGGAACAATGACAACAGAAGACAAAAAGAAAGGGGACGCCCTACTAAAAACTATTCTGAGAAGAGAAGCTACCCGTCCTACTCGAAACTGAATACGATGGAGTACTTCACCCTCAAAAGTGAAAGCTCTCAGAGGCTGGTATCAATAAGAACGAATTTCTGAGAATGCTCATCTCTGAGAGTTCCACTGCCAAGCAGTTACTCCTGAAACAGATGCAAGAGATACGCCAGCTCGGGAATAGCAAACAACATCAACCAAATAGCTCATCGCCTTCACTCTTGGCATCTCCACCATCCCAACTGAACTACGAATGCTCAAACTTTTTAGTCGATGAACAACTCAAAGCTCTGAAATCATGATAGCCAAGATAATCAAAGGAACATCCTTTCTGGAGTGCTTGCCTATATCCTTGGGAAGCAAGAAGAAAAGAGTTCTCTATGCGAAGGGGTTAGGAGAGATGTTTTGCCCTCACGAGATAGGCAACGACTTTTGCACCACAAGCCTAATGCGTCCTAATGTAAAAGAAGCCCGTCTGTCATACCATCTTGAGTTTCATGTAAGATGCTGAGCGACTGAACGACCAGACGATGAATAATCAGCACTACAATACTTGGATAAGATGTACTATGAGATACGCAATACTCATTGACACATCTCGACAGAGAGCATCCGCACGTACACATCTGCAATCAATCGTATAGACAACAACGGAAAAAATACCTGACAGCAACGAAAAGTACCCACTCAACAAAGGTCTGCAAAAGAACCACCGAAGCTAACCACCTGAAATGGGAGAAGGGAAAGAGGCTGTAAACGTAATCGGCTTCGAGGTAGCGATCGACTTAGGTATGAAATCTTCGATACTATCAAAGCTGTATTGCCTCGATGCCAGAATTGGGATGAACCTCTTCTGCTTTTGAGACGCTATGATAGACATACAACTCAAGACAAAAGGACAGACCGATCAGGTAGAGGGCGTACTTTCAGCAAAGAGTGAAGTTTTTAGCGGTTCACATCGACCGCTCGTAGCTACTCCTGCCTCCTTTGCTTTTAGAACAGAATGCACGCAGGCGCTGCCTCACCTCCTCTGAAAAGAAAGTCGATCGGAGAGCTAGGTAGCTTATAGAAGATCTTGGCGAGGGTACTCACAGCAATGCGCCTGCCGTAGATATCGCAGAACTCGTATTCCAACGTAAACCTAAGAAATCGTTAATAAGAAACTAAAACGTAGAAGATGCAACTAGAACGAACAATGCTCCTCTCGAAGTACTCGAGGAAATCAAGCAACGAACACAGAACTCACAGACGAGTGTTTCGACTTTGCCGTCACAACCAACAGAGTCGCAGGCGAAGTCGAGAATAGGAAAAACTCTCGCAGGAATCGCCAAGATTTAGAGGAACAACTGGAGTTTCCATCGTCAATTTAGAGAGGAACCTTTGTCAGGTGATAGTTAAACCTGGAGAGCGCATCCACGAAATGAAGTCGGGTATTGCCGAGTGTACGGATAAGTCAAGACAGCTAAACTGGATAAACTCGACAGAACTCCAAGCCAAAAACAGACCATCATTTCGAGATGGTTAAGATCACGAAATACTACCTGTCTGACGCCAAACGCTGGGCACGATGGCTCATATAGGCGTGATGACTGCTGTCCTTGCCTGCATCATCGGCTGGGCAGCATCTCTATGGTGTCAATCAAACCTTTGATAGTCATGCTTCCGCCACCGTAGGTCTCTACGAACGCTTCGGCTACACACAGCCAAACATCGCCAGTCGGACACAGCCTTTTTCGCTCCGGAGGACCTCCGACGACAGCATCCGCAAGCTCCCGCTCTCGTGTCACGAACTACGAACTGCTAGCGAACGCCAAGCCGAACTCCAGCTCCAGTAGCAACACGTTCGCTCAAGAGCAAGAAGCTCCTCTCAACAACCGCCGAAACATCTGAAATACTAAATCGCCCCAATAGCATCCTACAAATGCCATTAGGCGATTGCCTTGCTTTTCATATTTATTATGAATGGGTCTACAACGACAGTGTCCCCTGTGTCACAAATGACCAGCTCTACCACCAAATGCTAAACCAAGCTGTATCTCCAGCGGCAGTATCTCGCCCAAGAGCAAAAACATCTCACAAATCAAAAGATGGCAAAGAATAACCCTACTCGGAGCTGGGAGCCTTCAAGATAGATATAAGAGTGTGTCAAATCATCAATTTGACACCCTTACAGTTATCACCTTGTTAATGAAGGTTCAAGTATTGCTTTTAATCCTCATTCTCCATTATATTATCAAGAGTTTTAAGGTCTTTTGAAGTCGTCGAATTGTATGGTTTTAAGATTGTCTACCCCAATTCTGATCCAGTATCTGATTTGCTTGGTAATTATGACTGCTAATCTGAAAACTTATTTGTAAAATCATTTACTTTGAAAGTTCCTGCCTCTATACAATCCCAAATTCATGTAGAATAAAACAAGATTCTTTTCTTGTATCAAATTATAATCATCTCTGGCAACAAGGCCGTATGTTTGCTTCATTCTTGTTGCAATTCTTTGGCAGTTGCTATTGGATTAATAGCAGATTGTCTAGGCCTATTTGAACGACATCCCATCCCATGTTATATTATAGGAAAATGAGTAAAATATTAAGATGACAGCAAAAATGGAAATATAAGCAAGGTTATCTTTAAACCTGTTAACCGAGACTTTAGTCATCTGTCACGCAACGCCGTTTTGGATCAAGGGTGGGATGGACATATAGGTTGGCGTTGTGCTGATATTGCATGACCAAGCAAAGCACTCCACCGTTTATAGTCGCACCCACTCGATGCACCGTGGCGAAGCATGTCTTAGCCTGTGAAATCCCGTGTCGTGGCATATCCAACCCTGCATCAAGGCTCGGTATCACATCTGATAGGTGCGCGGTCTGGTGCAGTCTTTTGGCCTCATTCGTCAGTGGACATAGTAGTGCTCATTCAGTATTTTGATAGCGGTCGAGCATTGTTTTGGCTTCCACGGCTGAGGGAATTTCCATGAATTGCTCGTCTTGGGCGTACTCTCCAATCTCGGTATAACGAGATCCATCGGGGTGAAGCATATAAATACGCTGAGCGAATGACTCAGCCCGACCACTCCTCGACTAGTCAATATCAGACCACTTGAGGCGCAAATCTCCCCGGGATGCATGCCTGTGCTGAGGCAGATCAAAATCCCCAGATTGCAGAAAGGTAGCCGATCACATACTGCATGACCCTTTACGTTGATACACGAGGTGCGCCCCTGAGGTGGCGGAGATACAAGCCGTTGATACTTTAGAATTTATCTCAACGTATGACCACCCATAGTGCTTGATGGCATAACGAAGGATCATTTTGAGCAGAATAACCAGATCTTCGTCGTTTTAAGACTGAAGCCCTCTTGCAACTTCTCTCTTAAGATTAGTCTTGGGTCTGTTTGTTACAGCTTGATGCTCACGAAATGTGGGCAGTAGATGCTTCGGATTGCAAAAGGCGTAGATAGAATACGTCCTCGCTATTAAATTGTTTTATTCGCCAAACCACTCACGGGCTACTTCTTTATGAATGTGTGCTTGCCTTTGATTCATAATGTTGCTTAGGTAAAGGAAAACTGGCATCCCCAAAAATAACCTCACATGATAAATCCCTTAGGAACCAATGAATAACAGACCAAGTGCCCCCTTGCGCTTCCCCAGTTCAACGACGAATGGAAACAGACAATGCTATAAATAGGCAATATATTAGAGGCCTAATATATAATTCTGATGACGTAAGGATCAGGATACATAGTAGTCAGAGCGAATAATATAACTAATAAAGTAACAAACTTTGACAATGAATTAGTTCAGGTTAGAGAGTGCCCCTCACTCAGCAGATGTTGATGATAATGATTAAGTATGTATGGCAAATGGAAGTTCCCACTAGTAGGTAAGGCATCCCGCCAATGGGAATGCTTTCTGGAGTCTGTAACAGTTGGAGCATTTTGCGGAATATTTAGAAGTGTACAACCACTTACAAGATGGTTTTTTCAAACGTCGACGATAACAGATACATATACCAATCTATTCATAAGGTGAGATGGGGCACAGTTAATCTGGAAAGGAGAGGATTCTGAACAAATTACTCCTACCTTCCTTGAAGCTGAGCAGAAAATCGCTAGCTTCTTGTCTCTCATATTGATGAGCGAATCCAATCGTAAAAGGAACAATTAAGGAAAGGAAAAGAGAAAAGGTTTTACTGAACCAACTGTTCAGTCAAAAGTCTGTTTAGTTCGATGAGTGGCAACAGACCACTCTCGAGAAATTGTACAATTAAAACAGGAAAAACTTGACAATGTTATGATTGAAGGTGGACGATATCCCTTTTTTACATGTAAAAGGAAGTAAACCTATCAAACGACATATCTATTCTCAGAGAGGCAATATTAGTAGCAGGAAATGGTGAAGTTGACTGACAAAATACTATAATGGAAAGTTTAGAACGCTCACTAACGAACTTATGTTCTACAACTTTTCGTAGAGATATTATTTTGCGACTTATCAGAAATTACATAGACCACGCCTTGCCTAAGTGCAGTATAGTTTGCTGAAAATGGAAGTGCAATGCCGTATACATACGGTAGCACTTTGAGAGACATGCTCATTTTCCCTGCCTTCTCTGTCGAGCAGAAGAAGATTGGTGACTTTTTTTGAGCTTAATAGACGAATCGCATTGAGGTAGAGTGAAGAGCTATTGAACAATACGAAAAGCAGAAGTTATCTGCTCAGACAGATGGTTCGTCTAATCAAATACTTAAACGCTATGGCTGTAGACTTCGCCCGAATTGATACCTTCAAAAGTATCGTGTATTGTGCCTGCGGATTGTCCTTTGTTCGACGTTTTGTCGCGCTATTGGCATACAAAGCTTCCGCTCCTTTCTGGACGCATGCTTGCTGATCCCCGCATCCAGTCATCGGAGGCAAGGTTGCTCCCTCAATATTTGGAGAGCAATGAGGCAACGTAAGTGGGATTTAGAGCTTCTATGCAGCTGGTGCGTTATGGAGTATTGCCCTTTTCGTGGGCGCATTGCGGACGAGCTTGAGTTGCGGACGAAGCGCTTCTATCGCTACGCTACTGAGAACATCCATTGACCTTTGGAGCAACAAGCTATTGTACGTAGCAGTATTTGAAGAGTTTGACGTCAATATGAGGATCTCGACGCTACGAAGATGCTTATTACTTACCCCACTAACTTTTTACAGTACTTTCTTCCGCATAAAATCATCCATTGTATCAGTCGTGGGAAACACTCGCTCTATCACTACATGGAAGACTTTCTTCGTGCGCCCTTTGACTTTAGCGTGACGATGGGACAATCTCTTTCTTAATAGAAATCTTTTAATTGTGTATAAGAATGACGATTGGAATGAATAGTACCTCTGCATAAAGCCGAGAGCCATTCTCCTCCAATGAAGGGCCTCGTTTGATTTTGCGTTAGCAATTAGAAACCCTGACTGCAAGGTAATCGTGCAATACCTAGATAAAACATCTGACGTAGTAAAATACTTTTCTGCATCCTCGTATTGCTTTAGTAGCTCTCTCCTCATTTCTATTTCGATCATCCAACAGGCGAAGAAGTCTCCTAACTCTGATATTCCGGATTGCTCGTAAGGGACTAAATATCCTCTCACATTTGACTTTGTGATATTTAGTTGTGCTGCACCTTGTCCACAAGCTACCATCGACATCTCTGAATCTCCAATCAGAAAGAACTTGACAATATATTCTTTATGGGGCTCAATCGCATAACGAAAAGAAACCCCGACTCTTTGATTTTAATAAGTTCACCATCTGCCAGGACAAAAGACACTCTACCAACATTACCCGTTAGAGAGATCAGAATATTTGCATTATGAGATAGGATTTGGTGCTGTTGAACACTTCAGGAGGCAATTTGCCACAATAATTGCAATTTACTCATATCTGCATATCTCAGGCTCCTGGACACATTGATATAGTTACTATTCTAAGAGTTCCATCCTCATCATAGCTAGTACCTCTTTAAACGGGTAGCTACATGCCATCATCTGAAGTCAGATAGAATATATTGTTTACCAGCTTTGATAAACGCGAAGAGAGAGTAGACCGGCTTTCAGAGTCTTTTATTTCTTAATTGTTTCGCCACATCGATTCGATGCGTTCGTCAATGAGAGACAAGTAGCTTGCGCGATCTTCCTTGCTCGGCGAGTGAGGGTAGAGAACAGTGGTCAGACCGACCTCAGACGCCGATATTTCTTTTGAATGTGGAGCTGCTAGCACGAGAGAATAGTTCTCTTTGCGCTCATACTTTTGATATACAAACTCTGTTGTCGTGATCCTCCCATTGATAACTAGAGATTGGCAACCTGGTTCGTTGTACATGGCGGCAAGTCGCACCGAAGCTCCTATTGCTGCTCGTAGCGATAAGATTGTACCCAAGGGAGGAGTTTTGCTCCAGTAATTGTTCATTCCTTGTTCTGTTATTGGTTCCTTTCTGCTTCTGAAACAAACTTATTCACTCCTATTTCTGAAGGTAAACGATCATCATCGCCATATTCCATCAATCGTCTACATCCGTACTGGGAGCACCTCCAATAACAGAACAGTTTCCTAGCGTTGTCTCGCCTTTCCACTCATCGGCGAATTCAGGGAAGCGCAAAGCAAATCTTTAGGGATTGCTTTTGTTCCTTTGCCATAGTCTCACTGCGTTTTAGCCCCTCGTAATAGTAGGACTGCTCACCTTGAATATCATCTCTCTATCGCCCACCCTATCGGTGAGTGCTGGCTGCAGGAGTACTCTCAGCTCTAAGTCATTGATTGGCCACGCTCCATAGCTTGTCGTAGAGATCCTTATCTACCTGAGACCAATCAACTACCTCGTCCGCGTCACGCGCTGAGGATCATATCCAGCGCAAATGCGCGTAGCTCGTCCATTCCCTCCATAGCGATGCGATATTCATCTCTCACATATTTGGCAATAATCTGCTCAAATGTTTGCTCGGGCATCTGCCTCTGACAACCGGCAGACTAGCCTCGAGGTACACACTAGCAAATCGAAAACCTCCTTGGCGATATTGAGCATGTACGTGTCGGCCTGCAAAGCCGCGTGCAGCCCAGCAATAGTGCTGGTGGATTTGGCAAAAGCTTGAGTGTGTACCGACCTCGGATTCGCTCGATCGCCCCGAACGAAGAGTTCAAAGGTTGCTCAAGGCTCTGGAGTACCATTTGGTCTCGTCGTCATAGTTCTTTACCGAATTAGTCTCGTTCACGGAGGCATACATTGATTTGCTTTATCGAGATCGGGCACGACGGAGTCTCAAGCCCCTCGATCTTCACCCATTACGGCTTGATATCGATCTTTCCTCCTCGAAGGTAATCGTACATAGCGAGGAACATTGAGGTTGTAGTCGCTGGCCTGCATTTCTCGTCGAATGCTGGCACGATCGATATAGCGCTTTCGTCGATCCCACGGCGGTACTGGTAGGCATCGATAATCTTTATCAATGTCGTTGATCTGCCGGTCTCGCCTCATACGCAGCAAGGGGATTTTGTATTTATCCTTGGCAAACGGCGGCTTTGCATCGATGAAGAGAACGTCGTCTGCCGTACGACATTTTTCTTTGAGCACGATGACACTCGACAGGAATGCCTGCGGAGTAGAAAAGTTTGAGGCAACGCGATAACGGCATCTGCGTATCCGTCCTCAAGCACCCTTTTGCGAATGGCACGCTCTGCAATCAACAGTAATACACCATGTGGCAAAGTTGATAGCTATTGTGCCATCCTTACTAAGATAATGCAACCTGCAGTAGAGAAATGCAAAAATCGGCAGCCGATTTTGGTTACAATTACAGCGGGCGGAAGTCTTATTGTTTTTCCTTTTGTGGTGCCTATTTGAGGCTGGGGTTATGGATTAGCGACGACGGTATCGAACTCACTTGTTTCCAGGATTAGGATTATTCAGGAATGGCTATTCGTTGGTGAGCGTAATCCCATGAAAGATTCCGAACTCCGAGTCCTGACTCTGTGCAGGATCATATTCATATACGAGCTGTTGTAAGGTGGTGGGCTGATTCAACCTTGCTCAGGATACGACCGATACGATCCTCATTTGCTTGCATTGAGCAAAAGTGAACCAGAGCCGCAGGCAAGTCGAGTACTCTCTGATCCTGTCCTTATGCCCTGCCTGGGATTCTACAGCATCAAGGACACGATACGAGACAGAATGGTAGATATGGCCTGAGGAGTGTAGAACACCTGCTTTCTTCTTGCCTGAGCCTGCAGAACTGCTCAATCAGGTATCTTTAGCACCAGAGCATCTACTTGGACGAATCCTCCAATCCCTCTGCTATCTTCTGTATGATGCAGTAGCGAGCTATATTCTTTTTGTAGGTTCAGCGTCAGATGAGAGATTGACTTCTGAGAAAAAGACCAAGTTCCGCTCAAAGATCTGCTTGATGTATCTAAATCCCTCGTTCACATATATTCAAGAGTTCTGCTCTGTGTGCGCGCCAACTCAAGGATATGGCTCCATAGGTATCCGGCTGATGGACATAATGTACCTGCCATCTGGAGCCTCAAACTCCACAATATCTTCGGTATTGAGTGTATACCATCTCGTAGAGTAACTTCCTTGATTTAGATTTGTTTCATCTGGGTAGTCTCTGCCCACTTTTCGGCGTGCCACCTCGTAGCTGTCGGAGAGGGGCGCAGGAAGAAAAGAGAGCATATAGTCACGGGAAATCATCGGCATTCATCGTACCACGTAGCTCATCTGCTGTCTATAGGGTCTTGCCTAGTACTACACGTTATTTATTAAGCCCTCAGAAGAAGCAAAAATTTCAAGTTAACCCAGTTCTTGTAAACGTGTTGTATTTGTTTAAACAACTTTTGTTGTCATCCACATCTCAATAAAATTCGTACAAAGAGTAATTCTATGAGTTAAGATACATCATACGATTGTAGAGATTGATTCATTTGAAATGTCTTCTATTCTTGAAACACTTTCAATATTGCCATATCCATGGAACTAGCGGTTTCTTCTCAAGCACACACAGCAGCACGCAAAGTGATAGGTATATGGTTTTCTGATTCAGAACGTTTCTGTAACTTTAACATTGCAACATGGAGAAATCGAGGGGTATCACTTATAGCTGATACTATATCTTCTCCATCTTTTTTGAGGCATAGGTGCCAAGATTCTTCTTTAGACTGGTTCTTGGAAACATTCCAAAGAGTTGTTATAGAAGGTGAATGGCGTTGAAATAACGACTTTTACCTCGATTCATCCCTTAAATATCTCAGCTAGTAAAACTGCTACTGCGACGGCATTGTTGTCATCCAAAGATGAGATGGGGTCATCAATGTAAATATATTTTACCCAAGAGTAGCCCTATCACCGTCTAATACCAATTGTACAATGGCCAAGAAAACACCAAATAAAGATTGTTTCTTCTCCTCTTGATTTTAATATTCAGTTCCTGATTAGAGTCCTTTCTTCCTATAGAGGCATATTCTTTGAAAAGATACTCCCTTTGTCATAGTCTATTCGAAAGTCAATGTCGAAAAACGATTCCAAAACTTCCTAATTCATTCTTCTCCAGCGTATACTCTTGACTCCATTGAAAAACTTGACTTAGATTCATTTTAAGTACTGAACCAAGTCTCCTCAAGATCGTTGTCCCAGGAAAATAGATCTTCTGTAAAGCATTGAAGCATAGAGGTCTGTTGTTCGCTATTTTTCCAAGATCTTTGAACTCATAGACAACGTAAGTCTTCCGACACCATTATAGGCATACAGGAGAACATTTCTTTGTCATTAACCTGCTCTTAAGCTCTTGGCTAATTGTTTAAATTATTGAATGCTCCATAGTCTAGACTTTATAAGCTGATGACCTGCTATGTTGCCCTTGGCCAAGAGTTGGCAATAGGGGCAGTGATCTGCGACCAATGCTTTCTCCTGCTGCACACGGCTGCCCAGCCCAGTTTTGCTCTCACAGAATAGGCTGAGAGCTGGTCAGCATCGAAGATCATACGATCTAGTACCGCGATATCAAATCCGAGAGAGATTCTAGAGACACATTGCAGCGATGAGCAACTTCCTTGATACGGCTCTGAAGCTTATTGGTCTTAAATGCTTGATACTGCTCAGAGACTCTTTTGACCGTAAGGCCATTGACAACCTCTAGGTGTTCGATATAGTCTAATATCCTCTTTGCTCCCTCAATCAGATTAAGCAGTGTAGAAGGACGAGGCACAAGCCTCCTGGTCAGTTTCGCTGATTAGTGACTGGGAGGTCAATCGAGCGGATTTAGCCCCATGGGATATAATCGTAGTCAATAATTGCTGAAGAGAATAGGAACAAACTCGAAACTATGTCTCTATATGAGCGTTTTGGCATATCTACCGGCCGATCCTGTGTGTAGTCTTTGATGGTTACGTGTCTCTAGCTGTCCGAGATAGGCAGATCTAAAGTCATTGTTTCTCAGAGGGCATAAGCCCTCGATCTTCTTGATCCTGGAATCTATGTAGACATACTGCTGAGCTGGAGTGTTGAGTTTCTGCAACTCTTTGAAGTAGTCCACAAACCTCAGCCTTGGCTGTATCTCCTCCAAGCAAGTTATACATTTGCTCAGCCTCTGTTTCTCCTGACCTATAAAGCTCGTGAGCTGCTGGATAGCCATTTTCCATACTGTTCAACAACTTTATTTGCTGGCTCAACCAGCCAAATCTGGGGTCTTGATCCTCGTCTCTGACTCTGAGAAAGTTTTGTACATCATTAACCGCTGATTCCGAAAACGAAAACGTGATCTTCCAAAATTTTTGGTTTTGTTGAGAGTACGATTGGTACGAGAGAGTTTGTATAAGGTCAGATATTTAAGATCTCATTCACATAGAGGATACCTAGATATTTGAGTCGAAGCCCGTAAGGGAGCATATCTACGACGATCGTGATATCGATCTTTGCTCCTGTGGGTACTCTTGCTGCTCATTTCGGTCTTTGATGCTTCTGTACATCTTGATAGTAGAGATCAAACTCCGCGAGACTATGGGCACAGCCATATCGGCTATAGTCCGGAGATGATCTCGTGGTGCTTTGCTTCTTACCCGAGGGTCGGTCTGGTTGTCTAGCTTCTCCTGGGTTTCCAGATCCTCTTTTGCATCTGTTCAACATCTTTATTACCCTCGGCTGGAGGAGAGAAGACACAGGCGATATTGATGGCGTCAGTTAGTAGCTTGACGTTCGGATTGGCGTTTTGAATAGCCTGTACACCTGATGGCATCGTTGATACTACCGCGAGAATGGCATTGAAACAACGAGAGCGAGATTGCATCATGCTTAGAGCACTTCATAATCGCTCTTTTGGTAACCAAACTACGATCTCGCACATACTCACCATTGAAACGATAATAGTCTATATTGAAACGCAATACATTTTCATCCTCAATGGCATTGGTAATCGTATAGTATGAAGCTGAAAAATATCATCATGGTGAGCGGAGGCCTTGTCCATCAATTTTAATCTTGCAAGGTATTTTCAAAAATCGGTGTGTGCCTAAACCCAAAAGAGCTGAGCTTTAGGAAGAAAGCTTTAATAGCCTTTATGGTTCCAATTGGGAGCGATGACACGTCGCAAATAAAGACCACGCCGTCGTGGATAGAGGCCTAAGTCGTTCATGGTAGTTTTCTTGTGTTTAGGATCGCGAGCACCTGAGCTTCGTATCGTCGTGACGATAACCTGTCGGCATAGTCGGTGGACTCAAGTTCCGGAACAAGCGTTTCTGTATTAGTAAGTTTCACGCGGCCTTGCTGAAACTTATTAACTCATCCGAGTCTGGCGGTTCAGATCTCATGATCCACAACAACAGACATTTCTTCATCGGGGTTGGTCCTTAAGTAGAGTTGATGCTTTAAAAGAGGTGAGCGTCTTGCCCGAACCAGTAGTATGCCAGATATAGCTACTGTCACGATTCTTCGATGTATTTGATGATAGCTCAATGGCAGATCTGTGGGCGCATAATTAAGAGTTTGCGTCACCAGCCACCAAGATTCATATACCACTGATAAGCTTCCGCGAGCACTGGCAAGAGTCTTGTCGCAAAGCTATGTAGGTGCCGTATTTCTATGGTTACCATCTGCGAGATAATAGATTGTAGGTATTGTTTTGGCATCGAAGAGAAACTCGTTCAAGTTATTGTTACTAAAATAGCATGTATCTCCTTCTTGTTACTCAATAAAGAGCTGAATAAAGTAAGAGCAATGTATTCAGACATCCGCCCGTAATGTTTTATAGTTAACCATCTGCTGCATGGTTGTCGAGGTGAGATCTTGCGCTTTGAGCTCTACTCCGCACCAGCGGTGCTCATTGACGAGAATAAAATAATCAATGTCGTATCGGTGGTGGCTAATGTGTGTTGATAGCAACTGATTAATGACTTCATAGTCATTCTTGCACCAACTTCGACATGAAACTAAAGTGTAGTGAAGTGTGTCGTCCTCTCAAGAAGAGGTTACGCCTCGCAGTAAACGATGCATCATATACATCTGACCTATAATCTCCGGACAGTCGCCCAAACCTCGATCAGTCAATTCACGGCATTGAGCCGCCAAACTGTTGGCTCCCAAAGCTGCCTGTCCTGATATCATGTTCAACATACTTCAAGCCTCTAACGTTTGATTAGGCTCATTTGTTCTTCAGTTGTATACACAGTATGTAAATACTACTATATTATTCATCCTCATATTTTCTTGCTAGCACGACGGTGATTGATGAGGGAGAGGTCTTGCAGGTGACGACCAAGTTCGTCTGCACCTGCCAGGTGGCGTAAGTCATCCTCAAGTTGAGGCATAGAGCACTCGTGGTACCTATCGCCACTGTTGGCGAACCTTTCTCGATGCGACCGACAGCTAAAGGCGAATAGGTCGCCTGCTCAGAAATTCGATGATGCTTAGATTAGACGCAGTCGGCAAGCTTGATCTGCTCCACCGACAATCTTCATTTTTGCCCAGTTCCTGGAGGGAGTGGTTCCCCATTGTATTCTTTGGCATACACTCGATCTATCATATGATATGTAAATATACTGATTTATTCAATCTGACATATGCTTTGAGGCAATATTAGATTTGAGAGAATTTGAGGAGAATGAATTGATGGGTATTGTCTCTGCATCTTCTCCAGGAAGGAAGTTTCGTGGATGCAGGCCCCTATCTGGGTAGGATGCGCCCAAAGCGAGTGAAGAATGTCGCAAACCTTTCATCCAGACCTGAGGCTGTCATCGCTTCGCGATTTGTAGCGTTGTTGGCGGGTGAGCTTTGCGCTGCCACAGAGCGCAGTGCGTGCTCCTTCCGTAATCCTCAGGAATAACAAGTGCTGTCGCATGCAGGTCATAGCGCAGGTGTTAGTTGATATTCGTTGCGTCATTGGCGCACAGGAGCGAGTACTCCTGAGGTGCATATCCGCATTACCTCATCAGCCACGAAAAGAGGACCTCGTTCCCAGTACTTGATAAGGCAAGCTTCGGCACTGAACTATACTTGAGATCAGCTTTGCTATCTCGCTCGTGTGAGCTTTGCAATTGAGACTCGGTCAAGCGCCCAGAGACTTGACATATCTTCCATTGGGGAGCTTTCCTCTCCTGCTCTGTTCGATCTTATCCGACGAGTGACATAGCATGAGCTCGCCATCGTCGAACCGCCGCATCAGGTCCGCTGAGTGAACTGTTTCAATCTTGGCAATCTCTGCGCAGGCATCGACACATCCTCCACCCGGGGAGACGCGATAACGCTCTGTTTGAGGTTTACAGACATAACCGTCCCCACAAGCCTCACAATGGTAAAGCGCTTAGGGAATTGCTCATCTGATCAAAAGTCAAGAGATAACTTTGCTGTACTCCTGTACACTGTGGTGGTTTCATGAACGAACAACCTCGTCAGCCAGCAAGCTCGTACTTCGCTACTTGTATAGGGCAATATCGGTGCTGGGCGTAACAAAACAGTGCGACAACACTTGATCACGGGTAATCCACCTTCCATCAACCAGCGTTCGTAGCAGTAGTAGGCATCTATTCTTCATCTTGCGTCATATTTCAGAGGTTTCGATACTTACCGGCCCAATGCAGCCACGGCAAACAAGCTTCAGAAGCAGCGTCTCATTCGATCCCTTATGCGTCTATCTTTCCAATTCTTCTGAGCAATATTCAACAGCCATCCCTCAGGGATAAGTCGTCCGTCAAAGAATGTGGATGAAGTCTGTATTTGAATGGGTCTCTCTCTCGCAAATAGCATCGTCAGGCTTTATGCCTTGTGCTCCAGGCACGTCAGACAATTCTTGTCGAAGCAAAGGAATAGCCCTCATCACTTTCTGTAAGAACGCCGGCCTTGAGCGTCTTCCAACAAACAATAGCCTGCTTCATACATCATCTCCTTCCTCGTTTCACGTACAGGTCCACACCTGAGCCGAAGAGTTCAAAGACCTCATTAATCTTATCACAGAGCGTGGCTTTTGCCTTGCCTCGAGTTCACGCACAAAAGCGCGACACACACCTGCTTTCTCGGACAGATCAGCTCTGTGTCAGTTTATATTTCTTGCAGTCATCTCCCTTTACGTACTGCGCTATGAAGGATGTTCCTGCCGCCAATCTTCATCACGATTTGAAGATAGCCACATTCTGAATATGCATCGATAGCTATTGAATATCTTTCGATGATGCAAATCATTCTCTGCATACTCATTGCGCTCTGTACACATCATTGGCGTCAAGCCATATGACTTATCAATAGCAAACTATAAGCAATATAAGCTTCACACCTAACTTTTCGGGTATTTATTTGAGAAATGGACAACTATACACAATAGGGATGATTAAACTCTCTCCACTAGGATTATGCTTTGATACGCTCCAAATGGCACTCTTTTGCAGTGAGCAAGCGCGAGCACAAATAAGAGGTGAAATCGTAATCTATTGATTTTTAGAGCGCATCACCAGTTATTAGAAGATTGAAAGACTGGAAAATGAGCTATGATGCACAAGGTATAATCGTCATAAAAACAATCAGATGAAACTGATCATTTGTTTTGGGATGTTTTTGTACCGATTAAATGGCTAATCGCCCAAGTGATAGAGTGGTAATGATGCTTGCATCCGGTAACAGTCATTTCCCTTAAGCTCAAAGCAATCTCCTTCATCTCAGTCTAGACCTTGCTTCAATTCATCTATCTTCAAAGAAGATAGATATTCATCATTTGCGATGGCACTTCTTCGAAAATCAAGAATCCAGCAGTGCTTCAGGAATTCGATAAATAATACGCAAGACCATTATATTTACAGTAAGTAATTATAAATCACAAATAGTATGACAGAAAACGCATTGAGTTAAAACACTAAATCAAAGCTCTATTAAACCTGAACACATGGACAAATCCAGCAATTTACCGTGCATTGACAAGACAGAGCAACTCAGGCTATTTCTATAAAGAGTTTACCGTCTCAAAGATATTATCCATGAGAGAGTAGTGCATATACAGAAAACGACCTAAAGACACACCAAAAAAAAACAATCAACCAATAGGGAGTTCACGGAAAAGATATGAAGCTTATCCTTCCGGTTAAACCAACAATGGAAAGATAAATGACGCGTAGTGGCTGTGCACGTAGACGCCCAATGTTATAGAGGTTCGTAGGTCCTCTTGAGCTAGAACTCGCTATCAGCACGTTGAAAGCTATATATTTTTGGCTGATTCCTACATAGGACTGATTCTGGATTGCTAAGTATAGCTTTCGTCAGGTATTCCTAAGATAGCTTTTCACTTGACTACCATATAGTAGCTGATGCGATCACTATATAGCTTTTCTGATCCGATTACTATATAGCTTTTGGGTGATTGCCACTATATAGTATTGGTTCTGATTACTCATATAGCTTTGTAACGTGTACCATATAGCAATATTTTGAATGAGAATGGTTACACTGGGCACGTGTACCAAGTGACCTCACATAAACACATCATTACCAACAGTCATCACCATTTGAATCCCATGGGAAAAACAAATGCCTCTTAGCCCATGTGCTACGCGAAAGAAAGATGAGCATCGGCGTAGCTCGAAAGGGCAAGATCGTACGGCGCAGCTTTGCCCACAGACCGACGTGAAGGTCTCCTTCTGACCACTTTGACGAAATGGTCGCCGACCAAACCACCTTTCAACTGACATGGAGCCGCTTCCAGCTCAATCTGGCTTTGCCGACATGGCGAGAGCCTGTCGCCAATCTATGACATGGTCGGAGTTCGGGCGTCTGGGCAAACCAGCTTCCAGCTCAAGAGCAAGGTCGTAGCCAAGGGACAGGAATTCACGCGAGCCTGCACATCACCGAGGCGTCTCGCGTGCCCTGCGTCCCATTCTGAGTACTTCCGTCCGGACGATGTCAGCTCTCGAGCGGGTCACTCCTCGATGAAGAAGAAGCGACGAAAGCGACCCAAAACAGGTGGTGGCTCGTCGGTGACAATCATTCCGGAGACGGGCATGGTGATCTGACGCTGACTGAAGTGATAGAGTCATCTTATCCCCTTAGCACCCGATCCCACATCTTCCGTGGATCTCATCGAGCGAAGGAGGCCATGCGCCTTCCTTCTCTGCTTGATATTTTTGTAGCGTGCGCTACGCAAGCTTCCTCGATGAGACACGCAAGCGTCTGCTGTGCTTAGGAGATAGACGATCAGACACAGCGATCCCATCGGAAGATGCACGAGTTTCTCCGATGATCGTTGTGTGCAGAGACACAGCAGCCTCTGTCCTACTTCCCAGCCCTTGCTCTCGCTTCTTCTCGAGGAGGGGAGGCGTCTTTGGCGCGAAGCTCGGTCGCGCCATTCTTCGCGGGACGAAGCGGAGGGCTGCGCATATTGACGCAGTAGCGTAGGCCACGCAGCCCTGGCAGCCATCTTCAGAAGACGTGGAAGGTCGATGCCTCACCTGTCTTGCTACGCACCTCGATACGCTTCATACCGTGGAGCTCGTCCGATGCTCGCTGGATGAGGGTGGAGTCACGGGAGAAGTTTGCCATCCGCAGCCCGAGACGAACTTTATCCGTGAGATGAAGAGCGGTACCGCCTCGTCGATATCGACATAGATGCCTTTCGCGCTTCTCGTCCCAATAGTCGTTGTCAGCGATGCTCCGTAAGGCATGCTGCGTGACAGCGTACTGAGTGGGGTGAGCCGACGGCGCGCGCTTCGTCCGAAGGCTCAGACATAGGCATTGGCCCTTGCGAGCGATCTGGAAGAGTTCGCGGATATGGCAGTAGCCCGGAGGGGTTCTCGTCCAGATAGTCCTGAGTAGTTCCCGCATCGTGTAGAAGGTGCGGAGCTCACTCGATGACGATGGCTGTGTGCTCACGCTGCGGCGTCTCGATCGCCCTCTCGATCGTCGCAGGTCTGCGGTGTTTGCGCATGAGACGCGCGTGGTACCGGATCGCCCACGTCGCCGCCTTGCTTTATTGAGCGACGTCGTCAACGTCAGGAGCGTTGGAGCCCAAGGAGCTTAAGCTGGAGCATTACCCAGGATCGGGAGCGCAGGTGATGTGTAACACGTCAGCAAAGCCTGTCGTGTGGCTACACACTTCCTCGTAGCGCGGAGGTGTGGCCATTGTGCAGCCGACCTCTGTGGGAGATGACGCGCACGCACTTGCATTGAAGCAGTGCTCGGTGCCCCAGAAGCAACCGTCGGCTACCAAATAGGATCTCTTTCATCGTGTGAAGTGGATGGAGTGTTGGGTGAAGGTGTACCGCATGCGCACGGCGTCGAAGTCCCAAGGCTCCAGCCGCCAGTAGCAGTACATAGGCTCGCCGTACGGAGACCGTCTCCGTTTCATAATGCCCGTTCTTTAGACTGTGTAGAGCGATGGTAGTTTACTGACTTACTAACAGCGTAGTGACGATAGTTATGAGTCGCCCAATATCGGGGATAGTTTGAGTCAATATGCCGAAAGGTGAACCCATATGATGTGTCGACCAATACTGGTTCACGTGCAGACCAATATAGGTTCGCTGGTTCACCAACACAGGCTGTGCCACGTCACTCAATATAGGTCATACCCACCACTATTGGTTCACCTCGCTCGCTAGGTGCGTAATTCTTAGTACCCTTATGCGCACATTCCTCGATAGTGCCTTCACCACAGTATACTCATCACGCTGACCCTCTACTGATAGAATCGCTATGAATGTCCTCTACCTTATAGGTAATGGCTTTGACCTGAGACTGGGCCACCCACTCGCTAAGTGCAGACTATTTAGAGTACTATATAGGGGCAAACCTGAAGCTTGTCGGTCGCTAGATCGAGAGGAGGCTATCAAAAGTATAAGGAGCGCTTTGCCGAGGATGGCGGAGCGAGAGGGGCGGCGAAGAGCAGGAAGGACTTAGGAGATAGCTCTTGCTGAGTTTACTACGAGCCTTTGGTGATGATGCTGACTGGTTCCTGTGACTTCACGAGGATATGAATCACCCTTAGAGGCCTATCTTTCGCAGTGCAATAGTTTTGAGCCTACCCTGAGGAGGTCGAGAAGTTCCAGAAGACCTGACTCACCCTTATCGCTACTTCCGCCGAGAGAAGAGAAAGTGTACCTGACTGTTGCTCAGTATGGTATATTGACGTCATCTCTCAACTACATTTTCATCATTTGAGTGCCTCGCCAAGATGCCTGCTGGTCGGAGAGCGCTACTGATCCTAGCGGTACAGGGCACCCCGTGATATATCAAGGGTGTACATGCGTGCACGGATCATTAGGTGAGGGTGGAATTCGTGCATGTAGATCACGGCGATCAAATGGAAGTGAGCAGTGCAGGCAGTGTGATGATGTCGCAGACCTCTTTACTGCTTCACAAGCCAATGAGGGTCGGGAACGCTTGTCGATGAGGAGTGCCTTTTAGTCTCATTGTTGCTGATGGATTTGCCTCTTTGGCTTGTCCTCGGTCCCACGGATCAGATGGGTGGACGGCCATCAAGAAGCGTTTTGATAATCCAGAGAGGCGTCTTGCTCTACTTCCATTATGATCCAGCTGCTGACTCGCGTATTGAAGCTCGATAGGCGGGAAGGAGAGACGAGCGCCAGTCACCTTATCAAAAGCTCTTGGCTTGGAGGGAAATCAAAAAGGAGTATGATGACCGGATCTTCGTAGCGATCAACCCGATATGTTCCCAAGCGATAGGTGTAAACTAGCTACCACGGTATAGTGATAGCAGAAGCGGTACGGCCCCGATGGGAGTTGTACCGCTTCTGTTTTGTGGTGATAGGAGAGAGTTAGCGACGCTTGCTCCCCAACGCTGTAGTACTGATGTTCTTATCCTCGCGCTTCTTCGCCTCGTCGGGCTTGACCTCGCGCAGGGCATCGGCTTGCTGCCCAGAGGTGACTGCAGTGAGGATGTCCCAGCGCTCTTCGGAGGTGAAGCCCTTCTGATGGAGATCTCCTGCGGGTAGTAACAGACCTCGGGGGCACGATCAGGTAGTTCCAGGCGGAAGGCGCGTCGTCCGCATCGACGATGAGTCGGACGAAGTACCACCAGGCTTTCAGTCGTGAAAGGAGACTGGCAGGACCTCTGTGGGAGCTCTTTGCTTCGGGAGGTTATCGGCCCCAGCGGCTTGTGGAGCTTGCTTTAGAGTGCAGCATGAGCACCTTATCGCCTCGGCAGACGCCGCCGCCAGCTTGCGTCGTGTCCGCCTTGACCTCATGCCCAGAACTGCTGGAGGACGGCATCGCTCTGTTCATGAGTTGATCGAGGGCGTGAGCGATCCTGCAGGTGATGGTGAGCCGACCGAACCCGTGCTCCTCTGTATTCAGTGCTGCGAAAGGCGACAGAGAGTCGCAGGCTGCGCCATATAGATGTCGCGCACGGCAGCCGAATCACTGCGCGCTCGATGCTCTGCCACACATAGGCCCGTGGGAAGCGGGAGCGCAGCGCAGCTGATCCAGCGAGTCCGTAGTGAGCGGTGAAGTCCCAGGCTTGTAGAGAGGAGTCCTCCTGCACCTCCAGGCGAATGGTTGCGAGGGAGGCCAGGGACGTGAGGCCGGTCACATAGAGGCTAATCACTGGCGCTGCAAAAGCCCTCTGGCTCCGGTGAGGGTGGATCTGCAGAGGTGACTCTCCGCTTTCGTGCAGCCTTGTCGCTGCTAGCCTCGTACCGAGGCTTGATGAAGACGAGCGTAGGTCGGCCTCTTAGCAGGCGGAGTAGTGAGTCGGTCTTCCTCGTAGGTGAGAGCAAAGCGCACCGAGTCGCGTGCAAGGGAAGCGTGTCTCGTATTGCTAGCCAGATCGACGACCTGCACCCTAGCCGTAGCCCAGTCGAGAGGATTCCGGCTGCGCGGCTGGCTTTGCCCAGCGAGCGGAGGCGAGGTGGCCTAGGGCTCAGCGAGGAATTCCAGCTCGCAGATCGCTCATCGGATTACGCATGGCGCGCGAGGCCGTAACAACACACAAGCTGCGCACCTTCGCTACCGAATAGCGTAGGGCGATGTCGCGAGGGAAGTGTAGGTGATAGGACAGCGAGTGAGCGCGTGAAGCGTCACGGCGCACGCTGGAGTCGATGCGTATCGTGTCGGTACGCAGCCGTCACGCAGCGTCGTCTGAAGCTTCCGCAGAGAAGGCGTGCACCTTCGCGACGGTCGCTGTACGATAGTTGGCATCGTTGTCCTCGTCGCAAAGACCTTGTAGGTACTGTGAGGAGCCCACGCATGGTGAAGCTAGCCCAGCTATTGGTCTTACTGACAAAGGGCGGACGCTTATGTAGCGTACCATCGTTGATGTCTGAGGCGGGATAAGCCCTCGACGAGGAGCCCTTCGACAGTTCTCCGAAGGCTGGCGTATCGATGACCCGACCAGCCAGCCGCAGTCGAGTCGATCTGCCCACCCGTGGAGATGAGGTAGCTGAAGCCTCGAGCGGGTTGTGCTCGTTGTTGTCTACGATGACATCATCGAAGTAGAAGCTGTAGGTCGGCTAGGGCGCAGGGTGTCGGAGAGCACGATGGAGACGTGCCGCCCGTTGGCCGTGATACGCCGCCACCAGCTGGTGACATGATGATCTTATCCGTCTGGCTGGAGCTTGACGTTCTCATCGAAGGTCAGTGTGAAGTGGCGTATTGCCCCCTCGTAGCCTCTGACTGCAGTGAGGCTTGTAGGAGGCGAGGTGTCGTGCTCAAAGGCCACCTTCGGTGTACCTGGTTCGCACTAGCCCCATAGCAGGAGGATCCTGCCAGGAAGTCTGAGCAAAGTGCATCGTTCATTTGGGTTCATCCAATAGTAGCTGATTATATGTGAGACGAGTGACACTATCGTGAACCCAAATAGGGGACCAAGCATTAGCTTGCTCCTCGCTCGCATGATCTTGAGGACCTTGAGGTCTTTGTTCGGCCATGCCATCACGACCGAGGTCTGCGAGGTTGCGGATACAGACGTCGATATCATCGTCTACGATACCTTCGGTAGCGGTGACGACGTGTCCCTGCATAGAGAGCATAGTGGAGATGAGTGCAGAGCTCACGCCCGTCGAAGCCTTGAGGCTGCAGCTGGGCTTAGCACCGTCACAGATCATCCCCTGAGACGTTGCCGATCATATTCTTCACAGCCCGATAGACTGCTCCTTCGTACCACCCATGAGGTAGGTGATAGCATGGGCGGAGCCAATCCCTGAGACGACGCATCCCTGCAGAGGCAGGAGAGCGCCCCAAGAGCTGCTTGATATAGACGACGAGGAGGCTACTGAGCATGATGGCTCGAGTGGCGACCTCACGACTTGCGCCTTGCTCCTCGGCGAAGGTCAGGACGGGGAGCATCGAGGAGATCCCCTGATTACCGCTACCGAATTGCTCATCACCGTGATGGGGCACCATCCATGCAGGCGTCGCAGGCAGAGCTGGTATAGGCCAGCATCTGCGTGAGGCGTATTGCCGAGGTAGCGACGTCCCATATCGCTATTGATGAGATTGCCGAGGCTATGGCCCATAGCTGTGAGTGAAGGAGAACTCGCTGGCACGCTTATTCTGCAGTGCAGCCTCGTAGATGAAGTCAAGCTCCTCCAGCGGGCCAGTGCAGAGCATACTCATAGACGAGGTCGAAGTTCACGCGATCGTCTCTCTTCGTCCTTACTCTCGGGACACTTCGTGCAGGGCGTATCGGCGGTACGTGCCACGAAGCGGTCTTCACCATCATAGGTGAGCGCTGTGAGCCCTGTGTGAGTAGCCTGGATGATGGCAGTCGATAGACGGCCCTCTGTATCGGTCAGTAGGACTTCGACGTAGAGGCGGTCGACGTTGTCACCTTCCTTCAGCCCGATCTGGATGCAGCCGCTTGCTACAAGCTTCTGGGCCTGATGAAGCTCCTCATCAGCGAAGTGCGTCGAGGAGCTCAGCTGCTTCTCGGTGCTGCTAAGATGGCACCGGAGCGATCGCGATGGGATGTCGAGCTGTCCCGCCGATACCGACGCCCATAGCATTCTTGAGCATATTGCCGCTGAGCAGGACTTCTGCTGAGCGCTCAGCGAGTCGTCTGTGCCGCAGCATAGGCTACAGCGAGGGCTACGGCTGCAGGTTCGGTGCAGCCGGTAGCGGGTACGACTTCACGGTGCATGAGAGCAGTGATCTGCCGTATCTGTGTGGGTGTAAGCATGGGCTTCTGATGGTCTAAGGTCAGTAGTGTAGTGGGAGAGTGTTATTTACGCTGAGTGCGAAGGGATCGTAGCTGAGCTTGCCGTCCTTGGTCTTGAGGTCGGGATAGCCTCCGTTCATCGCAGGCCCTCGCGCACCGTAGTTGGGTTGGTAGGACGATGAAGCGCTTACGAACTCAGCGGCGAAGCGTAAGACGCCCTGATCACGTACGGCCTCGTTACGTCACATCGAGAAGTGGTCGAAGTCACCGAGGTTATCACCGAGGAGCATCAGGATGTTGTGCGTCTTGAGGACCTCATTGCGACGGGAGGTCTTGTCGGAGGACTTGTCCTTAAACATGAAGTGGCTATCCTCTACCTGTGGGAAGCCCAGATCACGGAGGTTCTTCTTCGTACCAGCCCGGTTGACCTCATCACGGTTGGAGATGTAGTAGATGTCCACCGAGGGCATCGGCCTTTGCGGAAGAAATCTCGACAGCGCCCTGCAGAGCTACGGCATCAGCTTGATCGCACCAGCGCGGTCCCACGAGGGCTAGAGAGTAGTCCTCGCCCTGAGTGCTTAGTGACGAGTTCGCCGGTGTTGTCGACGATGGTCTCATCGATGTCGGTGACGATAGCCCAGCGCTGCGCCCGAGGCTACGGAGTCGATCGTAGCTGCTACGAGACGCCTGGTAGCGATATTGTAGGCCTGCTGGCAGAGCGCCTTGTACTCGGCAGAGTGTTGGATCCAGGCTGCCGAGAAGAGCTTGCCGCCGAGGGTAGGGCTCATCGCATAAGCTACCTTCCCACTTGGAGAGTAGGTCGTATTCTGCTCTTTGTTTGAGCCAATAGCGATGACGCAGCTCGAGAGGAGCGTGAGGATAGTGCGGTAGAAGCTCCGAGAGTGAGGAGTTTATTGGTATTCATTATCGTCGTGAGTTAGGATCCTTGTTGGTTTGCGTGTGCTTGAATGCAGGTACGGCATACGGGCTGTACTCCTGGCTTCGCTGAGCATGACCTGCTGCTCACCAGAGACGAGGCGGTAGGAGTAGTTCGCCCAGCTTCCCATGCAGCCTACGCAGATCGCGTGGATCTTGTCTCACCGAGTCAGCTATAGCACAGAGCTGCGCCATAGGGCCGAAAGGCTGGCGACGGAAGTCCATATCCAGCCAGCGAGGATGATGCGGATCCCTGGTCAGCCAGCTGCCTCGACGACCTCGGGGAGGTGCTCATCGAAGAACTGTGCCTCGTCGATGCCGATGACATCAACGTCCGAAGCTAAGAGGAGAAGGTTCGACGAATTATCTATCGGCGTAGAGGCGATAGCATTGCGGTCGTGGGAGCACGACCTCGGTCTCATCATAGCGGGGTGTCTACTGAGGGCTTGAAGATCTCTACACGTAGCCCCGCGATCTTTAGCGCGGCGCAGGCGACGAAGGAGCTCCTCTGTCTTACTCGCTGAACATCGAGCCGCAGATCACCTCGATGCTAGCCCGCACACGGGCCTGACCTGTCTCAAATGGATTAAGCATTACTTGTCCTCCGTCTTATTATAGCGTGCGGTGAGGCGTCGTGCCCCGCCTTCGATCTCCTCTATAGTGACGCGTACCGTGTCGGCTGGTAGGATGTCCTCCATGACCTCTGGCCACTCGATGAAGCAGAGTGCGCCACTCTGGAGGTAATCTTCGGCTCCGAGGTTCAGCGCATCGGAGAGCTTCTCCAGGCGGTAGCAGTCAGTGGTAGATGAGTTCTCCCGAGGGCTCAGCGCGATATTCATTGATACAGAGAAGGTCGGCTATTGATGACATCCTGCACGCCGAGGGCTTCGCAGAGGGTCTTGATGAAGGTCGTCTTGCCAGTCCCCATGGGGGCATAGAAGGCGAAGATATCCCCCCAGGGGAGGACCTCCTCGATGAACTGGCGCGCTACGGGCTCCAGCGTGTCTGGGGAGGCTAAGAGGTAGGTGGTCTCAGTGTCCATTCGCTTGTCTTGATTGTGCCAGAGCCTATGTGCCCCAGCATATACTCACCCGCAAATTTAAGATATTGCTGCATACTCTATATACCTATGAGAGAGGCTGCCCCTACGCTTCTGCAGAGAAGGTAGGGCAGCCTAAATCGTGTCGCACTTGGACGTCTTGTCCTCGGCGATAGGGGTGGGATTAGAAGGTAAACTTCATCCCGAAGTAGCCAGATCGAGGGATCGTGGGCCGTAGATATAGCCGCTGTCACGGTCTGGACCGGAAGTCGTAGTCGCTCTGGAAGGCGTTGAAGAGGTTATGGATACCGCAGTAGAGCTGGACGCTGTTTTAGAGAAGAGACGCAGATCATAGGGTGATCTTAGCGCCGAGATCAAAGAAGCTCTTGGTCTTGACCAGCTCGTTCCACTCGACATCGACCTCCTTCTGCGCGCCATCTTCGAGGATAGCAGCACCCGTAGCGTCTACGAGAGGAAGCTTATAACCTTTCTTGCGAAGACCAGCAGCGATAGCTGTGCGGTCGGTGACTGCGGAGTTCTGCCCCCACTTGACTACGTGAGGCACGTACATTGAGCCCGTGAAGGTACCTGTGAGAGCAATGTTCAGTGGGCGGATCGGGTTGATGCCGATCGTGAAGTAGCCGTAGGTAGAGGGCGAGAGTGATCTCCTTAGAGGTCATTGAGATGGTCTGAGGCTCATTGTCTACAGCGACGTTGTCGAAGTCAGAGCCGTCAGCCTTAGGCACGAAGGACTCGTAGTAGGCAGCATCGTGGTCACCCTGGACCTTCTGACGTACGCCCCATTCCTGGTTGACGTCGTACTTGTTGCTGGTGAGCGTGAGGCCGGCCTGGAGGGAGAGCCAGCGATAGGCGATCTTACCCTCGAGGTTCAGCCCTGAGGACCTTGGCGCCTGAGGAGACCCTGCTGACCATTGTCATTGATCCCGAGTTGTGGCGCGTGTAGTAGGAGATACCGTTCTCAGACTTGTCCTTGTAGTTCGTGAAGACGTCGAGCAGACGGGTGTAGACCTTCGACGAGGAGGTTGACCTCGTGCACCACCGAGGGTGAAGTACATGTCGTTGCTCAGGCTGAAGGAGTGGGAGATCTCAGGACGAAGGTCCTCAGCATTGGTCACACGCTGTGCCTCACCACCGACGACCCCGACGTGAAGGTCTTCGTCAAAGACCTGAGGTGCACGGAAGCCCTTGGCATAGGTAGCGCGGATGTTGATATTCTTCGTGGGGTTGTAGCGCAGGGTAGCGCGGGGCTGAAGATGGCCTCTTGACGGCGGAGTTCTCATCAGAGACGCGTGCCGAGCAGGACGCTCCAGCGGTCGTTCTTCCATTCGATCTGGGCGAACTGGCTGGCGTTGCGGATGACCTGACGCAGGGCAGGGGAGAGGGAGATGGGGTTAGCGCTGAGGTCGAAGCCATCGCTGACGGTCTTCTCGGTCTCCCATTCTCTTAGAGGCATCTTGTCCTCGAGGCGGTCATAGCTGTATTCAGCACCAGCGAGGAGCTGAGCAGGCATAAAGAGGAAGTGGTCGAAGTCATAGGTGTACTGTGCACCACTGACCCACGTCATCCCACGGGTGATACCAGTTCTTCCTATAGTCAGAGGTGTGGATGGGGCGACCGATAGAGCCTGCCTTCACAGCCTGTGTCTCGTCTGTAGTCTCGTTGCCATCCTGATCGATGTACTTGTCGCCTGCCTTGTTGCGGAGCTTCGTCTCACCGATACCACCGTAGTAGCTGTTACGGGTGACGTGCTGAGCAGAGCCGTAGAGCTGGAAGTGGTGCTTGTAGTCTTCGCTGTAGCCGTCGAACTTCAGGTTCCCGCTATATACGGAGTGGCGAATGGACTCAGCTACACCGGCTACCTGCTCGGGCCAGTCGATGTGGTCACCACCGCGACGGGCTCTCGCTGAGAGGTATGGACTCTCGCCGGTCAGACGCGCGGATCCGTGGGCGGAGGTAGCTCACGGAAGCCGAGCGAGCGGGAGTCAAGACGACCAAGCTCGCTGTAGCTCATCGCCATTGACATCGTGCTCCTTGCGGTAGCGAGCCTGTGCGAAGCACCATGGCTCCAGCACGGTTGTCGTCGCTGACGAGTGAGCCGTTGAAGCTCAGGTTATTGTCCAGATCCTTGAAGCCCGAGAAGCCAAGGCTCTCATTGAAGGAGAAGCTATTGCGCTGAGGCTCCTTGGTGATGATGTTGATCACCCCGCGATAGCAGAGGAGCCGAAGAGGGCAGAGCCACCGCCACGTACGACCTCGACACGCCTCGATCATGTTCGTGGGATCTGCTCCAGGCCATGACCCCTGCCAGCGCACCCGATGATGGGACGGCTGTCGATGAGATCTGTGAGTAGCGCCCGTCGAGGCCATTGATACGTACTTGATTGAAGCCGCAGTTCTGGCAGTTATTCTCGACACGCACACCTGGCTGGAAGATCAGCCCCTTGGGCGAGGTTAGTAGCATTGGTGCTCTCGAAGAGCTTGGTGTCAAGCACGGTGACGAGCGTCGGAGCGAGACGGCGTAGGGTAGCCTGACGGTTGGAGGAGACGACGACCCCATCGATACGGATGTTGTCTGGCTCTGCATCGAAGTTGACTTCGACGACCTTACCAGGGATGATCTCCACGGTGCGCCTTGGCTGAGATAACTCGAGACCGCGCACGACGAGCGTCGCTCTTCTGCTTGAGGTTCTGAGGAAGTAGTGCCCGTGGCATCGGTAGCCGTACCGAAGGTCGTACCCTTGATAGCGATGGTGACACCCGAGAGATGTTCGCCAGTCTTCGCATCTGTGACGTGCCCAATAATGTTGGCATCAGTTGGCCGCTCTAGTTGCCAGCTCACTGTTGAGACCGATGGCCGAGACCAGAAGGATCTGCAGTGAGAGCATGAGGGCGTAAAGCTTACGCATGGTTATTACTATGATTTATAGTGAGTAAAGTTGCTATGTCGCATGGGCAAAAATACGCCATCTCATAGCCCCTCTCTTACGCCTCTGCAAAAATACATAGATGTAGGTATAGGCAGAGTAAGTGCCTCTATTATATACCTAGTATAATGGGTGCTGAGCATTGATTAATCATAGTCACGTCGAGGCATATCTCCATACTCAAGCTGCTTTTTCCTTCATAGCTATACGAGAAAAAGTTATATCTACGCACGTGGATTTAAAAATCTATGTACAGAGGGCTTATCATCTATAATGTAGACTTTAGGATCACTCCACGTAGATAGCGGATTACAGCTACTGGTGCAGGACTCTTTCTGCAGATCTACGACTTATCTGTATGCGTATACAGCTACTACAACAGCTCTTTGATCTTTGGTGCATAGGATCGGGAGCGCTGCATGCTTCGTCACATTTGCCGAAAGAGAAGCCCTGCACGCGCCTTAAAAAGGAGCATACAGGGGGACTCTATCGAGATGGGCTCGCAGGGGGAGGTGTCTCGGCTACCTATAGCGTGGGGATGAAGTATCTCGTTCTGAAGGTTCTTTGAGTAGGTCTTGTCCCTTGCCTCGTGAGAAGTGATAGCCACCCCAAGCAGGATCATATTCTTATTATCTGTATCCACGTCTCATTACTCCACTGGACGAGGCGTTCTCCGAGCGTATAGTCATGATAATAGGCCGGCGTCCTGATGAATAGCATCGGAGGCAGAGAACTTCCATTCCCTAATCGATAGGAGATCGAAGCCGTATGCTCTGGCTCCATACGAGAGGCATAGCCCGAATCATAGCCATGAGGCCGGAGAGGCGTACTTGAGTAGAGCTGTAGCCCGCCCTATGCTGGGCAGTCAGCGAAAACTGGACCATAGAGCGAGCCACGATCTAACCAATCTCCGATGAGCGAAGTCTACTATCGCAGCTATGAGGCACGCATTCTCAAGTAGGTATTGTCTCAAAGGGCTTGACGACCACCCTGGCAGCCGCAGCAAGTTCGTCATCCCATGCTCCATTGATCGGGAGCGAACGATCCCTGCTCCTCACGCCTCATAGCCTGGATATGCGGGCGATGGGTGGACTATAGAGACCTAATAGTTTAATATCAACATCCCCTTGGCACGCGAATACATAGCAGTCAACTGACGCATATGTGCATTCTCTAGCTGGGGATTACCTACCTCTGTGATATCACGAGTAGTTCGTCTGCGGTTGCTACTGAGTTGCTCCAGACTAGGCAGGATGGGCTTGTCGTCGTACATCAGGCGCAGGTCACTACCTCCGAGGGTATAGCCAGCACGACCTTCGGAGTGAAGGCGAGAGTGCTACAGGAGCGATAGCTGGAGCGACTGTGGGTGTGGGTCAAGCCGAGGCTCAGTCGATACAAAAATCTCCCCCGTAGCCCCGAGATCTCACTATAGCCATAGTGCTGCCATGTCTGGCTGGTATAGTCGAGGATGCCGAAGTGATTGTCTACCTGTGAATGTAAGAAGGAGACCTCTCTCCTGTATCCCGAACTGATGCGTAAGCGTCCCGTCTCTCGGGTGTGAGTAGCCTCCAGGATGAGGGAGCGCTTACTATTGTCGAGCTTCATGAAGTCCTCGTAGCTCGTGACCCCTGTAGCGACGCCCTGCTCTCGGGTCTTAGTGTCTCTCTTGGTGGAGAAGAGCGTCCCCACGAGGTTAAGGCTCAGTTCAGTCCTTCTCCAAGCTTACGCCAATGGTAGAGGGTCAGCCGAAGGATTGAACTGCTGGGTCCTATCCCTACCGTGGTAGTCAGCTTTCTCCAGCGACCCCCGTCTGCGGTGTAGAGCCCCGATCCAATATTGTCAGAGAAGCGTCGCTCAGCTCTCGGCCGAGGCGAGCCTCCCATAGATAGCGCTCATCCACTACATAGGCGTACTTTGAGGGCGGGCTAGTGTCGTATGGCTGAAAAGCATTATGGTCTGAGTAGGGTGAGCTGCAGGCCCTGCTGATTGAGGTTATAGTATACTGTGCAAGCGACTCGGTCATCGATAGTCACGATAGTTCAGTGTACTCAAGGGCTCAGCTTTGTGCCGTCCACTGATCAGGAGGCATGGCCTCACCATCTCCGAAGCCTGTAGTGAAGGTGTGATTGAGCGAGCCACCCTGCGATGGTAGCCGTCGTCTGGTCCGGAGACGATGATATTGATCACACACCTACAGCTTGATATCAGCGAGGCGGGAATGTCGTAGACCTCTACCCGCTTGACTCTCTTTGGGCAGAAGGGCACATCCGTCTTTGTGGAGCGAATCCCATTGATCAGAGTTGCACCTCCTCCCATAGTCTTTGAGGCGGTCGTTCATCACATCGAAGCTGACGAGGGTAGGGTCTTGAGCAGGTCATAGCTGTAGGGCCTCGGACATCCTCGGTGCAAAGGTGATCACTCTACGGTCGGCTCGCTGATGCGCAGCCTTAGCCTGTACCACCACATCCTCCAGCACCTGACCATCCTGCTAGCTGATCGAGAGTCCACCGTGAAGCCTTGGCTGGGCATCACTATACGAAGCTGTCGCCCAGAGGCTTGTAGCCGAGGAAGCTAATACGTAGAAGATAGCGCCCGACCCTGACGTCACTAAAGAGATAGCCACCTTGCAGGTCTGTAGCCCCTCTGAGGACGAGCGTTGAGTCTCGCTCACTCACCAGCGTAACGGAGGCAAGGGCGATAGGCTCCTTAGTCTTTGCATCCTCCACCTGCCCCCGCACCTCGATCTGAGCGAGGAGACGAAGGGACAATCACAAGAGGAGAGCGATTAGAAATGATCTGCTCATAGGCGCTTCTAAGGTGAGGTCGTGGGACCAACCTTCTGAATGGGGTATGTCTCGAATCATGAAGTCTATAGACCCCGCATAGTAGTCATTCGCCTGTGTCGGGTGTGTGATGACGATCTTATCGAGCATCTCTCCCGTTATCTTGAGGAGTACATCAGCCAGCTTCTTGTCCTGCACTATGCGCCCTGAGACGAAGAGCCTGTAGTTAAAGGCCCTTCTGCATCGGAGATCGTCACCCCTTCCGATGGGCACCTTGATGGCGCTCGTCGCCAGGTCAAGTGCCAGCTTATCTCATCCTCCTTCTGGGAACAATCGTAGACACTGTGAGTACTTCCACGGGCATCAAGCTGGATATGCGTGCTGATGTAGCCCTTTGAAGCCTCGGGTTCTTTCGATAGGGGTTCGGAGAAAGCTAGGATGTACCACTCGGAGATGTACCGAGAGGATATGGTACTGTAGGGGTCATCAGGACGCCCTGAATGAAGCCTCTCCGTTAGCATTCGTCATCGTGACTGCGATGACGCATTGGGCTTATCTTGGAGGAGAGGTAGACCGGTAGATAGGTAGCGCTGCTCGACCTCGGACTCCCAGCCTTGCAGTACACGTTGCCGAGGTAAAAAGAACCTGTGGTCTCGCTGAGCAGAGCGAAGCTCGAGAGCAGTATGCTCCACGGCAACAAGTAGGTTCGTTATGATTCTTATTGATTTGAATTAAGATGGGCGGGATATTTGTGTTCGTTCTTTTGAAGCGATCCTGGGTAGCTTCCCCTGCGTTAGGTGGATGGTGATGCGTTTTCCTGGAGATGTTAAGCTCTTATAGCGCTTATGGACGAATGCACTATGCTTTACTTCGCGATAAAAGTAGATATATTCAACTTATCGTCAAATGCGACTGATGAAGCACGCTCGACTCTCAACTAAGGTATGCGGGTGTGTGCCGTTTGGGTGAGGAGTGGAGGGGCATTGTTGGAGAAAAGTAGAATACTTACCTTTGGTAGGCTTCTCATCGGAGTCGCAGCTTTGACCCCAGGATGTTGGGGTCGTTAGCCTACGTCTCTTGGGAAGATGGCCTCTAATACCACACAGGGCACTTTCTTCATATAAGAGCTAAATCAATGAGTACTACCTGGCAAGAGCACATTGCTCGCTATACTACGACCGCCCTCAGCCGTGCTGATCTGGCAGTAAAGAACGAGGGACTTCTTGGTCTTTGGCCATGCTGTGGCAGCCCCTCAGCAGCCTCTCCAAAGCCCTTCACGATGATCGCGAGCGCCTCACGGACGTGAGCCTCCACATGCTGTACTGCCGAGCCTGGCACCTCCGCCCAGAGATGGTGGGGCATGACATCCTCGTCTTAACTTCCTTGACAAGAATAGCCGCCCCGCTTACCTGGATAAGCGTGTCGACTATCTCCTTGTCACCTCATGAACTCCCAGACTTTTAGAATGGCATTCATCCTGTCGATGTCGCATTGATCTCGGTGAGCGAGCCCAATGAAGAGGGCTATTGTCTTCGGGGTATCGTGACTATACCAAGCCCGCAGCAGAGGCTGCGCGGATCGTCATCGCAGAGATCAATAAGCAGATGCCCTTCATCGGAGGGGACAACCTCATCCATGTGACGAAGCTGGACTATATCGTCCCCGCTGACCGCCCATTGGTGGAGCTCCCTCTTGCTCCTATCGGGCCTGTCGAAGAGCGCATCGGTGAGCTGTGTGCCGAACTCATCCACGACGGAGATACGCTTTCAGATCGGTATCGGGGCGATCCCCGATGCCGTACTTCAGAGCCTACGAGAACGGAAAGATCTGGGCTTGCACACGGAGATGTTCACCGACGGCGTCATGCACATGATCAACTCTGGCAATGTGACGGGTGAGAAGAAGACCCTGCATCCACGTAAGGTCGTCAGCTCCATCATCATGGGCACGAAAGGCACTTTATGACTTCGTCAATAAGAATGATCATGATCGAGATGACCCCGTCGATCATACGAATGACCCCTATATGGTCGGGCAGAATGACAACATGGTATCTATCAACTCCTGCCCTGGAGATCGACCCTATGGGCAGGTAGCATCCGAAGCTATCGGACTCAACCAATATAGTGGCACGGGTGGGCAGGTCGACTACCTGCGTGGGGCAAAGCGCTCGCGTGGCGGTCGCTCCATCTTAGCCTTCACCTCTACGGCAAAGGATGGCACTTGCTCGCGCATTGTCCCAGTCTTGCCGTCGGGAGCCACCGTGACCTCAGGGCGCAATGAGGTAGACTACATCGCTACCGAATACGGCGTGCGTCTCCGTGGTCTGACGCTTCGTGAGCGTGCCCTGGCCTTGACAAGCATCGCTCACCCTCGACTTCGCCCTGGGCTCATGGAGGTCATCCGTGAGCGCTGGCGAGTAGCAGCTTGATAAAGCAGGCTGAAGAATGCCTCTGGATAATATAGAAGAGAGCAAGGAACCGCCCTACGAAGGGCCTCCTTGCTCTCGCCCGCTTTAGGAAGTGTAGGGTGTTACTACCCATGTTTTTAAAGGAAGAGATCAAATTTGTGGTAAAAATAGGTTTTCATATTATAAATGACTACATTTGTCTACCACATGAGGGAGCATCGTCGCTGGAAGCCTTACATCATAACCCCACATACAGCGCGCTCCTACCAATCAATTGATCGCATGAGTATGAATAGAGTAATGCGTTTGTCAGATCATCAGGCCGACCGCTACTGGCGTGTAGAGACGCTGGGGGGGGACCTTATGACGAACTGGGGTAAGGTATCTACATCAGGGCGCTATGAGGTCAAGTCGTTTGCCGACGCAGCGGAGTGCGAAGAGCGCCCAGCAGTTGGTCGACGCAAAGCTGAAGGCAGGCTTCCAGGACTTCCCTGGCTTTGATCCGATGCAGTCCTTCTACTATGACGATGATGAGATGGGGCTACATCCCCTGACCAGCCACCCGACCTTCCGCAAGTACTTCCGCTCGGAGGTCTATTACTCCAGTATCCAAGATGCAGCACCCTTCGGAAATGATGAGGGAGGATGCCCTATGGGAGCTCAGTGACCTCCTACGTCGTCGACCCAAAGGCAGACCTACACATTACCCAGCCTCATTGATATCCAAGCTCTATCATCTACCCTTTTGCCCGCCTAAGGGAGAGACCTATGAGGAACTGGAAGCCCAGCGCAACCTCACTCTGGAGGGACGCCCACTGCTGGAGCAGCTCCGCCGTACGGATCGTGTCATCGTGGCGCTGGCTCTTTGCGCAGGTGAAGATCACGGTAGCCTCCAAGGCACTCTATGCTGGCACTACGCTCTCTCGATCGCCTCGTCAAACTCAAGAGTCTCGAGCACCTGTCCGCTGCTCAGTCGAACTCCTCCTGCAAGAGCGTGATGATCTGAGATCTATGCTCGTGAAGTCGGTCTCAATTAGTTGCTCGCAATCGTTCATAAATAAAGTCGCCCGCTTGGTCCTCATGCCCAAGCGGGCGACTCATTTTGCGGAAGCTACTTGTGGTAGGTGAAGCGTAGTACAGTCTGCGTCGTATCTGAGAGTGCGAAGGTGCGGTCAGCCACATGACCTGATGAGCCAGATGGGGGCTTTCCTCGACATAACAAAAGGGCTTCACGGCGCGGTGAGAGAACTTCCCGTCAATGAGTATGCGTCTGAGGAGCTTCTTCCCGACAGACCGAAGGGGCTGGAGGGTGTCATCCCTCACGCCGTGAGCTGAATGATAAAGCCTTTTGAGACTCTAAATCTATCGTAGTCAAAGACTGCGACCTCTCGAGGTGTGCGGTAGTCTCCTTTAGGGCGTTAAGGGAAGGTGCTCCAGTGTAGTTCTCCTCCGAAGGGGAGTGCACTGTCCGTCTTTGGCTGATGTCAATGGATAGGATACTGCTGCTCCCTCCTCACGTGAAGTAACTCCAGCAGCTGTACACCATGGATGAGTAGGTGGGTGGGGGAGTAGAACTTTGCTCCAGCCGTCCCTCTGCGAGATGCTTACTGAGTTCCTCGACGACAGGGCGCTGGAAGCCATAGGGGTCAAGAGCTCGGAAGAGGATGGTCGTTCGCTCAGGATGAGTGACAAGGGGCTTATAGTCTAATCCGTCGGGTGATAGTAGCTCAGATCGGTAGCGCTCGATCATCTCCATATAGAGTGCCTCGTCGAGCGTAGGTGCTCTATCGTGCGGTAGGTCGTCTCTCGGAAGGAGGATTCAACTCCTCAAAGAGAGGGATGAGCTGATGGCGAATCAGATTGCGCTTATAGCGGGTATCGCTATTTGAGCTATCCTCACGATAGCTTTGTCCAAGAGCGCTCAGATAGTCAAGTATGAGTGCACGGGGAGTCGCTTGTAGAGGGCGGATGATGCCTCTGTCTGCTTGATGAACGGCATACCGCTGAGCCCACGGATGCCTGCTACCCATAGAGAGGCTTTGAGTAGTAGGGTCTCTACTTGGTCATCTGCATTATGGGCAACGGCTACGACCTTCCTGCCTTCACTACCTTCAGTAGAAGGAGCGAAACCACTGGTAGCGTAGCTCACGTGCCGCCATCTCGATAGATATTCCCTTCTCCTCGGCATAGTTTCGAGTATCGAAGTGCTTGACTGTGAGGGAACGCTGAGCTTCGTGCATAGCTCCCGCACGAAGGCTTCATCGCAGTCGCTCTCTTCGCCACGTAGTGTGAAGTTGCAGTGAGCGCTTCGAGTCTTTCGCCGTAGCTAAAGCAAGATAGCCACCAGCAGAGCGACCGAGTCGGCCCTCCGCTGATGGCTATGTATATACGCTGGGTGGCGCTATCTATGAGTCGATGTCTTGAATGGTCGTGGCGACCTGAGCCTGAGAAGAGAGCGCATCTCCTTCTAGTTGTGCTGGTGAGCTCCTCTACGAGTTCGGGATCGACGAGGATACGACCGCAGTATTCGCAGACGATGATCTTCTGATGAAGCTCAGATCTCACCTGGCGCTGGGGTGATCTTGTTGAAGCAACCACCGCAAAGCATCACGATCGATGGGTATGACAGCAAGACCATTGCGGGCCCCTTCACGGATAGAGTGAAGGCGTGAGAAGACGCCCTCGATACCTTCCTCCAGACGGATAGCTTCAGCACGGAGAGATTCTTCTTCCTGCTTTGTTTCTCCCTTGATACGTGCCAGCTCCTCCTGCTTAGCCTCCAGGTCTACACGGCGCTCACCGATAGTTTCCTTGAGTAGCGATACGCTCCTGCGGTGCTGGATCTCGGTCGTCCTTCGGCGATACGCTTCTGAGAGGTTCGATCTCAAGGCCTTGAATTGATTTCCTGGAGAGGTTGTCGTACTCGCGGTTGTTCTTGACGTTGTTGAGCTGCTCTCTATATTCCTCGATGCGCTCTTCAGCCTTCTGGATCTTAGCCTTCTCGTAGCTGCAGCCTGCACCTGGCGCTTGTTGTCCCTCTTCGAGGTGCTTGAGACGCGTCTCCATACCTTCGATCTCATCTTCGAGGTCCTGTACTCAAGGGGGAGTTCACCACGGAGGGTCTTGATATGGTCGATCTTGGTGAAGGTCTCCTGTAGGCGACTCAGGGCGATGAGCTTGTCTGCTACCGTCCGGTCGGCAGAGCTAACGTTAGCTTCAGGGCTTACTACTGTCGTGGCCACCTCTGGGGCTAGCTACCTAGCCTTGGTTGACTTCTGTGGTCGTCTTCTTTGTCGCTGTTTCTTTCGCCATTATGGATGCTGTAACGCTTTTATAGGGATTGGAGTCTCAACTCGCTTTGATAGACCGCAAAAGTTAGGCATTTTATCTGAGATGATCTGTGCAAGAGCTGTGCCGAATGCATTCGTCTCGTAGTGCCCCACCGTACAGAGGATGGGGTCTTCGCAGTCGAAGCAATCGTTGTACTTGGCTTCGCCTGTAATGAGGATATCGGCACCTGCTCGCTTAGCCTGCTTCAGAGAAAGGCACCAGCTCCGCCACAGATAGCGACACGCTTGATGGCTGTCTTCTCCGTCACGCTGTAACGAAGCTGCTCGGTCTTGAAGTAGACTGCTACCTGCGTAAGAAGCTATCTACGGGCTCTGCTTCGGGGAGCTCCCTCGATGACGCCCGCACCGATACGTGGATGGACGTTCTGCAGTCGGGTGATGCTGTAGGCGGGTGTCTCGTCAGGATGGCTGGCTAGCAAGGCTTGCTCCACCTGACGCTGTCGGTAGGCAGGGAAGGTGAGGCTTAGTCGCTCTTCAGGCTCTACATGCAGCTGCCCGATCTCGCCTACGAAGGGATGAGCTCCGTCAAGAGCACGGAACGTCCCTTGCCCAGAGCTGCGATAGCTACAGCTGTCGTATGCTCCGATCGTGCCTGCACCAGCAGTCCAAAGTGCTTCGGCCACTTGGTTCAGCTTCTTCGCTGGGACAAAGGTCACTAGCTCCATGAGTGTGTCGGACATGGGGGCTAGGGCATGACAGCCTGCAGTCCCAGCTCCTCGGCTAAGAGATAGTTAAGCCCACCGTCCGCATTGTCGGCATTGGTGAGCAGCATAGATCGTGAGGTCGTGGCGTATCGCCAGGCATACGCAGCGCTCGATATAGCTGGAGGTGCCGATCTGCTTTAGCCCCTTGAAGAGGAGGGGGTGGTGGGCGATGATCATGTTGCACCCCTTGGCGATAGCCTCTTGGAGGACCGCCTCGGTGATGTCAACGCAGCAGAGTACGCCCGTAGTTATCTGTGAAGGATCGTCGACTTGTAAGCCACAGTTGTCGTAGCTCTCTAGGTGCTGTAGGAGCTTTTCGTGAGGGCTTCCCATACCTTATAGATAGGTGTCATCAGTCGTGCTTAGCTTGTTTCTTTTTCTTACGTCGGTTCCTCTGTCCTGTGATGAGGACGATGACAGAGGCGAGGCCGAGGAAGAAGATGAATAGATCCGTCCCCCACTTGCCGAGGAAAGGACGATAGAGGCGTCCAGCATGAGCTCGAGAGCTGCTGCCAGAGGGAATAAGGCATCTCATTGAGCGCCTCAGGCTGGTGGACGAAGGAGGTCTTGTGCTCCCGTCTTGTGGTCAGAGGCTCTACGTACGGCACCTCGGTAGTGGAGAAAGACGTAGTCCTCGCTGGGTGTATCTCCTGCGAGAAGTCCAGTGACCATATAGTCGCTTATCGGAGGCCCCATCTTCACCTCACGGACGACCTCACCCGTGAAGTAGTTGCGTATGAGGATCCTTCTCCTGGGTGGAGCCTCAAAGAGCCCTGTAAAGGAGCCGATGAGCCAGCTTCCATCAGGGCGCTGGGCAAAGCCATTGACTCCCATCGGGCTGACCTCGGGCTGGAGCTCCCACTTTTCCGGCTTAGCCGAGAAGTCATGGAGCTTGAAGAACTCTCGCTCGTCGAGAGCAGCCACCCCTCCATTCTGGTGATCCTCACGAATACCACGCAGACGGTCGAACCAAGGGTTCTCGCTATAGAGCGTACTGAAAGTATCTCGGACGCGCTCTGTGAGGATGAAGGAATCATCAGCGGAGGACGAAGCACCCATCCCGTGATGAAGATGAAGAGGAGGATATAGTAGAGGTGAAGGCCTATGACCTTATGCCACTTGAAGTGCATGGAGAGCTTGCGCGAGAGTTGCCGCTTCTTCTCGGTGGCTTCCTTGGTCCCGTGCTTGTTCTTCTTCGCCATCAGACGGTGGCTGAAGATAGTGTAGAAGATCCCCGTGATGAGAGGAGTATGATCGAAGAGCCCTATGATGTCGACGATGATTCGTCCCGTGAGGCCAGTACTCTCCACTATGGAGCATCCACAGGATCTGGAAGAGTAGGATCTTCCGCATATCCATCAGGCTTCTTCAGCTCGTAGGTCGTCCAGCTGGGATCGCTAAGCGAACGGCGTGAGTAGGGAGCGGCTCAGAGTAGTACGGAGTCGCCCGTGATCTGTAGATCAGCCAAGCGCCCACGTACAGAGCTCGGTAAGGGTTGCTCGATCCATCGGTCACGCTGAGGGGCGAGGCGATAGAGGCGATACTGCGAGGCGACCCATATCCCGCCCGTTGTATCTTGCGCCATAGACATGATCTTAGCTTCGTCGCCGCCACGAACAAAGCCGGCGTGCGGTGGTCGCGCCACGTCGTAGGCTACCGTCGGTCACCCACACGCCTGCGCCCTTCATAGATATAAGCCGCTAGTCGGCGTGAGTACACTCGTACAGCCCCATTATTCCACTTCTCGAACTTACAGTCGCTGGGAGGACTGCATCGGGAAATGTCGATGCTCGTAGTAGGTCTCGGTGATGAGGATGATCCCAGAGAGGGCTGCCAGAAGAGAAAAGCGAGTGGGATCCCCAGATATTTGTGTATCTTCTTTGCCTTCATCCTATGCCCTGAGTTTGCTATGCTACCCTGTCGTGCCTGAAGCATGCGTCGCACGGGTTAGCGTACATGGTGAGTGCAGCGTGGCGTAGAAGGTCGGCACGGGGAGCGTCCATCAGTGAGCTTGACCCAGATCGATGCGGCTCTGAGTATCTTGAGAGCCTAGCTGTCCTCAGCACTCTAGGTCTAGAGGCTCTTGGCCATCCCCTCGAGGGGTATCGAGGGCGATGAAGTTGATGGGCAGGCTTGTAGCATGGCTGGATCTCTGGAGTCGATGAGCAGAGCGATGGCTTCGTGCTGTACTTTTCGCCGTCTCGCCTCGTGAGGCGATCAGCTCATTGAGAGGATGGCCGATGGAGGATACCTCACCTTCCAGCCGAAGATCCCTGTACGCATATTGATGCCGTCGTCAGCTGGACTCTTCTTGAAGCCCTCGACGTCTCGCTTGAGCTGCATCTCCTGCGCCTTGAGGTAGTCAGCAGGGTCACACTCATAGCTGCAGGTCACAGGGACAATGTTCAGTGGCGCAAAGGCCTCAAGAGGCTGGCGGCTCTTCGCACCGAGGGCAAGCATCTTCAGCAGTGCGGGCTGTGTCTTGTCAGTGGAGTCTCGAGCGACCTTCACGCTGTGCGATCCAAAGACTCTTCCCTTCGGCGATGGCATCGTGCATGTACTCGGAGAGTAGGCGAGCAGCCAGCAGACTTCGCGCCTGGAGGTTGCGTCGCACGAGGAAGCTCCATTGAGCTTAACCAGGTCTCGATCCAGGGATAGAGCATGAGGTTGTCACCGATAGCGATCTCGGGGAACTTCGCATCGATGTCTGCTAAGAGTACATTGAGGAAAGCTGAGTCGAGGATGATATCTCGGTGATTGGAGATATAGGTGTAGGCGCCATCCTTCGTGATATGGTCGGTACCCGTGAGTCCGACGGAGCTAGCAGCCTGGCGCATAATGTGCTTGACCCAGTGGTAGCTCACTGCGCGCTTGAAGTCCTCGACGCTACGGCAGGCGCTAAGCACCTCGACTAATTCATCCCACGACTGCTCGAGCTGTAGGCTCTCGTAGACGGCACGAAGGGGCTCGAGACTCGTCAGGTGCTGGATAGTCTGCACCTCTTCGGGTGCCAGTGGACGGACGCTTGTCATTTCTTGAGATCCATAGTGGATGGTGCTGCTTGGCAGGCGTTAGGAGATGATCCTGGACAAGGGTCCGTCAGCAGGTCCCTGCATCGTCAGTCCTGCAGCCTTGACCTGCTGGGGATGAAGTCTCGTGGGGTCATGCCTGGGTGGTATTGACCTCGAGGAGGGTTGGGCGTCCATCGGCTTCGATGATGTAGTCGACTACGGATGATACCGCAGGGCATCGACGTGCTGATAGATCTCACGGGTGAGCTCTTGTATCAGCGCCGTGAGCTCGGGGCTAATGCGTGCGGGGGTAATCTCCTCGACTGCGCCGTTGTACTTAGCCTCGAAGTCAAAGAAGCTATTCTTGGGCACGACTTCGTCACGGGAGAGCCGTGATGGTGTCGCCGATGCGGTAGCATCCGCAGGTCACCTCGGTGCCCGCAATGAAGCGCTCGAGGAGGACCCTCATCGCATCTCGTCAAAGGCGAGGGTAACGCGCCTGTCCAGTGCCTCAAGGCTCTCAACCTTTGAGGTCGCTACACTGGAGCCTCCAGCATTAGGCTTCGCAAAGAGAGGAAGGCCGAGGCGCTTGATAAGCTCTTCAGAGGAGGGGCGAGCACCATCGCGCAGTAGGCGTACGGAGTCTGCTACACGCAGGTTCTGGGTAGGTGGAGAGGTAGCGGTTGCAGTAGTATTATTGAAGGTCAGTGCTTCGGTGAGCGTGCCACCGTGTATTGTAGGGGACGCTGACGAGGTCAAGGTAACCTGCAGGAGACCGTTTTCTCCGGGCGTTCCGTGCACGGTGATCAGGGCATAGTCAAGCTTGATATGCTCACCTCGGAGGGTAAAGCTGAAGTCGCACTTATCAACTAGGATGAGGTTCGCTTCGTCTTCGCCATCGGGGCGTACATACCATCCATCGCTCGATAACGATGATGTGGGTAAATCGGCTGCGATCAATCCACGAGAAGGCTGCAGCACTGCGCAGAGATACGGCGTATTCGCCAGAGAAGCCACCAGCGATAACGGCGATATTATATCGTTCCATAGGGTGTATGGGTAACTTGGTCGTATATGAAATGAATAATTATGCTAAGACAAAATACAGCTTTCAGCTGAAAAACCCACCTCGTGGCGTAGGTGACGTAGTCTTCTTTAGTGGATGCTCTGGTTTTGCACGGAAGCAGTATATTTAGCATGCGTGTAGGCTATAGGATGAGTGATACGTGTACCTTTGTCTGGGCAAAACGTATATTGCTCTGTGCACCCGTATACGTATTTGTCGCAATATACGTTTTCACTCGTGGAGGGTATACGTCTTACCCAATCGCTCGTAGATGGCGTTTTACTACTTCATGAAAAGCCCCGACACGCATGTCGAGGGCTATTAATCCAGGAGAAATGCCTTACCGGTAATCGCGTGTAGAGAAGGTAGCGAGCGCGCTTTTGGCTTGGAAACTTGAGGCCTGCTTGCCACGAGGCACGTATCTCGTCTCGCCTGTAACCTAGCTGCTGTCGGAGCTCTTTCTGTCCAGCTAAGAGGTCGAAGAGCTGGGCTGATTGATCAGCTGAAGCCCCAGACCATCTGCTCTTGCGATAGTAGTCAGAGCGGGCCGAGTGCGATCTGTCGCTTGCAGGCTGCAGACGTATAGTCAGTGCCATAGCATAGCTTGCCCTGTGCCGAGGTTGCTGTCCTCGCCGATCTTGATCTGAGGGGATAGACGATGCTCCCGGAAGCGTTGTCGGAGCGATGGCTGGAAGGGCTTGATGGCCAGCCCCACACTCATGATAAGGCTACTCAAAGAAGCAGAGCGAGGGGTAGAGCTCGATGAGCGACTATTGGGGAGGTTCGGACTTGGACGCACGGGCAGTTCGTGCGATCGTCTACAGAGACCCAGCCAACCATAGGATGACCTTCACGTGGTGTATTCTCCTCTCCAGCCAGCGCTCCCTCATCGATCATCAGAGCCAGCTCTCGACGGTCATCCCATGGGCTACAGGCAGTGGATCTACCCAATGAAGGAGCGACAGTCTGGGCTCAGTATCGGCCCATCGAAGTCATTGCTGGGACGATCACAGACGACTTGATAGTCTTCTCTCTCGGCGCACGCCTCCATGAGGTAGTGCATCGGGAGATATAGGTATAGAAGCGCGTACCGACATCCCGCAGTCGAAGACAGAGGTCAACATCATGATATCTCGGGGGTGGGGAACGCGCTGTCCGTAGAGGCTCACCACGGGAAGTCCTGTCTTCTCGTCCACGCCCACTACGTACATTTTCCCTGCATCGACCTTGCCACTGAAGACCATGCTCGGGGACGAAGAGCGTACGATACTGATGCCTGGGAGGGAGGTATCTCAAGATGCGTGCCCGTACTGCCGACGAGCGAACTCCTGATTGACCATCAGCGCGACGCGCTTACCCTGGAGGGTGGGAGGAGCTCATGCGCTCATGCACCTACGGTGACGGGAGTGGGGCTTTCAGACGAGCAGAGGCTGCCCAAGAGGGCACCGACGAGGAGAGCAAAGGTCTCTTCGTCATCATCTATCCAGTGATCTCGGACGCGGGTGGCACGGACCTCTGTTCCCGTGAAGATGAGGCTAATTCTCTCGAACTTCTCGGGCACTCGGTCGTGCGGTAGATCTCACCACCTTGACTTCAGACGATGCTCCATCTCGGGATGTCGGAGAGGTAGTCTCGCCAGCGAAGAGGCTGAGTTCGTCCGAGATGAGCTTGATGGACTCAGGGAGGCCTCTGATCTTCGGACGAAGGAGCGGGTGTGCGTGCAGCCCAAGATGATGGTATCGATCGTCGGCTCGCATGAGTTCGCTGGTACTTCTCGACGAAGTAGTCTGCACTCATGCGCGCATTGCTCTCCGTACTCAACGAGGGGTACCCACATGGGGCAGGCTTGCTCCTCTACGGTGACTTCTGGGAAGAGCCGATCTCGGTCGCATAAGAGTGTGAGGAGACCGTGCCTGATGTGGCGACGACACCGACATGGCGACTTTCGTGAAGCGAGATCGCCTCACGGTAGCGGATGACACCGAGACACGACGGTGGGATCTTCGGAGCAGGGTGGGGTAGTGCTGCTGGATCTCACGAAGTGCCTTGGCTGAAGCCAGTTGCAAGCTAAGATGACCAGTGGACAACCATGCGTCAAAGAGATACTTCACGGCCCTGGAGTGAGTCATTGATGACGTCGAAGGAAGCGTGTGCTGTGGGCGAGCGAGCATTGTCCCCGAGGTAGATAGTGCACTGAGGAGCTGTCGCAGCAGATCTCAGAGAGTATGGTGAGCCCGCCGCAGCTCGAGTCAAAGACCTGATAGGCAGGGCGTCGTGGATGAGTACATATATGAGGCATCGTGTTAGCTGGACTAAAGCTATGAAGACCATACCGAGAGCATCCAGCCAATGCCAAGATGAGCAGGGACTGACACGAAGCGGAAGACGGCGATGAAGGCTAGGAGAAGAGCGAGACTGACGATGAACTGCGTAAAAGCGATGTGTCGGCGTACCAAAGTTCTCTGTCATCAGCACCATAGCCGCTGCTGCGACGAGCCCAAACTGACTGTAGGACTGAGGCACCAAAGACGCTCTTCAGCAGGACTCATCTCTTATGCTTCAAAAGGAAGCGGCTGACGAGCATCATCAGGATGAAGGGCAGCCAGAGGATCGAGAAGGTCGCGAGGAGCGAGCCTAAGAAAGCCAAGGCGGGTGGATACCCTGCGTTGAGTACCGAGGTATAGCCTACGTGGTAGCCATACTGATGCCCAGAGGCCCAGGGTCATCTGGCTCACGGCGACGGATGTAAACGGTGAACCTCAGCTGCGCCTAGCCAACCCTCTTTGTAGACGACGTCGTCCTGGATGAGGGAGAGCATAGCACACCCTCCACCGAAGCCGACAATGCCGATCTTAGAGAAGATGAGGAAGAGCTGGAGGAAGATCATTGGGCATCTGTGTTAGAGCGTCGTCTCTGCAGGTAACCATAGATCCACCCTGCGATCCCCGCGATGAGGATGATGTAGACTGGAGAGACGTCGAAGAAATAGATGAGGATGGCCGCTACGAGAGGGATCCATATCGTGCAACGGGGAGTGATGCTGAGCGTCCATCGAGAAGACGGGAGCCGCGATGAGTGCTACCACTACGGGGCGTATCGCACGGAAGGCATATTGCACGAGTGGAAGCCCTGAACTGCTGGAAGACCGTCTGCTGAGGATGAGGATGATGACGAACGAGGGAGGACGTTAGCTACCGATGCGATGGATGGCGCCACGCAGCTCACCGAGCTTATGCGTCTGATATGTCCAGCTACAGTCGACTGCGGTGAAGATCCTGGGGTAGCCTGCAGCTACTCGCCAGGATGGTCGAGGAACTCTCTTGTGTGAGCTCATCCTGTACGCTTGACGATCCGTGCTCCATCATTGGGACTCTATGTACCCTCCACCAATAGTCGTGATGCTCATCTTGAAGAAGATGCTGAAGAGCTGCGATAGCTCTTGGCAGGTTAGACTTTTTGTTGTACCTATTTCTCGGCACAAAGATACGACCTTATGACGGAAGAGGATGTTAAGACAGTGCCCCCGCAGGAGATTTCCCTCGTGCGAGGGCACCACGACTATTATATAGTAGGTGGGGAAGCGAGCTCCCCCAAGTCCTGCTGCAGACGACGACATCGATCCTTAGGAGCGATGTACATCTCGTCCGTTGGGCGGATATTGGAATGCCCAGAAAGGGATCACCATTCTTCAGCGCCTGGTTCACGCGGCCAGACCGAGGCCGTGAGGGTCAAGCTTCGTGAGGCGACGGATTTCGGCCTGCGATGCTCCTCGCCCCAAAAGGCAGCGAGATAGGCGATGTAGAAGGCTGAGCGTGATAGTTTACCGATCTTGGAAACCTCGTTGGGCCTTCGTTGGCCATCTGCAGAGCGAGGTAAGCGATGGTGAGACCGCCCCGGTCTGCGATGTTCTCTCCGAGCGTGAGCTCCCCCATTGGCCTTGAGACCTGGGGCAACTGTGACCGCAGAGGAACTGCTTAATGAGGGTGCGTGGTGGCTTTGAACTTCGCACGGCGCTGGGCGTCCACCAGTTGTTCATGTTCCATCCTTATCGAAGTTAGATCCTTCGTCGTCGAAGCCGTGAGTCATCCCGATCCGATGACGACACCGATCGCTCCATAGTTCACGCAGCGTCATCTGCATCCATATTGAAGAAGGGAGGCTGCAGGATACCCGTGTAAGCGAATCTCGTTGGTCGTGGGCATGTAGTAGCATTGACCTCCTGAGGGCTCAACGTGAGCCACTTCGTACAGTCAACGGGCTTGCCGAGGTCCTTGAGGTTCTCGTGCGTGCATGAAGCGTGTACGCCTCTGAGGTTTTGGTGGTACGTCTTGCTCTCATCGATGTCGAGCGCGCTGGTACCATCCACTTGTCGGGTAACCGATCTTGATGACGAAGCTGCTTAGCTCTCTCATGCGCTTCTTCGTCTCAGGGCTCCATCCAGCTGAGAGCTTCGACGCGCTGACCGAGTGCCTCTGCAGGGTTGTGACCAGCCCGATCATTCGCTCTTTTAGCTTCGGAGAGAAGCGCGACGTATACTTCACCGAGAGCTTCACCGAGGACGTTCTCGACGACATCGACGCTACTGTCTCCAGCGTGGGTGCATCTCTGCGGCCGCTGAGCTAGGCTTGCCAAGAAGTCAAAAGCGAGCTTTGGACGAAGTCATTCATCCAGCGAGCTGGCAGCACCGCGATGGTACGTCCCCGTGAGGAAGTCACGTGGGTCCTCGGACCTTAGCTGAGAGTACCACTGTCGGAAGGCCCTGACAGCTCAGCTGCGCTGAAGTTTCGCCGGCGACGTCAAAAGCCAGCAGACAGTTGCCGCTGCTCAGTCGAAGCCCTTATTGCTCTCGTGCAGAAGTCGGCAGTCGTCACGATGTTGTGAGTTCTTCGTGAGTCACGCAGCTCCGTATTGGAGTAAGAGAACTGAGCCAGCCCGTCTCGATATCGGATGGTGGTAGCCTGGCGATGCGGCTGGCTTCGGCGTCAGGTAGCCCAGGAGAGCTTGAGGATGTGATGGGGTAGGCCTTGTAGCCAGCGAGGATCTGCTTGGCTTGGGGTAGACTCGACATAGTAGTCGCGCGAGCCGAGGGCCAAGAGACGCTCTGCGTGAAGAGGAAGATGTTCATGGTGCTATTCTTCTCGTCAGCTGCGACGCCCGTGCCAAATGAGGGTAACCTTGACCATAGACCTGATCCCTGCTGAGCGATATGCTTGAGGAGGTCTTCCTCGGTTTGATTCTGGAAGGGCTTGGAGCTCGATAAGGGGCTTGCAGTCTGACGATTGCGCTCAGCACTGTCCAGAGACTGCTTGTAGAGGACTAAGACACGATGAGTCGTTTGCAGTGCCCTTAGTCTGAGGCTTGAGCGCTCAGCTCCCTCTACGATGTGGCGGATCTGCGAAGTAGCCGTGTCCTGCGAGAATGTCGAAGGTTGCCAGGCGGCTGTAGAAGCGAGAGATTCTTGCGTATCCAGCCTCCGTTGCTGTGTAGAGTGAGAAGTTTGATCCTGAGGGCGTACCTTTCGATCCATGTCGGAGAGGTTGATGCTGGGACCTTCTCGGTCTTGGTCTGCTGAGCACTGAGGCTGGCGGGAAGAGCTCTATGCCAAGAGTGCGCTGAGACTACAAGCGTGATGAGTTGCTTTTGATCTGCATAATGGATATTAATGTGGTGGTCGTGCGAGAGAAGCCCCGTGTGTGAGGGGCTAGCACCGTGTGCCTGCACAGTACATCTTTCACTACGTGTTATATGGGAGCTTGGGGTTGGCTCCGTATGAGAGTGCTCTGCGGAGCCCTTGCCTCTATTTGTGTGCTAAGGCATCGCACGCCCAGCCCCACGATACACCTCTCCGAAGCGACACGCAGCCCTTTGCCTTTAGTCAGCAGTATTCCTCTGATCCATCGAAGGAAAAAGTGTCCTTCTCGTAAAGAAGAAAGGCTCCCTTAGTGGATTTTCCACATCTACACACGTAGTCTTAAAGACCAGGTATGCAAATCAAAGATCCACGACTAGATACTAGATCCACGTACATAGCCCAAACTTATCTGCCACTCGTCCGCAACTTTTATCCTTACGTGGATCAATTACCTAAATAGAGGTCGCTTCACAAAGCTATATGGAATCAAGAAAGCTATGAGACCTTTGCACGGCATCTCGCTGGAGGGCTGAAAGGGCGAGTGGGAGGATCAGGTATGGGCTCTCGAGCAGAACGTATACGTTTGGCGAGACAAAGGCATACGTTTGGCGATGAAAATGTACGTTTTCGCGATATCAAAACGTATACGTTTCAGGCACGAAACGTATACGTCTTAGGAGTGTACATTCGCTTCCTCAGGCCACGGTGCTTAGATGCTTTATTTTAATGAATGAAGAGAGAAGTGAGCTACTTCGCTTCTGCCCCTTCTTGTGGGTCGCTTGCTGCTCTTCCCTATGGTGGAGGAGGGACTCCTTCGATCTTGCAAGGTCGTACATCATGCTGTGAGCGCCTCTGCTGTGGGTGCTGTTAGACTCGTATCTTTACACCGCACACCTGTAGCGTACGTATTAAAAGTCCTACAGATATTACAGATCGTAAGTCTATGAATCAATTTCTAAAGAAGGGGCTCGTGCTGGCGACCGCCGCCCTCTCTATCGGCTACCAAGCAAAGGCTGATAAGGGGATGTGGCTGCTCAACGAGCTCACGCGCAGAGAACGTCGCTCAGATGAAGGAACTGGGCTTCCGTCCCCATTGACTCCTTTACAACCCGGACAAGCCCAGCGTGGCCAACTCCGTTGTAATCTTCGGTCGTGGCTGTACTGGGGTCACTGTCTCCAGCCAAGGTCTTATCTTCACCAACCATCACTGCGGCTTCGACGCTATCCAGTCGCAGAGCGCCGTCGACCACGACTATCTCCGTGACGGCTTTGTCTCGCAGAGCTTCTCTGCAGAGCCCCCATCGAAGGCTCACCGTGAGCTACCTCTCCTCTATCCGTGACGTCACGAAGGAGGTCCTGGCTCAGCTCAAGCCCAAGAATGAAATCGAGCGCCTCTCGCAGATCCAGAAGATCTGTCAGAGCCTTGAGGCCGCTGAGAGCAAGCGCCTCAGAGCGAGCATAAGCGTGTACAGGTACGCCTCTACTATGCCAATAACAAGTACTACTCATTACCTACGATGTCTTCAGCGACGTACGTCTCGTCTTCGCTCCTCCAGGATCTGTAGGTAAGTTCGGCGTGATACGGACAACTGGATGTGGCCTCGACACACGGGTGACTTCTCTGTCTTCCGCGTCTACGCTAACAAGGACAATGCTCCTGCCAACTACAGCAAGGATAACGTCCCCTACAAGCCCAAGTACTACGCTACCGTATCTACCGAAGGCTACGAGAAGAATGACTACGCGATGACTATCGGCTTTTCCCGGCTCGACCTGCGCTACATCCCTTCCTTCGCTGTAGAGAACCGCATGAGGATCAGGGCGATCCTCGCATCGAGTGCACGCGCATCAAGCAGGATATCTGGCGTGCAGCGATGAATGCTGATCAGGCTACCCGCATCAAGTATGCTCTAGTACGCCCGTAGCTCCAACTGCTGGAAGAACCTATCGGGATGAACAGGCGCTCATCAAGCCTCGGCGTCCTCGATCGAAGCGCGCTGAAGAAGCTTCCTTCGAAGAGTGGGTAGCTGCTTCGGGCAAGAAGGCTCAGGCTTACAAGGCATTCTCTCCGAAATGGAAGGTTCATACAAGAAGCTTGGTAACATCGAGCGCCAGTCTATGTACCTGCGCTGAAGCCCTCATCGGTGGTACGGAAATCGTCTCCGCTGCACGTGGTCTGGGCGATCCTGCCAGGTCAAGAAGCTCGCTTCTCAGCCTAAGGAGCAGCTCGCTCAGATGATCAATGATCTCTACAAGGACTATGTGCCTGCACTTGACCAGAAGGTCCTACCTGCTATGCTCGACATCGTACGTCAGCGCGTCGATGCTAATCGCGTAGCTCCGATCTTTGACCTTATTAATAAGGAGTATGGTGGCGACACGAAGGCTTATGCTGATGCGCTCTTCGCTAATAGCGTCGTCCCCTACAAGGATAAGCTTCTTGCGACCCTTCAGCAGCCCAATGCTGCCGAAATCCTAAGCAAGGATCCCGCTGTCCTGCTTTCGAACAAGGTGTGGGAGATCTATACGGCCTTCTCTAACGAGCGCGAAGCCTCTCATGAACCTATTGATCGTGGCAACCGTCTCTACTTCGCTGGCCGTCGTGAGCAGAAACCCCTCCAAGCCTATGCCCAGTGACGCTAACTCACGATGCGTATGAGCTATGGCACGATCAAGGGCTATAGTCCCGCTGACGCTGTAGAGTATGACTACTTCACCACCAGCCGTGGTATCCTCGAGAAGAATAACCCCGAGTCTACGGAGTTCAACGTCTTCCCCTCCTTCCTTGAGCTGATTAAGAAGGGTGATTGCCGTTGGGCAGACAAGAAGGATGAGTAAAGCTCCACGTAGCCTTTATCTCGACGAACGACATCACAGGCGGTAACTCCGGTAGCCCCTGTCTTCGACAAGAATGGTCGTGTATTCGGTCCGGCCTTCGACGGAACTGGGAAGCTATGAGCGGTGATATCGAGTTCGAGCCCAACCTCCAGCGTACGATCGTAGTCGACATCCGCTACGTCCTCTTCACCATCGATAAGTGGGGCAAATGCTCCCGTCTGATCGATGAGATGACGATCAAGTAGTCCCACGGGTACGAACTATAAAGAGCGCCTTCACCACTTGGTAGGGGCGCCTCTGCTGTCAATTAACGAACTTAACTCATTTTAATCTCGCAGCCTTGCAATATGTCTGGTTAATTGGCTAAAATGTGGTAATTAGAGGTATGGAAATGGAGTTGAGATCCCGCATATTTAGGGACGTTTGATCTTTGTCTTGTACGGGCTTTTAAAAGGCCTTTGTTATCTAAATAAATTCTAACTTTCTGCTATGCACGAGTGAAGACCCTTCACCCATAGCACCAGTAGACAAAGTAAACACAATCAGATATGGATGCTAAGATTCAAGAACTGACCGAGAAGATCTACAACGAAGGCGTCAAGCAAAGGCCAAGCCGAAGCAGATCGCCTATATCGCTGAGGCTGAGACTACGCGCTGGAAAGATAGAGGCAGATGCCACAGCCCGCGCCGAAGAAATCATCAAGTCTGCTGAGCGCCGAGCCAGCGAGCTAAAGAAAAACACAGAGTCAGAGCTTCGCCTCTATACGGCACAGCTCGTCGATTCCCTCAAGAGTAGTATCTCCGATCAGATCCAAGGCGAGGTCGCTAAGAGTAGCGTACAGGCACTGTCATCTGACCCCGCCTTCATCCGAAGCTTCATCCTTAAGATCGCAGAACGCTTTGATCTCACTCGTGGCGTAGAGATCTCCACCGCTGATGCTGAAGGCCTGCCTCTACTCACCTCCCACGCCAAGTCTCTGCTTGAGTCGGGCGTTTCGATTCGCTCTGTAGCTGGTAAGCCTACAGACTTCTCCATCGCTCCCAAGGATGGTAGCTTCAAGGTACAGTTTGGCGAGGCTGAATTCATTGAGCTTTTCAAGAGCTTCCTCCGCCCTGAGATGAACCAGATGCTCTTCTAACCTACGCTATAAATTAAGGAGAGCATTCATGGCTAAGTATTATGCACTAATTGCTGGACTACCCAATATCACGGTAGATAGCCCCAAGCCTCCCGTTCACTACTGCAAGCTTCTGCGAAGAACTCCTCCTATCCTCACGAAGCAAGATCTCCAGTTGCTGGAAGTCCTGCGTCAAGAAGCACTGAATAAAGAGCTCTTAATTGGATCGTCGCAGGAGAGCTTACTCCACCAGAGCAAGAGCCTGAGCAAAGCTATGATATGGACTACTCAGGGAGGCTGCTGAGGCATTGAGTCCAGAGATAATTCGCCTGCAAGCTCTACAGTCTGTGTCTGCGGCTGCTAACCAAGGTAAGCGTAATCCGTGCCCCAAGGTGGTTCCAGACTATATCTCTCGCTTCGTCTATGATCTCTATCACCGCGAGGTGAAGGGCGATGAACAAGATAGCTCTGAAGCTGTAGCACCACGCCTCTTCGATGAGATCGGTAGTGATCGCTAGCATTGGAAGACTTGATCGCCAGCCACTCACTATGATTCGGTCGCTGATTCGAGTAGCGCCTTCCTCACAGAATGGTTTGCCTTGAATAAGAATATCCGCAATATCTTGGCTGTCTTCACTTGTCGCCGCTTAGGCTGGGATCCTCAGCGTTATCTTGTCGGGAAGGGTGAGGTGGAAACACAGCTCTTGCAGTCGAAGGCTGAGCGACTTTGATCTGGGGAGAAGCTTCCCTACCTGCCCAAGGTCCTTCAGATCGCAGAAGAGCGAGATATCGCACGCCGAGAGCAGCTGATCGACCTACTGAAGTGGCAGTGGATGGATGAGTGGACCTTTGTCCGAGTCTTTGATATCGACAATGTGCTCTGCTACTATCTCCGCCTTGGAATCCTCGAGCGCTGGGCTAACCTCAATGAGACAAAGGGAGAAGCCACTTTCCGTAATATCGTCCATCTCGCTCAAGGGTGAAAGTGCTCAGGTACTCCAGGACTTCAAGAGGCTCAGAGACGCTCAAGCTACATACTCAGATAAACAGAATAATCACATGAAGCGCCTTGCCTCACCAGTGAGGGGACGCATGCAAAATAATAAAGGGATACATGGCAACAAAAGGTAGTGTAAAAAGGTATCGTCTCGAACCTCGTGACCATCGAGGCTGACGGCCCTGTCGCTCAGAACGAGATATGCTGCATCACCGTCGGTGGTGTCCCATCTGATGAGCGAAGTCATCCCAGAGTCAATGGGCAAGAAACGCTTATGCTCAGGTCTTCGAGTCGACCCGTGGATGCGTATCGGAGACCCCTGTCACCTTCGAGGACATGCTTGAGGTTACACTCGGCCCAGGATGCTCTCAAGAACTATGATGGTCTGCAGACATGACCTCGATAAGATGGATAGAGTCTTCCTCAAGCGAAGCTCCTATACTCTATGCCTGGATGAGGAGAAGCTCTGGGACTTCAAGCTCTTTAGCTCACGGTTGCTGATCGCGTCACTGCGGGAGCTTGGCTCGGTGAAGTCGAGGAGAACTTCCAGTCAATCAGATCATGGTACCCTTTACCTTTGAGGGTATCTACACGCTCAAGAGTCTACAACCTGCGGGTAAGTACACCGTCGAAGACAATAGTCGCAGTCCTCGTCGATGAGTCTGGTGTAGAGCACCCCATCACGATGACGCGAAGTGGCCCGTCAAGCGTCCTATCACTGCTATGCGGACAAGCCACGTCCTCGCAAGCTCCTCGAAACAGGGGTTCGTATGATCGATACGATGAATCCCATCGTCGAAGGTGGTACAGGCTTTATCCTGGTCCTTTCGGTACGGTAAGACCGTCCTCCAGCATGCCATCGGTAAGCAGGCTGAAGCTGACATCGTGATCATCGCTAGCCATGGTGAACGTGCTAACGAGGTTGTAGAAGTCTTCAAAGAGTTCTGAGCTTCTCGACCCCAACACCGGTCGCTCCTTTGATGGAGCGTACGATCATCATCGCTAATACCTCTAACATGCCTGTGGCAGCCCGTGAAGCCTCGGTATACACGGCGATGACTATCGCGAATATTATCGCATGGGGCTCAAGGTTCTTCTGATGGCTGACTCAACTTCTCGCTGGGCACAGGCTCTTCGTGAAATGTCGAACCGCCTCGAAGAACTTCCTGGTCCTGACGCCCTTCCCAATGGACCTCTGGCAATCGTTGCAAACTTCTATGCACGTGCTGGCTTTCGTTCATCTGAAGAACGGTCGACGGGGTTCTGTAACCTTCATCGGTACGGTTTTCTCCTGCAGAGGGTAACCTCAGGAGACCCGTGACGGAAAACACGAAGAAGGTAGCACGCTGCTTCTATGCACTAGAGCAGGGCGATGCAGACCATAAGCGATATCCCCGATCAATCCAGTCGATAGCTATTCGAAAGTATCTCGAATACCTGAGTTTCGCAGAACTATGTTGCTGAGCGAGTAGGGCCGGATGGATTGACAGGTGAGCGAACTGAGCAGTAGCTCATCCGCGGCGAGAGAGATCCCCTGAGCAGATCAATATCCTTGGTGACGACGGTGTCCTCTGATTACCACGTGACCTTCTGGAAGTCTGAACTTATCGACTTCATCATCTGCCAGCAGGATGCCTTTTGATACGCATTGACTGCAACTGCTCACTTGAGCGTCAGGAATTCATGGTACGTCGTGTCATGCAGGTCTGCCATACAGAACTTCTCCTTCGAGGGCTTTCGTCGAGAGTTGGTGACTCTTCAAGGAGCTGATCAATGCCTTCCGACAGATGAACTATGCAGAGTTCGATGAGCGAATTCCGCAAGCAGCAGGCTAAGGCCGATGAACTGAGTATCCCAACGGCTAAAAACTAACAGCGCTATGGCAGCAAAAAGCATTTCAAAGATTTATACCAAGATCAGAAAACATCACCAAGGCTACCTGTATGCTTCGTGCTACGGGAGTAGGTAATGAAGAGCTGGCTACTATTGGTGGCCGTCTGGCACAGGTCGTCCGCATCATGGGTGATGAGGTGACACTGCAGGTCTTCGGTGGTACAGAAGGGATCCCTACCAATGCAGAAGTGATCTTCCTCGGAAAGGCACCTTCGCTCAGGTCGGAGACCAGCTCGTGAGGACGCTTCTTCAATGCCTATGGTGAGCCCATTGATGGAGGTCCAGCCGTCACGGGACGGAGGTTGAAATCGAGTGGCCCATCAGTGAGCCCCGTTCGTCGTGAGCAGCCCTCTGAGTTGATCGCTACGGGTATCGCAGGTATTGACCTCAATAATACTCTCGTCACCGGTCAGAAGATCCCTTCTTTGCTGACCCTGACCAGCCCTTTAATGAGGTCATGGCGATGGTGGCACTCCGAGCTAAGAGCGATAAGATCATTCTCAGTGGGATGGGTATGACGTAATGACGTCTACCTCTTCTTCAAGAATACCTTCAACTTAAATGCAGGTGCGCTGGACCGTATTATCAGCTTTATCAATACGACTGAAGACCCTCCGTTGGGCGCCTGCTCATTCCTGATATGGCTCTGACGGCTGCGAGTACTTCTCGGTTGAAAAGAAGGAGAAAGGTCCTGGTACTCTTGACGGACATGACAAACTATGCCGATGCTCTGGCGATCGTGTCCAACCGTATGGATCAGATCCCCTCAAGGACTCAATGCCAGGTTCGCTGTACTCAGACCTTGCTAAGATCTATGAGAGGCGGTGCAGTTCCCCGATGGAGGGTCAATCACGATCATCGCTGTGACGACGCTCTCTGGAGTGATATCCGCATGCTGTACCTGACAATACGGGTACATTACCGAAGGTCAGCTCTACCTGCGTCGTGACTCAATGTGGGTAAGGTCATCATGACCCCTTCCGCTCGCTCTCTCGACTCAAGCAGCTTGTCATCGGTAAGAAGACACGTGAGGACCACCCATCAGGTGATGAATGCATGTCCGTCTCTTCTCTGATGCCGCAGGTGCACAGACGAAGATGGAGAATGGTTTCGACTAACGGACTACGACGAGCGTACACTTCGCTTCGCTGCGGACTATTCGCGTGAGCTCCTTGCCATCGACGTCAACGTTGATATCGAAGGGATGCTCGACACTGCATGGGGACTCTTCGGTAAGTACTTTCCGACCCGCTGAGTCAACATCAGCAGCAACTCGTCGATAAGTATTGGCCCTGAGGCGTGAAAAGCCTGGCGACGCCACTACTCCTCGGTGAGAATTAGTCCTGAGGCTGTGGCTAGAGAACCTAGTAATAGTAATAGCAATAGTATGAGAATGAACACAAGCATATTTCTTTTCCTCTGCTCCTCATTTTGCAGATGTAGCTCCTCTATTTGAGCAAGCATGCCCAATGGAACTACAGGGGAAGGTCGTCACCTTCATCCCTACGGCTAGTACTCCAGAGTCCTACAAGGTACGTAAGCTGGGAGCAAAGAGAGTCTGGAGGAACTAGGGCTAAAGGTCACACCCTTGATGTCGCTGCGGCTTCATCTGAAGAGATCAGAAGCACCCTCTCGCAGGCGTGATCTGATCTACATCTCGGGGAGATACCTCCTATCTCCTTCAGGGCTGAGCGCAAAGGCGCTGATAAGCTATCAGGCAGAGGATCGAGGGTGGTAAGCCTTGCGTCGGGGAGTCAGCAGGGGCGATGATATTTGCTCCGAGTATCGAGGTATGTCCGGCTCATGAATGAGACCGTGTGGCATCGAGTTGGCGTCCTTCGCCGCTCTCAGGCTTGATCGAAGTATCCTTTGCCTCACTACCAGGTGTTTTCCCTTCGTCGAGATGGAGAGACTGTGCTCGCTACGTATGCGCCGACTCTCTCTCGTACCGATCACGAACCATCAGGCGATAATCGTCCGGGAGTCGAGTGAACTCACCATCGTGACTAAAGGAATAAACTAGGTAGCCATCAAACGTCTTATGGCGATACGATTTCCAATACAATAAGACCTCACTGCAGCAACAGGAGAAGCGCTGAAAGATGCGCTCTGCGCACCTTACCACTATCAAGAGTAAGGAGGCGCCCTGCGTCAGCAGGTCAAGCAGACCAAGCGTGAGGTGGATGCTCGAGGCGAAGCTCGAGCAAGAGCTTCAGGGACTACCAGGAATGGTCAGCCTGTGGGACGAATTTGATCGCTCGCTCATCACTGTTGAATCGCTGTGGATCTGTCGATGAAGAAGATTGCTGGCGTTCTACTCCCGGTGCTGGATGGTATCCACTGAGGTACGCCCTTCAGTATCTTCAATGCTCCCTCTTGGTATGCAGGGATTGAGCTCCTGAAGACGCTTGCCACGACAGGGATCGAGGCAAGAATTTCCTCCGTCTGAAGATGGAGTTCTGGAGCATGCTCGGAGAAGACCACACAGAAGGTAAATCTCTTCGAGAAGGTTCAGATCCCTGTTATCAGGATGCGATCCGTAAGATCAAGCGCTTCCTCGAAGATGAGGGAGAGCTTATCTGAGAGCCTCGCAGAAGATTATGCGCACTAACATCGAGCTGCGTAAGACAGAAAGAAGAGGAGGAGGCTGCACAATGATTAGGTCAATGAATAAATATGCCTTTCCTGGTCTTTCATTCGGACCAGAAGGCTTCCTTCCAAGCTACGCTGTCGGGTGTCCTACATGTCAATGAACAGAAGGATAGTCGCGAGGTCGAGGCTACGTGCATTCTCTCCGAGCGTGCCCATATCAAGCAGATACTTGCGCGCCTGCGTCCCTATATCGCAGACGAGCGCTGAGCTTTCCCAGCCCATCAAAAATGAGGCGGAGGGTGAGGCTCTGATATCTAGAGATCGAGGGTGAACTGAAGCGCTTGTCGTCAAGATGAGGAGCTGGCAGCTCTTCGTCTCGAGGCAACAAGTTCGTCCTGAGGGGGCTTTTTGATCCAGCTGCGGTTAGTCAGCTATCAGAAGCGGGCTACGCTTGAGCTCACGATTCCTCAAAGCCACGCTTTACCGAGGCATTCAAGCGGAGTATGATGTTGTGCCCAGTTGCCACGCTCTCAGGTCGAGTCTATTTCGTTCATCTACATGCTGTGAGCTTCACAGACTCTACCAGAGGCTGAGCATGTTGCCACTCCCAAACGTAGCATTGCAGAACTCGAAGGACTTGTAGCTGAAGCTGAGGCTGCACGAGCTCAGCAGCTGGAGAAGCTCACCGAGCAGACTAAGCTTTGGCAGGATCAGCTCGCTAGCTATGATCTGCTACTGGAGAACCGCTTTACCTTCGGCCGTACGCGACTCCAAGGGAGCGCCTTGCTGATGAGAAGCTCCTTCTGCTGGAGGGCTTTGTACCCTACGGACGATGCTCCAGCCTTTGAAGCTGCACTGGAAGAAGCTGGCCACTATTTCCGTCAAGTCGACTTTGATCCCGAGACGGAGCGTGCCCATCCAGCTGAAGAATAATGCATTCGCACGCTGCTTCGAGTTCATCACAGGACTCTTCTCTCTGCCCAACTACCAAGAGATTGACCAGACATATCTCATCGCCCCCTTCTTCATGCTCTTCTTTGGTATGTGCTTCGGGGATGCTGGGTATGGTCTTCTACTCTCGCCGCATGTACCTACTTCCGCCTGCGTAGCAAAGGGAGGAGACACTAGCTCTTGGGCCTTGGGCCAGTGGCTGGGTGGTGGAGCCTTCGTTGTCGGAGGTATGCTTATGGAGGATCTTTCGAGATCGAGCTGCCCTGGGCTCATAACAAGGCGTACATCTTCAACCAGGATAATATGATGACGATCTCTGTCATCATCGGCTTGAGTCCAGATCCTCCTTGGGTAAGACTATTGGGGCCTACAAGAAAAGGTCTGCAGAAGGGCTGGCGTCACTCCTTGGCTGGCTACGCTTGGGTCCTCCCTCTCGTAGCTGTAGGCTTGATCTACGCCTTGCCAAAGGCATCGATCACACTTCCTCAGCCTGTGACCCTATATCCTCTATGGTATAGCTGGACTCTCGGTGCTCGTTGCCTTCTTCTACAATAGCCTGGGAAGAACCCTTCATCAACTTCGGCTCAGGGCTTTGGAGCATCTAGAGACAGCCTCAGGGCTTCTCGGGGACTCCTCTCATATCCGTCTCTTCGCTATCAGTCTGACGGGTGGTATCCTCGAGTGTCTTCAATCAGCTCGCTATGTCATGCGTCCCTGAGGCTGGAAGTGGTGCAAGTGTATTCAGCTACATCATCGGCTGGGTCATGGCACTCCTCGTCCTGCTCTTCGGGCATGGGATCAACTTCGGTATCGCTATGATCGGTGCCTTTGTACACCCACTACGTCTGACCTTCGTAGAGTACTACAAGAACAGTGAGTTCGAGAGGTGGCGGTAAGCCCACACTCCCTTTCACACGTAGTAAAAAACACAACAAATATTCTCTTAAACACAAGTAACGATTATGAATGAGATGTTATCTTTCCTCGGCATTGTGCTGATGGTTGGTCTGACGGGTATCGGTAGTAGCATCGGTGTGACGATCTGCGGTAACGCTGCTGTCGGCGCGATGAAGAAGAACCCTGATGCCCTCGGGCAGTATATCGGGCTCTCCGCACTCCCTAGCTCTCAGGGGCTGTACGGATTCGTAGGCTTCTTCATGGCTAAGGCTGCTCTCGACAAGCTCGTCGCTGCTGGCCCTGTATCGATCTATGCCGCTTGGGCTATCCTCGCTGCTGGGATCATCCTCGGTATCGTAGGTGCTTACTCTGCGATCCGTCAGGCTCAGGTCTGTGCTAACGGGATCCAGGCTATCGGGAATGGTGAGAACGTCTTCAGCGCTACGATGGTCATGGCCGTCTTCCCTGAGCTTTACACGATCCTTGCCCTGCTGGTGACGATCCTCATCGTGGGCTCCTTCTAAGGGAACGAAATCGCACTATAAATATCTGCCCTCAGGGCTACCCTGACTTCGCTGTGGGGTGCAGCCTCGAGATCTTTATCGCCATACTCATGGTGATACGTCAGAGTACTCGAGGACCTGCCGAGATCCTGCGTCTTATCGCAGCGCGAGACCTTCATGCTGAGCACGGCAATCCCTCTCAGTGGCCTGAGGGCTACCCATCGGCTGAACAGCTTCGCTCGGATATCGCTCGTAGTCATAGCTATGTCTGTGTGGCTCCCGAGTATGGGGCTCGTCGGCACCTTTTTACTTTGCTGTCAGAAGAGGGGCCAAGCTATCAGCATATCGAGGACGATGGCTCAATGATAACCCCTATGGCGTCATCCATCGCTTAGCCTCCGATGGACGTGCGAGGGCCTCTTTCGTGAATGCCTGCATTTGCTTCTAAGCATTGCTCTGAGATCAGAGTTGATAGCCCATAGAAGACAGTGCTCTATGTCGGCTTCTCGTGGCAGGCTTCGTCGCTTGTGGAACGATATATGTGGCTGACGGTAGCCGCGTATAGCTTATCAAGTCGCTTTAAAGGATAGGTCGCATCTTCAGTTAGATGGTTTTGAAATAAAGAAGCCTGCCTGCACGAATTCTATCGTGAGGCAGGCTTCTTTACTGGGAATAGGTCAGCTCCCTATAGCCCTAGAAGATAGCTGGCACGCGACAGCTTCAGCATAGGTGAAGGGTCAAGCGGGCTCCGAGGCTTCGCTCTCATTGAGTTGAGGGCGATAGCTCCAGCGCTTGTGTCGCAGTTCATCCCCAGAGAAGTAGCGCGGCTCGATCTTGCTCTATACTGATCTTGTACCGTAGCTCCGAGCGAAGGATGCAATTCGCTCTCCTCGCTCGTGGAGGTCAAGCTCAGCTTACGTGAGTGAGGCTGATACCACGTCATCTTATCCATGATGGCATCCTGATTCTGCTGCATGCGCTCGAGGATACCTGCACCATAATCCTCATTGCTTGTACTGCGAGATGAGCTGAGGTAGACCTCGGTAGCGTCCACTCTGTGAGAGACCGAGAAGACGTCGTGCCTTCTCTTGCGCATCCAGGAAGTCAAAGCATTCGATGAGTCGGTAGGCGTTGTACCCGTCACGTAGGTGTGGAGCTATGCCCTCGAGGACCTGTAAGCGCTCTTCATCCCAGTTAAACTGCTTCAGAATACGCTCTGTCTGGCGTACCGTAAAGGTATTGAAGCGCAGCATCTTGTACATAGCGGATCTGATCCTTCGGGAATGATGAGTCGATTGATCCCTCGTAGGAACTCTTCAAAGTCCTCTTCTCGAGGTACCTGCCCCCCATAGCGTGGGTCATACTGGCGAGGAATAACTGGAGCGAACTGTCGAAGGATGCGCTCTGCTCGCTCACGCACTCCGTAGCGGAAGAGATCGAGTAGATAGGGTGAGTTGCACACGTCTCGTAAGCGAGGAGCCAAGGTGCGTAGGACGATTGAGTCGCTGCTGTGTGTCAGAGAATAGATTGATAAGGCGTGCTGCTTGCTCTGTAGTGAAGTAGCTTCGTCCGGCGACCTCTTCAATGAAGCGGATCTGAGTCTCCCCGTGAAGATTAGCTCTTGTACATCGTGATAGAATAGCTCAAAAGGCACGAGCATCTTCTCCGTAGGGTCATATAGCCTCGTCCAGGATAGTACCCTGGGTCGAGGTGCTGCCTATCGCTGGGATACGGATCGTTGGCTGAGGATGAGGACGCAATGATGACGGGCACTGTCTCTGAGATAGGTGGTAGTCCGGGCTGGGGAGGGGCATTTTTCCTTGCTATCAAACTGACTCGCACGCGATCATTGACGAAAGGTCATGTGCACAGATTGAATTACCTGGGAAGTCTGAAGTTGTATTCCCCAAAAGCTCAGATTGATCGGCCTGGATACTGATTGAGAGGTGCACCTAAATTGAGATCCTTGCTCCTTAGTCATCCCGCTCGATCTTATTGACTCCTTGGCGTGCTTTGCGAGGCCACAAGAGCTGATGGTGATGACGATGCCGACAGTCGCGGCGAGGGCTTCGTAATGGTCTTCATAGTGTATGATGTGTGGATGTGTCGGTATATATGCAGGGAGCCTCCTCTATGGGATAGCCCTCAGAGGAGGTCTCCTTGCGGATAGGAGGCAAGCTCTCAGATAGACTCATCAAATGATACCCCAGAGGCAGACGCGCCTCTGCGAGCTGGGAAAGGAGGAGTGTCCGATACGATAGGAGTTCCGTGGGTCACGTAGTCCCGAGGCTACACAAAGCCAAGACCTGGTTCTCTTCATCGAAGCTGAAAGATGAGGTAACTGAGTCGTCTGCCGTGTCGTGAATCGGTTTCTACGGGCTACATCACGGATATAGCGGATCTTGTCATCCGTGAATGTCTTCCGCTGGACCTCGCGATAGACCTGACTGAAACCATCGATCATTCTGTCGGTCACTGCGGTGGTCTCCATAGTCAATATAGTTCCCGTATCCACCGCATGCTGCCATTACCGTAGCCTCCACAATCACCATTGCCGTGGGATAGTTCCCCGTTGAGTTGGATAGCGATCACGATCGAGGTCGTTGTAGCTCCATTGTATGTATTCACGTACGGCGACGCCTGAGGAAAAGCTGATGACAGTGATCCGCTTTTCAGAGGCCTGACATGATATTCCCATTCTTCGTGCCGTTGTTCCGAATCGACGGTAAGTGGGGCGTCCCTGAGCGAATATTGTTTGGCTCATGCCACGCTCGATGCGCTGCGTATCACGGCGTCCCATAGTTCCTTCACCCAGCATAGCCAGTCGCACGAGCTGAGGGTGAGAGAGTGATGCTGCGAGCAATGCAATGATCTTCTTCATACGCTATACAATATATATAGGTGAAACATCAAATGAGCAGTCCTCTGCCGAGGGATACTCATCTGTCCTAAAGTTAAATCATCTTTACCAAATATCTATACTTTGGATGGTTCTATGTTAAAAAGTCAGTCTATAGCGTGTGAATGCTGCTTTTTCACGTATTCCCCTTCGAACTTCTCAGCCCTAAACGACTCCGATTTTCGAGGGACGCAGTGCAGTAATGAAGGGTGGGCTTGCGCAATGGTCCATATGGTATATGGGTGCGTGGTAGAGCTATATAGGATGGCGAAAAGCTATAGCTTTGGACTGATTCCTATATAGCTTTGTGACGTGACCTCTATTAGGTTGTTTCTCTGCGTCGGGATAAAAGTTGTGGACAGTAGCAGATAGGTTTGGACTACGTACGTGGCTCTAATGTCTACGTACGTGGATATTTGGACTGAGTGCCGATGTCTTTAAGACTACGTACGTAGATCGGAGAAAACCACTCACGATGAAGGCGCTTTTTCTTCAGAGAAGGACACTTTTCCCTCCGCTGGATAGAGAAGAGTATTCTGCAGATAAGGCGAAGGGCTTGCGTATCGCTTCGGAGAGGTATATCGGTGTGAGCTGGGCGTGCGATGCCTTAGCCCTCTAAATAGAGGCCGGACTCTCAGCAGCAGTCTCATTTGGATGCTTTACCTCAGCAAAGTTTCTTTTGGATATGATACGCAATTCCACAAAAAGCCCTCTAAAGCCGCGATCTTCCTTCCAAATGCCCAGCCTTTACCATCCCCTTGATCATGCCTCTGCGTACGAATTTTAGCGTGGTGTCAATATGTCACTATGTTTGTCGTGTAAATTCACTGTCACGGAGAAGTCCCTACAGTTGAATTCCCTCTTCGATTTTTAATTTATAAAATGCAATTCGCGGGGATGAGTAGTGCTACAGATATTCAAATTAATATTTCACGAAAGCAAAGCGGATTGCTGCTGCTCTTTGCGCGTGTGCATGCGCCTATGTGCTAATAGTCAAATGATTATGTGTTGATGTGTAACGAAGTTGTAGGTGTAGCAGGTATAGAGAGGATAGCCCGTGTTTTGCCTCCATTGCACTTTGTGTAGTTGTATCTACCTGTACAGAGGCGAGTTGCTGTTATTCCGCAGCAAAAGCTTGTAGCCTGTTTTGGGCGTAGGATGGTCATGGTTTGAGTATGAAGCTGGGTGCACCTGAGAGGATTTAAATCAAAGTACGTGCGATATTTCATACGGTTGAATTTAAATCGCTATCTTTGTAGCCAATTTCGAAATTATATAATTCAAGCGGTCATTATGTCCAGAGTATATGAACCTATCAGCCATAACAAAACGCCTTACAAGGAGTCGTTGATGAGCGCAGAAGCTTACATCGAGAGACTTTGCGATGAAGGCTGGAATTGCTCCTGCGAGCGCTATCCCTCAACCTCAATGAGAAAGCAACAGATCAATGTGGCGACAATAAACAAAGATCGTTGAGCACTTCTCCGAGCATTGTGAGGTCCCGGGGGTTTGTCTTTGGGGTGTCCTGGTGTGTCTGATGATTCCGGGACGGGACCTCTTTTGCTTCTACGGGAGTGAAGGAGGAAAAAGAGACCCTTCGCGCGATACTTCAAGCTCAAGCAGGAGGAATAGCAACACGCCTAAAGGCTGAGGTGCGAGGCGTAGAGAAGAAGGGTGCCCATCATCTTTACTGTCTTCTACGACGACAATAGTTTCGCGACTTTTCAAAAGACACCGAGGTAATGTGCACAGCCAGCGAGGCACAGGATTCTGCGTATCTGTGTGCATCTAGAGTCACGAGTGTCTCACTCTGCTGATGTATCTCTTCGGTTTGCAGCACTGCTCTCCACTCCAGGCTCTGGGTGCGGTGAGTACACTGCTGAGCTGCAGCTTCCCGAGGCTCTGCAGGCACCTTCCCCGCTATGGCAGCTGGGCAGTTCGTCAAGTTGCGGTCCCAAGGGGCTTCGTCCTGCGTACGTCGTCTATATCTATGTGTGATGTGTGTCCTGAGCGCCGCGAGCTTTGGCTACTTATCGGGCGAGTTGGGCAAAGGGCATCCATCCTTACAGGGGCTTGCAGACGGCACAGAGCTGGATCTGCTTATTCCGCTGGGCAGCCACCTTTTGGTGCTTAGGGCGTCGAGCGTCCCACTGCTGGTCGGTGTGCAGTGTCGGTGCTCCCATGCTCTTCTTGGCTCGTACCTTTCGCTGAGCGAGGTGTCGCGTCCTACGATTCTTCTTGGGAGGACGTGCCGCAGGACTCATGTGTACTCCGTGAGGGTTGCGGCTCTTGGCGATGTCTACTACACGACTGACGCGGCGAACTGTCGAGGGTCGCGTGACGGATCGTCGATCCTGCACGATGGTCGTTCATGAGCGTCTTTGCCCGTGGCCCTAAGGTCATGATGATCGCCGTGGCAAAGGTGGCTGAGGCGCGCGGTATTGACTGCGAGAAATCGTCACTGGAGAACAGTATGGCATGCGGTGTGGAGCTTGCCTCTGCTGTCTCCGAAGATCTCGAAGGAGAGGAATACTTGCGTGTTAGCACCGAAGGCCCCGTCTTTAATTCTAAAGCTTGTCAAGAAAGACTAATCATGCTACAGACTCAAGTACATATCGGCGTGGGCTCACGATTAAGAGACCCCGTGATTGACCGCCTCTGGTACCTTTGTTTATGAGCTCGGATGCTGGAACTTCATCGACCTCCAACCGTCTTGGTGGGGTTCTCGTCAAGGAACGGCGCTACATCTCGTCGGGAACCCTTACCCTCGCATGGCAGAGACGCTTCAGATGCTCAAAATGCCATCCGGACTGCAGAACAAAGGGGTGCTACTTCTGCGAGCATATCTATCCCGATATCTGGCTATGACACAGCGATGATCGTCAATGTCAGTGGCTCGCGTCGAGATTATATCCGAGACAGCTGAAGAAGATCAACGCCAGCTTAGAGGAGGATTCCCTGCTATCGAGCTCAATATATCGTGCCCAATGTGAAGGAGGGTGGAATGGCCTTTGGTGTGACGTGTGCTGGAGCCGCCTCTGTCGTCCGTGCGGTGCGTGCGGTTTATGACAAGACGCTCATCGTGAAGCTGTCGCCCAATGTCACTGACATCACGGAGATCGCACGAGCGGTCGAAGCCGAAGGGAGCTGACTCGATCTCAATGAGTCAACACGCTCCTGGGATGGCCATTGACGCAGAGAAGCGCCGTCCGGTACTTTCGACTATTACGGGTGGACTCTCTGGCCCAGCGGTGAAGCCCATAGCCCTGCGCATGGTCTGGCAGACGGCTCAGGCAGTGGTGGTTCCCCATCATCGGTATGGGGGCATTGCCTCGGCTACGGATGCGATTGAATTCACTGCTCGCGAGGGCGCTCAGCTGTCGAAGTCGGTACGTGCAACTCGTGGATCCTTCCGTGACCACTCAGATCGTCGATGGCATCGAGGACTACATGCGCCGTCATGGCTTCCGCATATTGGATCTTAATCATTGCCTTGCAGATCCCAAAGTCATAAGCTCCCCCTTTAGATACGTAACCAAGAGGTTCCCACTCCACATAAGGTATAGTATACCGAAGCTAAGCCTAGTAAAAGTCTCAAGCTCATCAGAATCCTCGACCACCAGTCGTATGTTATGTTTAGTTTTGTTCACAGGAGGGATTTACTCTCTAACTCCAAGAAGGAGGTCTCATACGGTGCAGCGACTTCCACGCTCGGCTATACGAATCCTCGGATACCACCATCCTATGGTCGGCAACTATGCTGATGCCATCGATGCGCCACTACCTTGAAGGAGCCTCCGCCTCAGAGCTTGGACGTCACCCATCGTCATGCTGGGTGGAGCCAACCACATCCCTCACAGCTCAGCGCACCTCTATGCGATACGCAGACGAACACTCTCCACGATAAGACCATTTGCATTGGTTGCACCTGAGTATGGCCGCACCGTGCATTCCCTCATTGAGGTATGGCTCCCTTCGCCCTCACTTCATCTTTGCCCTCCCAGCTTATGATCCCGAGGAGCAGGACTCTGTCGCCGTGCAGGTATCCCACATACAGAACGACGGACTTCACACCCGAGGTTATCGAAGCATTGACGTCCTCTATATACTCGAATACAGCGAGACATTCATCGACCTTGAGGAATATGAACGTGTGAAGAACGTTTATGTCTCACCGCTCATCTGGAGGGCTTATCGAGAACGCGCATCCTCCACACCTACCTCGTGTCAGGCGAGATCACCAAAATATGGACGACCGCCATACGCTTACTATAGCAGAGCAAGCACAAGGCAGCCTATGTCCATCAACCATCATCTGCGAAGTCCTCGACCCTGAAGTCAACACTCCCTTCCCGCCTCCATTAGATAAGCTATGAACAAGACAAGATGCCCGTCGAGGCGATCCGTGATGGGATTGTCTTAGACCACATACCCGCAGAGAACTCTCAAGATCGCACTTATCGTCTTGACGCTGACGACCACTGAGCATTAAAACAACCCCAAGTGCTCGTCACAAGCGAGGATCATCAAGATGACTGACCACTTCGTCTCCTCCCAAGAGATCAACAAGACCCTTCTCGCCCAGAGTTCATCAAATGTCATCCGTAACTACCAGGTCAAAGAGAAGCGACAAGCAGCTCTTCAAGTGAAGTCAAAGGGCTTGCGCTGCCCCAACCCGAAATCACCACCGAGCCATACAGACGCGCATGCGTCCGAGGAGGACCCGATCAGAGTGCCTCTAGAGTCTACTGCTGGACAGAAAGACGCGTGCTGAGAGGTCGAACTACTATGAGAGTAGACTGGAAGCCCAGACATATCTAACCCCCCACCCCTCATCAGCTGCGGCACGATGGAGATGACCCAGGGCTAACATCCTGACCCACTCAGGTGGTACATGTACCAATCCCCCCGATAAGGTCATCGGATACGCCCTGGCACCACCACACAGCATCATAAAGGAGCGGTACCTTGGTATCAACCTTCTACTGTCGATACCGAAGACGGACCGGTGTGACATCGTATCGAAAACGAGATAAGTTCGCTGCCTGTGGCTTCACGAAGGAAGCAGGCACAGTGCTGGAGCTATCGAAGAGTCACCCATTAGCCTAGGTGCCGTGTTGCGTGATTACCTCTCTCGATCGAATCTCTTCCTCGCCGATATGCGTCGGGGTACAGGGCTGACGAGCAAGCAATGCGTAACTGA
>BNJU01005078.1_pt1 | contig 94264 bp, 85 predicted proteins | sample 8539281 | NCBI WGS metagenome assembly BNJU01 (sample SAMD00202456, study PRJDB9452) | human saliva metagenome | isolation source: human saliva | place: Japan
GGTTTTCCTCGCATTGGAGAGAGGTATCGTGAACGGGCGGACGTTGTATCACCGTCTTTATGCTCGCTGGGTGCGGGCTCGGCTGCGTTGGTCTGTGTCGCCGCCGGTGTTTTTTGCGCGAAAGCGGTACTGGTTGACGAGCGTCGCGGTCCTCGTCCTCATTGTTGGGGCGGTCGCCTCGGTGTTGGCGTGGCGCTCGCACGTTGAGCGGGTTGAGCGGGAGCTGGATGCTCAGGCGCTGGCCGGTGCGACCAGCGTGGTGAATGCCTACTGCGATGCGATCCTAAAGGGAAACGTTGATGAGGCGGCGGCGTTGGATGGCCTCGCCGATTCGACGGACCCGGAGTGGATGCTCACCGATGCGGGCGCTGATTTGAGGGGTGCAGCTCGAAGGGTCTATCAGGTCAGCCTCTCTGAGGGGACGCTTTCGCCCGACAGGCTCACAGCGACCTTTAATGTTACGAGTACCCCTTTCGTCAGGACGGTAGCGCCTGAGCATATCGAGATGGTGGCGCGCCGTGAGAGCCTGGATGCGCCGTGGATGATCGCTACGAGCATGGCGCAGACTGTGACGGTCGAGTTGCCCGCCGCCACGACCGAGGTTCTCTTCAACGGCGCTACCATCGCTTCCTTTAACCCCGTGGCGGAGTGGCCGGTCAAAGGACGGGCCCTCACGTTGACCCTCTATCCGGGGATGTATGAGATCGGCGCGCGCTCATTCAGTAGCGAAGCGCGCCTGAGCTCGTTGCCTGGCGAGCTTCAGCAGCTCTATCGAGATGACGAGTATCGCGCAGTCCGGTCTCTGTTCAACGTTGAGCTGTCGAGTACCGGCGCAACGACGGTGAGGCCTTTCACTTTCGATGCTATTGTCTTGGAAAAGCAAATAGAGTACGAGCTCGCGGAGATCATCGCGCAGTGTATCGACACGCAGGGAAGCGTATCCGATCTGTGTCCCGACGGAGCCTGTCAATTTTTCTGTGTATGGGGGTTAGAGGTAGGGGGTGATTCGGTCGGGGTAGGCGGTGGTGAGTTGGGCGAGGGCTTGTTTCCAGTTGGTGGTGGTGTGTCCTTGGATGAGGCAGGGTGTGTCCTGTTCGTTTGTTGGGGGTTTGCCTGCGTCTGTGAGGCGTTGGGCGGCGCGTTTGTCTTCGATGTTGCAGATGGCGAGCCATAGGAGTTTGACGGCGGCTTCTTCGCTGGGGAAATGCCCGCGGTTCTTGGTGATTTTACGCAGCTGGTAGTTCAACGATTCGATAGCGTTGGTGGTGTACACGACGCGGCGTAGCATGGGCGGGAACGCCAGGAACGGCGTGAAGCGCTGCCAGGCGCGCTGCCAGGTGGCAACGGTTTGGGGGTAGCGCGCTCCCAGGTCGCTGGCCGTAAACTCTTCGAGTGCCTCTCGGGCGGTTTTCTCATTGGGTGCGCTGTAGATCCGCTTGAGGGCGGCGGCGACGTTCTTGCGGTCCTTGTAGGACACGAAACGCATGGAGGCGCGGATTAAGTGAACGACGCAGGTTTGGACCATGGACTGGGGCCAGGTCGCTTCGATGGCTTCGGGCAGGCCAGTAAGTCCGTCGCAGCACACGATCAGGACATCGCGTAGGCCTCGGTTGGCTAGCTCGGCGCATACGTGGGCCCAAAAAGCTCCTCCTTCATCGGCTTGGACCCAGATGCCCAGCACGTGCTTGATGCCCTCCATGTCCACTCCGACCGCCAGGTGAGCGGCCCGGTTCTCCACCCTGTGATCGCGTCGGACTTTGATGCGGATCGCGTCCAGGTAGATCACCGGGTAGAACGCTTCTAGGGGGCGGTGCTGCCACTCCAAGACGGCCTCGCATACCGCGTCAGTGATCGTGGAAATCGTTGCGGCGCTGACCTCCACGCCCAGGGTGGAGGCCAGGTGATGGCGGATATCGCGTACCGTCATCCCCCCGGCATACAAGCTGATAATCATCGCATCCAAGCCATCGAGGCGCCGCTGTCCTTTACGTACCAGGCGCGGGGTGAATGAGCCTGCCCGGTCCCGGGGAACCTCGATCTCGAAGGCTCCCACCTCTGATATCACGGTCTTCTTCGTCGTGCCGTTCCTCGTGTTCGAGCGCGCCTGGGTGCTGGTCTGGCCCTTCTCATACCCCAGGTGCTGGGTCAGCTCCGCGGCCAACCCGCGCTCCAAGGCCTCCTTGAGCAACGCGGGCAACAAGCCCTGGCTGCCCGTCATCTCGATCTCGCCGGCATCAAGACGCTCAAACAACGCATCCAACGCCCCCGAGTTGCGAAGCTCCTCCACCGTCTCACGCCCACTAGCGCGAGCCACAACAACATCATCATCATTCATCATGCATCAATCCTTTCAAACAAAATGACGGATACACAGACAATTGAACACGCCCTCCCGACGCGACCAAGAACGCCCCACCGAGAGTCAAGCAGGTTGACCTCCGTCACGAAGTCAGGTACTACGACATTCGAGTGACCATTGACTCTCCGACGACCTTCACGATTGAGAGGCTGTATGTCCCGAACCCAGCGCCCGGCATGGCCGAGTCATACACGGGCACTGTCACCGTCACCTATGACGATGAGAGGCACCAGACGATCACCGGCATCACGCTCGTCCCCGCGCAACACTGACCTCGGACACGCCCAAGCAGCGCCTCGAACTGGTGCGCAGGGTACAACGCGCGTTGTAACCACCCCAGAATCCCGCCATCGGTATCCCAGCCCAAGGCGCGTCGATCACCTCCACCGTCACTCGCCCGTGCCCTCGAGAAATTGCCCCACACCCACCATCTGGTTGCGCGACTCGACATCGAGCGCGGAGCATTCTGGCTGCGAGCTGTACCCATCACGTGGAAGCCCTCCAGACCGGCTAGATGCTCACATCGATGACAACATTCAAGCGAAGCGGAGTATCAACAGGTGGGGGGAGACACCGACCGAGATCCTTCACGCTCGCGAAGCAGGAAATCCGCTCATTATCAAGGACCTCGACCTCTACCCGCAACCCCCGACCAACACCCGCTCACCCACACTCAACTATGAAGAGCCACAATGGGTGGTTTGCGCTCCCCTGCAGGGGGTTTCTTGCGCATCCACCTGCGCGATGGCAGGCAAATGCCATGCTCGATCAGCGTCTTGTTGAGGTGGGCGTAGATCCACGTGTCAATCGCCTCGTGGCTGATCGTATGGCCCTGGGCGTGCGGAGAATTGTCCATAGGAGCCACTGTGCCACCTGCCTCCATGCTCAGGCGCCCGCTGATCTGAGGGGCGTGCGCCCCTGAGACAAATCAGCAAGCACGCGGCGGCGAAGAACCTCGTCGCGGTCCAGGAGCCGCTTCTTGGGGCGGCGCCTGGCCACCTGCGCCGCTCTCCCGGCGTCCTGGGCCCGATACGCCCCATCAGGACCGCGGTGGCGGGCGATTTCAAGGCACACCGCCGAGGGACTACGCCCAATCAAACGAGCGATACACACCTGGGACAAGCCAGCCTCCAACCCCACCATAGTCGCCGCACGATCCTCAACACTCAACATCCGACGACAGCTCACAACCAGCCCCTCCAACAGCACTGCTACCACACAAATTGCCTACACCCTATGACACCGCCGCCACATCGTTGCTCGAAAAGGGTTGATAGTTTAGTCAATGTGCTTTAGTATAGCTACATTCAAACTGGTATAATCAATGAATGGAGTGCCATGTTTCCTATCAATGAGATCTATCATCTCGAGGATGAGCTGATTGTTGTAGCCATTGATGCGTATATGCATAAGTGTCACTTTCAAAAAGTGGGGAATGAGTATATTCAAACCGGTCCTTCGAACTCAACTGCTGCGGGTCCTGGGGCTATGCGATCAATCGTGGTTAGTGCTCCTGGTGAAAATGGGAATGGTGGGGGAACGTGCGTGCGTGTGAGTGATCATTCGACGACTCCTGAATCTATTACCAATACATATAAGCCAACTTTTGATACAATTAGGAGTAGGGTTCGGACCGCCCTCAAGCCTTTTCATAATATTCCAGAGCCTGATGAGATTAATTCTGCGTGTGAAGGGCTTCAGGGTATAGTCGTGCGCTTGAATGTGGAGGCAGAAGGGGAAGATGGAAGGGATCCTAGTGGAATGCGCCCTGCCCTTCATTCGGCTCGTGCTGCTGCTCAGAATTTGTTCAATGGACTCGCGTTTGATAATTTAAGAAAACAGGTCCCGGAGACGATCAATACAATTTTGGCCTACCGTGCATTAACTGGTTGTCTGTTGGCTGCGCTTACGGCGGAGAAGCAGGTGATGGAAGATTCGCATGAGGCGGTCAAAAATAGTATTCAATCGGCTATTGAAGGTTGTAAGGCGCTAATGGCCAAGTCTGAGGCGGGTAACCTGGTTGTTACTCTAAAGATTATTTCAAACGTTCTCTCAGTTGTGCAAACGGTCCTGGGTGCTCAAGGTGCGACAAATTTGGTCCGTGGAGTGACGCTTGCTGGCTCTATTACGGAAGCAAGTTTATTTGTCCTTTCGGATAAGGTGATTGAGGGTTCTATTAAGTCTTTCTTCGAAAATCCGTTTGCTAGTGTGGATGCTGTCATCTCTGAGCTCGAGTCGGCGGTGGAGCAAATTAATTCAGATGCTTATGAATTGGAGGAGGCGAATAGGCTTGCGTTATCTGATACCATTGCTGCAGTGACCAGTCAGAGTAGTCGAGGGAGATTTGCGCTAGATCTTGAGCCGCTCATCTCTAGTGATCTTGATGGTGATCTTGTGATTCAAAACGTGCCTCAGGCGAGAGATGTTGCTAACTCTCATCTACCTGACATTGCAAACGCGCTACGTGGTATTGAGAAGGATTTGATGGCACTCAATTTGACTGATCCGCTATATCGTACCGGTGAGTTCTCAATGAGTCCGAAAGGGCCTGCCAGTGATGTTTTTGAAATGCAGCTCCTAATTCGGGATCTTCTTCGCGATTTGAGTACAGAAGTTGATGATTATGCGTTGAATCTCCTTGCGACAATTAATGCCTTCGTTGCCAATGAAGGTGAACATGTCAATCTCATTTCACGGTATAATATCGATGCTTCCACAGTGAGGGCTGAGATGGATTCATCCGCTAACGACAAAATTGCCCGTGATCGAAATCCTTGGTTCCGTTACGACCTGTGACAACGAGCGCTAAGGGCCCGTTGGTTCATTTGGTTCGATGTCGTGATTGGTGTAAAGTGGCTAATCGCGCTGCCCCTATGGCTCGGGTTGCCCAAGGTGCTGTTTTGTGAGATGGCTTCGCATTTAGTGGGGTTTGTATTTCAGTGTTGGTTACATTGGACCTGTGTGAAGCGGGTTGTTGTAGCTGGTAGTATGTGAGTTGGTCAAAGTCTCCTCATGCTAACTGAGAGAGGTATCGTGAACGCTCGGACGTTGTATCACCGTCTTTATGCTCGCGTGGTGCGGGCTCGGCTGCGTTGGTCTGTGTCGCCGCCGGTGTTTTTTGCGCGAAAGCGCTACTGGTTGACGAGCGTCGCGGTCCTCGTCCTCATTGTTGGGGCGGTCGCCTCCGTGTTGGCGTGGCGCTCGCACGTTGAGCGGGTTGAGCGGGAGCTGGATGCGCAGGCGCTGGCTGGTGCGACCAGCGTGGTGAATGCCTACTGCGATGCGATCCTAAAGGGAAACGTTGACGAGGCAGCCGCGATGGATGGCCTCGCCAATTCCACCGACCCGGAGTGGACGCTCACCGATGCGGGTGAGGATTTGAGGGCTGAAGCTCGAATGTTCTATCAGGTCAACCTCTCTGAGGGGGCGCTCTCGGCTGACAGGCTGACTGCGACCTTCGAGGTCACGAGTACTGATAAGTTCAGGAGGGGCACGCCTGAGCATATCGAAATGGTGGCGCGCCGAGACAGCGTCGACGCGCCGTGGACGATCGCTACGAGCCTCGCGCGTCGCGTGGTTGTCACATTCCCCGCGGGCACCTCCGCTGCATTCTTCAACGATGAAGCCATTGCAACGTTCGATCCGAGTGAAGGATGGCCAGAGGCAGTGCACTCGGTCTCTCTGACGCTCTATCCGGGCCTCTATCAGATTGGTGCGCGCTCCTTCTCTATCGACATGACTATCGTCGCGGTTCCTGAAACCAGCCAGTTTCCCTATGACGATGGTTATAAGATTGTCGGGTCATTGATCCGTGTGCCTGTTGGCGACGGGGACGAGGCCGTTGCTTTTTCGCCGTTCTCATCGGATGGAACGCTATTGGAACAAGAAACAGCTCTGAACGTGGGGACCGTCCTCGTTTCTTGCATTAATGGCGAGACTAAGGACAGTAATCTGTGTCCAGACTTCACGAAGGGCGTCTACGACCCGGTGCCGCGCAATAGGTTTAATTCAACGCGTGATGCCTTTAATATCGCGGTGACGCTCGATTCGCCCACCTCGTTCTCAGTGACGTCGCTGGAAGCACGCGATCCGGCAACTGGTAACACTCAGGATTACACGGGCACTATCACCGTCACCTATGACGATGAGAGGCATCAGACGATCACGGGCATCACGCTCACTGCCCGCGAATAGGGGGCGCATAGAGGAGGCCTCGGGGTCGCGTCCGCGATCCCGAGGCCTCCTGGCACAGTCGCCCGGCGGGCCAGGCTTCAGTAGTAGTAGGGGTAGTCCTCCCAGCGCGGGGGACGGTGTTCGAGGAAGGCATCGCGGCCCTCCTGCGCCTCGGCCGTCATGTACGCCATGCGCGTGGCCTCGCCCGCGAAGACCTGCTGACCGGCCAGACCGTCGTCGGCCAGGTTGAAGGCGAACTTGAGCATGCGGATGGCCTGCGGGGACTTCGTCGCGATGGTCGCGGCCCACTCCAGGGCGGTCTCCTCGAGCTGGGCGTGGGGGACCGCGCGGTTGATGACGCCCCACCGCTCGGCAGTTTCGGCGTCGTAGCGCTCGGCCAGGAAGAAGATCTCGCGCGCACGCTTGTCGCCCGCCTGGCGGGCCAGCAGCGCCGAGCCGTAGCCGGCGTCAAAAGACCCCACGTTCGCGTCCGTCTGCATGAACGCCGCGTGCTCGATGGAGGCCACCGACAGGTCCGCCACGACGTTGAGGGAGTGACCGCCGCCCGCAGCCCAGCCAGGAACGGCCGCGATGACGACCTTGGGCATCGTGCGGATGAGTCGCTGGACCTCCAGGATGTGCAGGCGCCCGGCGCGCGCCGGGTCGATCTGCTCGCGCCGCTGTGCGGTGGCCGCCTCCGGGTCCGCCCCCTCGACCTCGTAGCGGTACCCGTCACGGCCTCGGACCCTCTGGTCCCCGCCCGAACAGAACGAGTAGCCGCCGTCGCGCGCCGACGGGCCGTTGCCCGTCAGGATGACGGCCGCGACCGACGAGGTCTGGCGCGCGTGGTCGAGCGCCCGGTACAGCTCGTCGACCGTGCCCGGACGGAAGGCGTTACGAATGTCGGGGCGATCAAAGGCAATGCGCACGACCGGCATGTCCGCGCCCTCGGGGCGACCGTCGGCCGCGGGGCCGCGCGAAATCCCGCGGTGGTAGGTGATGTCAGCGAAGTCGAATCCCTCGACCTCACGCCAGCGGGTCGGGTCGAAGGTGTCGGAGACAAAAGGAAGAGCACTCATGTCTCGGATTCTAATGGACGAGGCCGGGGCGGGCTTTCGGCACCGGGCCGGGTCTCGCAGTCGGCTTGGGAAGGGGGCGGAGGGCCGCGTGTCCAACCGGGGAGGTCCCCTGCGCGGCTGCGCGTCGCACCTGGTGGCAAGCTAACCGCACGGAATGACCGAAAGGCGAGAGGGTGTCTAGATGGTGATAACTAGTCACTTTTCCTGTGAGGTGTGAGATGTCTTTATTTGCCAGGTGTTTGGTAGGTGCTGAGAGTCTGTCACTTATTTATAGTTAGCGCAAAATGTCTTACAAGTGGTAGCGTGAAGCAGTTGAGCTTGAGGGCAGCATGCGCGACAATATTACCGATATGTAAGGAGGGGAGCGATGAACGCTTCGCAGTACGCCACGCTTATGCGTATTCCCATGCGTCAGTTGAGTCGTCAGACGCGCTACGCCCTCGAAGGTGTCGACGACATTCTCGTGTACAAGGTAGCGATGACCACACGCTTCCGTGGGGTGACTCGCCGCGAGGGCCTCCTTCTTCACGGCCACGCCGGATGGGGCGAAGCCGCCCCCTTCTGGAACTATGACGACGCCGAATCCTCGCGCTGGCTGGGCGCCGCCCTCGAGTCCGCGCGCCGCTTCCCGCCCGTGCCCCGGCGCAAGTACGTGCCCGTCAACGTGACCGTTCCCGTTATCTCCCCCGAAGAGGCCTACGACCGAGTCAAGGCCTCCGGCGGGTGCGCGACCGCGAAAATCAAGGTCGCCGAACCCGGCGTGAGCATCTCGCGCGACTGCGCGCGCATCGCCGCCGTCGCCGACGCCCTGCGTGAGACCGTGGGCGGGCAGGCGATGATCCGCCTCGACGCCAACGGCGCGTGGGAGGTCGACGAGGCGCGCGCCGCCATCCCCGCCATGGCCGAGGCCGCCGGCGTCGTCCCCATCGAATACGTCGAACAGCCCTGCCTGACCGTCGGCGAACTCGCCGAGGTGCGCCGCAGCGTCGACGTGCCCATCGCCGCCGACGAATCCATACGCCGCGCCGAAGACCCCCTCGAGGTGGCCCGCAAGGAAGCCGCCGACGTCGTCATCATCAAGGTCGCGCCCCTCGGAGGCGTGCGCTCCGCCCTGAAGGTCGCCCGCAAGTGCGGCCTCGGCGTCGTCGTCTCCTCCGCCCTCGAAACGTCCGTGGGCCTGTCCGTCGGCGTCGCCGCTGCCGCCGCCGTGCCCGGCATCCCCCGGGCGGCCGGACTGGCCACGGCCTCGTTGCTCGTCGCGGACGTCACCACCCCCCTCGTGCCCGAGCGCGGCCGCCTGCCCGTGGGGCGCCTCGAACCCGACCTGGACCTCATCGGGCGCGGCCCGCAGGACTCCGACCTCGTGAGCCGCTGGGGAATGCGCCTCGAAGGCATGGCTGAGCACCTGGGGGCGGGATCCCGGTAGGCTGGGCCCATGCCCTCCGTCGACACCGCCCGCGCGATCCTGTCCGCCCTGGATGACCTGGGCCTCACGCACGTCCTGTACTGCCCGGGCTCGCGCAGCGCGCCCTTCGCCTACGCCCTCGAATCCGGGGCGTTCGGCGGGCATGCCATGCCCGTCCTCGACGAACGCGGCGCCGGTTTTGCGGCTGTGGGCCTGGCCCGCACCGGCGCGCTGCCCGTCGTCATCGTCACCTCCGGCACCGCCGTCGCCGAGCTGACCCCCGCCGTCCTCGAGGCCTCCCACGCGCGCCTGCCCCTCCTCGTCATTAGCGCCGATCGGCCCGGCGAGCTGCGCGGCGTCGGCGCATCCCAAGCCACCTTCCAGTCCGGCCTCTTCGGTGTGCACGCGCGCGCCTGCGTCGACCTGGAACCGCAGGAGCCCTCGCGCGCGCTCGTCGGCCAGCTCTCGCGCGCCGTCGCTGCCGCGTGCGGGGCGCCCACCGGCACGCCCGGACCCGTCCAGATCAACGTCGCCTTCCGCGATCCGCTCACGCCGCAGTCGCGCGCGTCCGGGGCCGCGGGCGATTCGCAGGACGAGGCCATGGCCTCGTTCGTCCCGCGCCCGACCCGGGTGCAGCCCACCAACGCCGCGCCCGAGCGCTGGGAGGACGTCGTGGGGGCCGCACGCGCCGGGCTGATCGTCGCCGGCGAGGGAGCGTCGCCCCTCGCAGCGCAGTGGTCGCGCGCCTCAGGGTTCCCGCTCCTGGCCGAGCCCGCCTCCGGGGCGTGGGCGGGCGGGGGAGTGACCCCCTACGAACAAGCCATCGTCTCCTCCCCCCTGGCGGGCGAGGTGGACACCGTCGTCGTGACCGGCAGACCCACCCTGTCGCGGCCCATCCACGCGCTGCTCGCGCGCCCCGACGTGCGCGTGGTCGTCGTCGACGCCCACGCACCCTGGGTGGACATCTCCGGCAACGCCTCCGTCATCGTTCCTGCCCTGGCCACGCCCCTGCGCCCGACGTGCGGCGCCGAGTGGGCCGCCCGCGTGCGCGCCGCCGCCGACGAGGCAGGCCTGCGCATCGACGCTCTCCTGGCCGCGGGGTCTGGGCGCACCATGCTCTCTCTGGCGCGCGCCGTCGCCTCGGCGACTCGCGGGCCCCTCGTGCTGGGGGCCTCTAACCCCGTGCGCGCCTTCGACCTGGCGGTTGAATCCCTGGCGGGCCGACCCGTGTTCTCGAACCGCGGCCAAGCTGGCATCGACGGCACCATTGCCACCGCCGTCGGCATCGCCGCCGGACTGGGCAGCGCCCGCATAGCCACGCCTGACCGAGCTGGCGAACCGCGCGACGATGCTCGCGGCCGAGCCCAGGCCTCGCGCGTTACTGCCGTCATGGGCGACCTGACCCTGTGCCACGACGCCTCCTCGCTGGCGCTCGCGGCGGCCACGGGGGCCGAGCTTGACATCATCGTCGCCGACGACGAGGGGGGCGGCATCTTCGCCACCCTCGAGCATGGGAATGCTGCCACTCCCGAGGCCTACGACCGCTGGTTTGGCGTCGCCCAACACGTCAACTACGAGGCGCTCGCAGCCGCCTACGGCGTCGGCTTTGCGCGCGCAGCCACCCCGAGCGAGCTTGCCTCGGTTCTCGCTGATCCGCCGGCCGGGCCGCGCCTCATCCACGCGCCCGTCGAGCGGGCGGCCCACCTGTACTCGCAGGCGCGCAACGCGCTGAACGCCTCCTAGGTCTAGGGCCTGGGGGTTTGGGGCGCGTGTGGGCCTGGGGGTTTGGGGCGCGTGTGGGCCTGAGGGCTTCTACCTTCCGCGCTCTCCATGCACCGCTCCACCTTGGCATGGTTCCCCAACAATGTCGCACGTAATTCCCGCGTGCGTATTTCAAGATTTGAAATCGAGTTGTTGGAATTGCAACGTTTGTGGGGTTGGTTGAAAGTTGTAGTAAGGGAATTACGTGCGAGAATTGGGGGGACCTCCGTTCGTGCGCGCGGTGGTACCCGCCGCATGCGCGGGTCCATCATTCAGGAAACTCACAGGGCGCTTCCAGTGCTCGTTGGAAGAAACGCCTCATACTGGTGAATAACTAATGAACTGACACTAGAGGAAACCATGACTGAGCCTCGTATTCCAGCCCCCGACACCGGCTCTGGCACCCAGCCCGCGCCCAGCTACCAGCGCCCCTCCTACGACGCCGCGTCCAGGCCTACTGTGGGTGGAGCGGCCGCCGCGCAGGCGCAGACCGAGCGTGACGCCCAGGAGATGCGCGCGGCCACAACGATCCCGGCACCCGCGCAAGCCGAGCGTGACGCCCAGGAGATGCGCGCGGCCACAACGATTCCGGCACCCGCGCAGGCCGAGCATGACGCCGCGTCCAGGCCTACTGTGGGTGGAGCGGCCGCCGCGCAGGCGCAGGCCGAGCGTGACGCCACTCAGGAGATGCGCGCGGCCACAACGATCCCGGCACCCGCCGCACCTGCCACCCCGCCGCCCCCGCGCACTCCGCGCCGGGCGCAGAACGCGGCGAGGCCTCGGGCGGCACCTACGCGCCCCCCGCAGGAATGCCGGTCACCGGATACGCGGCCCCGGCCTCGTCCCCGGAACCCGGACAAACCATCATCATCAAGAAGCGCGGACCCGGGTGGGTCGCCCTGCTGGGCGCAATGCTCCTGACGATCGGCTTGACCCTGGGCGCGATGCTGTACGTGCGCCCCGAGCTGCTGCGCGTCGCCACGGCGGAGAACCTCAACAACGGCACCGTCGCGACCGTGCCCGCGTCGAGCGACGTCGCCGACTGGACCGCAGTCGCCGCGGCCGTGTCCCCCGCGGTCGTCACCATCCAGAGCCAGGGAACGTCCTCGGGCGGCACCGGTTCCGGCGTCATCTACGACGCCCAGGGTGACATCGTCACCAACTACCACGTGATCTCCCCGGCAATCGACGGCGGCCAGATTCAGGTCACCCTGGCGGACGGGCGCCTGTACGCCGCGCGCATCGTCGGCCACGACAAGACCACCGACCTGGCCGTCATTCGCCTGGAGAATCCGCCGTCGAACCTGACGGTCGCGCGCTTCGCGAGCTCGCAGAACCTCCAGGTCGGCGCCCCCGTCATGGCCATCGGCGCGCCGCTGGGCCTGTCGAACACGGTTACGACCGGTATCGTTTCCGCGCTCAACCGCCCCGTCGAGGTTTCCATGGACGAGGATTCCACCGCGCAGGACCAGACGCAGGCGTCCTCCGACCTGGTCGTCACCAACGCCATCCAGATCGACGCTTCTATTAACCCCGGTAACTCGGGCGGCCCGCTGTTCGACGCAACCGGCGCGGTGATCGGCATTAACTCCTCGATCAAGTCGCTGGCCACCTCCGCCGACGGCCAGGCAGGGTCGATTGGCCTGGGCTTCGCGATCCCCTCAGACCTGACGGTGTCCATTGCCGAACAGCTCATCACCAACGGCTTCGCCTCCCACGGCCTGCTCGGCGTCACCGTCAAGGCTGCGACCGCCACCGTCGGCTCCGACACCTACGTCGGCGCGCAGGTTCAGGAGGTTTCCTCCGGCTCCGGTGCCGCCGCTGCCGGCCTGCGCGCCGGGGACGTCATCCTCAAGGTCGAAGGTCAGGAAGTCACCAGCCCCAAGCAGCTCATCGGCTACGTGCGTCGCTACAAGGCGGGCGACACGATCAACCTGACGATCGCTCGGGACGGCTCGACTCAGGACGTCGCGGTTACGATCCAGGGTTCCTAATTCGCGCTCGTCATTGACGAGGCCCGCCGTCCCCTCGTGGGATGGCGGGCCTGTGCGTGTGGCGGGGTGGGGGCAGGGGCGTGTTGCGTTGCTGGGCCTGCCTCTGGCGTGGGGAGATGCGCGGGTGGCCTTGTTGTCTGGGCGCTCGCGGATAGTTTCGTCTTCGCGGATAGGTTATCCACTCGCGGATAGGTTACAAAGCTATCCGCATGTTTATAAGCTATCCGCGTGCTCGTTACCTATCCGCGTGCTCGCTACCTATCCGTGTGCTCGTTACCTATCCGCGTGCTCGTTACCTATCCGCGAAGGACAGCAACGAGTTCGAGCACGCCGGCGGGCTGCCGTCACACCCCGAGGGCGTCCAGGAGCGGGCGCATCTTGGCCTCGGTCTCGGTCAACTCCAAGTCGGGGTCCGAATCCGGCATGATGCCGGCCCCGGCAAACAGGCGCAGGCGAGTCCCGGAGGCCAGGCCGCATCGCAGGGCGATCGCGAACTCGCCGTTGCCGGCCGTGTCGACCCAGCCCACCGGCCCGGAGTAGCGGCCGCGTTCGGTGTCCTCCAGCTCCTCGATGAGGTGCATCGCCGCGTCGCGCGGAGTGCCGCACACGGCCGCCGTCGGATGCAGGGCGGCGACCAGGTCCAGCAGGTGCGCCGACCCGAGCCGGGCGCGCACGTCTGTCGCCAGGTGTGTGACGTTGGGGAGGGTGAGCAGAATGGGCCCTGTGCGCGCACGTCCAGGCACAGGCGCTCCAGGATGGAGGACACCGACTCTGACGCCAGCGCGTGTTCGCGCAGGTCTTTCGCACTCGACGCCAAGGCCTGCCCCTCGCCGGGCTGACACGTGCCTGCCAGTACGCGCGAGGACGCGGTCCCGCAGGCGGCGGCGATCAGCATCTCGGGGGGAGGCTCCCACCAGAGAATCCACGCTAAAACGCCACGTCGAAGGGTACAGGTCGCTCAGGCGCTCGAGCAGGAAGCGCTCGTCGAAGCCGTGCGGGCAGCGGATCGTCATGTCGCGCGCCATCACCGCCTTGTCGGCCGCGCCCTCGCGCAGGCGCGCCGCCATCGAGCGCACCGAGTCGCGCCACTGGGTCCGCGACATCGACCCCTGGCCAAAGGTTAAAGACTCGGGCACGCGCGCGGTCGGCCGCGCTGCCGCCACGGCCTCGGACACGGCAGCCAGCGGATCCGGCGCATCCCCGATGCCGGCGGTGATCGCCCAGCGCGCCCCGGCCTCGTCGATGAGGGTCAGAGCCGGGACGAACGCCACCGAGCGGGCGGGGGAGCGGAACGCGAAGGACGCGAACAGGACGGGGGAAGGGGCGCCCTCCCCCAGGGACGAGGCCGGGGTGGCCTCCCACGCCCGGCGCACGCGGGTGATCGCGTCGGGGGAGGCGGACTCGAGCGTCACGGCGCGGCCCAGGCCGATCATGGAGCGGCGCTCGCCGAGCCAGGCCGCGCCGCCCGATGAAGGGAGCAGAGAAGTCAGTGAGCAAGTAGACCCCGGGTGCTGCGGGGGCAGGACCGACGCCCGAAATACAAGGCGCGAGCATCCAAAGTCGTCATGCATGCGTCCAATGGTAGAAGCAGGGGCGGCGGCACGCTGAAAGACGTGGGAGGATTAACGCATGACTGACACCCCACGCGCCGATCTGACCAAGGATCCCACCGAAGTTGCGTCGATGTTCGACTCCGTCGCGACGCGGTACGACATGATGGACACGCTGATGACGGGCGGTTTCAACCACGTGTGGATGACCGCCCTGCGCAAGGCGGTCGCGCCCCACCCCGGCGAACGCATTCTCGACCTGGCCGCCGGCACCGGCGCGTCGTCGGTCGCCCTGGCCAAGGGTGGCGCCGAGGTCGTCGCCTGCGACCTGTCCGAAGGCATGATCGAGGTGGGCCGCGAGCGCCACCCCGAGATCGAGTTCGTGCACGGCAATGCGATGGACCTGGACTTTGAGGACGGCTCCTTCGACGCGGTCACCATCTCGTGGGGCCTGCGCAATATTCCCGACCCGGCTCTGGCGCTGCGCGAGATGGCGCGCGTCGTGCGTCCGCGCGGCCGCCTCGTGATCCTGGAGTTCTCCACCCCGCCGTCGCGTGCCTTCCGCGGCTTGTACTCGGCCTACCAGAAGACGGTTATGCCGACGATGGCCCGCCTGGCGTCCACGAACGACGGAGCGTACGACTACCTGGTCGAGTCGATCCGCCAGTGGCCGGCCCAGGAGGAGATCGCTCGCATGGTCGCCGCGAACGGCTGGAGTGAGGTCGAGTACCGCAACCTGACCGGCGGCATCGCCGCCATGCACCGCGCGGTCAAGCCGCTGCCGTGATTTTTCGCTGACGAGGCCGGGGTCCCTACGCGGGGTCCCGGCCTTTGTCGTGGGCGGGTTGGGCGAGCGGGAGCGGTGTCCGTGAGCGTTCGCGGACGGCGAGGCTGCGGCGGGCATTTACAACAAAGAAATGTTGCGCAAATGTCGGGTGAGAGCGCGGCCATCCATGGCCTCGTTGCCCGAAAATGCGCGGAAAACTTCTGTGCCCGGCGAGGTGAGGGTGACCTAGCTAGGCTGGCGGGCGGAATGAGGTGATGTGCACACCTCGTCCGCCTTGCACACTGGCGCGGATGCACCCGCGCGCCCACATGACGGAGGAATGCCGTGGCATCCACTATGCCTAGCGACATGAGCGCTGACGTTGTCGTCGTCGGCGCGGGCCCGGGCGGGTCCTCCACCGCCTACCACCTGGCCAGGGCTGGCCTCGATGTCGTCCTCCTGGAGAAAAGCCCGTTCCCGCGCGACAAAATCTGCGGCGATGGGCTCACCCCGGCTGCCGTCCACGAGCTCATTGCGATGGGCGTGGACACCACCGGCTGGATGCGAAACCGCGGCCTGACCGTCATCGGCGGCGGCCACACCGTCCACATGGACTGGCCCGACCAGAAGTCCCTGCCCGGCTACGGCATGACCCGCGCGCGCATGGACCTCGATCACGCCCTCGCCAAGCGCGCCGTCGAGGCCGGGGCTCGCCTCTACGAAGGCGTGACCGTCACGGGTGCCCTCCAGGACGGCTCCGGCCGCGTCGTCGGCGTGACGGCTAAGAGCGGGCGCGGCAAGAACGCGACGACGTTCGAGGTCCGGGCCTCCATCACCGTCGACGCCGGGGGAGTGGCCGCGCGCCTCGCGACCAGCCTCGGCCTCGAAAAGAAGATGAACCGCCCGATGGGCGTGGCCGCCCGCGCCTACTTCCACAGCCCCCGCGGCGACGAGGAGTGGATGGAATCCCACCTCGAACTGTGGAGCGGCACCCCCGGTGCCTCCGACCTGCTGCCCGGCTACGGCTGGATCTTCCCCATGGGCGAGGGCATCGTCAACGTCGGCCTCGGCTCCGTCGCCTCGCGCGCCGGCGCCACGAACCTGCCCTACCGCGAGTCTTCAAGGCCTGGACCGCGAACCTGCCCGAAGAATGGGGCTTCACCCCCGACAACCAGATCGGTCAGCTTCGCTCCGCCGCCCTGCCCATGAGCTTCAACCGCAAGCCTCACTACACCCAGGGCCTCGTCCTCGTCGGCGACGCCGGCGGCATGGTCTCCCCCTACAACGGTGAAGGCATCGCCCCGGCCATGAAGGCCGGGCGTTACGCGGCCTCGTGCATCGCGCAGGCCCGCTCCCGCTCGCACCGCGCCGGCATCGACCGCGCCATGAGCGAATACCCCCACATGCTCCGCGACGAATACGGCGGCTACTACCAGCTCGGCCGCATCTTCGTCGCGCTCATCGAAAACCCGACGATCATGCGCACCTGCACGAACGTCGGGCTGCCCATTCCGCGCCTCATGACGCTCGTCCACAAACTCCTGTCGGACGGGTACGAGAGGAGCGGGGGCGACTTCGACGACCAACTCATCACCATGCTGACCAAGGTGGTGCGACCCGCATGACCACCACCATCGATAACCGGGAGGAACGATGACGAATCCCTACGTGCCGCTGCTCATCATGTCGGCAGCTGCCCTCGTCCTAGCCTTCGGGAGGCCTGGTCGCCTCCGCGATCCTGGGCCCCACCAAGAAGTCCACAACCAAGGCCGATAACTACGAGTGTGGCATCCAGCCGACCAGCGCCCACCTCACCGAGGGTCGCTTCCCGGTGCGCTACTACCTGGTCGCGATGACCTTCATCATCTTCGACATTGAAGTTGTGTTCATGTACCCGTGGGCCGTCAGCTTCAACCAGCTGGGCCTGTTTGGGCTGGTCGTCATGATGAGCTTCCTGGTCACCCTGTGCGTCCCCTACGCCTACGAATGGCGACGCGGCGGCCTGGACTACTAATAGAGAAGTAAGGATAGACAAGTGGGACTTGAAGAATCCCTGCCCGCGGGCATCGCGCTGACCAGCGTCGAAAAAGTCCTCGGGCTCGCACGCAAGTACAGCCAGTGGCCCGTCACCATGGGCCTGGCGTGCTGCGCCATCGAGATGATGGCCGCCGGCACCCCCCGATTCGACATGGCGCGCTTCGGCCTCGAGGTCTTCCGTGCTTCGCCGCGTCACTCCGACATGATGATCGTCTCCGGCCGCGTCTCCCACAAGATGGCCCCGATTATCCGCCGCGTCTACGACTCGATGCCCGAACCCAAGTGGGTCATCTCCATGGGCGCGTGCGCGTCCTCCGGCGGCGTGTTCAACAACTACGCCGTCGTCCAGGGCTGCGACCACATCGTCCCCGTCGACGTCTACCTGCCCGGCTGCCCGCCGCGCCCCGAGGCCCTCATCCACGCGGTCCTCGTCCTGCGTGAGCAGATCGGCAAGGAACCCCTCGGCGTGCACCGCCGCGAAATCGCCCGAGCCGCCGAGAAGGCCGCCCTCGAGGCGACGCCCACCCACCAGATGAAGGGACTCCTCGCATGAGTGACGTGTCCATCCCCGAGGGCAGCGCGTCGGCTGAGGCCACCCAGGCCTCGTCCCAGCGCGGCTTCGCCCTGCCCGAGCCGATCGCTCACCGCGAGGGCCTCTTCGGCGCCGGCACCGACTCCTCCACCTCCGGTTTCTCTGGCCTGGTCTCCGATTCCTTCCTGCCCGGCGAGGCCTCCCGCCCCTACGGCTCCTGGTTCGACCAGGTCGTTGATGTCCTCGAAGAGCTCATCGTCGCCGACGGCCTGGCGGTCGCCGACGTCATCGAGAAGGTCACCATCGACCGCGGTCAGCTCGGCATCTTCATCGCCCGCGAGCACATCGCGCGCGTCGCCAAGTACCTGCGCGACGACCCGGACCTGCGCTTCGAAATGTGCCTGGGCACCAACGGCGCGCACTACCCCCTGGACAAGGGCCGCGAGCTGCACGCCATCTACCCCCTGTACTCGATCACGCACAACCGCATGATCCGCCTCGAGGTCACGTGCCCCGACGAGGACCCCCGCATCCCCTCCATCGTCTCCGTCTACCCCGGAAACGACTGGCAGGAGCGCGAAACCTGGGACCTCATCGGCATCGTCTTTACCGGGCACCCCTCGCTCACGCGCACCGCGATGCCCGACGACTGGATCGGACACCCCCAGCGCAAGGACTACCCGCTGGGCGGCATCCCCGTCGAATTCAAGGGAGCCGTCACTGCCTCCGCCGACGTTCGTAGGAGTGTGAACTGATGACCACCGCCTTCCACGCGCCTGCCGGCGCGACCGACCTGCCCATCGAGGACATCCCCGAGGTCCTCACCCAGGGCGGCGACTGGGACGACGTCCTGCACGAGATCGAGGCCATCACTTCCGAGCGCATCGTCGTGAACCTCGGCCCCGTCCACCCGGCGACCCACGGCGTTCTGCGCCTCATCCTCGAGCTTGACGGCGAAAAGGTCCGCGAGACCCGCATCGACACCGGCTACCTGCACACCGGCATCGAGAAGAACATGGAGTACCGTACGTGGACCCAGGGCGTCGCATACTGCACGCGCATGGACTACGTCGCCCCCTTCTTCCAGGAGGCCGCCTACTGCCTCGGCGTCGAGAAACTCCTCGGCATCGAAGAGGACATCCCTGAGCGCGCGTCCCTCATCCGCATCCTCATGATGGAGCTGTGCCGCATCGCCTCGCACCTGGTCGCCATCGGCTCGACCGGTAACGAAATGGGCGCCACGACGATCATGACGATCGGCTTCCGCGCCCGCGAGGAAATCCTGCGCATCTTCGAGCGCATCTCCGGCCTGCGCATGAACCACGAGTACATCCGCCCCGGCGGCGTCGTCCAGGACATCGGCGAGGGCACCACGGATTACATTCGCGACCGCCTGCGCCGGGCCCGCAAGGACATCGGCGAACTCCAGGACATCCTCGTGGAGAACCCGATCTTCAAGAAGCGCCTGTGCGACGTGGCCGTCATGCCGCTGAGTGGCCTCATGGCCCTGGGCTCGACCGGCCCCGGCGTGCGCGCCGCCGGCCTGCCCCTGGACCTGCGCAAGAGCCAGCCCTACTGCGGCTACGAGAACTTCGAATTCGACGTTCCCACCCGCGACAAGTCGGACGTGTACAACCGCACGATGGTCCGCTTCGACGAGTGCTACGAGTCGTTGCGCATCATCTGGCAGGTGCTCGCCAAGCTCGACCAGTGCGAAGGCGCGCCCACCATGGTCGCCGACCCGGAGATCGGCTGGCCCGCGCGCCTGTCGGTCGCCACCGACGGCCAGGGCAACTCCTTCGAGCACGTCCGCGAGATCATGGGGGAGTCCATGGAGTCCCTCATCCACCACTTCAAGCTCGTCACCGAGGGCTTCCACGTGCCCGCCGGCCAGGTCTACCAGACCGTCGAGCACGCGAAGGGCGTCCTGGGCGTCCACCTCGTCTCCGACGGCGGCACGCGCCCCTTCCGCGCGCACTTCCGCGACCCCTCCTTCGCCAACCTGCAAGCGCTGGCCATGATGACCGAAGGCGGCCAGCTGGCCGACGTGGTCGTCGCACTGGCCGCTATCGACCCCGTTCTCGGAGGCGTTGACCGATGAGCTACACACCCGACACCCTGGCACGCCTGCAGGCGGACGCCGCGCAGATCATCGCCCGCTACCCGGACGGTCACTCGCGCTCCGGCCTGCTGCCGATGCTGCACCTGATCCAGTCCGTCGACGGCTACGTCAGCCCGGACGGCATCGACTTCATCTCCGCGACGCTGGACCTGCCCCGTGCAGAGATCAGCGCCGTCGCGACCTTCTACACGCAGTACAAGCGTCACCCCACCGGTGAGTACCTGGTGGGCGTGTGCACGAACGCGCTGTGCGCCGTCATGGGCGGCGACGAGATCTGGGACAAGGTCTCCGAAAAGGTCGGCGTCGGAAGCGACGAGACCAGCGAAGACGGCAAGATCACGCTCGAGCGCATCGAGTGCAACGCGGCGTGCGACTACGCGCCCGTCGTCATGGTCAACTGGGAATTCTTCGACAACCAGAGCCCCGAGTCGGCCCTGGCGATGATCGAGGACATCCAGGCCGGCCGCGACATCCACCCGACGCGCGGGCCGATCGTGGCCCCCACGTTCAAGGAGAACGAGCGCGTCCTGGCTGGCTTCCTGGACGGCCACGAAAACGAAGGCCCCTCCGCCGGCCCCGCGACCCTCCTGGGCCGCGAGATCGCCGCGAAGAACGGCTGGACCGAGCCGGTGGCTGACAAGGCCGCCGACCAGGCCCCCACGAAGGCCTCGAAGGCATCCGCGAAGGCCTCGAAGGCATCCGCGAAGGCCTCGAAGGCATCCGCGAAGGCCTCGAAGGCATCCGCGAAGGCCTCGAATAAGAAGGGAGTGAAGGCGAAGTGAGCACCGCATACGTGACGCCCGGGCCGCTGACCCCGATCCTCACCAACGGGTGGGGAGAGGAGCGTTCCTGGACGCTGGACTCCTACCGGGGCCGCGGCGGCTACCAGGGCCTCGAAAAAGCCCGCACCATGGAGCCCGCGGACATCGTGCAGGCCGTCAAGGATTCCGGTCTACGAGGCCGTGGTGGCGCAGGCTTCCCCTCTGGCCTCAAGTGGTCCTTCCTGCCCCCGGCCGACGGCGGCCCCCGCTACCTCGTGGTGAACGCCGACGAATCCGAGCCGGGCACCTGCAAGGACATCCCGCTCATCATGGGCAACCCCCACGTCCTCATCGAGGGCATCGCGATCACGTCGCGCGCCATCGGCTGTGACCACGCGTTCGTCTACCTGCGCGGCGAGGTCACCCACGTGTACCGCCGCCTGCTGGAGGCCGTGCGCGAGGCGACCGAGGCCGGCGTGCTCGGCGACCTGCGCATCACCGCCCACGCGGGCGCCGGCGCCTACATCTGCGGTGAGGAGACGGCCCTGCTGGACTCCCTCGAGGGACGCCGAGGCCACCCGCGCCTCAAGCCCCCCTTCCCCGCGGTCGCCGGCCTGTACGCGCGCCCCACGGTGGTCAACAACGTGGAGACCATCGCTCAGGTGGCGGGTATCTTCCGCAACTCGCCCGAGTGGTTCGCCTCGATGGGCACCGAAAAGTCCAAGGGCCACGGCATCTTCTCCGTGTCGGGCCACGTGACCAACCCCGGCCAGTTCGAGGCCCCCTTCGGCATCACGATGCGCGAGCTCATCGAGATGGCGGGCGGTATCCGCAACGGCCACAAGCTGAAGTTCTGGACCCCCGGCGGTTCCTCCACCCCGATCTTCACCGAAGACGAGCTGGACACCCCCCTCGACTACGAGTCCGTGGGTGCGGCCGGATCGATGCTGGGTACGCGAGCCCTGCAGGTGTTCGACGAGACCGTCTCGGTCGTCCGCGTCATCACCCGCTGGTCCGAGTTCTACCAGCACGAGTCCTGCGGTAAGTGCACGCCCTGTCGCGAAGGCACCTACTGGATGAAGCAAATCATGCTGCGTCTCGAGCGAGGCGAGGGCCGCCCCGGCGACGTCGACCTGCTCGACGAGATCGCGCACAACATCGCGGGCCGCAGCTTCTGCCCGCTCGGCGACGCCGCAGCAACCCCGATCATGGCGGGCATCAAGCGCTTCCGCGACGAGTTCGAGGCCGGTCTCACCACGCCCGCCCGCGAGCTTTTCCCCTACGAGGCGTCCGCTAACTACGCGCGAGGAGGTGGCCGATGAGCGACGCGCCCAACATGATCGACGTCACCATCGACGACGTTCAGGTTTCTGTCCCCCAGGGCACGCTCGTGATCCGCGCCGCCGAGCAGGCCGGCATTCGGATCCCGCGTTTCTGTGACCACCCGCTCCTGGCGCCGGTGGCCGCGTGCCGCCAGTGCCTGGTTGAGGTCGGCATGCCCGACCGCAACACGGGCGAGCTTCGCTTCATGCCCAAGCCCCAGCCCTCGTGCGCGCAGACCGTCACCCCGGGCATGGTCGTCAAGACCCAGCACACCTCCGAGGTGGCCCAGCGCGCCCAGCACGGCGTCATGGAGTTCCTGCTCATTAACCACCCGCTGGACTGCCCGGTGTGCGACAAGGGCGGCGAGTGCCCCCTGCAGAACCAGGCGATGACGGATGGCCGCGGCAAGTCCCGCTTCACGGACGCCAAGCGCACCTTCAAGAAGCCCCTGCGCCTGACCTCCCAGATCCTGCTGGATCGCGAGCGCTGCATCCTGTGCCAGCGCTGCGTGCGCTTCGGCAAGGAGATCTCCGGCGACGTGTTCATGGACCTGCAGGGCCGAGGCGGTGGCACCGCTCCCACGGAGCACCACTACTTCATGGGCGAGCAGGTCGGCGGATTCGACTCGACCACCCTGGACTTCTTCGACCCCAAGGCCAAGGAGGCCTCGACCTCGTCCCTGTCGTCCCCGTACGGCACGGACGCGATCGTCGGTTCGATCAACGAGGGTGAGCTCTCCGTCGCCGAGCGCGACGTGTCGGGCCGCGCCTTCGCGTCCTACTTCTCAGGCAACATCATCCAGATCTGCCCGGTCGGCGCCCTGACCGCCGCGTCCTACCGCTTCCGCGCGCGTCCCTTCGACCTCGTGTCGACGGCGTCCGTGACCGAGCATGACGCGTCGGGCTCCGCGATCCGCCAGGACATTCGTCGCGGCGAGGTCGTGCGTCGCATGAGCGGCAACGACCCCGAGGTCAACGAAGAGTGGATCACCGACAAGGACCGCTTCGCCTTCGAATGGGACAAGGTTGATCGCCTGACCTACCCGCTCGTGCGTGAGGACGGCGAGCTGGTTCCCACCTCCTGGTCCGACGCGCTTGACCGCGTCCGCGAGGGCCTCGAGCAGGCGGGGTCGTCCGTGGGCTTCCTGCCCGGCGGCCACCTCACCTTCGAGGACGCCTGGGCGTGGTCCAAGTTCGCGCGCACTGTCGTCGGCTCCGATTCGATCGACTTCCGCTCGCGCCCCTCCTCGGAGGAAGAGCGCTCCTTCCTGGCGTCCCACGTGGCCGGCACCGGCCTGGAGACGACGTACAAGGACCTGGAGAACGCCGGGCAGGTGCTGCTGGTCGCCCTCGAGCCCGAGGACGAGTGCGGCGCCATGTTCCTGCGCCTGCGTAAGGCCACCCGCAAGTCCGGCCTGAAGGTCGCCACGGTCGCGCCCTTCACCTCCAACGGTTCGCGCAAGATGAGGGCTCGCGTCCTGCACGCGGCCCCCGGCGCCGAGCCCGGCGTCGTCGACGCGATCGCCGCTGGCGGCGCCCACGCCGACCTGGCTGAGGCTCTCTCCGGTGGCATTGTCCTCGTGGGTGAGCGCGCGGCCCGGGTCCCCGGCCTGCTCTCCGCAGTCGTCGCTCTGGCCGAGCGCACGGGCGCCCGCCTCGCGTGGGTCCCGCGCCGCGCCGGCGACCGCGCCGCCATCGAGGCTGGCCTCCTCCCGGGCCTGGCTCCCTTCGGCCGCACCATTGACGAGGCCGGGGCCGCCGACCTCGGGTGGGGCGAGCTGCCCGAACGTGGCCTTGACGCCGAGCAGATGATCGAGGCAGCCGCCGCGGGCGAGCTCAAGGCCCTGGTCGTCGGTGGTGTCGACGTGCGCGACTTCGACGATCCGGGTGCCGTTCGCGCCGCCCTGGACGAGGTTCCCTTCCTGGTCTCCCTCGAGGTTCGGGCCTCGGAGATCACCGACCGCGCGGACGTCGTCCTGCCGGTGGCCCCCGCGGTCGAGAAGAACGGCACGTTCATCAACTGGGAGGGCCGCCTGCGTCCCTTCGGCCAGGCCCGCTCTGCGACCTCCCTGACCGACCGCGACGTGCTCGTGCGCCTGACCGAGGAGTTCGACGGCGACCTGGGAATCACCGCCCTGGCCGACCTGTACGCCGAGGTCAACCCCCTCATGGAGTGGGACGGCACCCCGCAGGCCTTCACCCCGGCCTCGGCCCACGCCCCGGTCGCCGCGGGCAAGGGAGAGGTCCTGCTGGCCTCCCACAAGCCCATGATCGACGCCGGTCGCCTCCAGGACGGCGCCCCGTGGCTGGCCGGTTCGGCCCGCCGCCCCGTCCTCCTGGCCTCGGCCGCGACGCTGGCCGCCGCGGGCATCGCCCCCGGCGCCGACGCGACGCTTGAGACCGAGCGCGGCGCGATCACCCTGCCGGCCGCCATCGCGGACCTGCCCGACTCGGTTGCGTGGGTTCCCGAGTGCTCGACCGGCTCCGTTATTCACGACAACCTCGGCGGTGTCGGCACCGTCGCGACCCTGCGCGCCACGCAGGAGGTGGCACGATGACACTCGCTCCCTTCGCAGTCCCGGAGTACACCGCCGCGGACTTCAGCCAGGAAACCTGGTGGCTCAGCCTCATCAAGGCCGTGTTCATCATCGTCTTCCTGATCGCCAACGTGCTCCTGGCCCTGTGGGTCGAGCGCCGAGGCCTGGGCCGCATGCAGACGCGTCCCGGCCCGAACGTCGCCGGCCCCCTCGGCCTGTTCCAGGCGTTCGCCGACGCCGGCAAGCTCCTCTTCAAGGAGGACATGTGGACCCGCCGGGCCGAGAGGTTCCTGTACTTCCTGGCCCCCGCAATCGCAGCGTTCGCAGCGTTTAGCGTCTACGCGGTCATCCCCATGGGCCCGAACGTGAAGATTGGCAACATCTCCACGCCGATGCAGCTGGCCGACATGCCCGTCGCCTCCCTGTACATCCTCGCGATCGCGTCGCTGGGTCTGTACGGCATCGTCCTGGGTGGCTGGTCGACCCGCTCGACCCTGCCGCTGTACGGTGCCGTGCGTTCCTCCGCGCAGGTCATCTCCTACGAACTGGCCATGGGCCTGTCCCTCGTGAGCGTGTTCCTCATGTCGGGCTCCATGTCCACCTCGCAGATCGTCGCAGCCCAGGGGCAGTTCTGGTGGGCATTCACCCTGTTCCCGGCATTCGTCATCTACTGCATCAGTGCGGTTGGTGAAGTCAACCGTCTTCCCTTCGACCTCCCCGAGGCCGAAGGCGAGATCGTCGCCGGCCACATGACCGAGTACTCGTCGATGAAGTTCGGCTGGTACTACCTGTCCGAGTACGTCAACATGCTCAACGTCTCGGCCGTGGCCACCACGATGTTCTTCGGCGGCTGGCACGCCCCGTGGCCGCTCTCCCACGTCGAGTTCCTCAACTCCGGCTGGTGGGGCCTGCTGTGGTTCTTCCTGAAGATCTGGTTCTTCATGTTCCTGATGATCTGGACGCGCGCCACGCTGCTGCGCTTCCGCTACGACCAGTTCATGAACCTCGGCTGGAAGCGCCTCATGCCCATCGCGCTGGGCTGGCTCGTCCTCGTCGCCCTGGTTCGCGGCATCACCCAGTTCGTGCAGCTTCCCAACCACGTTCTCTTCGGAGGCGTTGGCGGCCTGTTCCTGATCGCCCTGGTGATCATCTGGCTGACCGACAAGCCCGAACCCGAGCCGGTTACCGCCTCCGAACGCGAATACACCGGCTTCGAAGACGGCTTCCCCGTCCCGCCGCTGCCCGGACAAACACCCGTCGCCAGCCCGCGCGCCACCGCCACCATTGAGGGCACACTGGCCACGGCCTCGGCACTTGAGAGCCCGAAGGAGGCCACCGATGAGTGAGAAGACCACCGACGAGGAAATGCTCTTCGAGCATGACCCCAAGGGTGCCCTCGCCCAGTTCGTCGCGCCCATGGCCGGCTACGGAGTCACCATGGCTTCCTTCTTCCGGCCCACCGTCACCGAGCAGTACCCGCGCGAACCAGCGCGCGTCATGCCCCGGTTCCACGGACGCCACCAGCTCAACCGCTACGACGACGGCCTGGAAAAGTGCGTCGGCTGCGAGCTGTGCGCCTGGGCGTGCCCCGCAGACGCGATCTTCGTCGAGGCCGCGTCCAACACCCCCGACGAGCAGTACTCGGCGGGCGAACGCTACGGGCGCGTCTACCAGGTCAACTACCTGCGCTGCATCTTCTGCGGCATGTGCATCGAGGCGTGCCCCACGCGCGCCCTGACGATGACGAACGACTTCGAAATCGCCAAGTACACCCGCGAGGACGACATCTACGAGAAGGGAGACCTGCTGGTCCCCCTCTCCGACGGCATGCTCGCAACGCCCCACCCCATGGTCGAGGGCAAGAACGACATCGACTACTACCGCGGGGACGTCACCGGCCCCACCGCCGCCCAGGTCGACTGGGTGGCGAGCCGCCGACCCGACGACCCGTCCCTCAAGACGGTACGAGTCTCCGAGGAGGCACACTGATGAACCTGTCCAACGGTTGGCCCATGATGGGGTCAACGGGAGAGATCATCCTCTTCGTATGCACGGCTATCTTCATGGTCGGCTGCGCCCTGGGTGTCCTCTTCTTCAAGAAGGCCGCGCACTCGGTCATCTGCATGGTCGGCGTCATGCTCGGCCTGGCAGTCCTGTACATCGCGAACAACGCGCCCTTCCTGGGTGTCGCGCAGATCGTCGTGTACACCGGCGCGATCATGATGCTGTTCCTCTTCGTCATCATGCTCATCGGCATCGGCACCTCCGACGACTACGCCCGCCAGCGCCGCGGTGCGATCGTCGCGGCGGTCCTGGGTGGCCTCGGCCTGATCGTCATCCTCACGACGGCGATCATGAACTCCGTGCCCGCCACCTACGCCCCCAGCGAGGTCAACCCTTACTCCGACCAGCCCGTCACCGACCTGGCAATCACGCTGTTCCAGGAGCACTGGCTGAGTATGGAACTCGCGGGCGGCCTGCTCATCACCGCCGCCGTCGGCGCGATGCTGCTGACCCACTCCGACCGCCTCGGCCCGAAGGTTAACCAGGAGCAGACGGCCCGCACCAAGATGCGCGCATTCGCCGAGCGTGGCGCCCGCATCGGCCAGCTGCCCGCCCCCGGCGTCTACGCCCAGTCGAACGCGGCCGACGTTCCCGCCCTGTCGGGCGAGACCCTGGCCCCCGTCGAGGAGTCCGTGCCCCGCGTGCTGCGCGTGCGCGGCCTGGCCCGCACGATCGGCGAGGTCACCCCCGAGGTCTCCGAGCAGCTCGCCCTCGCGCGCGCCGGTGCCTCCGAGGCCGACGAGTCGCCCTACACCATCGGGCGCACGCCCGACGTTCCGCGCTCCGGCTCCTTCGGGATGCCCGGCGCCGCCGCGCCCACCGGACTGGCCCAGCCTCGGGCCCGCAAGGCGCGCACCACCACCCCCACTGAGAAGAAGGAGGAGAGCAAGTGAGCCTCGCCTGGTACCTCATCCTCGCGGGTGTGCTGTTCGCCATCGGAGCGACCACGGTCCTCGTGCGCCGCAGCGCGGTCATCGCGCTCATGGGTGTCGAAATGATGCTCAACGCCGCGAACCTCGTCCTCGTGACGTTCTCGCGCATCAATTCCAACGTCGACGGAGAGATCATGGCGTTCTTCGTCATGGTCGTGGCGGCCGCTGAAGTCGTCGTCGGCCTGTCGATCATCGTGTCCATCTATCGTTCGCGCTCGACCACGAGCATGGACGATCTCAACCTGCTGAAGAACTGAGGGAGGACGTAACTCATGACCACCTTCATCTCCCCGCAGGCTCTCACCGTCCACGACACGGTTGCGGCCACCGGAGTCGCCGCCTACGCGTGGCTGCTCATCCTTATCCCCCTGGCCAGCGCAGGCCTGCTCCTGCTGCTGGGCCGCACCTCGGACAAGTGGGGCCACCTGCTGGCGACCCTCGCGTCCTGGTCGACTTTCGTGGTTGGCGCGCTGATCGCCGCCCAGATGTGGAACGCGCCCGTGGAGGCGCGCCGCTTCGGCCAGACGCTGTTTACCTGGATCCCCGCCGGTGACTTGACCGTCGACTTCGGTCTCCTCGTGGACCCGCTGTCCATCACCTTCGTGATCCTCGTGACCTTCGTCGGTTCGCTCATCCACGTGTACGCGATCGCCTACATGGAGCACGACGAGGCCCGCCGCCGTTTCTTCGCCTACCTGAACTTCTTCATCGCGGCGATGCTGACCCTGGTCCTCGCGGACTCCTACGCCGGCCTCTTCGCCGGTTGGGAAGGCGTGGGCCTGGCGTCCTACCTGCTGATCGGCTTCTGGAACCACGTGCCCGCCTACGCGGTGGCCGCCAAGAAGGCGTTCGTCATGAACCGTGTCGGCGACATGGGCATGCTCATCGCCATGATGGCGATGGTCGCCTCCTTCCACTCGGTGTCCTTCTCCGTCGTCTCTTCCCAGGTCGAGTCGATCCCCGCGGCATCCGCGACGGTCATCGGATTCTTCCTGCTGGTGGCAGCCTGCGGTAAGTCCGCTCAGTTCCCGCTGCAGGCGTGGCTGGGCGACGCCATGGCTGGTCCGACCCCCGTCTCCGCGCTCATCCACGCGGCCACGATGGTCACCGCCGGCGTCTACCTGATCGTCCGCTCCGGCGACGTCTTCATGGCTGCGCCCATCGCGGCGACCGCCGTCGCCATCATCGGCGCGATCACGCTCCTCTTCGGCGCGATCGTCGGTTGCGCCAAGGACGACATGAAGAAGGTCCTCGCCGCCTCCACCATGAGCCAGATCGGCTACATGATGCTGGGTGCGGGCCTGGGCCCCATCGGCTGGGCGTTCTCGATCTTCCACCTCTTCACCCACGGCTTCTTCAAGGCCCTCATGTTCCTCGGCGCCGGTTCCGTCATGCACGGCATGGGCGACCAGGTGAACATGCGCCGCTTCGGCGCCCTGCGTGGCGCCATGAAGGTCACGTGGCTGACGTTCATGATGGGCTGGCTCGCCATCCTCGGCGTTCCGCCGTTCTCCGGCTACTGGTCGAAGGACAAGATCATCGAGGCCGCCTTCAGTGCCGACAGCTTCGGCGGCACCACGGCCCTGTGGGGCCGGCTGGGTCTACGGCCCCGTCGCCCTGGTCGGCGCTGGTGTGACCGCCTTCTACATGTCGCGCCTGTTCTTCATGACCTTCCACGGCAAGGCCCGCTGGACCACCGAAGCGGAAGGCACCCCGGTGCACCCGCACGAGTCCGGCCCGCTCATGACGATCCCGATGATCATCCTCGCCATCGGCGCGGTTCTCCTCGGCGGCGCCCTCTCCGTGGGGAACACCTTCACCGACTGGCTGGTCCCCTCGATCGGCCACGTCATGCACGGCGAGCCCGTCATGAACGAATACGTCATTCAGGGAGCCACCCTCGCCCTCGTCATCATCGGCGCGCTTATCGCGTGGATGAAGTACGGCCGCGACGAGGTCCCCACCGCCGTCCCGGCAGGCAACGCCCTGACCGAGGCCGCGCGCCGCGACCTCTACCAGGACACCGTCAACGAGACCCTGTTTATGATGCCCGCCAAGGGCCTCGTCACCGTCGCAACCGTCGGCGATGCGAGCGCCATCGACGGAGCTCTGAACGGCCTCGGCGCCGGATCCCAGCTGCTCGGACGACTCGTCGGCGTCACCCAGAACGGCCTCGTGCGCTCGTACGCCGCCTACATCCTGGGAGGCGTCATCCTCTCCCTGGTCATCGTCTTCGGATTCTGGCTGTAAGGGGTACACGACAATGGAAAGTGCAATGGTTGTTACTAACTTCCCGTGGCTGACCGTCCTCGTGGCCCTGCCGGCCGCGGGCGCGGCCCTCCTCGGCTTCGTCCCGGCCCTGCGCCGCTCCGCCGGGCGCCTGATCGCCCTGGCGGTCGCCCTCGTCGAGCTGGCCATCGGCATCTACGCGGCGGCCACCCGCTTCGACTGGGCCGCCCCGGCCTCGTACCAGCTCTACGAGTCCCGCACCTGGATCCCCCAGATCGGCGTCACCTGGTCGGTCGCCGTGACCGCCCTCGGCCTCGTCATGATCCTCCTGGCCCTCGCGCTCGTGCCGATCGTGCTCGTCGCAGGCTGGGATGAGAACGAGGACCGCGGCGCGTACCCCGCGCTGGTACTCGCGCTCGAGGCCTTCATGGTCCTGATCTTCGCGGCCTTCGACCTGGCGGTCTTCTACGTCGCCTTCGAGGCCATGCTGATCCCGCTGTACTTCATGATCGGGCGCTACGGCGTCGGCGATGAGGAAGCGCGTCACAAGGCCGCGATGAAATTCCTGCTGTACTCGCTGTTCGGCGGCCTCGTGATGCTCGGTGGCGTCATCTACATCTGGGCGCTCGGCTCGGCCGCGCAGACCGACATGACGGCCTTCTTCCGCATGGACATGCTGGCCGCGATGCTGCCGAACCTGGCAGTGCCCGTCCAGATGGTCGTCTTCGTGACCTTCATCGTCGCCTTCGCGATCAAGGCCCCCATGGTCCCCGTCCACACGTGGCTGCCCGACACGGCCGCCGCCGCCCGCCCCGGCACCTCCGTGCTGCTGGTCGGCGTGCTGGACAAGATCGGCACCTTCGGCATGATCACGATGTGCCTGCAGCTCACGCCCGGCGCGGCTTCCTCCGCGAAGTGGGTCATGTGCGTCCTCGCCGTCATCTCCATCCTGTGGGGCGGCCTGTCCGCCAACGGCCAGAACGACATCATGCGCCTCGTGTCCTACACCTCCGTGTCGCACTTCGGCTTCATGGTCCTCGGCATCTTCATCGGATCGCAGATCGCGCTGGTCGGCGCCATGTTCTACATGGTCGCCCACGGCGTCTCCATCGCCGCGATGTTCCTGCTGTCCGGCTGGCTGAGCGCCCGCGGCGGCACCCAGGACATGCGCGAGTACGTCGGCATGCAGCGCGTGACCCCGGTCCTGGCGGGCCTGTGGCTCATGTCGGGCCTCGCCTCGATCGCCCTGCCCGGCCTGTCCGGCTTCGTCCCCGAGTACCTGGTGCTCATGGGCACCTGGACGGTCTCCGGCCCGCTGGCGCTCTTCGCGGTGCTCGGCGTCGTTATCGCCGCCCTCTACGTGCTCATGCCCTACCAGCGCGTCTTCACGGGCGCGCCGGGCAAGGGCAAGGAAGACCTGGCTGACCTCGGGGCGCGCGAACGCTGCGTCATGACGCCCCTCGTGGTCGCGATGCTCGTCCTTGGTATCTGGTCGGCGCCCCTCGTGAGCGCCCTGACCCCGGTTGCTCAAGACCTCGGCCTGACTCACTCCCAGGTCGGCGCCACCGCTGAAGGGAGCGCACAGTGAACGTCCTACCCATGGCTAACTTCCAGGCCCCCGAGGTTCAGTGGATGAGCCTCGCGCCCATCCTCATCGTGCTCGGCGGCGCGGTCCTCGGCATCCTCGTCGAGGCCTTCGCCCCCGCCAAGGCTCGCCGTCCCATGGTGATCGGCCTGTCGATCCTGGCGACGTCCGGAGCGGCCGCCGTGCTCGGCCTGCGGTGGGTGCCCGTGCTCGAGGCCCCGGCCTCGCTCGGCGAATACATCGAGGACCCGCTGACGATCGCCGCTCAGTCGATCCTCATGATCATCGGATTCATGGCCGTCTTGGTCATGGCGGACCGCACGTCCGTCGGCGACGGCGCGTTCGCGGGTCAGCCCTCCGACCGCCCCGACTCGGCTGCCGAGGAGCTCACGGATCGCAAGGGCTACCAGCGCTCCGAGATGTTCCCGCTGACCCTGTTCTCGCTGGGCGGCATGATGATCTTCCCGGCCGCGGATAACTTCGTGACCCTCTTCGTGGCCCTCGAGGTCATGTCGCTGCCGCTGTACATCATGGCCGCGACCGCGCGTCACCGCCGTCAGCTGTCCTACGAGTCCGCGCTCAAGTACTTCGTGCTCGGCGCCTTCTCCTCGGGCTTCATGCTGATGGGTTCGGCGTTCCTCTTCGGCTTCGCCAACTCGCTGCGCATCTCCGCAGTGGGCGCCGCGATCGCGCGTGGCACCAACATGGACTGGATGGTCCTCATCGGCGTCTTCTGCGTCATGGTGGGCCTCCTGTTCAAGGTGGGCGCCGCGCCCTTCCACGCGTGGACCCCCGACGTCTACACGGGCGCCCCGACCCCGGTGACTGGCTTCATGGCCGCCGCCGTCAAGGTCGCAGCCTTCGGTGCGATGATCCGCTTCTACACGGCCGTCGCCGCGTACTGCAGTGGGATCTCCTGTACATCTTCGCCGGCGTCGCCGTGCTGACGATCCTCGTCGGTACCTTCGCGGGCCTCGTGCAGGACAACGTCAAGCGCATGCTGGCTTACTCCTCGATTGCGCACGCGGGCTTCATCCTCATGGGCATCCTCGCTCTCCAGAAGGGCGGCACGGGCCATGTGTTGTTCTACACGCTGGGTTACGGCCTGGCCACGGTCGGCGCCTTCGGCGTGGTTGCGCTCGTGCGCGGCCGAGACGCTGAGGGCAACGTGCTGGGCGAGGCCCCGAGCCTGTCCAAGTGGGCGGGCATCGGCCGCACCAACCCGTGGATCGCGGGCTCCATGCTGGTGTTCCTGCTGTCGTTCGCGGGTATCCCGCTGACCGGCGGTTTCATCGGGAAGTTCGTCGTTTTCTCGGACGCGATCAAGGGCGGCGTCGGCTGGCTTGCGATCGTTGGCCTGGTGGCCTCGGCGATTACGGCGTTCTACTACTTCCGCCTCGTGCGCGTCATGTTCTTCACCGAACCCGGTGAGGATGCTGTCGTGGTGAAGTCGGAGGGCCTGTCGGCTCTGGCCATCGTCGTGTGCGCGGCGGGGACCATCGCCCTTGGCGTGTTCCCGGGTCCCGTGTTGAGCGTGCTTGAAAAGATCGTCATACTGATTCCGTGAGCGCTCAAACACCCGATCTTCATGTTCCCGACCTCGAGTCCCGTATCACCCCGGGGCTCGAGGTCGTCGAGCGTCGTTTGCTCGACGCCGTCTCATCCTCGCGTGACCTGACGGACGAGCTGACGCGTCACCTGGCCGTCGCCGGCGGTAAGCGGATGCGTCCGCTGCTGACCCTCGTGTGCGCCCAGCTTGGTGATCCCGAGCGCGCGCTGGGCGACCCGGTCATCACGGCTGCCGCCGCCGTCGAGCTGACGCACCTGGCGTCCCTCTACCACGACGACGTCATGGACTCCGCGCCGACGCGTCGCGGCGTGCCCTCGGCACAGCACTTGTGGGGTAACAACCGCGCGATCCTCGCCGGCGACATCCTGTTCGCCCGCGCGTCGCTGCTGGTTGCCTCGCTGGGCCCCGAGATAGTCGCCCACCACGCCCGCACGTTTGAACGCCTGTGCGAGGGGCAGCTCAACGAGACTTTCGGGCCGACGTCCGGCACCGATCGCGTTGACTTCTACCTGCAGGTCCTGGCCGACAAGACCGGTTCGCTGGTTTCCACGGCCGCCTCTTTCGGCGCGCTCCTGTCCGGCGCGGGCCAGCTGGTCGCCGACGTCGTCTCCGAGTTCGGCGAGAAGGTGGGCGTGGCCTTCCAGATCGCCGACGACGTGCTGGACCTGGCCTCGTCGGGCGAGCAGTCGGGTAAGACCCCCGGCACCGACCTGCGTGAGGGCGTCGATACCCTGCCCGTGCTCCTGCTGCGCCGCCGCGAAGCCGCCGGCATGATCGACGAGGCCGGGGCTCAGATCCTGCGAGACCTGACCGGCGACCTGTCCTCCGACGAGGCCTTGGCATCGGTCGTGGAGCGCCTGCGCGCCCACGACGTGCTCGAGGAGACGCGCGAGCTTGCGCGTACCTGGGCGCGCGACGCGGTTGCTGCTCTGTCCGCGCTGCCCAAGGGCGAGCCGAAGACCGCGCTCGAGGCGTTCGCCAACCTGATGGTGGATCGCCTGGTCTGAATCATTCACGAGGCCGGGGCCGACTGCGCTTGTCTGCGCGGCTGGCCCCGGCCTCGCTGTATGTGCGCAGCTCGCGGCGGGGTGTGGGCGGCTGCGGGGTGGGCTTGGGGCTGGGGTCTGGCGGCTGGCTGTGCGCTGTGGGCCGCGTGGTTCGGGGAGTGGCGCGCCCGGTGGACCACGGTGCCGATGTGGGGCTGGAGGACATGTTGTGGTCCCCGGGATCGTCCCGCTGTTGGATGGCATGTTCGGCCCGATGGGTGGGTACTTGGGCCCTTGGATGCGCACGTTAACCCTATGGGTGGAGCGTGGGCGGGGGTGCCCATGCTCCACGTGTCGGGTCCAGCTGCGCATGAAAGGGTTAGTGCGACCACCTGTCGGGCCCAGGTGACAGAGACATTGTGAAGTCCTGGGTTTTGTGGAGTGGTGTTCAGGCCGCTTCTGGGCGTGTTGTTGTGATGTGGCTGCGGCGGGCCTGGGGTGGTCTTGTCGTGCCTGCGTTCACTGCCCGCTTCCGCGTTTGTGCTTGTTGTCTATGGCGGTACATCCGATCCGTAGGCATTGCACCTCTTCTGATCGGGTGCGTTGCCCCTGATCGGGTGTCGAGCCTCGCAACGGGTGTCGTGCTTGCTTGCTCCCGACTAGCGTGGTGCCTGCGTGCCGCTGGGAGGTGCTAGCTACGGCGATTCGTAGCGTGATGCGTGGCCAGCGCCGCACTTATTCTTGTAGCTGAGTGGTGTTACACCACTACGAAGGACGCAACTTCGGGTTGCTGCTCAAACCGTCGTCCACTTTGGTGGGAACTGGCGAAAATGGGCTGTTGTAGCCGAGGTGGACTGCGCTTTGGGTAAGTGGGGTGCGAGGTGTCGCGGCGTGGGTGGGATGTGGGTCGCATTCGGATGAGATGCGCGCTCGGTTTCGCTTGTGGCCCGGGTTTCGCGCTGCGGGCTAGGGCGACTGCGTGCTGAGCGCGGGGTTCATGACGCGGCTCGACCACTTTCGGCGTGCTCCGGCCGCGTCCGGGGGAATCGGACCCAACATGTTCGGCCGACGAACGGAAAATACACCAGGCACCGCCGCCGACACCCCTCACACCCAGACGCTTCCGCCTTCAAGACCTCCGCCGCCTCTCCACGCGTTCCCGCAGACAGCGCAGCTGCGCACGGCTCAGCCCAGGCCTCGTCCCCCGATGTGACGCGCCGATGGCTGTGTTTGCCGTCTCAGCTGAGGTTCACCTTGCCGCAGGGGCGCTAGACTTGGTGCCCAGGTGCGCGCAAACGCGCGCGGTCACGAAAAAGGAGAACTCGCTTGGCACCGCTCAACGTTGCCGTCATCGGCGCCGGTCCCGCTGGCATCTACGCGTCGGACATTCTGTCGAAGTCGGGACTCGAGGTGAATATCGACCTGTTTGAGCGGCTTCCCGCGCCGTACGGGCTCGTGCGCTACGGCGTGGCGCCCGACCACCCGCGCATCAAGCAGATCATCGTCGCCCTGTACAAGATCCTCCAGCGTGGCGACATTCGCCTGCTCGGCAACGTTGAGGTTGGCCGAGATGTCACGATCGACGATCTGCGTGACCACTACGACGCGATCATTATCGCGACGGGCGCTGATCGCGATCACCCGCTCGACATTCCGGGCGTGGACCTGCCCGAGTCCTACGGCGCCGCGGACTTCGTGTCCTGGTACGACGGCAACCCGGATTACCCGCGCACGTGGCCGCTGAAGGCCCGCGAGGTGGCGGTCCTGGGCGTCGGCAACGTGGCGCTCGACGTGTCGCGAGTCCTGGCCAAGCATGCCGAGGACATGCTCAAGACCGAGGTTCCCGCCAACGTCGCCGAGGCCCTGGCTGACAACCCGATCACTGACGTTCACGTGTTCGGCCGCCGCGGCCCCGCGCAGGTGAAGTTCACGCCGCTGGAGCTGCGCGAGCTCGGCAAGGTGCCGGACGTGGATGTCATCGTTTCCGAGGAAGACTTCGACTTTGACGAGGGCTCGGAGGAGGCGCTGCGCGCGTCGAACCAGCAGCGTCAGGTCGTTAAGACGCTGACGAACTACGCGATGGCGGACCCGGAGGAGCACACGGCGTCGCGTCGCATCCACATTCACCTGTTCCAGGCCCCGGTCGAGATCGTAGCCGACGAGGACGGTCACGTGAAGGCGCTGCGCACTGAGCGCACGGCCCTGAACGGCGACGGCTCGGTGTCGGGCACGGGCGTCATCACGACGTGGCCGGTCCAGGCGGTCTACCGCGCGGTGGGCTACTACTCGTCGCCGATCCCGGGCCTGCCCTTCGACACGCGCGCAGGCGTCGTGCCGAACGTGGAGGGGCGCGTCATCGAAGGCGAGACCACGAAGGACGAAAACGCCGCCGTCATCCCCGGCGTGTACGCGACCGGCTGGATCAAGCGCGGCCCCGTCGGCCTCATCGGCTCGACCAAGTCGGACGCGCAGCAGACGATCACGCACCTCGTGGAGGACGCGAACGAGGGTCGCCTGCACGCGAACACTGCCGAGGTGGGGCACGAGGCCATGGTGGCCCTCCTGGAGTCCCGCGGAGTCGAGTTCACGACGTGGGAGGGCTGGGAGCTCCTGGACGCCTACGAGCAGGCTCTGGGCGAGGACTACGGCGAGCTGCCTGGAGGCCGTGGCACGCGCGAGCGCGTCAAGGTCGTGTCCCGCCGCGTCATGACGGACATTTCGCGCGGTGCCGAGGTGGATGCTGCCTCCGCCGACCTGATCGGCGAGATGGGTGAGATGGGCGTGCCCACCGCCCCGAGCGTTTCGACGACTACACGGGTCCGGGACGACGTAACTGAGTCGTTTCCTTTCAGTGACGAGGCCGTGGCCGGATTTTCCGGCTGCGGCCTCGTTCGCGTGTGGGGGAGTGGGTGGCGGCCTCGCTGGTGAGCCGTGGGGGCAGCGGAATGTTGTGTGCAAGTCGTAGCCGCGCGTGCCAGCCGCGGCGCGACAGAGCCACTGAGCGGACGTGAGCCACGGCCTCGTCCCTGACCCGGGGATTCTGCGCGAATTCCCACCGGCGACACGGGTGGTTTTCAGGTGCTTCCCAGATAACCTCTTTAGGATCACCTGCATGGCTCAGCGCAACTATCACAATGGCCTCAAGACGACCCTGTTGCTGGGTAGCATGTGGGCGTTGCTGGTGTGCATTGGGGCACTTGTGTCGCGCGGCACGGGGCAGGCGTTCTGGATCCTGCTCTTTGCGGGTATTGGGCTGGCGCAGACCGCGTACGCGTACTGGAACTCTGCGTCGTTGGCGCTGCGTTCGATGAACGCCTATCCGGTGAGTGAGCTGGAGCGCCCCGAGCTGTACGCGATCGTGCGCGAGCTGTCCGAGCGCGCGGGCCAACCGATGCCGCTCATCTGGGTCGCCCCGACGATGACGCCCAATGCGTTCGCGACGGGCCGCGACCCCGAGCATGCGGCCGTGTGCTGTACCGAGGGCATCCTGGCGATCCTGAATGAGCGCGAGCTGCGCGGAGTCCTCGGGCATGAGCTGATGCACGTGTACAACCGCGACATCCTCACCTCTTCGGTGGCGGCCGCAATGGGCGGTGTCATCACGTCCGTTGCTCAGTTCCTCATGTTCTTTGGCGTTTCTGGACGACGTGACGAGGAGGGTGGCGGATCGGGGCTCTTCGGGATCATCGGGATTCTTGCCATGAGTATCCTGGCGCCGATTGCCGCGACGCTCATCCAGTTCTCTATCTCCCGCACCCGCGAATTCGATGCGGACGAGGATGGCGCGATGCTCACGCAGGATCCGCTCGCTTTGGCCTCCGCGCTGCGCAAGCTCGAGATGACGACCGACCGTCGTCCGATGGCGGACACGCCGTCCACGCGTAACGTCGCGGCGATGATGATAGCCAACCCGTTCCGCGGCGAGTCCCTGGCCCGCATGTTCTCCACGCACCCGCCGATGGATCAGCGCATCGCGCGCCTGGAGAAGATCGCGGGCTACTGAGGCGGCTTGCCGGGTGCTGTCCGGGTGTCGTCTGGGTGCTTGCCGGGCGCTGTCCGGGTGCTTTCGGGGTGCTTGCCGATCGTCGTCCCCTCCGGCCCCTGTGCGTCAGCGGCGGACATTGAGTGGAATGGGCAACAAAACTGTGGCGGGGCGGCCCGGTGTGGGCCGCCCCGCCACAGCTGCGAAACGTCATCAGCGGTAGTTCACGAACTGGAGAGCGACGTCCAGTTCCTCGCCCTTGGGGCCCTTGAGCAGGGCGATGACGGCCTGGAGGTCGTCACGCGACTTCGAAGAAACGCGAAGTTCGTCACCCTGAATCTGGGCCTTGACGCCCTTCGGGCCTTCGTCGCGGATCAGCTTGGAGATCTTCTTGGCGGTGTCCTGGGGGATGCCTTCCTTGAGGGGGCATGCCAGCTTGAAGAGCTTGCCGGAGGCCTTGGGTTCGCGGTCCTTGTAGTCCAGAACCTTCAGGGACAGGCCGCGGCGGATCAGCTTTGACTGCAAGACGTCGAGGATGGCCATGACGCGGGAGGCGGAGTTGGCTTCCATCGCGATTGTGTCACCGCTGAGGGTGATGGCGGCGTCGACGCCGCGGAAGTCGTAGCGGTTGGCGATCTCCTTGGCGGTCTGGTTGACGGCGTTGTCGACCTCCTGGCGGTCAAGCTTGGAGACAACGTCGAAGGAGGAGTCTGCCATGAGGGGCACCTTTCGTTGGAATTCCGCCAATCAAAGTTTCGATTGGCGCTCGGGATCATTTTAATGCTATTCTTTCACGGCACCGCGAGAGCGGCGCAAAGGCAGGTTACCAAAGCGGCCAAATGGATCTGACTGTAAATCAGACGCTTCGTGCTTCGGGGGTTCGAATCCCTCACCTGCCACCACTCGCTGGTTTCAGCGAGTACGCCTGTGAGGTGCTTCTCAGGTTCCGGGTTTGCTTCGGCGGTCGGAGTTGAGGTAAGCTTCTCGGCGTTGCCCCGATAGCTCAGTAGGCAGAGCGTCTCCATGGTAAGGAGAAGGTCAAGGGTTCGATTCCCTTTCGGGGCTCCGGTCGCGGATTCTTCCGCTTCCGGCGGCGGGGTAGCTCAGCTGGTCAGAGCGCACGACTCATAATCGTGAGGTCGCGGGTTCGAGCCCCGCCCCCGCTACCAACTCTTTATTCGACAGGTCGCAGGAGCGACGAAACAAAGCGAGGGAAACAACCGTGGCAAGCAAGTCCCAGGACGTTCGCCCCAAGATCACTCTGGCCTGCTCGGAGTGCAAGGAGCGCAACTACATCACCAAGAAGAACCGTCGTAACACGCCGGATCGTCTCGAACTGGCGAAGTACTGCCCGCGCTGCCACAAGTCGACGGCGCACCGCGAGACCCGCTGACGGTTTCACAGTAAGAGCCCCGAGGAACGAAAAGTTCCCCGGGGCTTTTTCTGTGTGTGTGGCGTCACTCGTGTATGCCGTCCGCATGAGTGAGAGCTATGACAGACGATGTGGGTGGGTGCCCGCCAGATCGTTGCACCGATCGGTGCAGGTGAGGCGCGTATTCCTGCCCTTGTGAGGCTCCATGATGAGCGTCTCATTCTCTTCTTCGACGAGCGGCCCGCCCCGGCCTCGGGCACGGGAGCTGACTTCAACGGGCTGACCATGGCCTCGGACCTGCCGAATCCGAACCGAATCCGCTGGATGGAGCGCGATGGGCGCTGTGGCTGGTCGGATCCGCGCGAGCTGCCGACGGGTGCCCCGCCGTCTCGTCGGACGCCTGCGTGGGGTTCGACGGCGGCGGACTCATGCACCTGGCGTTCGCCGCGAGCGAGGGGCCGTCGGCTTCATGGACTCGCGCGCGGGCGGGAGCGTCTGCGCGCGCGGTGGGCGTGGGGGAGTGGCCCTGCGGAGCTGACCTACGCGGATATGACGGATGCCCACTACGAGGTCACGGGCGCGGACGCGCTCTTCTCGACCTCGGGAGCCACGGCCACCGTTGATGGTGAGGTTGCTATGCCCTACGTCGTGCGCGTGGGGGAGCAAACCTACGTGCAGGTGGTTGACGCACGGGCCGAGGCTCTTGGTCAGCGGCCTTCGATGATGGCCATGAGGGGTTCGTAGTGGGCGTCGACTGCTGCGGCGTACGCCTCCGCGTCCCCGGCCTCGCACGCGCGCAGGATCGCGGCGTGCGCCTCGGCGGTGTCCTCCATCTCCTCGCGCGAGGCCGCGGCCAGCTGAGGGGTCACGCTCTGGTGAACCAGCCACATCGCGGCGACGAGCTGGTGCATGAGCGGATTCTTCAGGTAGGCGAGCAGCCCGGAGTGGAAGGCGATGTCCTGGTCGAAGTAGGTCTCGCCGACGTGGGCGTGGTCGGTCATGGTGTTGACCAGTTCCCACAGTTCCGGGTTGGATGTGCCCTTCATGGCTCGTGTGAGCGGCAGTGCGATCCCGAGGTCGAGGGCGTGGCGGGTTTCGACGATCGAGTGCAGGGACTGCACGCCGTTGATGTCGTCGAGGGCCGCGCGCAGCACGAGGGTTTCGACCAGGGGCTGCAGTGACATGTCTCCGACGTAGGAGCCCGATCCCTGGCGGACTGTGACGATGTCGAGGGCCTGGAGTTTGCGCAGTGCCTCACGAACCGAAGAGCGCGAGACTCCGAGGTCGGCGCACAGCGCGGATTCGGTGGGCAGGTGGTCCCCGGGGCGCAGCCCGTGGCGCAGGATGTAGGACTTGATCGCGTCCATCGTGACGGAGGATCGCGTATCAATGTGCGCTGGTGCCGCCCGGTTTGCGTCGGTGGATCCGGGTACGTGTGCTGTAATCTCTTGCACAGATTTGTCTGACAACATAAGCTAAGTATAGCGAGCGGAACAAAAAAAGAGCCGTACGTTCCATTTCTCGAAGATGAGGAGCGAGAGCATGCTGGAGGGGTCTGGGTTTTTTGGACCGTTTGTTGTGAGAGGGTTGTTCTGAGTAGTCCCGGCTGCTTGTGGCCGGGCAGAATGGATGAGCATGAGGAAGTTCTCGAAGCACACGCCTGAGCAGATTGTCGTGAAGCTGGAGAAGGCCGAGGCGTTGCGAGGTGAGGGCATGAGCACAGCTCAGGCTTGCCGCGTGCTGGGTATCAGCGAGGCGACGTTGTGCCGGTGGCGCCAGCGTTATGGGTCGATGAGTCGTCGTGAGGCCAAGGAGCTGCGTGAATTGCGCGAGCAAAACGCGCGCCTCAAACAGTTGCTGGGACAAGCAGAGCTAGAGAAAGCAGCGCTGCGAGAGTTGGCAGAGGGAAACTTCTAGGCCCAGCGCGGTCGTGGGCCTGCTGCTCGTGGCCTTCGCGCCGCACCACCTGTTCGCGGTCGCGGGCATCGCCCTGTAGGGCATCGGCTCGGCCCTCGGCTTCCCGCTGGGCATCTCCGCACTGTCCACCGACCCCGTGATGACGCCCGCGCGCGTCTCCGTCCTGTCCACCGTCAACTACGGCGCGGCCCTCATCGGCCCACCGCTCCTCGGCCCGCCCTTCCTCGGCCTTATCGCCGACCACATCGGCTACCACCGAGCGCTCGCCTTCGTCGCCCTGCCGATCCTCCTCGCGACCGTCCTCGCCGGGCAGGTGCCCGACCGGCGTGGAACCAGGCGCACGGACCTGGTGTTTGGCGACTAGACAGGCCGCGTATCCGGCTTGTCCTTGCGCCTTTTTTCGGCGACTCGGTCGGTGTATCCTGGTGGGCAGGAACGCCTGTGACGTGGCGCTCAGTGTCGCTTCGATGAGAGAAGAATCATGGCGCGAATGATCGGATACCGTCGTTTCGGAGGCGCTGAGGTGCTCGAGGAAGGCGAGGTATCCCTTCCTGCGCCCGGTGAGGGGCAGGTGCTCGTGAAGGTGCGGGCCGCCGGCATAAACCCTGTTGACTACAAGCTCTTCGGTGGATTGACGAGGCCCCTCGAGGTCGTCCGCACCATCGTTCACCCTGCCCGTTGGTTCGCTCGCGGCAAGGAGCGGCCGCTACGGGGCGTGGGACAGGATTTTGCCGGCGTCGTGACGGCCGTCGGCCCGGCGGTGAGCAACATGGGAGTGGGGGACGAGGTAATTGGCCTGTTGCGTGCCGCGCCCTGGTCCGCTCGGGAATACGGGGCACTCGCGACGGACGTACTCACCTCGGCGACGAACGTCGTCCCCAAACCCGCTTCCGTCAGCTTCGAGGCCGCCGGTGGCCTGGGCGTGGCCGCGCAGACCGCGATGGGGGCGCTCCGCCGTGTGAAGGGCGGGGCGGGCGACGTCATCGTGGTCGCCGCAGCCGCCGGGGGAGTGGGAGGCCTCGTCACACAGCTCGCGCTCGCCCGAGGTGCGACCGTCATCGGTATCGCCAGTCCCTCGAACGCCGACTACCTGCGGTCCCTTGGCGCGATCCCCGTGTCCTACGGCGAAAGCCTCGAACAGCAGATCCGGGACGTAGCCCCCTCACCCGTCACTGCCTTCATCGACTGCTTCGGTGGCTACACGTCGCTGGCCCACCGCCTCGGCGTCCCGGGAGAGCGCGTGGGCACTCTCGTTCCAACTCCCGCGATCGCCCTGCGACGCGCGCGCTTTACCGGCGGGCGAGACGGAAAGATCGCCGACATTGCAACAGTCGCGGGACTCATTGACCGCGGCACGGTGAACCTGACTATCGCGGGCACCTACCCGTTCGACGTGGAGCAAGTGCGCGCCGCGTACACGGAGCTCATGGGCGGCCACGTCCGTGGCAAGATCGCCATCACTATTCCCTGAACTCCTCACGCTACGCTCCGGCGAACGAACGGAGGGGGACGAGCCTGCCGCGGCCTCGTGCCTCAGTCTGCCCACCGCTGCGTGCGCCGGATCGCAGGCTTACCACGGCCTCGTGCCGGTGCGTACCACCCGGCGCTCGCGGGGCCGAGGTCTGCCGGGGTTAGACCGAACGCGCGCCGTGCGACTAGGCTTAGGGGCATGACGACCCTTGCTGATCTGACGACCCTGCGCGTGGGTGGGCCGATTGCCCGCCTCGTGCCCGCCACCTCGACCGACGCCCTCGTGGAGGCCGTTCGCGCGGCCGACGCCTCGGGCGGCCCGCTGCTCGTCGTGGGCGGCGGATCGAACCTGCTGGCTTCCGACGCGCCCTTTGAGGGCACGGTCGTGGACGTGCAGCCGTTCGGCGAGATCGCCTCCATCATCGATGAGGGTCCTTCCGGGCCGGTGCTCGTGCGCGCTGGCGCGGGCACCGTCTGGGACGAGTTCGTGTCCTGGACCCTGGCCCAGGGCCTCTCCGGCGTCGAAGCGCTCTCCGGCATCCCCGGCACCGTGGGCGCGTCCCCCGTGCAGAACGTGGGCGCCTACGGCCACGAGGTCGCCGAAACCATCTCCTCGGTAGAGGCCTACGACCGCCTGACGGGTGACGTCGTGCGCCTGGCTCCGGCTGACCTCGGCTTCGCCTACCGCTCCTCGGCGATCAAGCGCAGCGTCGGCGAGGCGGGCCTGAATGGCCGCCCGTGGGGCCCGACCGGCCGCTGGGTGGTCCTGTCCGTGGACTTCCGCTTGGAGCGCTCGCCCCTGAGCGCCCCCGTCATGTACTCCGAGCTCGCCCGGCGCCTGGGCGTCGAGGCCGGGGAGCGCGCCGACGCGTCCCTGGTGCGTTCGACCGTCCTGGAGCTGCGCCGCGGCAAGGGCATGGTCCTCGACCCCGCCGATCATGACACGTGGAGCGCCGGCTCTTTCTTCACGAACCCGATCCTGCCCGAGGCCGTGGCCGCGTCCCTGCCCGAGGGTGCGCCACGCTTTGGCGCGGGGGAGGGCCTCGTCAAGACGAGTGCCGCCTGGCTCATCGACCACGCGGGCTGCTCCAAGGGCTTCCACCTGCCCGAGGCCGGGGATCCGCCGCGCGCATCCCTGTCCACGAAGCACGTGCTGGCACTGACGAACAGGGGTGGCGCGAGCAGTGCCGACATCGAGGCCCTGGCCCGCGCCGTGCGCGAGCGCGTGTATGACGCGTTTGGCGTGACCCTGGTTCCCGAGCCGGTCACGGTCGGGATCACCTGGTAGCGGGTCACCTGGCCGGGTGACGGTGGGCATCGCCTGGTAGCGGGCCACCCGGTAGCGGGTCACGGTCGGCGCCTGGTAGCGGGTCACGGTCGTTGTGGCCTCGACCGTCCTTGGCATCTTTCCGGAGAACCTGCTGCGGGGCCTCCCCAAATTTCGCACGTAATTCCCCAACGTGTTTCCTGGATCACGCCTTGAAAACCGCGGAATATCAACGATCCGATTTCAAAGTTTGAAAGAGGCGTGGGGGAATTACGTGCGAGATTGTCGGGGAACTGTGCGGAATCGTGCGAGTGTTGAGGCCGATCTGGCCTGCGCTCGCGGATCCGTTACGCGGATAGAGTGCCGCTATCCGGATAGGTTGTCACGATCCGGATAGGTTATGCGCATCTGGATAGCTTAATAACCTATCCGCGTGTTCGTAACCTATCCGCGTGAGGCCGCGGAGCGTAAGCGCTCGATCATGTCGGGCACGTTGCGGGTGACGGCCGTCCACAGGAGCTGGTCGTCCATGCTCTGGTACCCCGAGTGTGCCGCGATGTTGCGGGTCGTGCGCAGGGCGCGCTTCTCCGAGGAAGTCAGGGCATCCATGTAGGGTGCGTACTCTTCGCGTTCCAGGAACGCGGCCAGCCGAATGATCACCATGCAAGCCGAGTCATACTCCGGGCAATCGGCGCTGAAAGCCTCTGCGGGGACAGCGGCAACCCGCTCGATGCGGTGGGCGATGACGTCGAGTTCGTGCAGGAAGTTCTCAGCGTCGAAACTGGGCGCGTGTCTGCGCGCCACTCGCGGCCGAGGGGTGAAGGGAGCCGACTCGCTCATAGTGCCACGGCCTCGTCAACGGCAGTTCGCAGTGCCTCGGGTACGTGAGTGTCCGCGTGAACCTCCGTCGGGAAGCCGGTGAGCTCGCACGCGAACGATGCGATGTCCGCCAACTCGAACAGCGATAGCTCGCGGGTGGGCGTGCCGATCAGGTCAATGTCTGACTCGAATCCGTCTGTTCCCCGGGCAACCGAGCCGAAGACGCGGAGGGAACCGAGGCCTCGTTCCTGGGCGTAGCTGCTGATGGAAGGCGCGTAGCGGGCGAGCGGCACAGAGGGGCGGTAGTCGGCGACGCGGAGGATGCGTTCGAGCAGTTCGGCGGAGACTGCGCGCCTGCCGGACTCGATCTGCGCGAGCGTCGACTGGCTCATCCCGGTCATCGCCGCCAGCTCGGCCTGCGTGAGGGACGCGTCCTGACGTGCAGCGCGCACGAGGGACGGCGCATCGTCACGACGAAACCGGCTCATGTCTCCATGATAGTGCACGCGTGCACTATTGGTGAGTGGTCGTCGGTAGGTACGAGGCCGGGGTCTGTGGTCGTCCCGAGGTGGCCGACTCGGGTGGTCGGACCGGAAAGAAGCAACCGTACTGAGAGAGGGATCCCCAAATCTCGCACGTAATTCCCCGGAGGGTGTCTTGAATCACGTCCTGAAAGCCGCGGAATATCAACGTTTCGATTTCAAAGTTTGAAAGAGGTGTGGGGCAATTACATGCGAGCTTGTCGGGGAACTGTGTGGAATCGTGCAAGTGTTGAGGCTGATCTGGCCTGCTCTCGCGGATTCGTTACGCGGATAGAGTGACGCTATACGGATAGGTTGTCACGATGCGGATAGGTTATTCGCATCCGGATAGGTTAATAACCTATCCATATCTTCATAACCTATCCGCGTGTTCATAACCTATCCGGATGTGAACCGTCGGCCGCCGAGGTGGTGTCGGCAGTCGATACTGTGTGCTGGTGAGGATGGTCCTCGCGGGCAATTTGCCCAAAGTGCAGACTATCTCGGCCACAATGGCTGTATTTTGGTGGTTTGAGCAGAGGTGGTCTGCAGTGTGGGCACCGCTGCGGGCGTGGGCTGCTGTGGGTGTCCGCTCGACGACTGCGTTGGTGCCCCGGTAGATGCCGTCGATGTCGCAGATCCCGCAGAACCCGCAGATCCCGAGGATGGGTCTCCATAAATTTCGCACGTAATTCCCCAACGTGTTTCCTGGATCACGCCTTGAAAACCGCGGAATATCAACGATCCGATTTCAAAGTTTGAAAGAGGCGTGGGGGAATTACGTGCGACATTTTTGGGTAAACGTGCCGAATCGTGAGAATCGTGAGAATCGTGAGAATCGTGAGGGTGGTGAGAAATAGCTGTTGCGCGGATGCAGCCTCGCGCCCGGGACCTACACCGCGGGTGCCGCTGAGACCTCCCCAAATTTCGCACGTGATTCCCCGGAGCATGTTCTGGGTCACGCCTTGAAAACCGCGGAATATCAACGATCCGATTTCAAAGTTTGAAAGAGGCGTGGGGGAATTACGTGCGACATTTATGGGTAAACGTGCCGAATCGTGAGAATCGTGAGAATCGTGAGGGTGGTGAGAAATAGCTGCTGCGCGCTGCCTCGTGTGACAACTGTTGTTGCTCGCGCGCGCGGGCAGCGCCCAATGACACGCGAGTATCTGGGTGCCGCTGACGTTGTTGCTCGCGCTCGGGTAGCACTCAATCAAATGAGATGCTATCCACTAGCTACACCGTTGTTGCTCGCGCGCGGGCAGCACCTCACAGATTAGGTGCGCACCCCACACAGGCACTACGCCGTGGGCACCCCGAGACAGTCCTACGCAGTGGGCGCCTCCAGCCACGCGTCGATGTCTGCCTTCCAAACCGCCTTGCGCGAGGGCGAGGCCAGCGACGCGTCGATCGACGAACGTGCCAGAGACGCCAAGGCTTCGTCGGACAGACCAAACACGTCGCGCGCGACCTCGTACTGGGCGACCAGGCGCGAACGGAAGAGCAACGGGTCGTCGGCAGCCAGCGCAACGGTAGCCCCCGCAGACAACAGAGTCGGCAGCGGTACCTGCGAAAAGTCCGTGTACACGCCCAGGTGGACGTTCGACGTCGGGCACACCTCCAGGGCGATGCCCTCGTCGATGACGGCGCGCAGGAGCGCCGGATCTTCGCTGGTGCGCACCCCGTGCCCGAGGCGCGCGGGGGCCAAAGCGGAGACAACCTCGCGCACGGAGGAAGGCCCCAGGAGCTCGCCGCCGTGTGGAACACCCACGAGTCCGGCGCGGCGCGCGATGCGGAACGCAGGGGCAAAAGAAGCCGTCGAACCCACGCGCTCGTCGTTCGACAGGCCAAAACCCACGACGTCGCCGGGGCCGTCGCCCGCGAACGAGGCGGCCAGGCGCGCGAGGGTGCGCGCGTCCAAGGGATGCTTCATGCGCGAGGCCGCGACGATCACACCGATGTCGACGCCGGTATCGCGCGAGGCGGAGCGGGCCTCGTCGATGATGATCTCGAGCGCGGGGGTGATGCCGCCGACGTAGGGCGCATAGCTGGTCGGGTCGGCCTGAATCTCCATGCGCACGGAGCCTTCGGCGGCGTCGTCCTCCGCGGCCTCGCGGATGAGGCGGCGCATCGCGGCCTCGGAACGCACGAGGTGACGCGCGGAATCGTAGGCGCGCTGGAAACGGAACCACCCGCGCCCGTCGGCCGGCATGGAGGCCGCGTCGATGTGCAGCAGGTGAGGAGGCAGTCGCACGCCCTGCGTGCGCGCCATCTCGACCATGGTCGTGGGCCGCATGGCACCCGTGAAATGCAGGTGGAGGTGGGCCTTGGGGAGGGTCGCGAGGTCACGCCTGCCCGGTGGGGTGGGGCGCGGGGCCGTCAGGTTAGGGACAGCGGGCGCTTCCACGGCCTAGTGCTCCCCGAGCCAGATGATGATGTCGCGGATCAGGCCGGGGCCCTCGGGCTCATTGAGGAGCTCGTGGTAGGCGCCGTCGACGATGCGCAGGTGGATGTCGGCGTCCGGGTGCGCCGCGCGTGCCCCGCGCACGAGCTCGCGCGAACCGCGCAGGTCCGCCATCAGGTCGTTCGACCCGTGCATGACCAGGGTCGGGGTGTGCAGGCGGTCGGCGCGCCGCAGCACCTCCTCGCCCTGGAGGATCGAGGTCAGGCCCGTCAGGATCGGCACGCCGCCCTTGTAGGTGAGCGGGTCCGCATCGAAGTCGCGCTGGACCTGCGGGTCGCGCGACAGGGGAGAGACCTCCATCTCGGAGGCTCCCTTCGCCACGACGAGGCCGGGGCTGATTCGCGCGATCGGCAGGAGTGCGCGGGCACGGGAGGGGGCGACGTGGGGGAGGGGGCGCAGCGCGGGCGCGGACAGGATGGTGCCGCGCAGCCGCGTCGGGTCCAGGATGGTCGACGCGGCCGCGATGAGGCCACCCATTGAGTGTCCGAACAGGAACAGGTCGGGGGTGCGCGCGTGGGCGAGGGTCGCCCGGCGCGCGTCGCCGAAGTCGCGGATGAGGGTGCCCACGTCCACGCGGGCGCGGGGACCCTCGGAGGTCCCGTGGCCCGCGTGGTCGTAGAACGCGACGTCGTATCCGGCGCGGGTGAGCGCGGAGCGCAGGTGGGCGTAGCGTCCCGAGTGCTCGGCGTACCCGTGGGAGAGGAGGACGGTTCCGAAGGGTGTCTCCTCGCCTGTCCGTTCGAACGTGACGTGCATCAGGCGAAGAGCTCCTGCACTCGGGTGATGCCCTCGACGAGGTCGTCGTCGGCCAGGGCGTAGGAGAAGCGCAGGAAGCCGGAGGGGCCGAAGGCCTCGCCGGGCACGGCCGCGACCTCAACCTCGTCGAGGATCAGGTCCGCGAGCTCGCCCGACGTGTTGGCGACGTGGCCGCGGATGTCGCGACCCAGCAGGCGCTCGACGGAGGGGTAGACGTAGAATGCGCCCTTCGGGGTGGGAACGTCGAAGCCGTCGATCTGGCGCAGCATGTCAACGATCGTGCGGCGGCGGCGGTCGAAGGCGACGCGCATCTCGTCCACGGCGTCCAGGGAGCCGGACACGGCGGGCGCGCGCGGCCTCCTGGGCGATGTTGTTGACGTTGGAGGTCAGGTGCGACTGGAAGGACAGCGCGGCCTTGATGACGTCGGAGGGGCCGATCATCCAGCCCACTCGCCAGCCGGTCATCGCGTAGGTCTTGGCCACGCCGTTGAGGATCACGGACTGGTCGGCCAGCTCGGGGACGAGCTTGACGATGTGCGCGGTCTGTGCGTCCTCGTAGAGCAGGTGCTCGTAGATCTCATCCGAAATGACCCAGATGCCGTGCTCGAGGGCCCACTGGCCGATCGCGGTCAGCTCCTCGGGCGTGTAGACGCTGCCCGTCGGGTTGGACGGCGAGCACATGAGGAGGACCTTCGTGCGAGGGGTGCGCGCGGCCTCAAGCTGTTCGACGGTCACCTTGTAGTCCTGGTCGGCGCCCGCGAAAACCTCGACGGGGGTGGCGCCGGCGAGCTTGACGACCTCGGGGTAGGTGGTCCAGTACGGGGTCGGCAGGATGGCCTCGTCGCCGGGGCCCAGCAGCGCGGCGAAGGCCTGGAACACGGCCTGCTTGCCGCCGTTGGTCACGACGATGTCGGCGGGGGAGACCTCGTAGCCGGAGTCGCGCAGGGTCTTTTCCGCGATGGCCTCGCGCAGCGCCGGCAGGCCGGCGGCGGGCGTGTAGCGGTGCATCGCGGGGTTGCGCGCGGCCTTGACGGCGGCCTCGACAATGTAGTCGGGCGTGGCGAAGTCGGGTTCGCCGGCGCCGAAGCCGATCACGGGGCGGCCGGCGGCCTTGAGGGCCTTAGCTTTCGCGTCCACGGCCAGGGTCGCGGACGGCGTGATGGCGTTGAAACGATCAGAGACACGGGTGCGAGGTGTATTGGTCACCCCTCCATGGTCCCACGTCGCGCGCCCGCGCGGGTTTTCGCCCCCGCAATGCGCACGTGGGCTACCTCTCATTTACGAGGCCTTGGTTGAGATTCCGGGGTTTGTGTGGAGATGGGGTCACACTCGGTTGGACAAAGTCGCAGGGTATCCACTAATGTTTCTCAGGCAGGTTTTCCTGCGTAGGGCAGTGGCGCAATTGGTAGCGCACCGGTCTCCAAAACCGGCGGTTGTGGGTTCGAGTCCCGCCTGCCCTGCGGATAAGGCTTAATTTTTCGCAGGAGGATTCCCATGGCCACAGAAAAAGCCTCGGACGTCGAATCCTCGCGCCGAGATCGTACGAAGACGAGCGCAACGCGCAAGCGTGATGACGCCGTCAAGGATCAGAAGAAGAAGCCTGGTTTCTTCGCGGGCATCTTCCTCTTCATCAAGCAGGTCATCGACGAGATGAAGAAGGTGACCTACCCCACCGCTTCGGAAACCTGGACGTACTTCGTTGTCGTCGTTGTGTTTGTCGCCGCAATCATGCTTTTCGCTGGTCTACTCGACTTCGGATTCGGTAAGCTAAGTGCATTGATCTTCGGCTGAGACCGACGAACCCGCCCGCAGGAACCTGCAGGCGGGTTTCTTTCACGGTCCGGCCCCATTTTCAGGAGGAATAGTCGTGAGTGACGACAAGTACACCGAAGACCTGACCGTCGAAACCGAGCTGGACGCCGCCGCGGCGCCCGCCGAAGAGACCGCCGCCGACGCCCCCGCTGAGGTTGAGGCTCCCGAGCAGGAGGCCTCCCAGGACGAGGCCGCCGAGGATGGCGCCCCCGAAGAAGCAGCCCCGGCCTCACCGGAAGAGGAAGCGATCGCCAAGCTGCGCCGCAGGCTCTACATGTCCCCCGGCGACTGGTACGTCATCCACACTTACTCGGGCCACGAGCGCAAGGTCAAGGCGAACCTTGAGCAGCGCATCACGACGCAGAACATGGAAGATTACATCTTCGCCGTCGAGGTTCCGGACGAGTACGTCATGGAGTACCGCGGCAACGCGAAGAAGCGCGTGCGCCACGTGCGCATCCCCGGCTACGCGATCGTCTGCATGGACTTCAACGAGGCGTCCTACCGCGTCGTGAAGGAAACCCCCGCCGTCACCGGCTTCGTGGGCGACCAGCACAACCCGGTGCCGCTGTCCATCGACGAGGTTGTTATGCTCCTGACGCCCAACGTCCTCGAGGAAGCTGCCGAGGCTGCCAAGGATCAGCCCGCGCCCGTGCAGGCCGTCCAGACCCAGTTCGAGGTCGGCGAGATCGTCACCGTCACCGACGGCCCCTTCGAGACCATGTCGGCCACGATCTCCGAGATTATGCCCGAAACCCAGAAGCTCAAGGTGCTCGTCACCATCTTCGAGCGCGAAACGCCGCTCGAGCTCGGCTTCGACCAGGTGGAGAAGCTCGAGCAGTGATGTCACCCACCCGGACTTGGGAACGAGGCCGGGTTGGAGTTATCATGCATATTTGTGTGCGTTGGGTGTACTGTGCCCACTGAGCCCCAGTGGCCCCGCCCCTGACGCTCCGCCCTGGTCGGCATCCGTCGGCCAGAACTTCAGTAGAAAGACCCGCATTCATGGCAAAGAAGAAGAAGGTCACCGGCCTGATCAAGCTTCAGATCGCGGCCGGTGCAGCCACCCCTGCACCCCCCGTCGGCCCCGCACTGGGCCAGCACGGTGTGAACATCGTCGAGTTCACCAAGGCGTACAACGCGGCCACCGAATCGCAGCGCGGAAACATCATCCCCGTTGAGATCACCGTCTACGAGGATCGTACCTTCACGTTCGTCCTCAAGACCCCGCCCGCCGCTCAGCTCATCAAGAAGGCTGCTGGCGTCCAGAAGGGTTCCGGCACCCCGAACACCGCCAAGGTTGGTTCGATCACCATGGCTCAGGCTCGTGAGATCGGCGAGGTCAAGATGGCCGACCTGAACGCCAACGACGCCGACGCTGCCGCCAAGATCATCGCCGGTACCGCCCGCTCCATGGGCATCACCGTCGAGGACTGACAACAACCAACCCCCCCGTGGTAGGGCAGGCGCTGCCCGACACCCACGACTGCAAGGAGAAGAAGCAGAATGACCAAGCGCTCCAAGAGCTACCGCGCAGCGGCCGAGAAGGTCCACGCGGACGTGCTGTACACCCCCTTCGAGGCCATGAAGCTGGCCAAGGAGACCACCGTCACCAAGTTTGACTCGACCGTTGAGGTCGTCTTCCGACTCGGTGTCGACCCCCGCAAGGCGGACCAGATGGTCCGTGGCACCGTTTCCCTGCCGCACGGCACCGGCAAGACCGCCCGGGTCTTGGTCTTCGCCGTTGGTCCGCGCGCTCAGGAAGCGATCGACGCAGGCGCCGACGAGGTCGGCGGCGACGAGCTCATCGAGAAGGTTGCCAAAGGGCTACACCGACTTCGATGTCGCCGTTGCTACCCCCGACCTGATGGGCAAGGTTGGCCGCCTCGGCCGTATCCTCGGCCCCCGTGGCCTCATGCCGAACCCCAAGACCGGCACCGTGACCATGGACGTCGCCAAGGCTGTCAAGGAGATCAAGGGCGGCCGTATCGAGTTCCGCGTCGACAAGCACGCCAACCTGGCGTTCATCGTCGGCAAGGCCTCCTTCACCGCCGAGCAGCTGACCGAGAACTACGCCTCCGTTCTGGACGAGGTGCTGCGTCTCAAGCCGACCTCCGCCAAGGGCCGCTACCTGCTCAAGGGCGCCGTCGCCACGACGATGGGCCCCGGCATCCCCCTGGATGTCACCAAGGTCAAGGACCTCATCGAGAAGTGAGCCTCGCTCGCTGACGAAGCACCCGGGCCCCGCGCAGCACCGCTGCGCGGGGACCCGCCTTTTTAGGCTACGGCTCGTCAATCCGGGCCTGAACGTGCGATAAGGGACGTAGGTCACATAGCGTAAGTGAAAAGTAGGGTACCCTTAATTCGCTTCTATAAACCTATATTCGTGAAGGGTCACGATAATGTCTCGGGTTGCGGGTTCGGGTGTCACAAAGGCGCGCTCGGCCGTCACGATTGGTGCTTTCACCGCCGTCTACTTCGTCCTCATGTGGTGCTCGGGGATGCTGGGCTTCTTCGGACCGGCGTTCATGTTCGTCGGATGGATCGTCGGACTGCTGCTCAACGGATCGGTCGTCATGCTGATGCTGGTGCGTTCGCGTATGTTCGGCACGCTCACGGTCATGGGAGCCGTTATCGCTTTCCTGATGGTGGTGACCGGGCACGCGTGGGTGACCATTCCGGTTACCCTGATCCTCGGTTTCCTGGGGGATCTCATCGCCCGGGGTGGCGGTTACGTCAGTGCCCCTCGAAACATCGCCGCATACATGCTGTTCTCCCTGTGGATGATTGGCCCGCTTGCCCCCATTTTCTTCGCTCCGGATCCCTATTACGAGGACGTTGCGTCCCAGATGGGCCAGGACTACGCGGATGCTATGCGTGCGCTCTTTAGCCCCGCCGTTATCGGCGCTTGGGTTGTCGTCGCGATGATCGTCGCGTGCATCGGTGGACTCATCGGGCGCTTCCTGCTGCGCAAACACTTCGCGAAGGCCGGCGTTGCCTGAGATCTCGCTCGCCGAGGCCGCCCCAGGCGAGGCGACGAGCAAGCTTGATCCGCGCACAAAACTGCTGGCCCTCCTCGTCCTCAACGCGCTCGTCATGCGCGCGAGCCCCACATCCACGCTGCTGGCTGTGCAGCTCCTCGCGGTGGTCGCCCTCGCGTGGGAGGTGAGTGTCACCACCGCAGTTCGCACCGGGCTCGGGTGCCTCCTCTGCGACGCATTCAGCCTCGGCTCGCCCCTCCTCGTCGCGTGGCTCGAGGCCGTGGGATCGCCGCGTGGTGTGGTCCTCGTGATCGGCACGTGCAGCGCGATCGCATTCTGGTTCGCGCGTTTCTTCGCGGGCTTCGGCCTCGCCCTCTACGTGTACCGCACGACGCGGATCGGTCAGATGAAAGCGGCACTGCGTGCGGTTCACCTGCCGCGCGTCTTCGTTGACGCCCTCGCCGTTGCGTTCCGTGTGATCCCTACGGTCGGGTCAGAGGCGGTCGCCATTCGCGAGGCGATGGAGATGCGGGGCGTAGACCTCGGCATACGCGGTATTCTGCGCCACCCCCTCGTGATCGCGGAGCGCTTCCTCGTCCCCCTGCTGTCCTCCATCGCGCGCGTGGCAGACGACCTGGCGGCGTCGAGCGTCATCCGAGGCCTGGGTGGACCCACGCCTCCCACCTCACTGACGCGGCTGCGGGCCAGCGCCTGGGACGCACTCGCCCTGACGTGCGTGGCCGGCGTCATCGTTATCGAGATCTGTGCGCACCTGGGAGTCCTTCCGTGATTGATGTTGAATCCCTGTCGTTCTCCTACGTGAGCGAGCTGACGGGGGACCGAGTGGAAGCCCTACGCGGGGTCGATGTGTCTGCCCGTCCGGGCACTCTCACCCTCGTGTGCGGCTCCTCCGGCTGCGGAAAGTCGACGCTCATGCGGGCGCTCACCGGCCTCGTCCCCCAGATGACGCCGGGAGAGCTCGAAGGCGCGGTGCGGATCGACGGTCGCGACCTCGCCGAGGTCCCCCTGACCGAAGTCGGCCACTGTGCTCCTCGGTCTTCCAGAACCCCCGCACCCAGTTCTTTTGCGACACCGTCGCCGAGGAACTGGCATTCTGCGGGGAGAACTACGGACGCGACCGCGAGGCCCTGATCGAGAGCAGCGCACGCGCCGCGATGCTCATGGGCATCGCGCACCTGATGGACCGCAAGCTCTCGACCTTGTCGGGCGGGCAGCTGCAGAAGGTGGCGCTCGCCTGCGCCCTGGCATCGGGTGCCCCGGTTCTCCTCGCTGACGAACCGACGTCGAACCTGGATCCGGGCGCCATCGCCGACGTGCGACGCGCACTCGCGATCCTCAAAGACCAGGGGATGACGATCGTCGTCGTCGAGCACCGCCTCCACTTCCTGCGGGGGCTCGCCGATCAGGTTCTCCTCATGGAAGGCGGAACGGTCACGCGTCGCTGGAGCGGCGAGGAATTCTACTCGATGGGCGATGAGGAACGCAGGTCGCTCGGTCTGCGGACCCTCGTGGACCCTGGTCCGCCCGAGGCCTGGGTGCCCTCCCGGGAGAGCGATGCGCACGCCGCGCCGACCGCGAATGTACGCCTGTCATGCCGGGACCTGAGCTTCGCCTACGGGAGCACTGCGGTGTTCGAGGGGTTTGACGCGGATTTTCCGGCAGGGCAGATCACCTGCATCGCGGGAGTGAACGGCGTTGGAAAAACAACCCTCGTGCGTGTTCTGTGCGGGCTGGCCGCTCCCGGCTCCGGAACGATCACCCTGGACGGGCAGGCAACCAATCGTCGACAGCGCCGAGCGGCGTGCGCGCTCGTCATGCAGGACACCGGACGCCAGCTGTTCTCCGACACACTTGAGGGTGAACTGACGATCGGGGCCTCGGAGGCGAGCGGCGAGGCCGGGGAGAAGCTCCTGGCCGACTTCGACCTCGCCCACCTGGGGGATCGGCACCCACTGAGCCTGTCGGGCGGACAAAAACAGCGCCTCGTCATTGCCGCGGCCCGGGCGACCGGGCGCACCGTCGTCATCCTCGACGAGCCCACGTCGGGCGTCGACGCCCGGCACCTCGACTCCATCACCTCCACCCTGCGCCGCATTGCCGACGAAGGCGCGGCCGTCATCGTCGTCACCCACGACGGCGAGTTCGCCTCGGCCTGCGCGGACCGACTCATCACACTCACGCCGACGGGCACCCAGCGCGCCCGCGAAGGAGAACCCCAATGACCGACACCGACGAGCGCGAGGACACCACTGCCTCGTCCCCGAGTGGACCCGACGCCAACGACGCGCGCACGGAGGACCCGCGCGCGGCTCACCTGGCGGGCCAACGCGCCTTCAAGGAACTGACCGCCCCCATCCGTGGGTCCATGATGGTCGCCCGAGTGCTCGGGTTCCTCTACGGTGCGCTTGCGGTCGCCCCCTACGTCATCCTCGTCCAGCTTGGGGAGGTACTGCTGGAGGCGGCCCGCTCGGGTGCCTCGCCTGATCGCGCCGAGGTGATGACGCTGCTCATGTGGCTGACCGGTGCCTTTGGCCTTCGATACGGGATCTATTTCGTTGCGCTGACCGTCACTCACTTCGCGGACGTGCGTTTCGGGCACATCGTGCGCTCGCGCATGGTGGGTGTCCTCGCCGCCGCGCCCCTCGCCTGGTTCACATCCACGAACTCGGGGGCCGTGCGCAAGGCTATTCAGGACGACACGCACGACGTACACACGGTCATCGCGCACGCGCCCGTCGAATCCGCGGCCGCCGTCAGTGCGCCAGTCTCCCTGCTCATCTACGCCTTCGTCGTCGACTGGCGACTCGGACTCCTGTCGATCGCGACGCTGCCCCTCTATGGGCTCCTCAATGCGTGGATGATGCGAGGCATGGGGGAGAAGACCGCCGAGATGGATCGACACCTGACGCGGGTCTCGTCCACGATGGTCGAATTCGTGTCCGGCATCAGCGTCGTCAAGGCGTTCGGAACCGTCGGGCGCTCACACGAACGATTCACACGGGCCGCCGAGGACTTCTCGCGCTTCTACGTCGACTGGTGCGGCCCGCTGCTGAAAGGCTCCGCGCTGGGGCAGGCGACCGTGTCTCCCTCCCTGATCCTGCTTGTCTCGACGGCGGGGGGTTCCGCGCTCGCGGCCTCGGGCATCGTGAGTCCGGTCCAGGTCATCACCTGCGCGCTCATCGCGCTCGTCATCCCGGCGGCCATCGAGGTTTTGGGGACGACGACGTGGGCCTACCAGATCGCCGGGGCCGCTGCGCTGCGGATCGTGGACCTGCTCTCCGTGGATCCGCTGCCCGCCGAAGGGAGTTCAGTGCCGGCGGGAGCCGACATCAACATTGATGGCGTCTCCTTCTCCTACGGAGAGACCCTCGCGCTGGATGACGTGAGCCTGACGATCCCCGAGGGATCGGTGACCGCCCTCGTGGGTTCCTCCGGCTCGGGAAAATCGACGCTCGCGACGCTGGTCGCGCGCTTCGCCGACCCGGAGCGTGGGGCTGTCCGCATCGGCGGGGTCGATGTTCGCGACATTGCCCCCGACGTTCTCTACCGACACGTCTCCTTCGTCCTCCAGGATCCGCAACTCCTCGACATCTCCGTGCGCGACAACATCGCGCTGGGGGTTCCGGGCGCCAGCGACGAAGAGGTGTGGGCGGCCGCCGGGGCCGCGCGCATCGACGACTACCTGCGCTCCCTGCCCCGAGGCCTCGACGCCGTCATCGGGGAGGACGCCCACCCCTCGGGTGGCCAGGCGCAGCGCATCGCGATTGCGCGCGCCCTCCTCGTTGATGCCCCCATCCTCGTCCTCGACGAGGCCACCGCCTTTACCGACCCGGAAGCCGAGGCCGATATTCAGGAAGCCCTCACCCGCCTCGTTCAAGGAAAGACGGTCCTGGTCATCGCACACCGCGCCGCATCCATTGCCGGCGTTGACCAGATCGCCATCCTTGACGCTGGTCGTCTCATCGCGCTGGGCACGCCCGACCAGCTCGCCGATCATCCCTACATGCGTCGCATGAGCGCGCCCGCGAAAGGACACTGACATGCTCGACCTCATCCCCCGGCTGCGCGAACCCCTCTCCGAGCAGGGACGAGCCGACTTCCTTCAAGCAACCGTGCTGTCCTGTGTCGTCGGAGCGGTGCGCGGCGTCTCCCTGGTCGCCTTCATCCCGGCTGCGATTGCCCTGACCTCGGGCGCGCCCGCGTGGGGTATGGGCCTGGGATCGTGGCTCGTTGTGCTCGCTCTGTGCGCCCTTACCTCCTTTGTCGTCGAGTACCTGCTCGCCATGCGCTCCTATTCGGTGGCCTTCGACTTCCTGTCGAACATGCACCGAGCGATCGGTGACAAGGTGGCGTCCCTGCCGCTCGGGTCCTTCCGCGCGGACACGGCTGGAAAGACGTCGCGCCTCGTCTCGCGCGAGCTCATGGTTCTGGGTGAAATCTTCGCGCACATGTATTCGCCCCTCATCGCCGCGATTGTCACCTCGGCGACGATGCTCGTCGGCATCACCTTGTTTTCGCCGGTCCTCGGACTGGTGTGCGTGGCAGCGATCCCGGTCATCGGCGGGGGAGTGTGGGTTGCCCGCCGGTGCCTGCAGTCGGGGGCTTCCCTGAAGGAGCCTCCCGCCCGCGAGCTGTCCCATCGCATCGTCGAATACGCGACCAAGCAGGGCGCCCTGCGCGCGTGTGGACGCGCCTCCTCCTACGAGCCTCTCCAGCGGGCTGAGTCCGAGTATGGGGTGGCCGCGCGTCGCTCACTCATGAGGGAGACCCTCGGCCAGATCGTCAACGGCATGGCCGCCCAGACTGTCGTTGTGACGCTCATCTGTGCGATTGGCTGGCTGTCGGTCGCTGGGACCGTCGGCCCGGTGGAGGCAGTCGTGTCCATCGGCCTGCTGCTGCGCTTTACGCAGATCCTTGTCGACATCGGGACGCTCACCTCCGCGTTCGAAACCCGGCGCCCCGTCCTGGACCTCAGCCACGAGATCCTCTCCGCACCCGAATTGCCCGCCCCCAAGGGCGTGCGACGCGCGGACGAGGCCCCGGCCTCGTCGGGCGCATCCGTTGCCCTCGAGGACGTGTCCTTCTCCTACGAGGCCGACCGCCCGGTCCTGCAGGGCGTGTCCTTCCGCGTGGAACCCGGAACCATGACCGCGATCGTGGGCCCCTCGGGCTGTGGCAAGACCACCATTGCACGCCTCATCGCACGCTTCTACGACGTGGATGCGGGCAGCGTCCGCGTGGGAGCTGGCGACGTGCGCGATTGGGAGACCGCCGACCTCATGGCGCAGCTGTCCCTCGTCTTCCAGGACGTCTACCTCTTCGACGACACTTCTCGAGGCCAACGTACGTGTCGGAAACCCCGACGCTACCCGGGCGGACATTGAGGAAGCGGCCCGCCTGAGCGGAGTCGACGAGATCGTCGAACGCCTGCCGCTCGGCTGGGACACCCCCGTCGGGGAGGGAGGCCGCGCGCTGTCCGGAGGAGAGCGTCAACGCGTCTCCATCGCACGTGCGCTCCTGAAAGCTGCGCCCGTCGTTCTCTTCGACGAGGCCACGAGCGCGCTCGACCCCGAGAATGAATCGCGCGTCACCGACGCCATGGCAGCCCTGCGGCGCGACGCGACCCTCATCGTCATCGCCCACAAGCTCGACACAATCACGGCAGCCGACCAGATCATCGTTCTCAACGAGGAAGGCCGCGTCGCCCAGATCGGTACGCACGCTGAACTCTACTCGCAGGCGGACGGCCAATACCGGTCCTTCTGGGACGCACGTACGCGGGCGGCGGGGTGGACGCTCGTCTGACGGCTATCACGCCGCGAGGCCGGGGCCCCCAATGCGCATCTCCGGACGGCGAGCTCGTGTGTCGTGTTCACACATCCAGCACGCGAACACCGGCCCAGCCAGGTGCATCCCTCCCGGGGCGCCCCGCAAGCCCGCTCCGGCCTCGCGCATCTGCCCAGCGGCGGACTGAGCGCGCGGCCGGCCCCGGCCTCGTCTGTGAAACGCGCCGCCATGCTTGCGTGCACCTGCCCGCCCTGTTAAGCTGATCCGTGCCGAAGACCGTTGGTGTCCACGCTAGTGGAGGAAAATCCAACGCAGGTGAGTGAGCAGCCTTGCTGCAACCGAGCGTATGCCCGACACGATCCTGCGTGTCGGGTTTTTTCTTGCCTACGGTCACGTATCTGGAAGGAGGACCATGGCGAAGTCCGACAAGGTGGCAGCAGTTGCCGAGCTCGTGGAGCGTTTCCGCGCAGCCGACGCTGTCCTGCTGACCGAGTACCGCGGCCTGACCGTCGGCCAGCTCAAGCAGCTGCGTCGCGGCCTGGGCGAGAACGCGACCTACGCCGTGGCAAAGAACACGCTGGCGCGCCTGGCGGCTAAGGAGGTCGGTCTCGACTTCCTGGCTGAGGACCTCAAGGGTCCCACGGCCATCGCTTTCGTCTCCGGCGAGCCCGTTGAGGCCGCCAAGACCCTGCGTGATTTTGCTAAGGAACACCCCGCCCTCGTGCTGAAGTCCGGCGCGATGGACGGTGCTCAGCTGAGTGCTGAGGGTGTCAAGAAGCTTGCCGATCTCGAGTCCCGCGAGGTCCTGCTGGCCAAGGCCGCAGGCGTCCTCAAGGCCAAGATTGGTCAGGCGGCGTTCGCATTCAACGCTCTGCCCGTCAAGGCAGTGCGCACCATCGATGCTCTGCGCGAAAAGCAGAGCGAGGCGGCCTGACGAGACAGGCCATGTTCCACGCCGCCACCGGCTGCGTGAAACAAACCAACAATCTGCACTCGTGCAGGCCAATTAGGAAGGATGCCACTCATGGCTAAGCTCTCCAATGACGAGCTCATCGCAGCTTTCAAGGAAATGACCCTCATCGAGCTCTCCGACTTCGTGAAGCTCTTCGAGGAGACCTTCGACGTTGAGGCCGCTGCCCCCGCAGCCGTCGCCGTTGCCGCCCCGGCCGCCGACGCCCCCGCCGAGGAAGAGAAGGACGAGTTCGAGGTCGTCCTCGAGTCCGCCGGTGACAAGAAGATCGCCGTCGTCAAGGTCGTCAAGAACCTGGCCGGCCTGGGCCTCAAGGAAGCCAAGGACCTGGTTGACTCCGCGCCCTCCACCATCTTCCCCTCCGCGAAGAAGGAAGACGCCGAGAAGGCCAAGGCTGAGATCGAAGCGGCCGGCGGCAAGGTCACCCTTAAGTGACTTTCCCCGTCTGACTCGTTCAGACTCTTCCACCCGACTGGGTGGGCGAACCCCGTCCCGCATCTGCGGGGCGGGGTTTCCGCGTGTTCGAGCCGGACTGCTTGGTGCGCCCGTGGGCGGCGGCCCGCCCGCTCGCCGTCCGCGCCGCGAGCCTTCGGCTCGGCGCGTCGTCTCGAAGCCCGGCCAGGCCCCGCCGCCGCCCACGGGCACCGCGGCCAGGTTCTCCGGACTCTCCGGCTCCCTCCACACCGTCGGTGCTTGTGTCGCCTCGAAGCCCGGCCAGGCCCCGCCACCGCCCACGGGCACCGCAGCCAGGTTCTCCGGACTCTCCGGCGCCATGGTAGGTCCCTCTGGCGCCCTTGCCTTCCTGTTTTGTTGCTTGTGGTGCCGCTGGTGTTCCGGGCGCCGCGTGGCCTGTCTCGTGGGCCGGGCTGCTTGGTGCGCCCGTGGGCGGCGGCCCGCCCGCTCGCCGTCCGCGCCGCGAGCTTCGCTCGGCGCGTCGCCTCGAAGCCCGGCCAGGCCCTCCCACAACACCTGTGGCCTACCCCCAACCAACACGTTTTGTCCTAGAACCCTGGTCTTCTAGCACCTATACTCAGTAAACTCGCACGTAATTCCCCTGCGGCTCCTTCAAACATTGAATTTGCATCGTTGGAATTGCAACGTTTTCCCGCGGTCTCGAAAAATTACCGTCTTAAATTATGTGCGAAATTTGTCTGGGCCCGGCCTGCCATCGCCCGCCGTCATCGCGGCCAAGCCCTACCACAACACCTGGGACTAACCCCAGCAACACGAAATGTCCTATAACCCGGCCCCGCCGCCGCCCACGGGCACCGTATCCGTGCCCTCCGGTCCCTCCGGCTCCCTCCACACCAGTGGGGCCTGTTGTGCTGAGGACGATTCGCCTCGTCCGAGGCCCGCCCTGGCCCTGCCACCGCCGACCAGCACCGCGGCCTGGCCCCGCCACCGCCCACGGGTACCTTGACAGGTCCCACGGCCCCTCTGGCACCGCGGCCAGGCCCGCCGTTCCCTCCGACGCTCTCCTGTGGTGTGCGTGTTCTGGATAGGAAGTTCTGTTGTGGATAGGAACGGCGCTTCTGGATAGCTTATTAACCTATCCAGAACGCAATAACCTATTCAGATTGTTGTTTCCTATCCAGTTTGGTGGTGTGTGCCGGCCCGGCGGCTTGCTTGCTGTGTGGCAATGGGGGTTTTGTGCGATATGAAGGCCCATGGCAGCGTGTCGCCGGCGTGTGTGACCCCCGTGTCGTGTGATTCCCCCCGATTGGTGGCGGTGTGTCCGCCAAACTGCAGACTCATTGAGTAAATAACGACTAAAATAGGCTGTTTTGGCGCAATGGGTCTGCACTTTGGCGGAATTGGTGGGCGTTAGTGCGTTGGCTGATTGATGCGCTTTTGCAGGGCCGCGTGCATGTTCGTACGTAAACCCCTGAACATGCGCGTTTACTCTTTGATGCGCACGTTAACCAGTAGATACGCGTCTGGGCGGCGCTGCCCACGTGCATGTCATCGGGCCCACGTGCGAATTGGTGGGATAACGCCTACCGTGCTTGGCTTGTGAGTGCCGCGAACGGTACAAAAGTCGCCCCGCGTGCGCATTTTGACCACAATCGGGCAGTTTTTCTGGAGCAGGGCGAATTTTGTAGCGGAATCGCTGTAGAGCGGCAGTTGCTGGGCGCGTGTTGTCGCGCCCAGGGCGCTGGGGTGTTCTTCTACGTAACCGGGGTGTTGCGGTGGTTTCAATCAGACTGTGACACTGGCATTGTCTTCCATGTGGCCGCGACACGGACACGCCCTTCCGTGTGATTATGATGCGTGCGTGTTCCTCCGCTTGACCATGACGCGGCGTCAGGGTTCAGAATCGGTCTCATGAGCAACGACAGCACTCTCTACACCGTCGGCGACGTTGCGCGGCGTTTCGCGGTGACGGTCCGTACCTTGCGCCACTGGGAGGCGCTGGGACTCCTCTCACCCGCGCAGCGCAGCTGGTCGAACTATCGCCTGTACTCGGCTGGGGACTGCGCGCGCGTCCAGAGGATCATCATCTACCGAGCGACGGGGATGAAACTGACGGACATTAGGTCCCTCCTCGATTCCGGCGAGTCAGCTGTCGAGCACCTGAAGCGGCAGCGAGAGAGCCTCATTGCTCACCGTCAACAGACGGACAAGATGATCGAAGCACTGGACATACTCTTGGAGGATGCAATGAACGAGAACGCATTGAGCGTCGACGAGATCGCGCAGATCGTGGGAGACGCCAACTTTGCGGCCCATCAGAATGAGGCCGAGGGACGCTATGGCGGCACCGATGATTGGGCGGAGTCGCGCCGCCGCACCGCGTTGTGGAGCGTAGTTGAGTGGCGTGAGAACGCCGGGCGCATCGAGGGCATCGAAGCGGACATGATCGACGCCATCCGCGCCGACGCCGCACCCGAGAGCGAGACGGCGGCAGGCCTCGTCGCTGCCCATCGTCATGCCCTGAGCGAGTTCTTTCCCGTCACCCCCGCCAAGCACTACCTGATCTCGCGCGCGTACATCACTGACGAGCGATTCCGCTCGCATTACGACGCGCAGCAGGAAGGCTTCGCCCAGCGGCTTGCGGATGCGATCGCGCACGTGGCGCGCGCTAGCGGCGTCGACACGGATAATCCAGTCTGGGAGTGACGCGCTGGTGGCGAGGCTTTGGCGGGGTGCGCTGGTGACGAGGGCTTTGGCGGGGTGCGTCGGTGTCGTGGCCGTCAGCCAGTCCTTGGGGCAGCGCGGTTCAGGTGCTGCCGGGTCCGCGCGGGAAGCCCACGCGGATAGGATCTGCACACGCGGATAGGTTACGAACATGCGAATAGGCTCATAAGCTATCCGTAAGCGGCTAACTATCCGCAAGCGCGTTAGCTATCCGCAAGCGCGTTACCTATCCGCATGCGCACGCCCCGTCGCCGTCGGCCCGGGGCAATTCCCGGAGGCGCTCCGCGAGGCGGCGCCTGAACTCCGAGCCAGCCATGGCCTCGAACATGAGGCGTGACGCGGTGCATACTCAAGATGGCGTCTTCTGGCTTGCCAGCTTCGTAGACGCTCTGCTAATATCTTCTCTTGTCGCAATCCTGCGTAGCTCAACGGCAGAGCATCCGACTGTTAATCGGACGGTTACTGGTTCGAATCCAGTCGCAGGAGCAGACGCCCCGAGTCCTCACGGACTCGGGGCTTTTTGTTGATATGCGTGATGAGATCGGGGGCGCTAGGCATGCCGGAGTGGCTGGGGACACTCGTCATGGGGTTGTTGATTAGCGCGTGCCTTTTCGCTTACGGCGCTCACGTCCTCACGCGCCCGGATGCGGGCAAGAGGCCCGACGTGAGGCCGCGCGGCATCGAGCCTCCCGACGAGGCGCGCACCGCGGCGCTCCAGGAGCGTTACAGCACGCTCGCGCAGGCGTGGCGGCGCTGGCAGGAGACGCCTCGCGGCCCCCGGGACCGGGATCGGCTTGTGATGGTGGAGCAGCTGTGGGGCAGCCCCGATCCCGGCGAGCCCTTCCCACCGCGTTTCACGGCCCGCCACCTCGGCAAGGTCACGCTCGAACGGCGGCGCTATCTGAGCCTCGAAGAGGAGATGACAAACGGCCCGGAGGCCGTCTGGGCCGCGTCGCCGCGTGCGTGGGCGTCGCGCCGCCTGGACGTGTGGGCGGTTCATTCGCGTGGCTGGCGCAGGCCTCGTCTCATGCGCGTGTGGTTCAATGACAAGCGCGCCCTGGTCGAGCTGCACACCAACCGCTCCGTGAAGGTCGACGAGATCCTCCCCAGCGAGATCGTTGGCTTTGTGCGCGGGTACACGCGGCTGGGGCCGCGCACGGGCGTGGTGGACGGGCTGCGGTGGCTGCCGGAGAAGGCGATGCTGATGGGGCAGCGGCCGCTGACGCGCACGTTCCGCGAGCTCATGGACCTGTCCGTGGTCTCCCCGGTCGGATCGCCCCTGGGAGACGCGTTGCGCGCGGGGGGATTTCCACGCGTTGACCTTTTCGTGCTCGCGTGAGAGCGCCGGCTGGGACGCCGCGGACTCGGAGCTGAGGGTGCTCGACGTCGCGGGCATGACCTATCAGGTCGGCAACGCGCTCGGGGTGCCGACGGTGGGGGAGCCCGCCGCTCCCCGGGACGAGGCCGTGGTCGACTTCTCCGGATCGGATTCCTCGGCCGAGGGGCCGGACGCTGGCTTCGATCGGATTGAGCCCACGGACCTGGCGGTTGTGCCGGTGGACCCCAAGGCGGTGCTGTGGGCGGTGGCGAAGATGATTGAACTGCCGGACGATCCGCGCGCCTGATTGCCCAACCCGGGCGCGCCTCGGCAATGAGGCGAGATGGCGCGCATCTGTCAAGACGCAATCGCTGCCAGGCTGGGACCTGACAAACGACTCGGGCCTATAATTCACTGTCGTTTCCAGGTGCGTTGATGCTCCGGCGGTCCGGGTGTTCGCTTCGGTCAAGGCCGGGCGAGCCGCTAGCTGGAACCGGCCTGGCAGATGCGCCAACAATTCGAAAGGAAAGCACGCATGGCACACGAATCAATCAGCGACGTCACGATGGGGACTGAGACGGCGGTGGATCAGGAGGTGGATGCCCTCGGCCCGCACTATGTCAAAGGCTCCTGGCCGGTCGCCCGTTCTACATTGCCCACAGAATGGGTGGGACGGAGTTTCCCGAGAACACGCGCCAGGGGCTGGATGCGTCGTTGCGCGCGGGTTTCAAGGCGTTGGAGGTCTCGGTGCGCCGCTGCGCCTCCGGCGAGTTCGTGGCGATCCACGATTGGAAGACGACGCGCACCGTGCCGGGGACGGACTATCAGATTTGGAACACTCCGTGGTCGACGCTCAGTAAGCTGCGTCAGGCCTCGGGCCCGTTCCTGCGCCTGAGCGATATCGTCGAGCGAATTCCCCTCCAACGTGGTGCTCGCGATCGACCACAAGACGACGTCGTCCCAGGACCAGAAGAACAAGGGGGACTTGGCCGCGGAGGCCGAGCTCTTCGAGTACCTGCACCGGGCGTTCGGCGGTCACCCTGAGCGTCGCGTCCTGTGGAAGACGTTCGCGAAGGGTACGAGCTCGGCTCGCGCGAAGGCCCGCGGGTATATGACGATGGCGATGCTCTACCCCAACGAGCTGGCGTCGGTGACGCTCTCGCAGTGGGATGTGCTGGGGATGGAGTGGAACGCGCGCCCGGAGGTGTGGAGCGCGCTCAAGGCGGCCAAGCGCCCGACGATCGCGCACATCATCACGAACCCTGGGCAGGCCAAGCAGGCGCTCGCGGCCGGTGCGACCGGCCTGATGGTGTCCTCGCCGTCGACGGTTCACCCCTAGGTGCGTGCTCCGGGCGCGCCTGCAGTGGGTGCGCCCGGGCCCGGGGGACGAGGCCGTGGCTGCGTTGTCGGGATCGGCGCGAGAGGAGAGGGGTTGTGCGCGAGGAACTGGTTGAGGCGGTGCTGCGCGTTGTGGAGGAGATTCCGCCGGGGCGGGTGGCGACCTACGGGATGATCGCGCGCGCGGTGGGGACCGGCCCGCGCGTTGTCGGCCGCATCATGCATGACTGGGGCGGTGGCGTTCCGTGGTGGCGAGTCGTGAACGTTCACGGAACTTTTCCGACAACCGTACGTGGTGAGGGCATTGATGAGTGGGAGCGGGAGGGTATCCCTCACGATCGTGAGCGGGCAAAAGTGGCGCTGAACACGTGCGTTGTTGATCAGGGCTGGCTCGACGGTGTCGCGCAAGCTGTGGTTGCAGAGCTGGGGAAAAGCGCGGAATTGTCAGGAATATCGACTGTCGATTAAATTTCGATTCGGTTACGTGAGCAATGATTTGGCTCGCGAATAGTCATCAGATGACTACTCTTAAGGGGACGCCGAAGAGGGCGTTCTCTCGGACCCGTTATCGTTAGCGTTAACGACACCGGGGGAGCAAACTCCAGAAACAGAGAAGTTACTGGTACCCAAGGGGTGAGAAGTGACGAACTTACTAGAGCTAAAGGGGATCTCAAAGACGTTCCCCGGCGTGAAGGCGCTGTCCGACGTGGACCTCGACCTTCGCCCCGGTGAAGTCTTGGGTCTCTGCGGTGAGAACGGAGCGGGCAAGTCCACGCTCATGAAGGTGCTCACCGGTATCCACAAGGCGGACCCGGGCGGAGAAATCTGGCTGCAGGGCGAGCAGGTTGACATCCAGTCGCCGGATCATGCCCGCGACCTCGGTCTGTCGATTATCCACCAGGAACTCAACATCGTTCCCGACCTGACGGTCGCCCAGAACCTGTACCTCGGCCGTCCGGGTTCTTCGAAGTGGTCCTACATCGATGATCGCAAGATGGTGCGCGACGCATACGAGCTGTTCGAGCGCCTCAACATGAAGATCGATCCGACCGCCCACTGCCGCGACCTGCCGGTCGCCCGCCTGCAGATGGTCGAGATCGCCCGCGCCCTCTCCTTCAACTCGAAGATCCTGGTCATGGACGAGCCCACGGCTCCTCTGACCACGACCGAGACCGAGTCGCTGTTTGAGCTGGTGCGAGACTTCGTCTGCCCGACGACGGGTCTGATCTTCATCACGCACCGCATGCCCGAGCTCACCGAGCTGACGAACCGCATCTCGGTGCTGCGCGACGGCAAGTACGTCGGCACGGTCGACACGGCCACCACGCCCATGCGCGAGGTCGTCAAGCTGATGGTCGGCCGCGAGGTTCCCGCCGACGCGCGCCCCACCACTAAGCCGCTGTCGGACGAGCCCGTCCTGCGCGTCGAGCACCTCTCGACCTTCAAGGTCGTTCACGACGTCTCCTTCGAGGTGAAGAAGGGCGAGATCTTCGGCTTCGCGGGCCTGGTTGGCGCCGGCCGCACCGAGGTTGCCCGCGCGCTGTTTGGCGCGGACCCTCACACGGAAGGCGAGATCTACGTCCACGGCAAGAAGGTGTCGATCAAGAGCGCGTCGGACGCGGTCAAGAACGGCATTGGCTACCTGTCCGAGGACCGCAAGCAGTTCGGCCTGCTCCTGGACAAGGACATCTCCTTCAACACGGGCCTGGCCGCTATGAGCCACTTCACGAAGGCGTCGGTCGTCGCAACCAACAAGCTGCGCGCAGTCGCCCAGGAGTACGTGGCGAAGCTGCGCACGCGCACCCCGAGCGTTGACGTCGAGGTCCGCAGCCTGTCGGGCGGTAACCAGCAGAAGGTCGTCGTGGCCAAGTGGCTTGAGCGCGACACGGACATTCTGATCTTCGACGAGCCCACCCGCGGCATCGACGTGGGCGCGAAGGACGAGATCTACACCCTGCTGGAAAACCTGGCCAAGGAGGGCAAGGCGATCATCGTCATCTCCTCGGAGCTGCCCGAGGTCCTGCGTCTGGCGAACCGCATCGCCGTCATGGCCCACGGCCGCATCATTGGCACCCTCGACAATGAGGAAGCCACCCAAGAAAACATCATGGAACTGGCCACCGTCGGCCAGGAAGAAGCGAACGGAGTAAACGCGTGAGCACCGTCGTCGACAACAAGGGCCTCGAGGCGCCGTCGCCTGTCGCGGCCTTCCTGAAGAGGAACATGCAGCTGCTGCTCGTCACAGTTGCCCTGTTCGTGGTCCTGGCATTCTTCAGTGTCGCAGTGCCGAAATTTGCTTTTGCAACCGTCAACGTCTACCTGGACATCGTCCTGCAGTCGGCGTTCACGGGCGTCATGGCGCTCGGCGCGACCTTCGTCATCGCGACCTCGGGCATTGACCTGTCCGTCGGTACGGGCCTCAGCCTCGTCGCCGTCATGGCGGGCGTCTTCCTGGCGGGCGACAGGATGAACCTGCCGCTGGGCCTCGGCCTTCTCCTGACGCTTCTTGTCGGCATGGCGATCGGCCTGATCAACGGCTTGAACGTGTCGATCCTGGGTCTGCCTCCCTTTATCGCGACGCTGGCCATGATGATGGTCGCCCGAGGCCTCGCGCTGATTATCTCGAACAAGTCCTCCATCACGATCGCCAACCCCGGCTACAAGTTCATCGCTGCCGGCAAGCTGATCCCCGGCGTGGCCAACTCGATCGTCATCTTCCTGGTCCTGACGGTCCTGGCGACCTTCCTCATGAACAAGACACTGCTGGGCCGCTACGCCCTTGCGATCGGTTCCAACGAGGAAGCCACGCGCCTGTCGGGCGTCAACGTGCGCATGTGGAAGATCATCATCTATGTCGTTGCAGGCGCCTTCATGGCCGTCGGCGCGGTCCTCTACTCGGCCCGTGGTGGCCTCGTTCAGCCCGCTGAGGGCGTGGGCATGGAGCTCAACGTCATCGCCGCGGCCGTCATCGGCGGTACATCCCTGTCGGGTGGCCGCGCCTCGATCCCCGGCGCGCTGGTCGGTGCGATCCTCATGGAAACCCTGAAGAAGGGTCTGACCATGATGAGCATCGCCGCCGAATGGCAGTTCGTCGTCACCGGTATCGTCCTGCTCCTGGCGGTCGTTATCGACAACCTGCGCCGCATCCGCGAAAACGCAGCCTGATTCTTATTCCATCTCATATACAACCCGTGAACCGATGTCGGTTCACACCCCAGTAGGCGGGACCCTCCCGCCGCCCCACGAAAGGAACACCAATGCGCCCCATCGGACGTATCGTCGCCGCCGCCGCCGTCGGCACCCTTGCCCTGGGCATGGCAGCTTGCTCGACCTCAACGGATGCCACCGGGAGGCTCCTCCGGCTCCTCCACCAAGACCGAGTCGTCGGGTGCCTCCAAGGTTGACACCTCCGGCGAGATGCAGGACTGGGAGAAGGCCGCTGTCAAGGGCGATGGCACCCAGACCATCTACCTGGTCTCCAAGGGCTTCCAGCACCGCTTCTGGCAGGCCGTGAAGGAAGGCGCCGAGCAGGCAGGCGACGAGCTGGGCTACAAGGTCAGCTTCGTCGGCCCGCAGGACGAGACCAAGGTCACCGAGCAGACCGACCAGCTCAAGTCCGCCCTGGATTCCGGCCCGGCCGCCATCGGCTTCGCGGCGCTGGACTCGGCCGCCGCCGCTGACCTCCTGAACGAGATCCACGGCAAGGGCATCCCGGTCGTCGCCTTCGACTCCGGCGTTGACTCCTCGATCCCGGTGACCACGGTTCAGACCAACAACACCAAGGCCGCCGAAGAGGCCGCCCAGCACATGATCGAGCTGCTCAAGGGTAAGTCGGGCACGGTCGGCATGGTCTGCCACGACTCCACCTCCACCACGGGCAAGCAGCGTTGCGATGGCTTCAAGCAGTACTTCACGGCCAACGCCCCCTCCGACCTGAAGCTGCTGGAAGAGCAGATCGCCGGTGAGGTCACCAAGGCCGCCGACACCTCCAAGTCCATCATCCAGGCCAACTCCGACATCGTCGGCATGTACGGCTCGAACGAGGCCGCGGCCTCGGGCATCGTCCAGGGCGTTGCTGAGACCGGTAAGGACGTCACCGTCGTCGGCTTCGACTCGGGCAAGACCCAGATCGACGCCATCAAGGCCGGCTCCGAGGCTGGCGCCGTGACCCAGTCGCCCGTCAAGATCGGCTACTACACGGTCAAGGCCGCTGTCGCCGCGATCAACGGCGCTGAGCTGCCCAAGGTCATTGACTCGGGCTTCGCCTGGTACGACAAGTCGAACATCGATTCCGACGAGATCAAGGCCAACCTGTACGAGTGAGCTGATAGCTCCATTGGGCATGAGGCCGGGCCGGGGATGACACACTGAACCGGTGGCCCGCCGCAGGTCCCGCTCCGAATGGTCGGGGCGGGACCTGCGGACCCGGCACTGTCACCATCAATGGATCCGAGGGGGCCGGCGCCCCCGCGCTCCGACATCGACGTCTTCATGAGGGATGAAGGAAAAATGACAAACCACCCCCGTATCGGTATCCGCCCCACCATTGACGGTCGCCGCAAGGGCGTTCGCGAGGCCCTTGAAGAGCAGACCATGAACATGGCGAAGTCCGTCGCCGACCTGTTCACCGAGAACCTGCGTTACCCGGACGGCAGCCCCGTCGAGGTCGTCATCGCTGACACCACGATCGGCCGCGTCCACGAAGCACAGGCCTGCGCCGCGAAGTTCCGCGCGAACAACGTTGGCCTGACCTGACGGTTACCCCCTGCTGGTGCTACGGCACCGAGACCACCGACATGGACCCCGCCATGCCTCACGCTATCTGGGGTTTCAACGGCACCGAGCGCCCCGGCGCCGTGTACCTGGCCGCCGCCCTGGCTGGCCACGCCCAGATCGGCATCCCCGCCTTCGGCATCTACGGCGAGCACGTGCAGGACGCTGACGACACCTCCATCCCCGAGGATGTGCGCACCCGCCTCCTCGACTACGCGACCGCCGGCCTGGCCGTCGCGCAGATGAAGGGCGAGGCCTACCTGTCCATGGGCTCCGTCTCCATGGGTATCGCCGGCTCCGTTGTTGACCCCGACTTCTTCGGCTCCTACCTCGGCATGCGTAACGAGTACATCGACATGACCGAGTTCACCCGCCGCATTGAAGAGGGCATCTACGATCCCGAGGAGTACGAGAAGGCGTACCAGTGGATCCGCGAGAACTTCAAGCAGGGCAAGGACTGGAACCCGCCGGAGTGGCAGTACCCCGAGAAGCACGAGGATTGGTGGAAGTTCGTCACCAAGATGACGCTCATCGCCCGCGACCTCATGCACGGCAACCCGCGCCTGGCTGAGCTGGGCTTCGAGGAAGAGGCGGGTGGCCACGGCGCCCTTGCCGCCGGCTTCCAGGGCCAGCGTCAGTGGACCGACCACTTCCCCAACGGTGACGTGCTCGAGACGATCCTCAACACGAACTTCGACTGGACCGGCATCCGCCAGCCCTCCGTCGTGGCCACCGAGAACGATTCGCTCAACGGCGCCTCGATGCTGTTCGGCTACCTGCTGACCAACACGCCGCAGATCTTCTCCGATGTGCGCACCTACTGGAGCCCCGAGTCCATCGAAAAGGCAACCGGCTGGAAGCCCGAGGGCCGCGCGGCCGCCGGCCTGCTCGACCTGCGTAACTCCGGCTCCACCACGCTCGACGGCGCCGGCAAGGCTGTGCGCGACGGCAAGAACGTCATCAAGCCCTGGTACGAGTTCACCGAGGAGGACCGCGAGGCCACGCTCGAGGCCACGACCTTCCACCCGGCCTCGACCGGCTACTTCCGTGGCGGCGGTTTCTCCACGCACTTCCGTACCTCTCGGGCGAGATGCCCGTGACGATGTGCCGCATCAACCTGGTCCGAGGCCTGGGCCCGGTCCTGCAGATCGCCGAGGGTTACACGGTCGAGCTGCCCGACGAGGTTGCCTTCACGATCGAAGAGCGCACCAACATCGAGTGGCCCACCACCTGGTTCGTTCCCAACCTCACTGGTGAGGGCGCGTTCAAGAGCGTCTACGACGTCATGAACAACTGGGGCGCCAACCACGGTGCAATCTCCTACGGCCACATCGGCGGCCAGCTGATCACGCTGGCGTCGATGCTACGCATCCCGGTCAACATGCACAACGTTCCCGAGGAGCGGGTCTTCCGCCCGAAGGCGTGGTCGCTGTTCGGCACCGATTCCCTGGAGGCGGCTGACTTCCGCGCCTGCCAGACCTTCGGTCCGATGTACCGCTGATGCACACTGTCCGTTCGGGCTCGGGTTCCTCTCTCCCCGAGCCCGAACGGGCCCCCTTACCGGGTAGACCCGGTCCCGGGATGTGGCCCCGGCCTCGCCGATGAGGAAAACCGCACTACCATCCCAATGACGGGACACGCCGAGCGAGGGCGTTTGACCAGGAGACCTTCAATGACCACCGTACTTGCTGTTGACCTTGGATCCGCTTCCGGACGAGTCCTTGCCGGAACACTGACCGACGGACGCCTCGACGTCACGGATATTCACCGCTTCAAGCACGAGGCCCGCCGTCGCGCCGACGGCACGCTCACGTGGGACGTGGCGACGATGGAGGCCGAGACGATCATCGGCCTGAAGAAGGCCCTCGAACAGTTCCCCGACGCCAAGACCGTCTCGATTGACACGTGGGGCGTGGACTGGGCACCCCTTGACGACAACGGCGAACTCGTCGGGGACGTCATCGCCTACCGAGACGAGCGAACCTCGCGCACCCTGGACGCTTTCCGCGACCGCATCGCCGACCGCGAGTTCTTCGACCTGACCGGTAACCAGCCGGCGACCATCAACACGGCGAACCAGCTGTTCGCCTTCCTGCGCGAGGACCCCGAGGGCGCGGCCCGCGTGCGCACCGTCCTCTTCCTGCCCGACTACTTCGCCTACCGCCTCACCGGCGTGGTGGGGTGGTCGCGCTCGATCGCCTCGACCTCGGGCCTGCTGACCCCGGGCGGCACCGACTTCAACGACGAGGTCTTCGCTCGCCTGGAGATTCCGCGCTCCTGGTTCGGCGAGCTGTGCGCCGACCGGACCGTCGTCGGCCCCTGCACGGTCCCCGGCCTCGAGACCCTCACGGTCGTGCGCGGCGGCGCACACGATTCGGCCTGCGCCGTTCACGGCCTGCCCATCGCCGAGGGCAAGCGAGCCTACTTCCTGTCCTGCGGCTCCTGGTCGGTACTCGGCGCCATCGAGGACAAGCCCCTCATGAACGACGTCGCTTTCGACATGGGCATCACCAACGAGGGACGCACCGACGGGGGAGTGCGCCCCCTCTTCAACATCACCGGCATGTGGATCCTTCAGGAGATCCAGCGCCAGTGGGAGCGCGAGGGCACGCCCACCGACACCGACGAGCTGGTCGCTCAGGCGCGCGAACTGCCCCCTGCCCCCGGCGTCTTCGACCCGGACGGTGAGGCATTCGCCACCCCCGGCGAGATGCAGCGCAAGATCGACGAGGCCCTGGGAAGCCCAGGGGGTCGCCCGTCCCGATTCGATGGCCGCGTATGTGCGCGTCATCATCGAGTCCTTTGCCCGCCGCTACGCGCGCGCCATCGGCGAACTCACCGAGGCGACGGGACGCGCCCCCGACCAGCTCAACCTCGTGGGCGGCGGCGCCCGCAACCGCCTCCTGTGCGACCTGACCGCACAGATCTCGGGCGTGACCGTTGTTCGCGGACCCATCGAGGCCTCGACCTTCGGCTCCCTGCTGGCCCAGCTCGAAACCATTGGCGCCCTGGCCGAGGCCGACCGCGCCTCCGTCATCGCAGCAAGCGCATCAACCTATGTCCACACACCGGCGAGCGCCTAAGAAGGTATCGCTGGCCGACATCGCGCGCACGGCCGGCGTGTCCACCAACACCGTCTCGCGCGTCGTGCGCGGCGACCCCGAGGTCTCCGAAAAGACGCGGGCGAGGATCTCCAAGCTTGTCGAGGAGCTGGGGTACGTGCCCAACTATGCGGCGCGTGCGCTGGCGGCCAAGCGCACGAACGTGCTCCAGGTCGTCCTGGCCGCGCCCATGTTCCACGGGCACGGCACGGTGCTGCTGTCGATCCTCAACGCGTCCGCGCAAGCGGGCTACCACGTGTCCCTGTCCTACGCCTACGGGGCCGACGGGCAGCTGCGCAACGACTTCACGCCCTTCGACGTCGACGGCGTCATCATTTTGGGGGGCCAGGATCCGACGATTGACGTCGCGATTGAGTCGGGTAAGCGTTTCCCGACCGTTCTTATGCTGACGAGTGAAAAGGGCCTGGACGGTATCTCGACGGTCGCGGTGGACAACGTGCGAGGGGCCCGCCTGGCGGCCGAACACCTGCTTGCCCAGGGGCTCACCGACGTGATCCATATCGCGGGTCCGTCGGGATGGTCGGATGCGCAGATGCGCCGACTGGGCTACGAGCAGGCGTGCGCGGGCTACGGCATTGAGCCGCTCATCCTGGCACCGGACTCGTGGGACTCTCGCGACGGCTACGACGTGATGCGCGCGGCGGGGCGCCTGCCTCAGGGCGTGCAGGCTGCGAACGATCAGCTGGCCCTCGGCGCGATGCGTTACATCCACGAGTGTGGGGGGAGTGGTACCCCGCGACGTTCGGGTCGTTGGGTTTGACGACATCGATGGTGCCGATTCGTACGCGCCGCCGCTGACGACAATCCACCAGCCCTTCGACCGCTTGGGACGAACGGCCGTGCGCCTCGTGCGCTCGCTCATGGGCGGCGCTCCCTCCCAAGACATCGTCATCGACCCCGAACTGGTCATCCGGGCCAGTTCTCATCTCTAACGAAAGGTATGTGTATGCTCTACGGTCCTATGACTCATCCCCAGTTCCTGCGTGCTCTGGCCGCCGCTGGCCACGGCTCGAAGATCCTGCTGGCGGACGCGAACTACCCGCACACAACGGGCGTGAACCCGCGCTGCGAGCTGATTTCGCTCAACCTTGCTCCGGGCCTGCTCGATGTCAGCCAGGTGCTCGACGTTCTCAAGCGCACGATCCCGATCGAGCGCGCCGAGATCATGACCCCGGCCGCGGATGCCGATCCGGTGGAGATTCCGATCCACGACGAGTTCCGCGCGGCGCTGCCGGGAGTGGAGTTCGGCGAGCTGTCGCGCTGGGACTTCTACGAGGCTGCGCGCGACGAGAACGTCGGCATCATCGTTGCGACGGGGGAGCAGCGCCTCTACGGCAACCTGCTGCTGACGGTCGGCGTGCGGATGCCGGGGGAGTAAAACTCTTCCGACGCGCGAGGCCTGGGCTTCTTTGGGCGGCGATCTGCGCTTTCGTTTCGTTTTCGTTTCGTCCCGTGTTTCGGGTGCCAAGACTCCCTGAGTTCGCGGTGGGCGGGCGGTCCGATGAGGACCGCCCGCCTGCTTGTTTATCCGCATCATAGTGCGGCAACGGACCTTTGGTCCGCCGGGTGATTGGACGTTTGTTCTGTGAGGGTGAACAGGTGGCCACCGCACGTGCGTGATGTTGCGTACTTTCGTTTAAATGACTATTCTTTCCTTAATGAAAGCGAAAGCGACAGAAGGTTGTCGCGAATGTATCGAGAGGTGGGACCATGGGACGTGCAGAAGAACGCACGAAATACATCCTGGATCGCCTCGCCCGCGAGGGTGAGGTGAGCGTCGCTCAGCTCGCCTCCGACCTGGGCGTGTCGCCCGTCACCGTGCGAGCTTCCCTCAAGACGCTCGACGAGCAGGGCTACCTCGTGCGCACCCACGGCGGTGCGCGCCCCACCACCTTCCGCAACATTCACCTGCGCCAAAACGATCGCGTGGACCAGAAGGAGCGCATTGCTCGGGCGGCCGCCGACATGATCCACGACGACGACCGGATCATGATCGAGGCCGGCACGACCTGCGCCCTCATCGTCAAGTACCTCACCGGCAAGCGCGGAGTCCAGGTCCTGACCAACTCCGTCCTCGTTTTCGCCAATGCCCGCTCCAACCCGAACCTGAACATCACGCTCACGGGTGGGCACTTCCGCGCCGAGTCCGAGTCCCTCGTGGGCCCGGTCGCCGAGCGCGCCATCAATGACTTCAACGCGCGCGTTGCGTTCCTTGGAACCGACGGATTCAGCGTTGATCGCGGCCTGACCACCCAACTTGTGGAGGGTGGACAGGTTGGCTCCATCATGCGCACACGCGCACAAGAGACGTGGCTGCTCGCAGACTCTTCCAAGTATGGGAAAGCCGGCTTCGTCACCTTCATGGGGATCGACCAGGTCACCGGAATCATCACCGACGATGAGATCCCCGAAGAATCCATCAAGGAATTGGCCGAGCGCACGAAGCTGCGCATCGTCTAGGAGGAAACACATGGCCACCATCGTGGTGATGCCCCAGCTGGGCAACTCTGTTGAGTCATGCATCATCGTCGAGTGGATGATTGCCGAAGGCGACACCGTCGCCGTCGACCAGACCCTCGCGTCCATCGAAACGGACAAGTCGACGATGGAGGTCCCCTCCACCGCCGAGGGCACCGTCCTGAAGCTCCTGTGGGAGGAAGGCGACGAGGTCCCCGTCAAAGACCCCCTCATCATCGTCGGCGCCCCCGGCGAGGACATCTCCGGCCTCGTGCCCGGCGGCGATGCCCCGGCCGAGGAAGCCCCCGTCGAGCAGGCCGCCCCCGAGCAGGCCGCCGCCCCCGCCTTTGCCACCGAGCGAGCCACCGGCGCTGTCTCCCCACGCGCCCGCGCCCTGGCCGCTTCTGCAGGCGTCGACGCCTCCGCGATCACCGAGGGATCGGGGCCCCACGGCCGCGTCATCGAGCGCGACGTCGCCGCCGCGATCGCCGCCGGTCCGGTCCTGACCTCCGCCGCGCGCGCCGCCGGCGTCGAGGCCACCGAAGGAACCGGCATCGGCGGACGCGTCAGCGTCGCCGACGCGGGTCGTGTCGCCCAGGCCGCCGAGGCCTCGGCCCCCGTCGCGGCTCTCGCAGCCCCCGCCGGTGCCGAGTACCCCGGCGCCTCGACCTCCGCCCCGCTCAAGGGCGTTCGCAAGGTCGTCGCCAAGCGCATGATGGAGTCCCTGACCTCCACCGCGCAGCTGACCCTCAACACGACGGCCAACGCCGCCGGCATCCTCGCGATGCGCAAGAAGGTCAAGAACGCCGACGGCTCTCTGGGCCTGAACAAGATCACGCTCAACGACCTGGTCTGCTTCGCCGTCTCGCGCACCCTGCCCAAGTACCCCGTGTTCAACGCCCACCTCGAAGACGGCGTCCTGACCGAGTTCGAGCAGGTTCACCTCGGCTTCGCGTGCGACACCCCGCGCGGCCTCTTCGTTCCCGTCATCCGCTCCGCGCAGGCCTTGGGCCTCAAGGCGTTCTCCGACGAGGCCAAGCGCCTCGCCAGCAGCGCGATCGACGGCACCATTGCCCCCGACTTCCTGTCCGGCGGCACCTTCACGGTCTCCAACATCGGGTCCTTCGGCATCGAGACCTTCACCCCCCGTTATCAACCTGCCCCAGACGGCCATCCTCGGCGTCGGTGCGATCACCCCGCGCCCGGTCGTCGCCGCCGACGGCTCGATCGGCGTCGAGCAGCGCCTCAACCTGTCGCTGACGATCGACCACCAGGTCATCGACGGCGCGGACGGTGCGCGCTTCCTGCGCGACCTGGTCGCCGCCATCGAGAACATCGACGTGACCGTTTTGGCCTGAGGAAAGAGGAACACTCATGAGTGACACGCATTTTGACGTCATCGTCCTCGGCGCGGGCCCTGGCGGCTACCTGGCCGCCGAGCGCCTCGGACACGCGGGCAAGAAGGTCGCCCTCGTCGAGGAGCAGTACCTGGGCGGCACCTGCCTGAACGTGGGGTGCATCCCCACCAAGACTCTGCTCAACGGTGCAAAGAACTACCTGCACGCCAAGGAAGCCAGCCAGTTCGGCGTGGACGCGCAGGGCGTGGCCGTCAACTGGCAGCAGATGCAGGCCTGGAAGGATCAGGTCGTCAAGGGCCTGGTCGCTGGCGTCGCCGCCACCGAGCGCAAGGCGGGCGTGACCGTCATCAACGGACGAGGCCACCTCGACGCCCCCGGTCGCGTGACCGTTGAGGGCACGACCTACACCTCCGACCATGTCATCATCGCCACGGGCTCCGTGCCGGCCATGCCCCCGCTGCCCGGCACCCAGGACAACCCGGCGTTGGTCGACTCCACGGGCATCCTGTCCCTGCCCGAGGTCCCCTCCCGCCTCGCGATCATCGGCGGCGGCGTCATCGGCGTCGAGTTCGCCTCCCTGTACGCAACCCTCGGCTCCCAGGTGACCGTCATCGAGATGGCTCCCGAGATCCTGCCCTTCATGGACGACGACCTGGCCGCCAAGGCCCGCGCCGCCATGAAGGACGTGACCTTCGAGCTGGGCTGCCGCGTCGAGTCCCTCGACGGAGGCACCGTCCACTACTCCAAGGGCGAGGAGAAGCTGAGCGTCGAGGCCGACGTGGTCCTCATGGCGGTGGGCCGCCGTCCCGCGACGGAGGGCTGGGGCGCCAAGGAGGCCGGCCTCTCGAGATCAACCGCGGCATCGTCGTCGACGACACGATGCGCACCAACCTGCCCAACGTGTGGGCGATCGGCGACGTCACCGGACGTTCCCTCCTGGCGCACGCCGCCTACCGCATGGCTGAGATCGCCTCGGCGAACATTCTGGACCCCTCCGCGAAGAAGCGCGGCGAGGTCATGCGCTGGCACACCGTCCCGTGGGCCGTTTTCTCGATTCCCGAGGCCGCCGGCGTGGGCCTGACCGAGTCCGCCGCCAAGCGCGAGGGCCGCGACGTCCTCGTCGCCAAGGTTCCCGCCCTCATGTCGGGCCGCTTCATCGCGGAGAACGGCTTCAAGGCTCCCGGCGAGGCGAAGATCCTCGTTGACCCCAAGACCCACCAGGTGCTCGGCATCCACGTGCTGGGCGCGTACGCCGCCGAAATGATCTGGGGCGCGCAGGCCGTCCTCGAGATGGAACTGACCGTCGAGGACCTGCGCCAGGTCGTCTTCCCGCACCCCACGGTGTCCGAGGTTATCCGCGAAGCCGCGTGGGCCGTCAAGCTCTAACGAACAACTACGTCAAGGAAGAGTAGAACAATGACTCAGTCTCTTATCATCGACCCCAATGAGGTGCGTCGCCCCGGGTACGTGAAGTTCCCCGAGGTCCCCGTCAACCAGTACACCTTCGACCGTGACACCGAGATCGCCCGCTACGGCGAAAAGGGCATGGTCCAGATGCTCCACGACATGATCGTCGTGCGCACCTTCGAGTCGATGCTCGACTCCATCAAGAAGACCGGCGCCTGGGAAGGCGTCGAGTACAACCACCCCGGCCCCGCCCACCTGGGTATCGGCCAGGAGTCCGCCTACGTCGGCCAGAGCTACGTGCTGTCGCCCGATGACTTCATTTTCGGCTCGCACCGCTCCCACGGCGAGATCCTCGCCAAGTGCTACTCGGCCATGCACCAGATGGACGAGGGCCAGCTCGAGGGCATCATGAAGGGCTTCCTCGGCGGCGAGACGCTGTCCTACGCCGAAAAGATCGACTACAAGGACACGAAGGACCTCACCGAGAACTTCATCCTCTTCGGCGCCCTCGCCGAGATCTTCGCCCGCAAGTCCGGCTTCAACCGCGGCCTGGGCGGCTCGATGCACACCTTCTTCCTGCCCTTCGGTTCCTACCCGAACAACGCGATCGTCGGTGGCTCCGCCCCCATCGCGAACGGTGCGGCCCTCTTCAAGCGCATCAACCGCAAGCCCGGCATCGTCATCTCCAACATCGGTGACGCCGCCATGGCCTGTGGCCCCGTGTGGGAGGCCATGAACTTCGCGTCGATGGATCAGTTCCGCTCCCTGTGGCGCGAGGAGGACGGTGGCAACCCGCCGATCCTGTTCAACTTCTTCAACAACTTCTACGGCATGGGCGGCCAGACCTTCGGCGAGACCATGGGCTACGAGGTCCTCGCCCGCGTGGGTGCGGCCCTCAACCCCGAGGCCATGCACGCCGAGCGCGTCGACGGCTCAACCCGCTGGCCGTCGCGGATGCGACCACCCGCAAGAAGAAGATCCTCGAGGAGGGCCGCGGCCCCGTCCTCATGGACACCATCACCTACCGTTTCTCCGGCCACTCGCCGTCGGACGCCTCCTCGTACCGCACGAAGGAAGAGGTCGAGCTGTGGGAGCAGGTGGACTGCATCAAGGAGTACAGCAACCTGCTGATCTCCAACGGCCTGACCACGCAGGACGAGATCGACGGCTACGCGGCCTCGCTGACCGAGAAGCTCGTCAAGGTCCTCAAGCTCTCGATCGACGACGAGGCCACCCCGCGCGTCGCCGACGGCTACATCGACTCTGTCATGTTCTCCAACGAGAAGGTCGAGGCCTTTGACGACGCGACCCCCGAGATCGACCTCGAGGACAACCCGCGCGTCAAGGCGCTGGCCAAGAAGGTGCGTACCTCCGTCGACGAGAATGGCAAGCCCGTCTCCAAGATGCGCATGTACCAGTTCCGTGACGGCCTGTTCGAGGCCATGCTGCACCGCTTCAAGACCGACCCGACGATGGCCGCTTGGGGCGAGGAGAACCGCGACTGGGGTGGCGCCTTCGCCGTCTACCGTGGCCTGACCGAGGCCCTGCCCTACCGTCGCCTCTTCAACTCGCCCATCGCCGAGGCCTCGATCGTGGGCGCCGGCGTCGGCTACGCGATGGCCGGTGGCCGCGCGGTCGTCGAGTCATGTACTGCGACTTCCTGGGCCGCTCCGGCGACGAGGTCTTCAACCAGATGGCCAAGTGGCAGTCGATGAGCGCCGGCCTGCTCAAGATGCCTCTCGTCCTGCGCGTGTCCGTGGGCGCGAAGTACGGTGCTCAGCACTCCCAGGACTGGAGCGCGCTGGTTGCTCACATCCCGGGCCTGAAGGTCTACTTCCCGACGACCCCGACCGACGCCAAGGGCATGCTCAACCTGGCACTCGCCGGCACCGACCCGGTCGTGTTCCTCGAGAGCCAGAAGCTCTACGACAAGGGCGAGGACTTCGAGCCCGGCGGCGTGCCCGAGGGCTACTACGAGACCGAAGAGGGCGAGCCGGCGATCCGCCGCGAGGGCACCGACATCACGATCGCCGCCTACGGCGCGACCGTGTACAAGGCCCTCGAGGCCGCGGACGTCCTGGCTGAGAAGTACGGCCTGAGCGCCGAGGTCATCGACCTGCGCTTCGTCGCACCGCTCAACTACGACAAGCTCATCGCGTCTGTGAAGAAGACCGGTCGCCTCGTCCTGACCTCGGACGCGGTCGAGCGTGGCTCCTTCCTCAACACGGTCGCCGCCAACGTGCAGACCCTGGCCTTCGACGCGCTCGACGCGCCGATCGCCGTCGTCGCCTCGCGCAACGGCATCACGCCCGGACCCGAGATGGAGTCGTTCTTCTTCCCGCAGGTCTCCTGGATCCTCGACGCGATTCATGAGCGCATCCTCCCGCTGCCCGGCCACGTGCCCACTACGAAGCACGCGACCGAGGCCGAGATCGCTCGCCTGAACCGCGCGGGTCTGTAAAGCACTGGGGGCGGGCCGTTCCCCCTTTCCAGCCCGCCCCCCATCCGAGGCTCGCATTCCCTGGTGCGAGCCGCGCGAGGCCGGGGCAACTCCTCCTCACCTGTGCCCCCGGCCTCGCGTCCCCCTCAACATCCCCTTTCACTTCTCCACCCAACGAAGAGATGGCAGAACCCATGGACATCACCAACGACCCGGCAGCCACCCCGGCCCAGCGCATCGACGCGCTGCGCGTCGTCGCCGCCACCGAGCAGTTCCCCGAATGGGTGCCCGAGTCGAACAACCACATTCACACCTGCTTCTCGTTCAGCCCCTACACGCCCACCCACGCGGCCCTGCTTGCGCGCCGGGCTGGCCTGCGCGTCGTCGGCTCCGTCGACCACGACTCGATCGGTGCCGCCGCTGAGATGAGCGAGGCCACCTCCATCCTGGGCATGGGGTCCGTCACCGGCTTCGAGATCCGCGCCCGCTTCGGCGAGGGAAAGCCGCTCGCGCAGCGCAAGCTCAACAACCCCGATTCCGAGGGCGTTGCCTACATGACGGTGCAGGGCGTGCCCGCCCCGGCCCGCGAGAAGGTCGCGGCCTGGCTGGCCCCCATGCGCGCCGCCCGCCTTGAGCGCACCCTGGCCATGGCCGAGCGCGCCAACACGATCCTCACTGACCTGGGCCTGGAGCTCTTTGACCCGCAGGCCGACATGGTCGGCATCTCGCAGTACGAAAACGGCGGCGGGATCACCGAGCGTCACCTGCTGGCCGCCATGGCCTCGGCCCTGATCCGCGGATTCGGCCGTGGCCCCGCCCTGACCGAGGGACTGGCGCAGATGGGCGTCGAGATCCCCGCATCCCTGGCCGCCGTCCTGGCCGACGCTGACAACCCGCACCTCATGTACGACCTGCTGGGTGTCCTGAAGGCCAACTACCTGGATCGCATCTACATCCAGCCCACCGACGAGCTGCCCAGCGCCGCCGAGGTCGTCGAGTTCGCCGACTCGGTCGGCGCGATCGCCACCTACGCCTACCTGGGCGACGTGTCGGCCTCGCCGACTGGCGACAAGAAGGCCGAAAAGTTCGAGGACGACTTCCTCGACGAGCTCTTCGAGTACATGGAGTCGATCGGCCTGCGAGCCGTCACCTACATGCCCCCGCGCAACACCCCCGAGCAGCTTGAGCGCATCCACGCGCTCGCGGCCGCCCACGGCATGCTCGAAATCTCGGGCGTGGACATCAACCAGCCCCGCCAGCGCTTCACCTGCGAGGAGCTGCGTCGCCCCGAATTCGCGGACCTCAACGATGCCACGTGGGCGCTCGTCGCGCACGAGGCCCTGTCCTCTGTGGACCCCTCCCTGCACCTGCTGGGCCGCACGGGCCGCCTGACCCCCGAGGCCCTGGCGGAGCGCATCAGCGAGTACGCACCCCTGGGCCGCGCGATTGCCGACGGCGAGGACGCCGCCGCTCTCGCCGCCCGAGCAACATCGATCAACTGACGAACGCGTCGAGAAAAGAGAACCATCATGAGTAATGCTCCCGAGGTACGCGGCCTGTTCCTCAAGGCCCTCGGTCGCCCGGTCATCGTGGCCCCCAGCGAGGCCGAGCCCACCGTCACCTTCGACGGCCCCCTCACCGAGGTGTGCCCCTGCTCCCTGAAGGAGACGGAACTGCCCGTCGTCGTGCGGGCGGGGGAGGAGACCTACGAGGTCCGTCCGACCCGCACCGGCGAGCGCACCATCAATGGCCGCGTCGCCCTCGTCACGGGCGGTGCTCAGGGCTTCGGTGCCGAGATTGCCCGAGGCCTGGTGGACGCCGGATGCTTCGTCTACGTCGCCGACCTGAACGGCGAGGGCGCGGCAGCCAAGGCGGCCGAGCTCGGCGGTGAAGGCGTCGCCCACCCGATCACGGTCAACGTCGCCGACGAGGACTCCGTGGCCGCGATGGCCGCCGAGATCGAGCGCGTCACCGGCGGCCTCGACCTGGTCGTCTCCAACGCGGGCATCGTGCGCGCCGGCTCCGTCCTCGAGCAGGACGCCTCGGCATTCCGCCTGTCCACGGACATCAACTACGTGGCCTTCTTCCTGGTCACCAAGCACCTGGGCCAGCTCCTGGCCCGCCAGCACTCCACCGCCCCCGAGTGGCTGACCGACATCATCCAGATCAACTCCAAGTCCGGCCTGGTCGGCTCGAACAAGAACGCCGCCTACGCGGGTTCCAAGTTCGGTGGTATCGGCCTGGTCCAGTCCTTCGCCCTCGAGATGGTCGCCCACGGCGTCAAGGTCAACGCGATCTGCCCCGGCAACTTCTACGACGGCCCCCTCTGGTCCGACCCGGACCGCGGCCTCTTCGTCCAGTACCTGAACTCCGGCAAGGTCCCCGGCGCCAAGACGGTCGCCGACGTCAAGGAGTTCTACGAGGCCAAGGTCCCCATGCGACGCGGCGCACAGGGCATCGACGTTCTGCGCGCAATCTTCTACATCGTCGAGCAAGAGTACGAGACCGGTCAGGCCGTGCCCGTCACGGGCGGCCAGGTCATGCTCTCCTGACACCGTCTCGAGGCCGGGGACCCAGGGTGGTCACGGTCCCCTCCACGGGTGCCCCGGCCTCGTCCCCCTTCATCCCACGTCCAGTCGTTTTTAGTCAAGGAGTCAGTCATGACCCAGATTCCCTCCACCCAGTACGCGATTCAGATCGTCGGCAAGGAGGAGTTCGTCCTTAACCCGGCGAAGCCCGTTGACCCCGTTGGCCCGACGCAGATCTTGCTCGAGGTTGAAGCCTGCGGCATCTGCTTCTCCGATACGAAGCTGCTCCACCAGTTCGATGGCCACCCGCGCAAGTCCGACGTGGTCGGCGGCATCGACCTGGATGCCCTCAAGGACATCCCGTCCTACCACCCGAACGGGGAAGCAGTGACGCCCGGCCACGAGCCCGTGGTGCGCGTCGTGCAGGTCGGCGAGAAGGTCACGCACTACAAGGTGGGCGACCGTCTGCTGGTTCAGGCCGACTGGAAGCACCTGCGTACCGCCAAGTCGAACGGCGCCTTCGGCTACAACTTTGACGGTGCCCTCGAAGAGTACGTCGTCGTCGACGAGCGCTGTGTCGTGTCCCCGGACGGCGAAGAGTACCTCATCCACGTGTCGGAGGGCCCCTCGGCCGCCGCCGTCGGCCTCATCGAGCCGTGGGCGACCGTTGAGGGCTCCTACGCGTGGGCAGAGCGCGATCACGTCGCCGACGGCGGACGCCTGCTCGTCGTTGGCGAGGGCGACATCGATGCTCTGACCGCCGAGCACAAGCCCGCCGAGGTCGTGCGCGTTGCCGTCGACGCCGTTGAGGGAGCCCTGGGCGAGTTCGACGACGTCGTCTTCTTCGGCTCGGACGCCGACGCGATCGAGAAGGCCGCGCTCCTGATCGGCACCCGCGGCACCATGTGCGTCGTCCTGGGTGGCGAGAAGATTTCGCGCAAGGTGTCCCTGGACATCGGCCGCGTCCACTACGACTTCACCCGCTTCTGCGGCACGACCGGCTCGGACCCGCGCGAGGGCTACGCCTGGATCCCCGCCAACGGCGACCTGCGCGAGAACGACCGTTGCGTCTTCGTCGGCGCCGCCGACCCGATGGGCGTCATGCACACGATGCGCGCCGTCACCTCGGGTGTCCCCGGCATCTCCGTGGTCGGCACCGACCTGTCGGACGAGCGCCTGGCGAACCTCGCGGCCGTCGTCGGCCCGACCGCCGAGAAGAACGGCGTGCCCCTCGACATCATCAACACCGCCTCGACGCCCCTCGAGCACGGCTACACCTACGCGACGTGCCTCGTGCCCGTCCCCGCGCTGGTCTCCCAGGCCGTTGACCTCCTGGCCCAGGGCGGCATCCTCAACGCGTTCGCTGGCATCCCGGCCGGCACGTTCGGCGATTTTGACCTGCAGGGCATCATCGAGCGCCGGATCTTCATGCTGGGCACCTCCGGTTCGGACGTGTCCGACATGCGCACGGTGCTGCGCAAGATCGAGGCTGGCATCATCGACACCACGATCTCCCTGTGGGCGGTCACCGGCATGGCGGGCTTCGGCGACGCCATCAACTCGGTCATCAACCGCACGTCGGGCGGCAAGATCATGGTCTTCCCCTCCCTGCACGACCTTGGCCTCACGCCGCTGAGCGAACTGGCCGAGAAGTTCCCGCAGGTTGCGGCCGCCATGAAGGACAGCCTGTGGACCAAGGAGTCCGAGGAAGCGCTGCTCGCCACGGAGTAAGCGCACTCGCGCGAATAGGCCCCGGCCTCGTTCATGTTCCTGGGACGAGGCCGGGGCCCCCTTGTGCGCTGCGTGCTCATGTGCGCTGGTGGGAGGGAAGAAGGCTCCCATGTGTCGTTTCGGCGGCCCCTACGCGCTCTCGCTGGTACTCGGATTCGCTCGCGAAAGTGGTCCCCGCGCGCCCTCGTTTCTGTCATAGTGGTGTCAAACCCATATGCTCGGCGGAACGGGGAGGGTACCGTGAGATGTGACGGTCGCACGACAGACGAGGGTTACGTGGCGCTGCAGGCGTGGCTGGTCGGCCAGCTGGACCCGCGCACGCCGCACGCGGCGGACCTCTTTGCGCAGGACAGCGAGTGCCTCTACGATGCCTTCCTGTCCGTGCTCATTGGCACGGGGCTGGGATTCACCGACTACGACGACATCCGCTTCCACCACGGCCTCTACGCCTTCGACTTTTTCGTGGGCGACGTCCACGCGCCACCCCGGCGTGGGGGAGCGGACGGGCCGGGGGAGTCCCGCGCGGCAGGGCAGCCCTCCCCGGCGGCCGCCACCCCGGCGATGTGCCACGCGATCGTCGACACGTGGCTCGGTGACGTGGGCAGGCACATCCACTTCGTGGCCTCTGTGATCGCTTCCGTTGCCACCCTCGAGCTCGTCGCGCGGGTGCGCGTCGACGAGTGCGTCTTCGAGCTCGACCTGCCCCCGGACTACGCCCGCTCCACCGCAAACAAACCGTGGGAAGACGGCAGCCTGCTGATCGGCTCGCTGGATTTGTCCCTGGTTTCCCCCGGTCCGCTCATTCACCTCGAGGCGCGCCCGCGCTACAAGGGACAGGCCCTGTCCCCCTCGGGCTTTACCGAGGCCTTGGCATCGGCCGTGCAGATGGGGCTCGCCGTGGAGTCGTCCTCTGCGTTCGCCTTCGGGGCCGCCGCCACTCTGCGTGCCCCACACGGGGGCCCTGAGATGCTCGGGTGGGCTGCCGACGCAGTGGCTCGAGCCCTGTCCGCGTGCGGGCACACCGGGGGAGTGCAGATCCGAGCGCGCTTCGCTCACGCGCTGGCTGTAGAGCCCCTCGTATAGGCCCGAGCTCGGACACGTCTGGGTGCCCGGGCGGGCCCTCCGGGCTCCCCCGGGTGGGTGGGTGCACTCTGGTCGGCCGCGCGCACAAGGCTGCCCCGGCCTCGTCGATTGTGACGAGGCCGGGGCACAGCGTGTGGAGCAGTGCTCGCTTAGACGGTCGCCTTCTCGGCGGCGTCCTTGGCGGAGGCCGGAGCGTCATCCTGCCAGTAGTCCAACTCTGCGGGGTTCAGGCCAATCGAGGAGGCCCGGAACTTCGGGTCGAGGCCCGCCTTACGCTGAGCGGTGTAGTCGTCGGCGCAGTCGACGGCGATCTTGCCGAGGAACACGATGACGGGCAGGTTGATGAGCGCCATGAGGCCCATCAGGATGTCGCCCAGGTTCCACGCGACCTCAAACTTCAGGAGCGCGCCGCAGAACACCAGGGCAGCGGCCGCGAGGCGGAAAACGGTGAGCATCCAGTGCTTGATCTCGATCTTGCCCAGCAGGAAGCGGAAGTTGACCTCGGCGTAGTAGAAGTTGCCGACCAGCGTGGTAAACGCGAAGAGGAACAGTGCAACCGAGACGAAGACCTGCGCGACCGGCTGACCCAGAACGGTGGCCATCGCGTCCTTGACGAGGGGAGCACCCGTCACGCCGTTGTCAGAGCCGACGCCCGAGGACAGGACGACAAACGCGGTGAAGGTACAGATGATCATCGTGTCGATAAAGACGGAGAGCATCTGGACGAGGCCCTGCTTGGCGGGGTGAGACACCGACGCGGAGGCCGCAGCGTTAGGAGCCGAACCGACACCGGCCTCGTTCGAGTAGAGGCTCGCTTGATGCCGTACATCATGGCCGATCCCGCGAAACCGCCGAAGATGGCGTCGAAGTCGAAGGCGCCGTGGAAAATCGCGGAGAACATCGCGGGAATGTTCTGGTAGTTGACGGCGATGACGACCGCGCCCACACCCAGGTAGATAATCGCCATGATCGGGACCATGTAGCCCGTCACGTCGGTGAGGCGGCGAGTGCCGCCCAGAATCGACGCGGCCATGAGGACCGCGAGGATCGCGCCGACAAACCACGGCGTCCAGGCATTCGCCCAGCTGTAGTGCATGAAGGTGTCAGCCACGTTGTAGGAGGCCAGCAAGTTGAAGCCACCCATGTAGGTCAGAATTAAGACGATTGCGAAGAGGTAGGCAAGCCAGCTCGCCTTCAAAGCAGTCTGGATGTAGTAGGCCGGGCCACCGTAGGAGTGGTGGGGGCCCCGCTTCTTGTAGATCTGCGCGAGCGTCGACTCGATGAAGGCCGAGGCGCCGCCGAGCGTGGCAATGACCCACATCCAGAAAACAGAGCCGGCACCGCCGAGAGTCACGGCAGTGGCGACGCCCGCGATGTTACCGACGCCGACGCGCGAGGCCGTGGAAACCATCAGCGCGCGGAAGGAGGACACGCCGCCTTCCTTCTTCGGGGGCTCCATGACGACGCGGAGCGCTTCGATAAACATGCGCAGCGGAAGCGCGCGAGTGAAGAGGAAGAAGAAGAGGCCAACCGCGATCAGAAGCGCGACGAGCAGGTACGTATACATGAAGCCTGAAATCGTATCCAGGGTCCCGGCGAGATCAAAGTCCGGGGGCAGGAGTCCGTTCATCGTTGTTCCTTGCATTGTCGGAGGCGGCGAGGCCGCTTGGATGAGGCGAGTATAGCCTCAAGGTCAACGGGCGGTAAAGTTTTGGGCAAAAAATGTGATAGTCCTGCTATAGCGCCAGGTCAGGGGTGTGTGACGAGCGGTTTGAAGCGCGTCGTGGCACACACTTTGTGTGACATTCTGTGTTCTGGGGCATGAAAATCGCGGAAAAATGGCCTGATGTGGCGCTGAATCTTGCCGAAAACCGCGGGATCTTGCGGAAGTGTGTGCCGAGGGGGTCAAAGAGCCTCGATTTGACGATCGGCGGGCAAGTGCGTAAAGTTCTTCTTGTTGCGCCGAACGGCAGCGAACGAAGCGAGAAGCTTGGTCGTGGGAACTTGGCGCGAAACACCTTTCGAAAGTTACGCAGGTTCTTCTGTGTGCCTTTGAACGTGTGGGTGTTGTTTGTGAACTCGATAGTGTGTTTGTTTGTTTTTGTTTTATGCCTGTTTTTTGTTTTTGAGTGTTTTTGGTTGGGATTGCTGACCGGGTTTTCTGGTTGGTTTTTCTGGGCTTTAACGTTTTTGTTTTTGTTCGGAGAGTTTGATCCTGGCTCAGGACGAACGCTGGCGGCGTGCTTAACACATGCAAGTCGAACGCTGAAGCCCAGCTTGCTGGGTGGATGAGTGGCGAACGGGTGAGTAACACGTGAGTAACCTGCCCCCTTCTTTGGGATAACGCCCGGAAACGGGTGCTAATACTGGATATTCACTTGCCTTCGCATGGGGGTTGGTGGAAAGGTTTTTTCTGGTGGGGGATGGGCTCGCGGCCTATCAGCTTGTTGGTGGGGTGATGGCCTCACCAAGGCTTTTGACGGGTAGCCGGCCTGAGAGGGTGACCGGTCACATTGGGACTGAGATACGGCCCAGACTCCTACGGGAGGCAGCAGTGGGGAATATTGCACAATGGGCGAAAGCCTGATGCAGCGACGCCGCGTGAGGGATGGAGGCCTTCGGGTTGTAAACCTCTTTCGCTCATGGTCAAGCCGCAGCTTTGGGTTGTGGTGAGGGTAGTGGGTAAAGAAGCGCTTACTAACTACGTGCCAGCAGCCGCGGTAATACGTAGGGCGCGAGCGTTGTCCGGAAATTATTGGGCGTAAAGGGCTTTGTAGGCGGTTGGTCGCGTCTGCCGTGAAATCCTCTGGCTTAACTGGGGGCGTGCGGTGGGTACGGGCTGACTTGAGTGCGGTAGGGGAGACTGGAACCCTGGTGTAGCGGTGGAATGCGCAGATATCAGGAAGAACACCGAGGCGAAGGCGGGTCTCTGGGCCGTTACTGACGCTGAGGAGCGAAAGCGTGGGGAGCGAACAGGATTAGATACCCTGGTAGTCCACGCTGTAAACGTTGGGCACTAGGTGTGGGGGCCACCCGTGGTTTCTGCGCCGTAGCTAACGCTTTAAGTGCCCCGCCTGGGGAGTACGGCCGCAAGGCTAAAACTCAAAGGAATTGACGGGGGCCCGCACAAGCGGCGGAGCATGCGGATTAATTCGATGCAACGCGAAGAACCTTACCAAGGCTTGACATGCACGGCGGCACTGCAGAGATGTGGTGGCATTTAGTTGGTCGTGCAGGTGGTGCATGGTTGTCGTCAGCTCGTGTCGAGATGTTGGGTTAGTCCCGCAACGAGCGCAACCCTTGCCCTATGTTGCCAGCACGTGATGGTGGGGACTCGTGGGGGACTGCCGGGGTTAACTCGGAGGAAGGTGGGGATGACGTCAAATCATCATGCCCCTTATGTCTTGGGCTTCACGCATGCTACAATGGTTGGTACAGAGGGTTGCGATATCGTGAGGTGGAGCGAATCCCTTAAAGCCAGTCTCAGTTCGGATTGGGGTCTGCAACTCGACCCCATGAAGGTGGAGTCGCTAGTAATCGCAGATCAGCAACGCTGCGGTGAATACGTTCTCGGGCCTTGTACACACCGCCCGTCACGTCACGAAAGTTGGTAACACCCGAAGCCCATGGCCTAACCACGTTTGTGGGGGGAGTGGTCGAAGGTGGGATTGGCGATTGGGACGAAGTCGTAACAAGGTAGCCGTACCGGAAGGTGCGGCTGGATCACCTCCTTTCTAGGGAGCCCAGTTTTGTGGGGGACAAGCAGCGTGGCCTGTTGGGTTGTGTTGGTTGTTTTCTTGTGCCTGCATGTGTTTACTGCCCGGATTGTGGGTGGTGGGTGTGGGTGCGTTTTTGGGTTGGGCATAAGACGTTATACGAGCAGACACACTGTCGGGTTCACGTTCAACACCGTGTGAGCGTCCGCTGCCCGTGTGGTGGTGGTTGCCCGCGCAGCCAGCTTGAAGGGTTTTTTCTTTTGGGTGTGGGTTGTGTGTGGTGGGTTGTTTGTGATTTGTATAGTGGTTGCGAGCATATTTGTTCTGTACTGTTTTTTGTGTTTTGTTTAGTTTTGTTGGGCATTCGGTGGATGCCTTGGCATCAAGAGCTGATGAAGGACGTTGCGGCCTGCGATATGCCTCGGGGAGCTGGCGAGCGAGCGTTATTATCCGAGGGTGTCCGAATGGGGGAACCTAACCTGGGTTGTGCTGGGTTACCATCATCTGAACGTGTATAGGGTGGTGGGGGGAACGCGGGGAAGTGAAACATCTCAGTACCCGTAGGAGAAGATATTCCGTGAGTAGTGGCGAGCGAAAGCGGAGGAGGCTAAACCAGATGCGTGCCAGAGGCGGCGGCCGTTGCGTGTTTGGTGTTGAGGGGCCATGTTGGATCCTTCTGCCGGGGGGTCGCATTGCATGATGCTGGGAGTCGAACAGTTTGGGATGGCTGACCGTAGAGCGTGAGAGTCGTGTAGGTGGACTGGTGTTGTGTGGTGTGGATGTGGTGCCCGAGTAGTGCGGGACTCGTGAAATCTGTGTGAATCTGCCAAGACCACTTGGTAAGCCTAAATACTACTTGATGACCGATAGTGCATAGTACCGTGAGGGAATGGTGAAAAGTACCCCGGGAGGGGAGTGAAATAGTACCTGAAACCGTGTGCCTGTAAGCCGTCAGAGCCTTGTGGGGTGATGGCGTGCCTTTTGAAGAATGAGCCTGCGAGTTAGTGATACGTGGCGTGCTTAACCCGTGTGGGGTATGCGTAGCGAAAGCGAGTCTGAAAGATGGCGTTTGTCGCGTGTTCTAGACCCGAAGCGGGGTGATCTACCCATGGTCAGGTTGAAGCAGAGGTAAGACTGTGTGGAGGACCGAACCCACCAGGGTTGAAAACCTGGGGGATGAACTAGGGTAGGGGTGAAAGGCCAATCAAACTCCGTGATAGCTGGTTCTCCCCGAAATGCATTTAGGTGCAGCGTCGCGTGGTCCCTGGTGGAGGTAGAGCTACTGGATGGCCGATGGGCCCTGTGGGTTACTGACGTCAGCCAAACTCCGAATGCCATTAGGTGTAGCGTGGCAGTGAGACTGCGGGGGATAAGCTTCGTAGTCGAGAGGGAAACAGCCCAGATCATCAGCTAAGGCCCCTAAGCGTACGCTAAGTGGGAAAGGATGTGGAGTCGCGGTGACAACCAGGAGGTTGGCTTAGAAGCAGCCATCCTTGAAAGAGTGCGTAATAGCTCACTGGTCAAGTGGTTCTGCGCCGACAATGTAGCGGGGCTCAAGCGTACCGCCGAAGCTGTGGCAACAACGCGATTGTGCTGGCGCCAGGAACTGGAGTGCTGGTGTGTTGTTGGGTAGGGGAGCGTCCTGCACGAGGTGAAGCCTGGAGGTGACTTCTGGTGGATTGTGTGGGAGTGAGAATGCAGGCATGAGTAACGAATCTGCGGTGAGAATCCGCAGCGCCGATTGACTAAGGGTTCCAGGGCTAGGTTTATCCGCCCTGGGTTAGTCGGGTCCTAAGGCGAGGCCGACAGGCGTAGTCGATGGACAACCAGTTGATATTCTGGTACCGCGTTGTGACCGCCCATGCTGAAGTCATTGTGCTAACCAATTTGCTCACCGCCTGCTGGGCCTTCGGGTTTGGTGGTGTGTGTGTGGGTCTTGGGGTCCCGGTGATTGTAGGCAAGCGTGTTAACAGGGGTGACGCAGACAGGTAGCTGCAGTGCGCCGATGGTTGTGCGTATTTAAGGTTGTGGCCCGTCCCTCAGGTAAATCCGGGGGGCATGATGGGTGAGAACTGATGAGGGTGACACGGTTGTGTTGTCTTGTGGTGATCCTATGCTGCCAAGAAAAGCCTCGACGTGAGGGCATGACGCGCCCGTACCCTAAACCGACTCAGGTGGTCAGGTAGAGTATACCGAGGCGTTCGAGTGAATCATGGTTAAGGAACTCGGCAAAATTCCTCCGTAACTTCGGGATAAGGAGGACCCCTTGACTTCCCCGCGCCCAGCGCGCTGGTGGGGTTGGGGGGTCGCAGAGAATAGGGAGAAGCGACTGTTTATCAAAAACACAGGTGCGTGCGAAGCCGTAAGGCGATGTATACGCACTGACGCCTGCCCGGTGCTGGAAGGTTAAGAGGAACCGTCAACACCCCCCGGGGTGTGAAGCGGTGAATTTAAGCCCCAGTAAACGGCGGTGGTAACTATAACCATCCTAAGGTAGCGAAATTCCTTGTCGGGTAAGTTCCGACCTGCACGAATGGCGTAACGACTTCTCCGCTGTCTCAACCGTGAACTCGGTGAAATTGCAGTACGAGTAAAGATGCTCGTTTCGCGCAGAAGGACGGAAAGACCCCGGGGACCTTTACTATAGCTTGGTATTGGTGTTCGCTTGGACTTGTGTAGGATAGGTGGGAGACTGTGAAGCTGCCGCGCCAGCGGTGGTGGAGTCGTCGTTGAAATACCATTCTGGTTCAAGCGGTCACCTTAACCTTGGCCCGTGATCCGGGTTGGGGACAGTGCCTGGTGGGTAGTTTAACTGAGGGCGGTTGCCTCCCTAAAATGTAACGGAGGCGCTCAAAGGTTCCCTCAGCCTGGTTGGTAATCAGGTGGCGAGTGCAAGTGTACAAGGGAGCTTGACTGTGAGACCGACGGGTCGAGCAGGTGCGAAAGCAGGAACTAGTGATCCGGCCATGGCACGTGGGTGCGTGGTCGCTCAACGGATAAAAGGTACCCCGGGGATAACAGGCTGATCTTGCCCAAGAGTCCATATCGACGGCATGGTTTGGCACCTCGATGTCGGCTCGTCGCATCCTGGGGCTGGAGTTGGTCCCAAGGGTTGGGCTGTTCGCCCATTAAAGCGGTACGCGAGCTGGGTTCAGAACGTCGTGAGACAGTTCGGTCCCTATCCTCTGTGCGCGCAGGAAATTTGAGAAGGGCCGTCCCCAGTACGAGAGGACCGGGATGGACGAACCTCTGGTGTGCCAGTTGTACCGCCAGGTGCATGGCTGGTTAGCTACGTTCGGAAGGGATAACCGCTGAAAGCATCTAAGCGGGAAGCCTGCTTCAAGATGAGGTTTCCACGCCCCCCTGTGGGGTGAGAGGCCCCCGCCAGACTAGCGGGTAGATAGGCCAGAGGTGGAAGCACCGCAAGGTGCTCGTGAGCCGACTGGTACTCATTGGCCAACACTAAACAACCACCCAAACAAACCGTTCGGGTGACGAAACAACAGCGAAGCAAAACAGCCGCAACCACTATACAAACCACGATCAACCCACACCCCCCACCAAAACACGGAGGGGGGGATGGTGTTGAACGAATAATCTTGTGGTGGTCACAGCACCGGGGAAACGCCCAGCAACATTCCGAACCTGGAAGCTAAGCCCGGCAGCGCCGATGGTACTGCAACCGATGGGTTGTGGGAGAGTAGGACACCGCCACAACACACTCACGGAAGCGGCCAGAGACATCGTGTCTCCGGCCGCTTCCCTGCTTGCCGAATGCTTGCTGTGCTGATGTCTCCCTCCACGGCGCTGGCTACCCACACGACCCACCACGGCCTCGTCCAGCAACGCAGCAAACCTGACGCGCACAAGCCTGACGCACCCCCAGGTATGGTAGGCAGCACCCTTGGGCCGACAAACGAACACAGCAGTTCGATCCACGCGCCTCAGATCC
>BNJU01003698.1_pt1 | contig 94199 bp, 125 predicted proteins | sample 8539281 | NCBI WGS metagenome assembly BNJU01 (sample SAMD00202456, study PRJDB9452) | human saliva metagenome | isolation source: human saliva | place: Japan
AGAGATTAACAGTGGCTAAGCTCAATACATTGCTTTTTACGAAGAGACAATGCTATGATTATCCCTGTAATTAAATAATTAAGATCTTGGGAGTCTCGTTAGGGAGGCTGAGAGTGTTATAAACAGACCAATATTATCTGATCAACATCATAGTTGCGTAGAGAGTATCTTACAATGTCGTCCGTTACTGTATTTATTTTTGCAGTATGCCTCTATACACTTATAAATGTTTACCCCTTTCAGGATTTTTAGGTCTGGAAGGGTTTTTTTATGTCTCAATATGTGTCGTACGGTAATTGTCGTGTTGGAATTCCAGGTTCGCATCTGGCAATTACTGGTACTCGTTTTAATTTAGCACCTATGTCAGATAACTTTATTGATATTATTCTTGGTGCTATTAGGAAAGTTGATTTGTCTAATGTCTGGGCAAAGACAGATCATACGTCTACAATCTATCGTGGAGGAAGTGTCGAGGTCTTTGATGCCTTGAAAGCTTGTTTTGTATATAGTTTTCATCCAGGAGTTCATTGTTCTTTAGAAGCTACTATTTCTAAAGGCTGTCCGGGGGATGTAGATGAGGATACACCTTTACAATTTGAAGGAAGTCGTATAAATGAACAGCAGAGTCAGAGTATTCATTTTCCAGTCATTGGAAAATTCTCAGTGTATCCATTGGGCTCAGATAACTATATGAAAACCATTGAAAAAATTGTCAATCTTGGAATCGATAAAGGAACGATTACTGGAACCGGACATTATGTGACATTTCTTGGCGGAGATGTTCATGAGGTGTTTGGATATTTAGAAGAAGTTTTTTTAATATTTTTAAATGAAGAAGTCAGTCATTTTGTAATACAAGTGACGTTATTATGCAATGTACCAGGAGGAGAAATTGATGAATAAAAAAAGAAATTAGAATTAAAGGATTACTTATTAATTAGTTTTTATTTGTGTGTTGTTTGGAGTGTTTTACCTATTAGCGGTTTACGCAGGAGGAGCTCTTTCAGCAGCTTTTAGCACCGATGGGACTTGGAATGTTAGGGTATGAGCCTTTTTATGGAATTTGGTTTATGGCACCTGTATTCACGCTCTATTTAATCCGCAAACCAGGAATTGGTATTATTACAGAAATCATTGCTGCCGTTATTGAAGTGTTACTAGGAAACATGTTTGGGATTATCGTTGTGGTTAGTGCGTTTATCCAAGGTCTAGGAATAGAAATTGCCTTCATGACAAAGAAATACGGCGATATTACTTATGGTACAACAATGCTTGGAGCTGTGATTACAACTATCTTTACTTTTCTATGGACAGGTTTCCGTAGCAATTATTTAGCTCTTGATTTCAAAATTGTTTTAGCAATTTTTGTCATTCGTCTAGTATCAGCTTTATTCTTTACAGGTTTTGTAAGTAAGTTATTATGCGATCAAATGGTGAAATCAGGAGTTGTCAAAGTACGTGGCTAATTCAGAAGTTGTTTTATCTTTAAAAAATGCCACATTAAGTATTGAAGAAAAAGAACTATTTTTCTAATTTGACGCTTCAAGTATGTTCGGGAGAAATCGTATTGATTTGTGGAAGAAGTGGTGTTGGGAAAAAGTAGCCTTATGAATATCATCAATGGAGTTTATCCAAATGAAGAAGTTAAGGTTCAATGTGAAGCGTTAGAAGTCTTGGGACACTCGCTGATGAATATGAAGCATCTAGCAAGAACCACTTACGTCCGCTCAATTTTTTTCAAAAATGCCCGACTCTCTTTTGCGATGTTAACACCTTATGAAGAAATGATTTTTTTGTATTAGAAAATTTTTCGATTTCCGATTGAAGGGATGGAATTAAAGGTAAAAGAACAAGCCGAAAAATTTAAGATTGAAGCTTTATTACATCGAGAGTTCTCTAGTCTCTCTGGAGGCGAATTGCAGAAGGTGGCTTTTGCGTGTGCCAATCTTGTAGATGCGCCTCTCTATATCATGGATGAACCTTTTGCAAATATTGACGAAGAGAGCATTCCTTACTTTATGGAACAAATCAAATTATTGAGTGAGGAAGGAAAAGCTATTTGCATCATTGATCACCGATTAGAGTATTGGGATTGGATTAATCGTTGGTATCTCTTGGATGATTCTGGAGCCTTAAAAGAAATAAAACTCCCAATAGCCATAGAAGATAAACACCTTTTGGAAAATAACGGGTTACTTTGCACATTGCCATTAAAAGAGAAGAGTGGTCCAGCAAAAAGCAAAGTCCTTTTGAAGGTGGAAAATGTATCTATTTGTGTATCAAAGAATCAAGTACTTCTTGAAAATCTCAATCTTGAGCTTCACGCAGGTGAGATGATAGCGTTAGTTGGTCCTAGTGGGAGTGGAAAAACAAGCTTTTTTAAGACACTCTTAAAAGAATATCCTTATACTGGTAAAATCGAAATTATGGGCCAATCTTTATCAAAGATGAAGACAAAAGTGCTATTTGCTTCACTTGGGCTCGTCTTTCAAGATCCTTCTCTTCAGTTTGTCAGTGCAAAAGTCTTAGAGGAACTTAAGGTTACGTTTCATACGGAAAGAGAAAGTAATCTCGAAAACTTATTGCGACAGTATTACTTGGAGAAAACAAAAGACTTGTCACCGTGGCTGATTAGTCAGGGGCAACAAAGACGACTTGCATTTCTTACAATGACAGGGCCTAATAAGGTTATTCTTTTGGTTGATGAACCTACTTATGGGCAAGATATGAAAAATGCCATCTTAATAATGAATGCATTAGAGCAATTGTGTAAAGAGGGAATGTCTTGTATTTTTACATGTCATGATCAACGACTTGTTCGTCAATATGCCCATAAAGTCATTAAGATTCATTCCAAGACAATGGAGGAAGTGACGAATGAACCTAAGAATTAATCCAAGTGTGCAATTAGGGATTTCATTTATTCTGTCGATTGTCATTTTATTTACTAAATCATGGGAATTAAATGTTGCGATGATGCTTGCGGCAATCGTTATGATCCTCTTATTTCGCAGACAGACTTGGTCAAGAATTGCAAAAATTAGGGTGTGGATTGTTGGTCATTACGATCATTTACTTTCTATCGGTATATTTACATCCAAATGAAAAATACACTTGTACGATCAGTAGAAAATGGAGCGTTTTTAACATCTTTAGAACTCAGTAGCCGAATTTTAGCTCTTGGATTTGTCGGGATTAGTCTCACTACGTCCATTGATAAAAATGAATTTATCGCAAGCCTCATAAAACAATTAAAAGTACCAGTTGAGATAGCATTCAGTATTTTAGTTGCGATTAATTTTTTAACACTCATTCAAACAGAATATGAACAATCGAAATTAGCTTTGAGAATTAGAGGAATTTCGGGAGGAGCTGTGTATTTAAAAAGCTTTTGACAACGATGATGATTCGTTTGATACGCCAATCTGAATATACTGCAATGGCAATGGAACTTAGAGGATTTTTCTAAAGAAAGAATTCAAAGAATGAAGCCAAGTATTACGATCATAGATTTGATGTATAGTAGTTTCATGATGTTTTTTTGTAGTGTTTGTCATTTGGTTTTACGTGTAAAAATAAAAAAGAGCCACTACACTGTAGCGGCTCTTATTTGTTAGGCTCTATTATTTGTTGAAAGAATTTTTAATTCCTTCTACTGCGCCTTCAACGCCTTCTTTAACGTTTTCGATAACTTCTTTGGCTTTACCTAAACCTTTTTCTACTGCACCTTCTGTTTCAGTGCTTTTATCACCAGTAACTTTACCTAAAACTTCTTTTGCTGCACCTGATGCTTGTTGTAATTTATCTTCTAATGACATTTGAAGACCTCCTTTGTTGTTTATACTATTAAGTCTAACACTAAAAAAATAGTTTACAAAAGTTTCTGCTTGAGAAATTATTCGTAAGCAGATGTTGCAAAGAGAATGGAAGTATCATGTTAAAATAATTCTAAAGAGACTCAAGGAGGATACCATATGACAGAATATCAATTACCACGCGTTTGGAGCGCAGCCGATTCTAACCAAGGGAAGTTCTCAGGAATTAACCGTCCAACGGCAGGATCGCGCTTTGAACAAACCTTACCAGTCGGAGAAACAGACTTACAAGTGTATTCGCTAGGGACACCAAACGGCGTTAAAGTGACGATTATGCTGGAAGAATTACTCGAAGCAGGCGTTGACAAGGCAGCCTATGATTTATTCAAAATTACGATTATGGATGGGGATCAATTCGGTAGCGACTTTGTAGCGATTAACCCGAACTCGAAGATTCCAGCACTCTTAGACCGTTCAGGGGATGAACCGATTCGCGTCTTCGAGTCAGCGAACATCTTGCTTTATTTAGCAGAAAAATTCGGAAAATTCATTCCAGAAGACACTGCTAAACGTACAGAAGTTCTAAACTGGCTCTTCTGGCAAACAGGGGCTGCACCATTCTTAGGGGGCGGATTTGGACATTTCTTCAATTACGCACCAGAGAAAATCGAGTACGCCATTAACCGTTTCACTATGGAAGCAAAACGCCAATTAGACTTGCTCGATCAAGAATTAGCGAAACGCCCATATATCGCAGGAGACGAATATACGATTGCCGATATCGCGATCTGGTCATGGTACGGACGTCTCGTTCAAGGACACTTGTATCAAAATTCTGCAGAGTTCCTTGATGCGCAAAGCTACAAGCATTTAAACGAATGGGCAGACAGAATTGCCAAAACGTCCCGCTGTACAAAAGGGAGTAGAAGTGGAGTATAAATCAATTAAATAAAGAAGGGTTAGTATGATTGAATATAAAAACGTCGCCTTGCGTTATGATGAAAAGCTCGTTTTAAAAGACGTGAACTTAAGCATTAACGACGGCGAATTTATGGTGTTAGTGGGGCCATCCGGTTCAGGGAAAACAACCATGTTAAAGATGATTAATCAGTTGATTGAACCGACTGATGGAAATATTTATTTAAATGAAAAACGAATCAAAGAACATGACCAACGAAAATTACGCTTAGAGACAGGCTATGTTCTTCAACAAATCGCGCTGTTCCCAAACTTAACAGTGGCGGAAAATATCTCGCTCATCCCTGAGATGAAAGGGTGGAAGAAGGAGGAAATCGCTGCAAAAACAAAGGAACTACTTGATAAGGTAGGCCTTCCTGCAGACGATTACGCTAAACGCCTTCCAAGCGAACTCTCTGGTGGGGAACAACAACGGGTAGGGATTGTCAGAGCGATGATTGCTGAACCGATGACGCTTCTTATGGACGAACCGTTCTCGGCCTTAGATGCCATCTCTCGTAAGCAACTACAGGAGCTCACGAAGGCATTGCACCGAGAGTTTAAGATGACGACGATTTTCGTCACCCATGATACGGATGAAGCGTTGAAGTTAGCTGACCGTATTGCGGTTTTAAAAGATGGAGCTATTCAGCAAGTCGCACCGCCCGAAGATATACTAGCGCATCCTGCAACAGAATTTGTCGCAGAATTGTTCAAAGGAGGTGCCGTTCATGCATAATCTCGTAACGACCTTCCAAGAGCGTTTTAGCGACTGGACAGTGGCATTAGGGCAACATTTACAACTCTCGCTCTTAGCCTTACTGATTTCGATTGTGGTGGCCGTTCCATTAGCGGTTGTTTTAAGCTCGTACAAGCGCTCTGCGGCATTTGTCCTTCAACTTGCAGGAATCTTCCAAACGATTCCGTCACTGGCGCTATTAGGGCTCTTTATTCCATTTATGGGGATTGGAACGGTCCCAGCACTCACAACGCTGGTGATTTACGCGTTATTCCCAATTTTACAAAATACGATTACGGGACTCGAAGGGATTGACCCAAGCTTAGAAGAGGCCGCCATTGCCTTTGGGATGACGAAGTGGGAACGCCTAAAGAAGTTTGAGATTCCAATCGCCATGCCTGTTATCATGTCAGGGGTTCGGACCTCTGCAGTCTTTATTATCGGGACAGCGACTCTTGCGGCGTTAATCGGGGCAGGGGGACTTGGCTCGTTCATCCTTCTGGGGATTGACCGTAACAACGCCAGCTTGATTTTAATCGGGGCTATCTCTTCAGCGCTTCTGGCGATTGCGTTTAGTACATTGTTGAAATGGATGGAACATGCCAAATTAAAAACGATTTTCGCAACCTTTATCGTCCTATTTGCCGGACTAGGAGCGTCTTTTGTTTCTGGGATGATGCCTTCGATGGGGCAACAAACACTGATTATTGCCGGTAAATTAGGACCCGAACCAGAAATTTTAGCGAATATGTATAAACTTCTGATTGAAGAAAAAACAGAGTTGAAAGTCGAAGTGAAGCCGAACTTCGGGAAGACGAGCTTCCTATATGAAGCCTTGAAAAATGGGGACATCGACATTTACCCAGAATTCACAGGAACGATTACGGAGAGCTTGTTGAAGCCAGCGCCGAAAGTGTCGCATGATCCACAGGAAGTGTACGAGATGGCCAAAGAAGGAATCTTGAAACAAGACGGATTGGCGTTCTTGAAGCCGATGGACTATCAAAACACGTATGCCGTTGCAGTCCCAAGAGCCATCGCCGAAAAATACGGACTCAAGACGATTTCTGACTTGAAGAAAGTCGAAGGGCAATTGAAAGCCGGATTCACGCTGGAGTTCAATGACAGAGAAGATGGAAACCGTGGCCTTCAAAAAGTATACGGATTGAACTTAAACGTCGCAACGATGGAACCAAGCCTGCGTTACCAAGCGATTCAATCGGGGGACATTCAAATCACAGACGCGTATTCTACGGATGCAGAAATCACGCGTTATGACTTGGTGGTGTTAGAAGACGACAAAGCAATTATTCCCACCTTACCAAGGCGCACCTTTAATGAAAGAGGCGTTGTTGAAACAACATCCGGAATTGGAAGGTGTACTGAATGTGTTATCTGGAAAGATTACGGCAGAACAGATGAGTCGCATGAACTATGAAGTGGGAGTAGAAGGCAAGTCCGCCGAAACGGTTGCTCGTGAGTTTCTACAAAGCCAAGGATATATTAAGTAGGAAACGGTGTTTCCATAAAAATACTTTCGGACCTTTGGGTTGTTATAGTAAAGATAACTGCTACACCGGGTTGAGCCTTAAGTCTTAACTCCTAGCAAGCTTCAAAGAGCGGGTAAAAGTTGAAAACTTTAACCCGCTCTAATTCACATTGCTTGTTTGTCGCGGTTATCTTTACTATAACCCAAAGGTCCTTCGTCTTTTATGGAAACACAACCAATGTAGAGATCCACTTTAAAAAAGGCAACAATTTCAGTCGATATCGATTCACAGTTCTGCCTCCATTTTAGGGGGGATAGAAGGAAAAAAGGAATGTAGTCTATAGGGACTGACCCCAAAAAGTGAGAATTTAATAAAAACACCCTAGGGCTACCGTCTCCGGTATTCAATCGGAGACAGGTAGTCCAATTTTTGTTGGATTCTTTTTTCATTATAATACTTGGTTGAAGGAACAACTGCATCTACATGTTTGAGTCTATAGGTGTGAACAAAGGTATCCACGCTATGTATCCTTAGTTTCACTCTCATTACTTCTGTAAATTCTCTCAAAAAATCATCCGATACCCAATCCAGTTTCAGATAATAGCTAGCTTCCCTAGCAAGACGATAACGGTTATGGGTAGCGTCTGTATAATAGTGTTGGTAATAGACCTTCTGTCTATTTACTTGTTTCACCTGTTTTACTGAACCACGATTAATTTCACGAGTAATAGTAGAGCGATTTCTCCCTAGTCTACGAGCAATCTCAGCAGGTTTTAGTTCTACACTTAAATAAGCTTCAATTTCTCCTCGATCAGCTTCAGATAAGTGTTTGTATGATTGATTTGTGTTAGAATAATTAGTGGAGATATTCATCTTCCTGTATACTGTTTTTGGCAACTCTAGTATATCGGATGAACATGTCTTTTGTGTTGCACTTCATTTTACAACAGGGAAATTTAAAAAAATTAAGAAAAAAATCTTGACAACTTAAATATATGTGATAAAATTAAATCATTAAGGCTTATCCTTAAATCAAAAAGAAATTTGAAAGGAGATAAAAACATGAAAAAAGTTTTATTTACATCAGCAGCTGTTCTTGCAGTATTAGCAGCAGGAGCTCCTGTATTTGCAGACGATATCAACGGTGGAGCTAACACTCCAGGTGCTTACGACCAACCAGTAACTGGTGGCGGTGTAGACGACGCTTACAACTCTCAATCTGAGTTTAAAAATGGTCGTAAAGCTAACGAATATGTTGGCGGTCACGAAGAAAACGTTGATGCTGAAGCAGCAAAAGACCCAGCAGTAGTTGAGGCTAAAAAAGCATTGGATGCTGTTGAAGGTGGATCACACCTTTACGGTGAAAAGAAAGAGGCTTACGAAAACGCATTGAACGATGCTCGTAATGCTGTTCGTAACGCTAAAATCCAAGAATCTCAAAAAACATACAACACTGCTGACAAGGCACAAGGTTCTTACTACATCTTGAATGAAACTCCAGAACAAGCTAACGCACGTTACTTGAAAGAACATGGTCTAACTGCTCAAGCAGCAACTACACCAGATGCAACTAAACCAGGTGTTGCAGACCAAGCTCAAAAAGCAGAAGAAGCTGCTAAAAAAGCTGGTGTAACTGCTAAAGCTAAAGCAAATCAAAAAGCTCTTCCAAAAACACACGCTGTTAAATAATTTTATATAAAGAGTAGCCAATCACTGAAACTTGGTTTCAGTGATTTTTTAATAAAAAGATGAAGGAGAAAAAAAGATGAGTAGACGTTCTACGACAAAGAAATCACCAATTGCTAAAATAATTGCTTTTATCGTTGCAGTAGCTATCATTGCTTTAGGAGGCTTCTTTATCTATAATAGCTTCCTAGCTCCAAGTGGAGATAAGCTAAATGATGCAAAGGTTACTCAGGAGGCTCCAAAGCAAACTGATACTACTAGTCAACAGGAGACTCCAAAGCAAACTTATACTGCTAGTCAAGAAGAAAAAGAATATCTCGCTAATAAATTTAAAGGCTTGCTTGCAACAAACTCTGAAACAGTTGGTTATGTATATATTCCTGGTACACAGTTAGATGAACCAGTCGTTCAAACAACAGATAATGCGACTTATTTGGATAAGCGCTTTGATGGCGTTATCGAACCTTTAATGGGTGCAGTCTTTATGGATGCTGATAACAAGAAGGACTTTAGTGATCGATTGACTTGGTTATTTGGTCACGCTCGTGGTAGTAAAGTGCCTGACCACCGCATGTTTAAAGATGTGAATTACTATAGCCGCCAAGAATATTTTGATGAACACCCTTATGTTGTCATTGAAACTCCAGAGAGAAAGTATTATTATGAAGCTGTTGCTATGATTATTGTCCCAGAAGAAACAGCTTTTTACCGTACTTCTTTTGATGATGATGCGGATTTTGAGAAACAGCTAAATATTATTTATGATACTGCAGAGGTTAAAAAACCAAATGTTAAGGTATCAGCTAAGGATAAATATCTTGTTCTTTCTACTTGTCGTGAAGAGGATGACACGATTCGTGCCAATCTCTATCTTCGACAAATTCCTGACTCAGAGATGAGTGATTTTGTCAAACAACATGGAGAAAGCCTTAAATATAAACCAACAAGAGAATAACCTTTAAACAAAAACTTTGTGAATCCTCTTAGAATTAAATGAAATAGTTTAATTCTGGGAGGATTTTTTGGTTCTATAATTTATATTTAACAGCTAATTTTAAACAAAAAAATAAAGACAAACTCCGCTTGAGTCAAATCTCAAACGGGGTTTGTCTTCAGTCTGAGGGATGTAGTTTAACCTACATTCCTTTTTGCTTAATCGACTTTATAAAGAAAATGTTCAGGCTTACCTGAGTAATCTTGACCAGCATATAAGCGGTCGCGAGAATTATTGGATTGGGCCGGTGATTTTGTTCCATCGCCGTTATTGACTTCAGGTGCTTCAGCTCCAGCAGGTATTACAAGAATGAAGTGTCCACCAACGCCGCCTCCTTTAGGACGAACACCAAGTCTTAAGACTGTGCCATCTTTTTCAGGTTTCACTGTAAAGATTTCTGAATACTCATCCACTAGTCCATTTTTTATCAAATACCAACGTAGTACCTTTTGCGTTTCTCCAAGTACCAGCTAGGCTAGAGTAGTCGCCGTTTTGGATTTCGACAATGTTAATTCCTTTTTGGGCACTGGCTTCTTTCTTCGTTACAGGTTTTGTATAAACTGATTTGTAAGTAAATTCATCTTTCTTAATCGATTCAGGTAATCCTTCCGGTACTTTTTCACCTTTAGAACGGTCAATTTTTCCATTCATGGGTTTGTTCTAATTTCGTTCCAGTAGAATCAAATTTATATTGAATCATATGAATATTCTGTCCAGCACTCGAAGAAGTAGACATTAAAAGAGAGCCGTCTACGAGTGTGTCTAATAGAACGCGTTCCCCAATGGATGCCAGTTTAACCTCTGGAGAAGTTAAGCGAATGACATTACCATCTTTAAGAGTATAGATATCCAGTGGAATATGATTCCCGTTTTGAAGTGTAAACGAAATAATCAATTCATCCGTACCATTTTTATCTAAGTCGTAAAGGGCATAGTCGATACCTGTATAAATTTCGTTATTTCGTAAAAGATAGGCAATCGTATTAATCGATTGATCCGCATCACCTTTACTGTTTTTCGTAACAGTCGCATATTTTTGAAATGATTCCGTCATACAGCGAGTAATCAGGTTTTACCTCTACCGTCGTCGAAACGGTTGTTGTCGTTGTTTCTGTTGTCGTCTCTACAGTCGTCGTTTCTTCAGGGGCTTTTTGTGATTGACAAGCCACCAAGAAAAGACTCGATAAAAGAAGAGTAGACAATAATTTTTGTTTTCCCATAAGATTCCTCCACACACAAACTTTTGAACTTTTTATAAAGAAATTATAACAAAAAAATGAATATATTAAAATTGAAATCATATTGGCTAACAAAAAACACCTCCACGAACTCTCTCTAGTAGAGGCGTGGAGGTGTTGTTTTTATAAGATTTGACAGTTCTAAGGAATAGATTATTCCGCTACTTTTTTTGAAATGCATTGTGTAGTAGAGAGTAACTGAATCTCCATTGTCAAGGTCTTGTTTTTGTTCGAGTGACAGTGTTAATATTCCATCTTCAAGGGTATATTTATAGGTCACTGGATATACGAATTTCCCACTCGAGAATGTTACTAAATCAATGAACATTGGTGCGTTCTTGAATTCAAACGTACCGGCACTTTCGTTAATGGTGATTTCTTTTAAGGTTTGATGGATTTCATATTTTTCATCATTGAACTCAAAGCTGAGGGGGAGATTATGTTTGTTATAAGTTTCCAGGTTTTTTTTCAAATCGTCATACTGATTTTTAATATATTGTTCTTTGGTTCCTTGGACACTTGTTAACTTTTGAGCCTTCGCGTAGTCATAGAAGTTGCCGACAGCCACATTGGTCGTTGCTGTAAGATCGTATACGGCAGAATCCCCTGTAATCGTTAGTGTCGGCGTCACGTCCTTGAAGGCATCAGAGTAGATGAGTCGGCGTGGAAGTCGACTCGAAAACTCCTCATATCCTAAGCTACGTTCGAGAGTACTTCTGAAGTCGATTTGTTCCCATTTTCCTTCCAGTGGATTGGAAGGAGCAGTTGTTGTAGTTGTCGTTGTAGCAGTTTGATTTCCGCAGCCGGCAAGCATTAAAAGAGAGCAGCCAGCAATGAATAATGGTTTTAAGTATTGTTTAAACATGGTCGCATCTCCTTTCTATTTCTTTTCTGCACTTGGTACGCGTTTGAAAGTCAGTTCAAAATGAACAGGAAGATTATCCTTCGTCTTCATATCGGCGTAGATGGTCAAGATGCCGTCTTTTACTTCATAGTTGTACGTTGCTGGATCGAATCTATGATCTTTACCCGCTGTCGTTAGAGGGAAAGAGTCAAGAATGATGAGCCCTTCGTCGAATGTGACAGTCTTCGCACTTTCGTCAACCGTTCCTGTAGCTTCATAGCTGTAAGTTCCAGTTGATGTATCCATTGACGCTTTATATTTCTTGAAGTTTTGCACGAACTCTGTTTGTCCGTTAATATAACGGCTAACAAATGCGTCTTCTGTCATTTTTTTCTTATCCTTAGAAATATCGTAGTAAGCTTTGGCAAATTTCTTCGAGTCATATTGATAGCTTAGCTTAACGTTTGTGCCATCAACGGAGAATTTCATCTTGAAATCTTTAAAGGCTTCAATAAATTTTTTAAATGTATAAGAGTTCATATCAAATGGGGAAAAAGCTGTTTGAATCGATTCGAGCTCAAATACGGATTCCCATTCACCAGCAATATTATTTGTATCTTTTTGTTCTTGTTGCGCTTGCGTTTGTTGCGCGTTATTGGCATTTTGGTCTGAAGCTTGGTTCTGTCCACATCCAGCAATCACAAAAATTGCGCCAAGAGAGAAGAGACCAAGAAACAGTTTCTTAGTTTGTCTAATCATTGTTAGACCTCCTTCAAACAGATTGTTGTATTATGCTTATATTATACTTCTAATATTTTTATTTTACAAGGGTTTTCACAAAAATTACCATTTTCTTCCGTCACTTCACCATTATTCAACAGGAGAAGAAGGAGCCAATCAGCTCTTCATTTATTGGACTAGCTTGGATGGAGATTCGGATAAACACACTTTACGGTTCTGCCTCTATTTAAAAAAATAACTATTAGGACATAAAAAAGAATGTAGTAATACTACATTCTTTTTTTAGAAACTGTCAAGGTAAAATGTTCTTAACGAAAGAGATTATTCCGCTACTTTTTTGAATTTGGCAGACATAACCGTATTTAGATTATTCTGTCCATCGCGTTGCTCAATCGTCAACGTTAAAATATCTCCATCAATAGAGTATTTATACGTAGTTTCTTTAGCGACAGGTCCAATGGACATGGTTGCAAGTTGCACAATATTGATAGCTTCTGGGAAGATAATCGTTTGGTTTGCTGTATCTAATTTACCGTTCTTCAATACAGAATGAATTTTAGCATTACCTCTATCAAATTCATAAGTTGTATTGGGCAAGTCTTTAGCGCCATCCTGTAGATTGACTGATAATTTATTAAATTGATTTTTAATATATTCGTCTTTCGTTTGAGTCACTTTAGATGCATCTTTTTGTTTTAAGTAATCGTAGAACCTTCCAAAACCATCTGCTAGAGATACAGTATAGTCGAATTCAACAGATGTACCTGTAATGTTCAACGTTGGTTTTAAATCTTTCCATGCCTCAGGATAGATCAAGCTTGATAGCCGAATCATCATTGTCAAAATCTTTAAAGGCTAAGCTACGTTCAAGAGCTGGTCGGAAGTCGATGGCTTGCCATTTTCCTTCAATTGGAACAGGGTCTTTTTGAGTAGTGCTTCCTTTACGTTTGAAGTGTAGTTCATAGTGAACTGGAAGATTATTTTTCTTCGCTTTTCCATCAATCGTGACATAAAGCATGTCGTCTTTTAATTTGTAGTGATATGTGTTTGGCGAAACGCGATTTTCACCGAATGAGAAGAAGAATGAGTTTGCTACTGAAAGTCCTTCATCAAAGGTCATTGTTTTGGCACCTTGATCAATAGAACCCGTTGCTTCGTAGCTAAACACGCCAGTATCTTTATTCATGCTGACTTTGTATTTCTTAAAGTCGCCTGCAAATCCTTCATGAGAGTCATACATGATTTTTTTGAATTCTTCTTCAGTCTTGCCTCTAGCTTCTGTTGTGACAGTGGAGAAAGCTTTAATAAAGTTATCAATGTTATAGTCGTATTTAATGGTTGCCGTATTGTTTTCAATCTTCATGTCCATTTTGAAGTCTTTAACAGATTCAAGCAAGTGTGCAAAGTGGATTCCATGGAGGGTATAGGCACCGATGGATTCCGTTAAAGCATCGAGAGTATCGACTAATTCCCATTCGCCATCAATCGTTTCGACTTTTGCTGTTTCTGTTTTAGCAGCATTTTTAGAGCCACTTTGTTTTTGAGAACAAGAAGCTAGTAGGAAGACTGAGAGCAGAGCAACGAATGCTAAAAATAATTTTTTATAACGTCTAATCATCGCTAGACCTCCTTAAAATAGATGATTGTATTACGCTTAAATTATAACGATTACAATTTTTTTGTTTGCAACGGTTTTCACGAAATTTTACAATCTTGCCTCCGTAATTTCACCGATTATTCAAAATGAGAAGAGGAAATAGTTTTATTTGGCAGGTTCACTAAAGTTTTGAGATGCTCAAGGACTTTTCTGTGTAAAATAACTTTTCAGCTTCTATTAAAATACGAAGGAGCTTCGGGGTATAGTCATGATAACCGCGACAAACAAGTAAGATGAATTAGAGCGGGTTAAAGTTCCAACTTTTATCCGCTCTTTGAAGCTTGCTAGGGTTGAGACTTAAGGCTCAAGCCGGTGTAGCAGTTATCATAACTATACAGACCCAAAGGTTCCGAAGTATTTTAATAGAGCGTAAGCTCTATATTTTTCCACACAAAAACCCCTTGAGAAAATCTCAAAGGGCAGTGAATTAGTTTTGAACTTTCTTAAACTTCATTTGGTACACCACATGCAAGTTTTGCTCCTTCAATGTGCGTTCCGCTTTTATCGTCAACGTATCCCCAACAATCTCATATTGATACTTCATTGGTTTTTCTTGGTCGGTGAGATACAGTGGAATGACTGCAAAAATATTTGGTACTTCCGGGAAGGTAATCGTTTTGTTTTTTGTATCTATAACGCCATCTTTTAAAACAGATTTAACCGTCGATGTCTTTTCATCCCAATCAACCGTATGGTATTTGAGATTACCATATGTCGTTTTTGCTAAACCAACAATATAGTTAATCGCATTTTCTTTGTAGCTAAATTGTTTCTTGCCAATCACATCACCATACGCATCCAAGAATTTTGACATGTTTGCGGTGTATTCGAATGTAACCTTGTTTCCTTGAATCTTTAGGACTGGAACCACGTCTTTAAGGGCCTCTGTTGCCTTTAAGCGACTGGCCGCATCGTCGTATTGGAGTAGAAATACCTTCTCAAGAGTATCTCTAAATTCGACAGCTTGCCATGTTCCTTCTACATCAACAGAAGCAGGTTTTGGAGCTTCTGTAGTTGGCGTTTGACTTTGTGATTGTTGTACTTGTTGTTGTTCGTTTCCGCATCCTGCAATGAACAGTAGAGAGAAGAGGGAAACCATCCATAACGTAAATTTTTTCATGTTTGCCACTCCTTTCTTATTGTCCGCCTAATCGATTGAAACGAATACGCATTTCTCGTGGATAGCCTTCTTGAAGATTTCCTTCAATAAAGAGCGTCATTTGATTGCCGTCCACTGTGTAGTTATAAGTAATAGGTTTCAAAGGATCAATGCCAATTCCCATGACAAGTGCCTTTAAGAAAGTCGGTGTTTCAGGGAAAGTAATTGTATGTTTTTCCTTGTCAATTTCACCTGTTAAAGAGTAGTCATAGGACAAGTTTGCATCGTCGGTTGTCACCTTTGCGTGTTGATATTTTTTTACAGCTTCTTTGAATGCATCAAAATTATTTTTTACATAGGTATCCATATCAGGAGAGTTCAGTTGAAGGCCCTTTGTATTGATCTTCATAAATTTTTGACACTAAGATGGTATTTCAATTCGACCGTATTTTCTTGAATATCGAGCGTCATTTTTACGTCGTTGAAGTCTTCTACCACATATGCGGCAACAAATTTATTTATATTCATAGCCAAGAGAATCTTCTGAATCGTTAAAGGTTGCTCAGTCCATTCCCATGATTCCTGTTGGGATGTATTTTTGTGCTTTCGAATCGGACGTTTGGCTCTGGCAACCTGCAACGAAGAGTAGTGTAGCCAACGCCAAGAATCCGAAAAGCATCTTCTTTTGTCATACAAAACATAGAGTTACCTCCTAAAAGTTGTTACTTACATTTTATCATTAACTGAAGTGATTATAAAGTGAAACTTTGAGCGAGTATCATTCGAACGGTGGTCATAATGAAAAAAACTCGGATAATTCTTCAGCACAGATGGAGCAGTATTTGAGATTCTTAAGAAGAATTGTGTAAGAAGAATTTTTAAGTCTATTAAAATACGAAGAACCTTTGGGTAATAGTTATGATAACCGCGACAAACAAGCAATGTGAATTAGAGCGGGTTAAAGTTTTCAACTTTTACCCGCTCTTTGAAAGCTTGCTAGGGTTGAGACTTAAGGCTCAACCCGGTGTAGCAGTTATCATAACTATTACGAACCAAAGGTTCAAAAAGTATTTTAATAGTGCACTTAATAAATTACTTTTTGTACTTTTCTTAAACTTCATTTGGTATACCAAATGAATTCCATTTTTCTTTATAGACCTTCTCAGCAGTCATCGTAAGAATATCCCCATTCACCTCATAGTGATACGTAATTGGGACTTCTGTTGAAGAAATATAAAGTGGAAGAATACCAAATAGATTTGGAACATCCGGGAAGACAATCGTTTTTGCGTTTGTGTCTAGAACGCCACCTTCTTGTTTTCCTTTGAAAATATAGGTTTCATCATTATAAGTTCCAGATAAGTCTTGGGACTTTTTAAAATTTTTTTGGGCAAGGGCGGCAATTAATTTAGCTGCTGTTGCCTTGTCTTTAGCGATATCTTTATGTGCTTCAGCATAGAACTCGAAGTATTTATTCATATCTACAGTGTAGTTATAAGTTACCTTTGTTCCCTCGATGGTTAAAGTAGGAGAGACATCTTCGAAAGCCTCTGTTACTTTCAATCGGGTATACGCGTCCTTGTAAGTATATAAGAATGTACGTTCTAATGTATCTCTAAAGTCGATTGCTTGCCATTCACCTTCAAGAGCGACTGGTGCAGGAGCTTCAGTTGTGGTTTCAGCAGTTGTTTGTTGTTGCTGTTGTTCAGCGCATCCTGCAACAAATAGAAGAGTCAGAAGCGATATCGTCCATAGCGAAATTTTTTTCATCGTTTTCATCATTCCTCACTCCTTCTATTTAGACTCTTCCGTGTAGTTAAAGCGAAGACGCATCACAATCTTCAGCCCTTTTTCGTTTTTACCTTCAGCAGAAAGAGTCATTTGTTTTCCTTCCACTGAATAGTTATACGTGATGGCCTCTAGTGGATTCGTATTAGGTCCTAAGATAATTTTGCTTAGGAATGTTGGAGTTTCCGGGAACGTAATCGTGTGATTGTCCGGATCAATGGTTCCAGTCAGCGTATAGTCGTAAGCGTAGTTTGCTTCATCGAGTGTAATCTTTGTATGTTGAAGCGTTGCTACATAGGATTTAAAGTCTTCTGTTTTCTGTTGTACGTATGTTTTGAAATCAGGAGTCTTCAGACCTAGGCCTTTATATTGATCTTCATAAATGCGCAAATAATCAAAACGATACTTCAATTCAACCGTTTTGTCTTTAATCGTCATCGTCATTTTTACAATATCTAAGTCATCCAACATATATGCTGCAGCGCGGGGCTCGAGATTCGTTGCAAGGAATACCTTTTGCAATGCCGATTGTTGTTCGGTCCACAACCACGTTCCTTGTTGGTCTTTAGTTAAATCTTGTGGAGCTTTAGGTCCTTGTTGTGTAGATGACTGACAGCCTGCGATAAGCAGTAGGCTGGCAATCGCCAACAATCCGAAAAGCATCTTCTTAATTTTATTAAACATAAACGTGCCTCCTAAAGTTGGTTACCTTTATTCTAACATTAAATGGAATCATTATAAAGTGAAATTTTGAGCGAAGTCTCATTTGAATGGTGGGCATAATGAAACAACTCTTTGAAAATCTTGAGGGTACCTTTTTAATTTCACTGATGTTTCAAAATGTAAAAACGTAAAAATATTATTCAGATGACTCTCTACCGTTTGAGCTTTTTCAAGGTCTTTTTATAGTGCAAAAAGCCTCATTCGATGAATGAGACTTTCTAAAAATAACGATTAACGTCCGAACCACACGCTCATATCTACATTTCCAAGACCTGTGACAAATTCCTTATCAGTATATTGCCATCCCCAGCTTGGTTGACTGTATGGAAGTTGGTAAGTGAGTTGTGGAGTATAGGCTGCCACCCAGTCCACGTGTTTTAAGATTTCAGGATCGTTTAAACGATTTTGTAAGAGATATTGATAACTGTAAATACGCACGTTTGTGTAACCAGCTTTAGCCATCGTATCACGATACGCTTTCCAAATTTTCACCCAAGTAGTGGTATCCGTTGGTGCTGATTTTGCACCGTTTGTATAACGCCAGTCTTCTAAGTCGAAGTAAATAGGGTAAGTTGGTTTAATATTGTATTTTTTGATTAACGCAATGGTTTGCTCGGCATCTTCCACACCGTCTGCCTCCGTAGAAGCATAAGTGTAGAGGTAAATTCCATAAGGCACTCCAAGACGGTTTAGCTCGCTAATGTTGTGGGCGAGATGTTTATCTTCGGCACCAGAGTAACCGATACGAACAATAACCGCATCGATATCATTGTCCTTGATGATGCCTTCCCAGTTTGAGATATAACCTTGATGTTCGCTGATGTCCATGACTTTCTTCGTTGTTTCGTCTCCAAGACGTTGGCTCGCACCATTATAGAAGTAACGTTTGCCGTCTTTTTCAACCCAACCGATGTCGACTGCTTTCTTGCTCAAAACATTTCCGCTACCATCAAATACGTATTGATAGTGGTCGATGATATGCGTACCAGTTGCCATTTTACCGTTATCAAGTACGTAGTATTTATTCTCAATCCATTCTTTACGAGCGACTTTTTCCGTTGGACTTGAAGTAGTACCAATAGCCACCAACTTTTTGCCCAGTAGTTCTTCGCGAATGTTCCGTCTTCTTTGAAATAGTAAGAAGAGCCAGTCGATTGGTCGTATTGCATTTCGTTTTTTTCGCCATACGTCCATTACCCTTGATAAAGTAAGAGCCGACCCATTCATTTTTTTGGCTATGTAGCCACCGTCTTTAAAGTAGTACCATTCGCCGTCGATTTCTTTCCATTGTTTGTTTAGGTATTTCCCATTTTTCGTCAAAGTAGAAAGAACTATTGTACGTAGGATCGTAAACGAGTTCGTTTGCGGCCATCGCACCGTCAGATTTGACGTAGTAAGAGCCAATCCATTTGCTTGTATCCATTTCGCCGTATTTGCGGAAGTGGTACCATTTGCTGTCGATTTGCCTCCATTGATTGCGGACGTATTTGCCAGATACATCAAGATAATAGGTGGCTTGGTATTTTCTGTCGTAAATAAATTCGGACTTGGCCATATAGCCGCCGCCTTTTAAGTAGTAGTCATCTTTCCATTCATTACGTGCATAAGCACCACCTGGCTTAATATAGAACCAGCTATTGTAGTTTCTGTCGAAAACCCATTCGTTATCGGCCATCGCACCGCTATCTTTTAAGAAATAGCTGCCGCTCCATTCGTGAGAGTACATCGTGCCATCGTTATGGAATGCGTACCAAACGCCACCGATTTTCTTCCAGTCGCCACGGAATACTTTTCCGCCAGATAGGGCATAGTACCATTTACCACCTTGGTAGCTCCAGCCTGGACTAACGAGCATTCCTTCGATGTCCACGAGATAGCCATCCGGAGTAACAGTTGATTTCAACATCTTTCCGTCAGCGCCAAAGTAGTACCAGCGTCCTCCGTGCCATTTCCACGTATTCGTGATTGGCTTACTGTCCACTTGGTAGTACGTTTCGCCGTCAGCTTTGTAAAGACCAGTGTATTTTGGTTCTTCACCTGGCTTATATACATGAATATCGACGTCGTTTTTAGAATCTTTTGGAAGAGTGCCTTCCGAAGTCGTTGTTGTTTCTGTTGTTGGTTGAACCGTTGTCACTTCAACAGTCGTCGGTTGAACGGTCGTTTCGGTTTGTGTCGTCTCAGCAGCAACCGCATGTGCCGAAAGGGCGAATAGGGCAGCCGTTAAGAGTGTGACTTTACCTGTAAGTTTCATAAAAACCTCCTTGGTTAAATTTTTCCTTTTTAAGTGTACCAAAAAAGGGTGGAACGCGCAATTTCCTAAAATAAAATTCACACTTTTGTCATAAGAATAAAATGGTACTGCAATAAACGAATCGCTTCAGGGAACTGAAATCGTGAATCTATGGAAAATCTGAAATTGGAACACTTGAACTCGTGAAGAAACGCTGGTAGATGTGCTATAATCGAGAGTATGAAAACAACAGAACAACCAAACCAACCAAAAAATCAAATCATTAAAGGAACCTTGATGACGCTCTTTGCCGGGATTGCCTGGGGGGATGAGTGGCGCATGTGGTCAGTACTTGATGGCACACGGTATGGGTGTACTTAGTCTGACCGACCTCCGTCTGATTATCTCCGGAGTCTGCTTGCTCACGATGAGCTACGCGTTCACCCGTGGACAACTGATTACTTTCTTCAAGGAAAAGAAGAACTACGCTAAGATTACGATCTTTGCGTTTATCGGGCTCTTCATGAACCAGTTTACTTACCTTGAGGCGATTCACCTCAGTAATGCCGGAACCGCGACCGTATTGCAGTACCTCTGCCCGGTCATTATTCTCGTGTACATGTGCTTGAAAAATCGCACGGCACCGACCGTGTCTGAAGTGATGTCGATTGTCCTCGCAATTCTGGGGACATTCATCATTGCCACACATGGGCAACTCAATCAACTGAGCGTCACGCCACTCGGGCTCTTCTGGGGGATTTTTAGCGGATTTACGTATGCCATTTATATCATGCTTCCGATTAAACTCATTCAAGAGTACGGGAGTCTGACGGTGATTGGAGTAGGGATGGTCATTGCCGGGGTGATTCTATTCCCGATGAGCGGCCTTACAACGCTGGACATCACATATAGCCTGGATATCATTGCTGCCCTCGTAGGCATTATCCTTATTGGAACGATTATCTCGTACACGATGTTTTTAAAAGGAACGAGCTATATCGGACCGGTGAAGAGTAGTTTAATTGCTGCCGTCGAACCGATTTCTGCGGTATTTTTCGCTTTCCTCATCATGAACGAGCAATTCTTTATGATTGACTTTGTCGGCATGGCGATGATTCTAGCTGCGGTGGTCCTCATCTCGGTCAAAGACTTGTTGAAAGAGCGCCGTAAGAAGGAACAAGGCGTCATTGATTAGAAACGAACCTTATAAACACTTGCAGGATAAAAACTACAGGTGTTTTTCTTTTGCTGAAAAAAGGACGAAGGTGCATTTAATGTACGAAAGTACAATCCAAGATATCGCAGTAGTCGTACCAATGAAATGCTGGGCGAACTACTTGAAGTCGGCGAACTGTTCGCCTTCCTTGCAAAGCGACGAAGCCAGTTCCTTCATAGGAAGACAAATCGTCATCGACGTCGGCAGCACCTTATTAGAAAGCATGAGTATGGGTACGAGAAAAAATTAAAATCTAAAAAACTTGAGGAGCCAATCGTTGAGTCTATGATTATTACAACAAAAAACGAATTAAAGTAAAATTATAAGGACTTAATCCTGTACAATACAGAACTAAATACTTCGCTTTAATTAATTGTCTAACTTTTTTTGGGTCAGTACATTGTTACTTCATTTCTTTTTATATTTAAAAAAATTGTCATAACAGGATTCATTTTTATGACACATTTTTGCCAAAATTTGAGTTTTTTTCTATCTAGATAAGTATTGTATGATAAATTCATCAAATAAGGAGTGCGTTTTTCAGGTGCTGGAAAACGTCATTCTAGAATAAAGGAGAAGAAAAATGTCAAACAAATCTTTTAAAGTGAGACTCCAAAAACTTGGGACAACACTTTCTAATATGGTCATGCCAAATATCCCAGCCTTAATCGCTTGGGGTGTCTTAACGGCATTAGTAATTCCAAACGGATACCTTCCAAATGAAGAGTTAAGTAAGATGGTATCCCCAATGTTAACTTACGTAATTCCGATTCTAATCGCGTTTACAGCTGGATTCAATGTATACGGACATCGTGGAGGTGTTGTCGGTGCTGTTGCTTCATTCGGGGCAGTCGCAGGAACTACAGTACCAATGATTATCGGTGCGATGATTATGGGGCCTCTTACAGCTTGGCTAATGAAGAAATTCGACCAAACAGTACAACCAAAAATCAAACCTGGTTTTGAAATGTTAGTCAATAACTTCTCTGCAGGTTTCCTTGCATTCGGTATGATGCTTGTTGCTTTCTATTCAGTTGGACCAGTTGTTGCGAACTTAACAACATTAGTAGGACAAGGGGTAGATGCATTAGTTACTGTTAAATTATTACCATTAGCAAACATCATTATTGAACCAGCTAAAATCTTATTCTTAAACAATGCATTAAACCACGGAATCTTTACTCCAATTGGAACACAACAAGTGGTAGATGCTGGTAAATCAATCCTATTCTTACTTGAAGCTAACCCTGGACCAGGTCTTGGTATCTTACTTGCTTTTGCGTTCTTCGGAAAAGGTTCTGCAAAATCATCTTCATGGGGTGCAATGTTAATTCACTTCGTAGGTGGGATTCATGAAATTTACTTCCCATACGTAATGATGAAACCAGCAATGTTCCTTGCTGTTATCGCAGGTGGTGTATCTGGTACATTCACATTCCAATTATTAGGAGCAGGATTAACTTCAGCTGCTTCACCAGGTTCAATCATCGCAATCTTAGGAATGGCTCCTAAAGGGTTCATGCCTCACTTAGTTGTATTAGCCGGTGTATTAGTAGCTGCTGCTGTATCATTTGTAGTAGGTTCATTCATCTTAAAACTCGACAATTCAGAAGAAGGATCACTTGAAGCTGCTCAAGCGGCTACTACAGCTGCAAAAGCAAAAGCAAGAGGACAAGCCGTTGCTGCTTCACCTGAATTTTCAACAATCTCTACTGATTCAGTAAAACGTATTATCTTTGCATGTGACGCTGGAATGGGAAGCTCAGCAATGGGTGCTTCACTTCTTCGTAACAAAATTCAAAAAGCAGGTTTTGAAAATATTCCTGTTACAAACCAAGCTATCTCAACACTTGAAGATACAGATTACACATTAATTGTCACTCAAGAAGAATTAGCAGACCGCGCTGCACAACGTACACCAAGAGCTATTCACGTAGCCGTTGATAACTTCTTAACATCACCAAAATACGATGAAATCGTAGCACAATTAACAAACGGAACCGTTCACTCAGCTGAAACAGTTGCACCAGCGCAAGAAGATGCAGCAGTTGATTTAAACTTTGTCGACGAAGTTGTCTTTGCTTATGACAAAGCGGAAGGATCTGCAACAATGGGTCGTGAAACATTACAATCTATCTTCCGTTCAAATGATGTGAAGATTCCAGTTGTGACAGTTCCACTTGATAAATTAGCAGAACATAATGCTAAAAATATCTTGGTTGTTACAACGATTGCACAACAATCACAAGTACAAGAAGCTGCACCAAATGCGCAATTATTAGTAGTCGACAGTGTTGTAACAACACCAGAATATGATAAATTAATTGCTCGCATGCACAAATAATTAAAGGTTTTTCTCGATAAAAAGAGTATAATGAAGATATGTTATTTACAAATCGAGAAGAACAATTGATTAAAGCCTTTTCTGGAACTCGGAAAGCTTTCCGTAAAAAGAAATGATGGAACTCTTAAAGGTTTCAACAAGAACGGTTTATCGGACCATCTCTGATTTAACCATTAGCTTGGAACCTTTAGGCATCCAACTAATTAAAGAGGGGAAAAAATACTATCTAGAAGGAGACTTGCAACGCTTAGAGAGTGATACGATCACGATGAGCAGCACCCCGACAGATCGGTTATTACACCTCACCCTATCTCTTACTTAGTGAAGAGAGCCCTATTACGAATGAGGTGCTCCAAGAGCGCCTCTTCGTTTCAAATGTAACGATTATTCAGGACATTGCACTGATTGAGAAGCGATTAGCACATTTCAATCTGACACTCAACCGCCAAAAAGGATATATGATTCAAGGAGATGATTGGCAAAAGAGGAGAGTGTTAGCAATCGTCCTGTCTAATGCTATTTCTATACAGGAATTGGCGAACGGGCAATGGGAAGGATTTAGTCATTTAGAAAAGAATACAGTTGCCGTATGCAAAAAGGCCTTAGAAGGGCAAAGTACCGCTCTTGGAACATTAGATCCAAAAATCAAGGAGTTCTTAACTTTTTTATTAGCATTAGCGGATAATCGGTTAAGCCCCCAAAAACGATTAGTGGCATCTCCAAAGACGCTCTCACCATTTCGCAAACGCTCTTTAAGGAGCTTAGCGATGAAGCGTCATCACGTTTTTATAATATACAAGAGATCGTGTCGTTTGCCAAAATCATCGATGAAACGGTACTAAAGAGACAGGAAGTTCCTCTTTATCGCGAACGCTTTGATAGTGAATTCTACTACAGCGTCAGCCAATTAATCGATAGCGTTTCGCGTTTTACGAAGATTGATTTTATTCGAGATAAAGCGCTCTTTACGTTTCTCTTTCATCATCTAAAGCTAGCCTTAGCCGTACCGGTTTTATACCCAGAAGGTTCGTCTTATCATGTGGCGTCTCTAGTCACCAAGAAATGAGTATCTGAATGATATCGTCAGCCTCGTTGTTCGAGATATCTTCCCAAGTTATCTGAACAGTGAGTATGAGCATTCCCTCATTACGTTGCATTTTGCTTCGAGTCTAAGAAGAAGTCCGGATATCTACCCGATTCACGTCTTACTCGTGACGGATGAACGACCACTCATGACGAACTTATTGATTACAAAAATGCAAAGTATTGCACCGTTCGTGGGACAAATCAAGGTGGTCTCCAGTAGTGAGCTCGAGGGGATTGACCTTCAAGCTTTTGATTACACACTGTCGACAAAGCCAGTGGTGGGCTATCAGTTTGATACCATTTCTGCCTTTCCTTCTGCTAAGGAAATCCTGGAATTACAAGAGTGCTTACAACGCGTCCAAGAAAATATCACAGTTCGCCGAACGGAACGTCCTGTTGAAACAATTGCGTTTGATTTACAGGCGTACCTACAAGCTTCGAGTCAGCTGTTAAAGAATTTCCGCTTGATGCACGTTCAGAATACAGAGACCTTTGAGAAGACCGTCTTCCAACTCATCCAGAACTTACAGCTAGTGAATGGAGCGGACTATTTGGCGGATAAGTTATTGAGACGCTTTGAAGAGAGTCCACTTGCGATTCCTAATACGAACCTGGCACTGCTGCATACACAGTCGCATACAGTTTTAGAAAGTCACTTTGTCGTTATGGACTTAGAACAACCTGTTGAAGCCAAATCCATGACGCACGGCAGGGAACAGGTTAAACGAATTCTAGTGATGTTAACGAAATTGGATGAGAGTGAAGAAGTGAGAAACTTGATGACAGCGATTAGCCAGTCCATTCTGGAAAATAATCTCTATACTGAAATCTATCGTACGGGGAATCAAGAAATCATCTATCACTTATTGAATACCATATTCAACGAAAAAATTAAGAAATTGGAGAATTAACCATGGAATTTCAGGAAAAAAACTAATTAAATTGAATCAAGCTTTTTGAGAACAAAGAAGAAGCCATTCGTTATTGTGGACGCTTGCTCGTTGAAGCAGGCCATGTCAATGAAGCCTATGTGGATGCAATGGTTCAAAGAGATGCAGACTTATCTGTTTATATGGGAAACTTCATTGCAATACCACACGGAACAGATGCAGCTAAAAAAGAAGTGAATTCTTCAGGAGTTGCGATTGTTCAAGTTCCTCGAGGAGTGAACTTCGGAACGCAAGAAGATCCAAAAGTCGTGACCGTATTATTCGGAATTGCTGGACTTGGAGACGAACACTTAGAAATCATCCAAAAAATCTCAATCTTCTGTGCAGACGTGGATAACGTTGTGAAATTAGCGGATGCACAATCGGTTGAAGAAGTTATTCGCTTATTAAATAATGTAGAGTAAGGAGTCATCAAATATGAAAAATGCAGTACATTTTGGCGCAGGAAATATTGGCCGTGGATTTATCGGAGAATTGTTATTTGAAAATCACTTTTCAATCACATTCGTTGACGTCAACGAAAGAATCATTGACGCCTTAAATGAACGTGGTGCTTACGAAATCGAGATTGCTGAAGAAGGACAACGCCATATTGCCGTATCGAACGTGCGTGGAATTAATAATGCTAAGAATCCAGAAGCAGTCGTAGAAGCCGTTGCTAAGGCAGACTTAGTGACAACAGCCATCGGACCAAATATCTTACCATTCATTGCGGAACTTATCGCAAAAGGAATTGAACAACGCCGTGTTAGTGGAAATACAACTCCAGTTGATGTTCTAGCATGTGAAAACATGATTGGCGGTTCTCAATTCTTATACGAAGAAGTCAAAAAATACTTAAGTGAAGAAGGCCTTGCCTATGCGGAAGAATTTGTCGGCTTCCCGAATGCAGCTGTAGACCGTATCGTTCCAGCGCAAACGCATGAAGACCCACTCTTTGTGGTGGTGGAACCTTTCAATGAATGGGTGGTTGAAACAAGCCGTATGAAAAACCCATCTCTTCAATTAGAAGGAGTGCATTACGAAGAAGATCTTGAACCATTCATCGAAAGAAAATTATTCTCAGTGAACTCAGGACATGCGACTTCAGCATATACAGGCGCACACTACGGTTCTAAGACAATCCTTGAAGCTCTTCAAAATCCAACTGTAAAAGAAAATGTAGAAGCCGTTCTTGCAGAAATCAGAAGTCTTCTTATCGCTAAATGGGGCTTTGACGAACAAGCCTTAAAAGACTACCATAAAGTTATTATCAGTCGTTTCGAAAATCCATTTATCGTGGATGATGTTACTCGTGTGGCAAGAACACCAATTCGTAAATTAGGATACGACGAACGCTTCATCCGTCCTATCCGTGAATTACGTGAACGTGGACTTTCATATGACAACCTATTGAAGACTGTTGCGTATGTCTTTGATTATAAAGATGATAGCGACCAACAATCAGTTGAGTTGCAATCATTACTTGCACAAAAACCTCTTGCGGAAGTTGTCAAAGAAGTGACAGGAGTGAGTGAAGAAGCGCTCGTTTCTCAAATTGTAACTTCTGTTGAACAAGTCGTATCTTTCTAATAGAATCACCATTCATATAACAAATAAAGGAATCAAGTGCATCACTGCTTGATTCCTTCTTTTATTACTAGGAATATCATTTCTGATTGAGGGATGAAATATGATATACTAGTAGCTATTCTTAGAGGTCGGAGGACGTATCATTGTCTTATTTAATGGAAATTTTACCAAGCTTATTACACGGAGCAGTGACGACATTAGAAGTGTTTGCACTCGTGCTCATCTTCTCGATTCCGCTGGGCATTTTCATTGCCTTTGCGATGCAACTGAAATGGAAGCCACTCAACTGGTTCATCCACATCTACATCTGGGTGATGCGAGGGACACCTCTGTTATTACAACTTATTTTTATTTATTACGTCTTGCCAAGTGTCGGCATTCGACTAGACCGTCTACCGGCAGCGCTCATTGCCTTCACGCTCAACTATGCGGCGTACTTTGCGGAGATTTTCCGCGGAGGGATCGATACGATTCCAAAAGGGCAGTATGAGGCGGCGAAAGTGTTGAAATTCACGCCGGGAGCAACAATTCGCTATATCGTTCTTCCACAAGTGACGAAGATTGTCTTGCCAAGTGTCTTCAATGAAATCATGAGTCTTGTCAAAGATACGTCTCTTGTATACGCGCTTGGAATCTCAGACCTGATTCTAGCCAGCCGTACCGCAGCTAACCGCGACGCGAGCCTCGTTCCGATGTTTCTAGCAGGGGCGATTTACCTGATTGTTATCGGGGTTGTGACGCTTGTGGCTAAACGCATTGAAAAGAAATTCAGTTATTATAAATAGGAGGACAAGCAGATGTTAGAATTACGCAATATTCACAAACGTTTCGGCGATAAACAAATCTTGTCCGATTTCAACTTAACCATTCACGAAGGGAAAATCTTGGCCATCGTCGGACCTTCTGGAGGCGGGAAAACGACCTTGCTTCGGATGTTAGCAGGGCTTGAAAAAATCGACTCTGGAGAAGTGTTCTATAACGGCGAACCTTTAGCGCTTGATGAACTTTCGAAGCGCCAACTCCTTGGATTCGTATTCCAAGACTTCCAATTATTCCCACATTTATCCGTGTTAGAAAACTTAACGATTTCACCTGTGAAGATGAATGGCATGCCCCAAGAGGAAGCAAATGCGAAGGCACGCGTACTATTAGAACGCCTTGGCCTTTCTGGACACGAGGACGCGTTCCCGTATTCACTCTCAGGCGGACAAAAACAACGGGTGGCTTTGGCACGCGCGATGATGATTGACCCTGAAATCATCGGCTACGACGAACCAACGTCAGCGCTCGACCCAGCCCTTCGCTTAGAAGTAGAGAAGTTAATTCTGCAAAACAAAGAACTCGGAATGACGCAAATCGTTGTCACCCACGATTTAACCTTTGCGGAAAACATCGCGGACGAATTATTGACGTTTGAACCAAAATAGGAGGCCGCTATGAAGAAACGAAAAGGAATCCTAGGACTTTTGGCGCTTGTAGGGATGGCAGTAATGAGTCTTGCAGGCTGCACGCAACTGGCAAGCAATCCAACAGTCGATAACTGGGATAAATACCAACAACAAAAGAGCATCACGGTCGGCTTCGATAATACCTTTGTTCCGATGGGCTTCGAGGAGAAGAATGGCAATTATGCCGGCTTTGATATCGAACTCGCCCAGTACGTGTCGAAGAAACTGGGCATCACAGTTCACTTTCAACCGATTGACTGGGACATGAAGGAAACGGAACTCCAAAACGGCACGATTGACGCTATCTGGAACGGGTATTCAGCCACAGATGAACGCCGAGAGAAAGTCGCCTTCACGATTCCCTATATGCAAAATACGCAAATCTTAGTCGTGAAGAAAACGAGTGGCATTCACTCCGTAGAAGATATGACGGGAAAAGTCCTTGGCGCACAAAATGGATCTTCAGGGATGTTGGATTTTGAAGAACATCCAGAAGTGTTGAAGAACCGTGTCAAAGGCGGAGACGCCGACCAATACCAAAGTGTGAACGAGGCCATTATCGACTTGAAGAATGACCGAATTGACGCCTTACTCATCGACCGGGTATATGCGGACTACTACCTTACAACAGAAGAAATTGCCGACGAGTACGACACCATTCCTTCAGGATTCGAGAGTGAGTCCTTCGCGGTAGGGGTACGGCCTGCTGACAAGAAGCTGCTCGAAGCGCTAAACCAAGCCTTCAAGGAACTCTATCAAGAGGGCATCTTCCAACAAATTAGTCAGAAGTGGTTTGGTGAGGATGTCGCAACGCTGGAAGTTAAAGGGCAAGAATAACTAAAAAACAAAAGCGATCGCTGGACGGAAGGCACGCCTTTCGGAAGGCGATTTTTTGTACAAAAAAAGCCACTCCGAGGAGTGACTGGATACTACTAGTTAGTCTTCAATTAATTCATCGACAGAAGTAGTGGAGTGTTGAAGCTTTCCAGAAAGAATGTCGCGTGCTTCTTCAAGAGCTAGTTCTGTTTGTTCATTATAACGAGTCTGTTCAACTGGAAAAAGGAATCCTCCATGTAGGATGGATGCTTCTAAAAAGAGAGTGACTGCTTCTTCTAGAGTCATACCCAGACTAGAAAATAGGGCTTCTGCTTGTTCTTTTAGACTGGAGTCAATTTGTAGCGTATGGATTTCAGACTTTGCCATCTTAAGACCTCCTAAATATCTTTGACACTATCGTATTGAAAAAAGAAGTGAAATGCAAAATATAAATAGAACCTTTTTCTAGAAAACAAAAAAATGGTTAGGATAAAAACTCAAAAACATAGAAAATAAGATTGATAAAACGGTTTCAAAAAGGTACACTGGAGATGTAGAAAAGTTCAAAGAAGGGAGAGAAAACCATGAAAAAATTAGAAGGGAAAGTAGCACTGATCACTGGAGCAGCCGTTGGACTCGGTAAGGGGATTGCAACGGTTTATGCCAAATACGGCGCTAAGATGTGCCTTGTCGACTTATTACCAGAAGTCGAAGAAACGGCCAAAGAATTAAGAGAAACTTACGGCGCCCAAATCGTCACTTATGTCGGCGATGTCTCCAATAAAGACCATATGAAAGAAGCAGCCAAGAAGGCAAAAGAGGCCTTCGGGGAAGTGAATGTGGCTTGTTGCAACGCTGGGGTTTGTCGCTTAGCTCCATTTGAAGAAATGAGCGATGAAATGCGCGACTTCCATATTGATGTGAATATCAAAGGTGTATGGAATAGCTGTCAAGCCGTCATCCCATATATGCTCGAACAAGGCGGTGGTAGCATCGTCATTGCATCATCCGTCACAGGGGATATCGTAGCCGATGCCGGAGAAGCTGCCTATGCCATGACAAAAGCAGCGCTCGTTGGCTTGACAAAATGCTTGGCTGTGGAATACGCAGACCGTCATATCCGTGTGAACTGCTCACAACTGGGATATGCGCGTACACCAATGGTTGAAAAAATGGCTATCGAATCCAACCCAGACAACCCGGAAAGTGCCATCCAAGACATCGCAGTAGGCGTGCCAATGAAACGCTTGGCAGACCCACTCGAAGTCGGCGAACTCTTCGCGTTCCTAGGAAGTGACGAAGCCAGCTACCTCACAGGAAGCCAAATCGTCATTGACGGCGGCAGCACCTTACCAGAAACCATGAGCATGGGGACGAATTAAAGAAAATAAAATTTGAAAAGAAATAATCACCAGTTTTACCTGGTGGTTATTTTTTTATTTAAGTTGATGTAGTTTTCATGTACAATAAAACTACAATAAGGGAGATAAGTGTATGGGACAAGAACTCTTTAATTATGACAACACAAATTTAGAAGAAGTAATTCAGTATTCTGAAAAAAATCCTAAATCGAAAATTCTCAGACATTTTAAAAAGAATATGATGAGGCGGATTATAAGACTTACGAGGATTATCAAAACCAAGAAGCCAATGAGTATGAGAAAAAAAGAAATTAAACCATCCTCAAAAGGGCAGTATGGGAATTATATTGAACGCTATTATTTTGGATACCAACCGAATAGTAACGCTGCAGCTGATTTTGAAGAAATTGGTGTAGAGCTTAAGGTGACACCATTTAAAGTTAATAAGAATGGGACAATTTCTGCTAAAGAACGATTAGTCTTAACAATTATTAATTACTTCGAAGAGAATTTGGACGATTTTTATCAATCTCATTTGTGGAAAAAATGTTCCAAAATGCTTTTACTATTTTATAATGGCTTGATTCCTGAACAAACGCTTTATGATTATATGATTGAAAAAGTATTCTTGTTTGAATGGTTTGAGGAAGATATGAATGTCATTTTAGATGATTACGCTCGAATCACTCAGAAGATTAAAGAGGGACGAGCACACGAACTATCTGAATCCGATGGCAACTATTTATCAACTTGTACCAAAGGAGCTGGTAAAGGCAAAGATTGGAAAAAACAACCTTTTAGTGATGTTTTAGCAAAACAACGTGCTTGGGAATTAAAGTCAAGTTACATGACGTATTTGATTAATCATAAAATCTTTGCTAGTCATGAGCAGGAGAGTGTGTTAGCTACTGCAAAAGGTACGAAAAAAACTTTTACTCAGCTTATTGAAGAAAAGATTTTGAAGTATAAAGGATGGAAAGCAGAAGACTTATATGATGCGTTTGAGGTTCCTGTTCGCTCAAAATCTAAAAATAGTTTGTTAATCAGAAAAATGATTGGCATTACTGGTGACTTAGAAAATACTCAAGAGTTTCAGAAAGCGAATATGAATCTTAGAGTCATTCGAGTGAATCAGGATGACCTCCCTAAAGAAGATTCTCCATTTAAGGTTTATGATTTTATCGAGTTAGCGCAAAATGATAATTGGGAAGAGTCTCATGTTTTCCAAGAAATTTGTGATAAACGTTATATGTTTGTCGTATTTAAGGAAGAAGCTTCAGGTGAGTACGTATTAAATCAAGTGAAGTTCTGGGGATTCCCTGAGCGTTTAATAGATGAAGCACAACGCGTATGGAATGAAACACGTGCCATTATTAATGACGGGGTACAGTTAACACAGTCTGATAAGGGAGTATCGACTACTTTCCCGCAGAGTCAAGCGAACCCATTCTTATTTACAAAAATTCATGCTTCAAACTCTTATTATGAGATTGAAAAAGATGTTTTTGTCGGAAAAGGAAAACTTTCAGATACGAATCCGCTGCCCTGATGGAAGAAGAATTACGAAGCATTCGTTCTGGATGCCTAAGAAGTTCTTACAAGAAATTTTGCAGGGGAAGTGGGATTAGCAAATCAGTTGATCAAATATTGAATTCATGATATAGTAATAGAGAAATTTTTGATGAAAATGAAAGAGGTAATCATGTCAAAACTTAAAGTATTCTCAATGTTTGATGGCGTTGGGGGATTTATCGTTGGTCTTCATGAGGCTAACAAAAAATTGAATAAAAAGTTTTTCCAAGTGACTGATACGAATCAATTTGAACCTAGTCGAAAAGCGCAAGATGCGTTTGAAGTTGGAGTATACAACTATCCAAAAATCAATCATAGTAATGAAGACATCATGCAAGTTTCATCAGAGTATTTGATGAAATGAAGGCAAATGGTGTGAATATGATTGTCGGCGGATTTCCATGTCAAGATTACTCAGTAGCGCGCAGTAAAAAGCACGAAATGGGTATCGAAGGTAAAAAAGGAGTTCTTTTCTGGGAGATTATTCGTGCTGTGAATCATATTAAACCAGAATATCTTATTCTTGAAAATGTGGATCGACTATTGAAATCACCGTCTAAACAACGTGGACGTGATTTTGCGATTATGCTCGGAGCATTCAATCAATTGGGGTATACCGTTGAATGGCGCGTGATTAACGCCGCAGATTACGGTGCACCTCAAAGACGTCGTCGCGTGTTCTTCTTTATTTATAAAAACGACTCAGCTTTTGCCAAGAAACATGGCATTAAAGATTTATCACCAGAATCATTCGAGTCATATATTTATAAAAAAGGTCTTTTTGCAACGCAGTTTCCAGTAGAAAATAGTGCGAATAAGAACCGTGTCTATACAGAAAAACTTAGTGAACTAGATGCGCATTCTGAAGAATATATTGTAGATATTTCGAATAACTTTACTGGAAAAGTTTGGAACACAGGTTTGATGAAAGATGGTATTTATTACACCATTGATACAACTCCTGTATTCGAAAAAGCAATGACTTTAGGAGAAGTAGTTCAAAAGGCTAAAGAGTATTATGTCGAAAAACATGGTGTAGAAGCTTATCAAGAATATATTCAAAACTATGTAATCCAGGACGAAGATAAGATTAAGAAATTCCAATACTTGCGCGGGCCAAAGAAAATTGAACGTACCACTGAAGATGGATATACTTATATCTTCTCTGAAGGTAGAATGAGCGAAACGGATGACCTTTCATTACCAGGACGTACAATGCTTACAAGTGAAGGTAGTGTGAACCGTTCAACTCACTTCTTAAAAGAAGGCAATCAGTTCCGACTATTAACTCCAAACGAAGCAGAGTTATTACAATGCTTCCCTTGTGATTGGACAAAAAACAAGAAACTATCCGATGGGACAGTTAGTGAAGTCAACGACCGTATGCGTTATTTCTTTATGGGGAATGCGCTAGTTACGTCCATTGTGGAACGTATCGGTATCGGAATGGCAAAAATGATTTAATCTCAAACAATGATTTAGACTTACGAAGGAAGAGTAGTCCTTTGTAAGTCTCTTTTTTTAGCAAAATAGTACTAGAAAAAAGCAAAATGTAACATATAAGTTACGTAACTTATATGTTACATTTAAGTCATAAGGAGGTAATAGGTATGGGCAAGAAATTTAGGGTTGATAAAAAGAAAGTGGATCGTTTAGAGACGCTTGAATACAGCGAGATGATTAAATTGGCAGCAGTCTATAAAATCTTAGAAGATGAAGGCGTGACGCCAGAATTGCTCGAAAAATGGGGATGCTATTATAAAGGGAGACATTGTTTGAAAATACCTGTATCAAGGACTAAAGAAGGGGTGGATGGTAGTGACTTCTTATTTAACAAGAAAGTTCATGAAGTTCTCATCGATTTACCCTAATTTCGAAGAAGACTTACTTAGAGAAGTTTCTCTTCTAAAAGTAGCGCTGAGAACGATTCAATTAAGGGTAAATCATCAATTGACACAGGAAGAATTTGCTGAGAAGCTAGATGTAAAGAGAGCCTATTTAGCAAGATTAGAAGCAGGACATCATAATCCAACTATTATGACGCTTGTGGAATTAGCTCGACAAAACGGATATGAGATTGAGATAAAACTGAAAGAGAAGACATTTTAGTTAATAACTCTATTAAATCATAATATCCAGATTTATAAGATTCTTAGTTCAACATGCCTAAAACTCAAAAATTCACTGTGATAAGTGGGTTTTGAGTTTTTTTATTTTATAGTTGAAGGAATCCCTTATCTTCTTTTTGCGCTAAAAAGTGGTAGAATGGGTGAAAACCCTTGAAGGAGGAATTTTATGACAAAGAATTTTAAAGGGTACTCTTTAGTTGAAAAAAGAGACCTGCCAGATATTCGTTCTGTCGGTTATTTGTACAAACATGATAAGACTGGTGCAGAGGTCTTATACCTTGAAAACGAAGACGATAATAAGGCGTTTAATATTGCGTTCCGTACGCCACCGTATAACGATAACGGGATTGCGCATATTATCGAGCACTCTGTGTTAAATGGTTCGAAGAAATATCCATCCAAAGAGCCATTCGTAGAATTATTAAAAGGATCACTGAATACATTCTTAAATGCGATGACTTATTCTGATAAGACGGTTTATCCGGTATCGTCTCGTAACCAAAAAGACTTCAATAATTTGATGTCTGTGTACTTAGATGCGGTATTCTATCCAAACTTCAAGCATGATTCACAAATCTTAATGCAAGAAGGATGGCACTATCACTTTAGAAAACGCCGATGATGAATTGATTTACAAAGGCGTGGTGTACAACGAAATGCGTGGGGCGTTCTCACAAGCGGACTCTGAATTATACCGTCTGTTTGAACCAACGTTATTCCCAGATACGGTCTACAAACATATTTCTGGTGGGATGCCTGCTGCGATTCCTTCGTTAACGCAAGAAGAGTTCGTGGCGTTCCATGACAAGTACTATCATCCAAGTAATGCGCGTGTGACGCTTTACGGGAACTTAGATTTAGACACAGCATTTGCTCAATTAACAGAGTACTTCGATGCGTTTGAAGCAAAGGACTACGAATTCGAGTCTGTGGAACAAACACCATTCGAAGCGCGTCGTGAATTAGAAGCGCCATTCTCGATTTCTAAAGACGAGCCTACTGAAAACAAATCGCTCTTAGCGTACATTTGGGCTGCAGGTAAGGGAACCAACTCTGAAGAACTCATCGCGCTTGGCGTATTAGATGAACTCCTTCTTGGATCTAACACAGCTCCGATTAAGAAAGCTCTCTTGAAATCAGGCCTTGGTTCAGATGTGTCTGGTGGATTTGGTGCAGCGACATACTCACCAATCTTTGAAATCGTCTTAAAAGATACAAACCCAGAAGCTAAAGACCAATTCGTATCGATTATCGAAACGAGTTGAAACGTTTAGTCGCTGAAGGCATTCCGCAAAAAGCGATTCAAGCAGCCCTCAATAAAGCAGCGTTCCGTTATAAAGAATTAACAGCGCTGGAAGGGGCCACTCCTAAAGGAATCTTGTATTCATTGAACTCACTCACAAGCTGGTTATACGGCGGGGATGTATTTGCAACGTTTGAATACCAACGCGTGTTAGATAAGATGCAAGAAGAAATGGCAAACGGCTATTTTGAACGTTTAATCCAAACAACATTACTCGACAATACGCATGCAGCCGTCATCACTTTAGCGCCAGAACCAGGTCTTGTGGACCGCAAAGATGAAGCGTTAAAAGAAGAGTTAGCGGCCTATAAAGCGTCATTATCTGATGAAGAAGTGGCAGCTCTTGTGGAACAAACGCAACAACTTCTTGAACGTCAAACGACTCCAGATAAGGAAGAAGATTTGGCGAAATTACCAAAACTCTCGATAGAAGATATCGACCGCGAAGTGAAGCCACTCCCATTAACAGTGGAAGCAGCAGAAGGCAAACCAACCTTCTTACACTATGAAGACTTCACAGCCGGCATTTCTTACGTGAAATATTACTTTGATTTATCAGGCGTGAAGACAGAAGACATTCCAGTCGTGGCCTTCTTAACGGAAGTACTAGGGGAAGTCGGAACAGAAAACTTCACAGACGAAGCCCTCAGTACAGAAATCGACTTCTACACAGGAGGCATCGGCACAAACGCGACAGTCATCACGGAATCAGTCGCGGACAACATCTACTATCCTAAATTCACAGTCAGCGGGAAGGCCTTGTCTGAATATCAACCACAACTCTTAAGCTTGATTGAAGAAATCGTTCATCGTTCAAACTTAGACGATGTTGAGAAAATCAAAGAGCTCTTACTCAATGTGAAAGCAGACTTAGAGATGAACTTCAACTATGGTTCACACGTGGCGGCACTTCGTCGTTTAGAATCTTACTACTACGAAGGCGCGAAATACTTACAATCGCTTGAAGGAATCGACTACTACGACTTTATTTGCGATGTGGTGGCTGGTTTTGATGCGAACCCTCAAGCGTTTATCGACCGCTTGAAAGCTGTATTAGAAACCATTTTAACAACAGACCAACTAGTGGCAACTTTTGTCGGAAGTAAAGAGGACTTCGACCACTTCAAACAAGTGTCCGAGGACTTCTTCAAGCATCTTGGAAACCACAAAGTTGAAACAAGCCTTCACGAATCCAGTGGAAGTGTTAAACGAAGGATTCAAGACAGCGCAAGAAATCAACTATGTCGCAAAAGGATATAACCAAACGCTTCTTGGTGTTCCAGTGAACGGCATGAACTTATTCTTGAAATCAGTTCTAGGACTTGATTACTTATGGAATACGGTTCGTGTTCAAGGTGGGGCATACGGCGGTATGAGTGTGATTACAGATAAAGGGGACGTGGCTGGTCTTTCTTACCGTGACCCGAATATCGTTGAAACGCTTGAACGTTATGATGGACAAGTAGAGTACTTAGAAAACTTCAACTTATCTGAGGCGGAGTTTGAAAAGAACTTGATTGGTACATTCAGTACGATTGACCGTCCACTTTCAGCCGCTCAAAAAGGAGCAGTAGCGTTTACGCGTTACTTCACGCATCTAACGCAAGAGAAAGTGCAACAGTTCCGCGATGAAATCTTAGCGGCAACGCCTGAAAAAGTACGCGCATACGCTCCAACGATGAAAGCCATCATGGATCAAAATGCGTTTGTCGTTATCGGAAATGATACGAAGATTGAAAATCATAAAGACATCTTCAAAAATATCCGTAACTTAACAAAATAAAAGCAACCAAAAAATCCCAAGGTTCACAGCGGTGAATCTTGGGATTTTGTTTTTTGTCGTTTATTTATGTGGCATGACGTTTTCTTCTTGTTTCATCCACATTGGAATACTTGTCATCACTAGTAAGAATAGGAATGCACTTTGTACCCAAAGGATGGCTACGTCGAAGATACCGTGAACGAAGAGTACAACGATAAACGAAACGTAGAGTCCAACGATGGGACGTTTCTTTGGATCGCGACTCATTTCTAAAAGCATGCGTACCGGTTTAAGGGTAGAAATCGCAAGAAGCAATGTTCCGATAATCCCGTAGCTTGAAATGGTATCGATATATAAACTGTGCGCGTGTTCGTGGTAGCGAGCGCCGATTCTTGAAAAACTATGCAAGTAAGTCAGAGGTCCTTCCCCAAACCATGGATTTTGTTTAAAGAGAACCATGCCGGCATTCCAAATTGAAACGCGTTCTTCCATGGAAGAGTCGAGCGTTCCCATCCGAACTCCGATGTCATTTGAGAAGAGGAACATGAGTCCAACTCCAAATGCGGCGATGCTAAGCCAGAATGCTTTCGAGCTACGAATTGTCGTGAAGAGATAAATAATCGCTCCACAGATAATCGCTGGGAAAGCCGTTCGGTTTTGAGTGAAGCTGAGGCCGAATAGGTTAATACCAATCGCGACAGCGCCGATGAACTTCCAGAACCAACTCTTCGTGATGCTGAGTAAGTAGAAGCCAATCATAATACAGAAGCAACAAATAATGCCGTAGTAGTTCGGATTAAAGAAGGTTACTTCTGCACGGTTTTGGTGCCATACTTGCATCTTTGGTGAGAGGAAGGTGTAGTTAAATTTATGAACGATTTCGTAGTGTTCTAAGAACGCAAATCCCGCGGCGAAAATGCTGAGGAGTAAGACTGTCTGTAGAACGATATGGAAAAAGTCCGGTGTCAATCGTCTTTGATAGTATTTAAAGAATATCGCATACATCACGAATCCAACCGAGATGACAGCGCCGATATAGTTGCCGGCTACCATCGATACGATAAAGCTAAATCCGATAAACGCCAATAAGAACGGGTGGGATAGTAGGTCTTTAAAGACTTGTTTTAATTTTCCCGTAAAGGCGAGAAGGATGATATATAAGACGAACAATGTTAGGAATAAATAAAACGGAAGGAAGCTACTGATAATGAGTAAGTACAGCGCTAAGTCCTGATTCGAGAATCGTTTTATCTTTTCGATAATCGTTAGTAATTTCATAATGTTCCTTTCAGGTAGTGTTTCTACCAATCATCTAATGAAATAGATATCAGCTTATTTTACCACTAAATGATGATTTAGGGCAAATGGCAACACATCGGGCGTCGTTCTTTGAAACTTTCTGAGAACAGGCGTACAATATAAGTAGAAATTCAGAAAGAAGGAATGAACATGAAATTAGTATTTGTTCGACATGGAGAAAGTGAATGGAACGCCCTTAATTTATTTACCGGTTGGAGCGATGTGGAGTTAACTCCTAAAGGGGTAGATGAAGCGCATCACGCAGGGGAAATGCTGCGTTCATTAGGCATCCAATTTGATCATGTCTATTTATCAGTATTAAAAAGAGCTATCCACACAGGACACATCGTCTTGTCTGAATTAAATCAAGACTATTTACCAGAAACAAAGAGCTGGCGATTAAACGAACGCCACTATGGAGCCTTACAAGGACTCAACAAACAAGAAACACGCGAAAAATACGGCGACGAACAAGTGTTGCTTTGGAGACGTTCATACGATGTGATGCCTCCACTGCTTAGCGAGGAAGAAGCAGCTAAACAAGCTAGCGACCCACGCTACAAACATCTACAAGTGAAGGATCTTCCTCAAGGGGAAACATTGAAAACAACCTTGGACCGCGTGCTTCCAATTTGGCAAGATAAGATTGCGGTGGATTTACTTGACGGCAAGAACGTTTTAGTCGTAGCGCACGGCAACTCACTTCGCAGTTTGGTGAAATACTTACTCAACCTTAGCGAAGACGAAATCTTGAAATTCGAAATTCCAACAGGAACACCGCTTGTATTTGACCTCGACGAAAACTTACAAGTGAAAGAATATCATTTTGAAAAATAAAGACTATCATTATTGAACAATTAGGAGAATGCGAATGAAGTGGGAGAAGAAACATACATTAGAAGAGACGGTAGAATGGCGAGGCCTTCCTGAAGAGGATATGAAGCAGTTCAAAGCGTATGTGAATGAAAAGACACCAGGCGTCTGCGGAACGTATGCGGCTGCCTCGTTAACGGTCCTCATGGCCAAACGTGAAGGCGTCGTGACACAATCGATGGATGAGCTCCTAAAAGGCATGGAATCGGCAATTGAATACGCGCTGCCATATCGAGGGACTTTTTATTGGGACGTGCAACGCGGCCTCAATAACGAGTGGAAGAAATATGGTTATAAGACACACTTTAATTTATTTAGTGAAAGGTCGTGCCAGGCCTTCTTGAAGACGGCGTTCCAGTTGTCGTAGGTACCACAACAGCTCTTGGTAGCCCGTATAAAAATCATTGGCTCGTCGTGTACCAATACGCCTTCGATTCAACGGGCAAACTTTGGTACAAGGCATACGATAACCACGGCTCAATCACTACGATTATCCCAGCCGTCCAAACTCTATGCGCCCTCTGGCTTGAAAAGCTCTAGTCCCAGCACCTTAAGAACCAACTAGACAGCACCCAGCTTACAGAATGAAAAGCAGAATGAATGTTTCAGCACAGTAGTAAGGAGCGAAGAGTCTATTATTTGTCACATCGTTCTATCAGAGTATTTTTAACTTAGACTCATAAAATAAATAGCACATAAAATGATTACGAAGGAGCTGGCGGCTTTTTATAATCGCAGTAACGGGAATTTGCAGCGAAGAAGAATTACGCGGGAGTAGGAACTTGTTCCGTAGTTAAAACAGTTTATAAAGTTAGACGCAGTAGCTGATTGAATCAAGCTTCATCACTTGTGATTCGCTTAATTCTAATCAGCCTTGCGGGGGTAAGACTACAAGCAAACAGGACTCACATTGTGAGTCCTGTTTTGACTTTGGTCTTACTCCCGTTTGAAGCTTCGAAGGTGTAAGACCATGGCTTACACCGGTGCCCCGTAACAGCGATTATAAAAGAAAGCCGCAAGGCTTTGCAGTAATCATTTTTTCTGTGCCTAAACTAATTTCATGAGCAGGGTTTAAGACAAAAGCAAAAGCGATCTGATAGAATGAGTGTGACCAAAAAATGGAGGATGAGCAATGAAAACATTTGATTTAATTTCTATCGGTGGTGGTAGTGGCGGTATTGCCACAGCAAACCGTGCAGCCATGCATGGTGCCCGTGTTGCCGTAGTAGAAGGAAACTTACTTGGAGGAACTTGTGTGAATATCGGCTGTGTTCCTAAGAAAATTATGTGGTATGGAGCACAAATTGCAGAAGCGATTCACGCATATGGACCGGATTATGGTTTTACCGCAGAAAACGTAACGTTTGATTTTGCGACATTAAAGAAAAACCGTGAAGCATATATTGACCGTTCGCGCGCTTCTTACAACCGGACTTTTGAACGCAACAATGTAACGGTGATTAAAGGATACGCGCGCTTTGTCGATGCCCACACGATTGAAGTGAATGGGGAAGAGTATCGCGCTAACCATATCGTCATTGCGACAGGGGCTAAACTGTCATTCCAAACGTGGAAGGAAAAGAACTTGGTGGCACTTCTGACGATGTATTTGCATGGGACGTGTTGCCTCAATCAGTAGCCATTTTAGGCGCTGGATATATTGCCGTAGAACTTGCGGGTGTCTTACATGCACTAGGCGTGAAGACAGACCTTTTCGTTCGCCGCGATCGTCCTTTACGTAACTTCGACCATTCGATTATTGAAGTACTCGTTGCGGAAATGGAAAAATCAGGACCAACATTGCACACAAACAAAGTGCCACAAAAATTGGTTCAACTTGAAGATGGGACTGTGGAAATTCATTTCGAAGATGGAACAACTTTTGCTGCTGAAAAAGTGATTTGGGCAACAGGACGAACTCCTCATACAGAAGGATTAAACCTTGAAGCAGCAGGCGTGGAATTAACAGAGCGTGGATTTATCAAAGTGAATGAATTCCAAGAAACTACAGCCCAAGGTGTGTACGCACTGGGAGACGTTTCTGGTGAAAAAGAATTAACGCCAGTAGCGATTAAAGCAGGACGCACACTAGCAGAACGTTTATTTAACGGACAAACAAACGCGAAAATGGACTACACAACGATTCCAACAGTCGTGTTCTCACACCCAGCCATTGGAACAGTGGGGCTTACAGAAGAACAAGCCGTGAAAGAGTATGGCAAAGAAAACGTGAAGGCATACTTATCAACGTTTGCTGGAATGTATTCAGCCGTGACAAGCCATCGCCAACAAGCGCTCTTTAAACTCATCACAGCAGGAGCAGACGAAAAGGTAGTCGGCCTCCACGGAATTGGATATGGAGTTGACGAAATGATTCAAGGCTTTGCCGTAGCCATTAAAATGGGCGCAACTAAAGCCGACTTCGACGCAACCGTCGCGATTCATCCAACTGGTAGTGAGGAATTTGTGACGATGAGGTAACATCAGGATACGAGGGCGAACGCTCAGGACTGAATCACTGGACTGATATGACGCAAGGGACTTTGAAAAAAGTCGTGCGGACATATCAGGAAGTGGACGTCAGTCCTGTGAGCCCGAGTTCAACTACACAGGATGTGAGCAAAAGCACTCACCACAAACTCATTTTAATTTACAAGCAGAAAAATACGCTAGATGGATATCCATCTAGCGTATTTCGTTTTGTTTATGCGGCCGGCGGGACTTGAACCCGCACAGGTATACACCCACTGCCCCCTCAAGACAGCGCGTCTGCCATTCCGCCACGACCGCAGAACTATTTCATTTTATCAAATGTTTGCTGGAATTTCAATCTAAAAGGATTAATTTTCCACGACATTTTCCACATACATAGCGATTCGTGTTCATCTTGCGCATTCTAGGGTAGCGATGATGGCACGCTGTACATTCATAAATGAAATTCGGTTCCTTCATGCGTTCGACAAAGCGACTTCCGCCTACTTGATGAAGGAGGCGCTTAAAGTCAGCATCTCTGTGACGATAGCCGCCACCAGTTTGATGCAAGTGATAATGGCAGAGTTCGTGTTTGATGACGCCAATGAGCGCTTCGAGCCCCAGTTCTTGTTCGACAAGGGGATTAATCTCGATATTTCCCGTCTGGAGCAAATAGCGACCTCCGCTGGAACGTAGGCGTTTGTTATAGGTGATTTTATGCGTGAATTCTCGGTGAAAAGACGTACGCGAAATCTCCTCGGTTAAGTTTTGTAATTCGTGTTCGTTCATAATGACCTCCGAACCTTAGTGTAACATGCTTTGCCCCTTTAGAAAACAAGATAAACTTTGACCTTTTCGCACCAGAAAGGTAAAATAGAAAGGTATAAGATTTTTCAATCTGGAGGAAACAAAATGAAAATTGTTGTTGTCGGTGGGGGAAAAAGTCGGCGAAGTGATTTGCCAGGAGCTCTCAACGGAAGAAAATGACATTGTATTGATTGATAAAAACCAAGATTTAATCGATCGACTATTAAATAAATTCGATATTATGGGGATTTGCGGAAATGGTGCCAGCTACGACATTCTTGTAGAAGCAGGGGGTAGAAAACTGTGACATCTTTATTTCTGTAACAGAAATGGACGAAATTAATATTATTGCGTCTATTTTAGCGAAGAAAATTGGTGCGGAATACACTGTTGCGCGTGTGCGTAACCCTGAGTATTCACAACAATTACAACTCGTTCGTGAAAGTCTAGGGATTTCATTGCTAATTAACCCAGAGCTTTCTACGGCTCGTGATATCGCCAATAACTTTAATTATCCTTCTGCATTAAGTGTAGAAAATTTCGTTGGGAATCGTGTAAGTTTACTCGAATTAGAAATCAACGAAGGTTCCGCTCTTGCAGGATTGACTCTAAAAGAAGTGCGTAATCGATTTGAATCTATCTTAATCTGTGTGATTCACCGTAATGATCAAAGCTTCATTCCAGATGGGGATTCAACACTTGAAGAAGGAGACCATGTATTTATTACAGGGGCGTATCCAGACCTTCGCAATTTCTTAAAATTAACAGGTCAAGAAAAGAAGAGTGTGTCTTCTGCTACGATTGTCGGTGGTGGACGTATTACTTATTACTTACTCAATATGTTGAAACAAACAAAAATCAACACCAAAGTCATCGAAGTCAATGAAGAACGCTGTGAAACTTTAAGCTATGCGTTCCCACATTCAACCATCATTCATGCCGATGGAACAGACCACGATGTATTAGAAGAACAACGTATTACAGAATATGATGTGTTTGTATCGATGACAGGGATTGACGAAGAAAACTTAATTCTTTCAGCGTATGCGAAACAACAAGGTGTACCAAAGATTATTACGAAGATGAGCCGTCCAGCACTTCTTAAAGTGTTTAAAGGCTTTGATAATCAATCAGTCGTGACGCCAAAACGTATCGTTGCGAACGAAATTATCCAATTCGTGCGTTCACGTTCGAACACACAAGGATCTAATGTCGAAGCGTTATACCGTTTAGCGGATAACCAAGTTGAAGCACTTCAATTCCGCGTTCAAAAGAATAGTGGGATTTGCGGCATTCCTTTATCAGAATTGAAGACAAAATCAAACCTCTTGATTGCGTTTATCGTTCGTGGGGAACAACTGATTTATCCAGCTGGTAGTGACACAATCGAGCCATTTGATAAAGTAATCGTCGTTACAACGGAAAAAGACTTTGATGACATTAACGACATTTTGGAATAGAGGTGTCTGAATGAATATCAAAACAGTTCGCTATTTCGTGGGAAAAATGCTTCAAGTTGAAGCGGCGCTCTTAGCCTTACCACTGATTGTTAGCTTTATTTATCATGAGTCATTGACTCAAAAACTGGCTTATGCTGGAACGATTCTGCTACTACTTGTGATTGGGCTTCTCTTAAGCTTTAAAAAGCCAGAGCCACTAAATCATGGCGCGTGACGGGGTCGTAACCGTAGCCTTAAGCTGGATTTTACTCTCGTTCTTTGGTGGGTTGCCATTTGTCTTCACAGGAGAAATCCCAAATGTAGTGGATGCCTTCTTTGAAACGGCAAGTGGATTAACGACGACCGGTTCAAGTATTATTCCAGACCTATCCGTGCTCGCACATTCTTCATTATTTTGGAGAAGCTTCACTCACTTAGTCGGTGGGATGGGGGTACTGGTATTCGCACTTGCGATTCTTCCAAGTCATGGTTCTGAATCCGTGCAGCTAATGCGTGCGGAAGTTCCAGGTCCTGTGTTTGGAAAACTCGTATCGAAATTAGCCCATACGGCACAAATCTTATATATGATTTATTTAGCGATGACAGCCGTATTGACGATTATCTTAGTCGTCTTCCAAGTGCCACTTTTTGATGCCTTGCTACTATCGTTTGGTACAGCAGGGACAGGTGGTTTCGGGATTAATAATGCCGGATTTAGTATTTACGCTAACGCAGCAGCCGTGGAATGGATTATCGGGGTAGGGATGATGCTTTTTGGGATCAACTTTAACTTATATTACTTCATTCTTCTAGGCGCTGTGAAAGACGTGATTAAAGACGAAGAAATGCGTACCTATGTTGGAATCGTCCTTGGCTTTACGATGATTATTTTCACCGTATTATCGATTACGCAATCGGCTTTAGGCGTTCCAATTCGTAGTGTGTTCTTCACGGTATCGTCGATTATTACGACAACCGGTTATTCAACGGTCGACTTTGGACTCTGGGGATTGTTCCCACATGTGCTTCTTTTACTACTGATGTTTATCGGGGGATGTGCAGGGTCAACAGCCGGGGGGGATTAAAGTCTCTCGTGTTATCGTGTACTTCAAGAGTGCCATTGCCGAATTAAAACGCATGGGTCAACCGCGTCGTGTGTTTGTTCCAACGATGAATGGAAAACCAATCGATAATAAGATGGAGAAGAGTATTGCCAACTACCTAATCGTGTATGTACTGTTCTTCCTTGTGTTATTACTATGTGTGTCATTTGAAGCAGGCGATTTTACAACAGCCTTCTCAAGTGTGGCCGCAACCTTTAACAACATCGGGCCGGGGCTTGGTCAAGTAGGACCTACAAGCAACTTCTCAATGTATTCTGATTTCAATACTTTTGTACTTGCGATTGGGATGATTGCAGGACGTTTGGAAATTTATCCAATCATCATGCTTTTCTCACCAACAACAATGAAGGCATTTGCACGTCGACTTTAACCATTTCTTAAACAAATAAATAAAGAACTTTAAGGAAAGTACATTTTTTTCTTAAAGTTCTTTTTGTATACTATAGGTGTAACGAGTAAGTTACGATTTAAAACAAAGGAGGTTCATTCATGAAGAAATGGATGAAAGCAACCGCAATTGTTCTTGCTTTGATGGGATTATCCATGAAGAATGCATATGCCATCGATACAACGACAGTCAATGAAAAATGGGGAAAACCAACCGTGGTCTATGGTGGTGGACTCAGTGAAGCGCAAATAAAACAAACATCAGAATTATTAGGCATTAAAGATTCAAACACCGTATTAACCGAAACGGCTACTGGACAAGATTTAATCAAATATCTTGGAAGTGGTGACGGGAATACGTCTGTCATGATTTCATCTGTGATGGTTCAAAAGACGGATAAAGGCACAGGTGTAAAGGTGAAAATCAAGACGCCTGAAAACATCACACTGGTCACTGCCGAGCAATATGCCAATGCGGCGATTACGGCAGGTGTAACGGATGCCGAAATCGAAGTTGCAGCCGTATCGAAAGTAACCGGTGAATCCGCCTTAACAGGGGTGTATAAAGCCTTTGAAGCCAACGGAGTACAACTGGATGCCAAACGTACTGAAGTCGCGCAACAAGAGTTAGAAGTAACGAATAAAATCGCGCAAGAAAATGCGAACGCTAAAGGTTTCGATTCTTCAAAACTCGATAAAGCGATGATTGAAATCAAGAAAGAACTTGCGGAACTTAAACAAAAGCAAGGACAATTAGCGACAAAAGAAGATATCGAACGCATTATTAACGATGCTTTGAAGAACAACTCATTACAAAATGTGATTTCCCAAGACCAAATTAATGCACTAGTCGCTTTTGCGCAAAACTATCAAAACACAAGTGCGATTGATTCCAAACAAGTATTAGAGCAATTAAATAGCTTGTCAAAATCAGTTAGCGAAAAGATTAACAGCTTAGTCGAACAAGCCAAAAACGAAGGATGGCTCGATAAGATCGCCCAATTCTTCCAATCGATTTTTGATGCCATCAAAAATCTCTTCTCACAAAACTAAAGAGTAAGTCATAAGCATGGGACAAATTTGTTTCATGCTTTTTTAGTGCTCAACATAGCACTCGATTTTAAATGGGATATGGTATACTGGGGATAGAAAATAGAATCAATAGAGGAGGGGTCATGATGGCATCCAAGTATAGACAGTTACTGGTGCACGTTGTTGTTGCTTTACTCTATTATTTAATTCCTGTTTTTCTGATTCATGATACAGGAAGTGCAATGTTCTTACTATTGATTGGAATTCCGGTCATCGTCTTTGTGCTTTCGATGCTGTTTTCAGTAAAGTTTGGATATTATTGGTATTTCCCGGTTTTGATAGGTTTCTTATGGATTCCGAATCTCTTTTTACTAAATGACTCTGCTGCCATTTATATTCTGATGTATGCAGTTGTCAGTCTCATAGGGCAACTCATTGGATTGCTATTCAAAAAATAGTTAAAAAATAACCCTGGCCGTTGCTGGTCAGGGTTTTGTGTTTCTAATTTAGAATAAGATACAACAAATTTATTTTACATTTTTGGGATATAATATTTTTTTAGACGATAAGATATATTCTGTTGACTGTTATTTTTTAGAGTGTGTAAAATTTACATATGCTATTAAAAGAGAAGTTTCTTTTTAGAAAAAGCAAAAATATAATGGAGGTATGTAAATTGAGAAGTACAAATATAAAGAAGAAATTTAATAAGTTTAGTGTTCTATTGAATGTGATATTAATAGCTATTATGGCTATTGGAGTGCTATTTTTCTTACCTAAGGAACAAAAAAATCAGAAGTCAAAACGTCAATTAATATCGAAAGTATTGAAAAAAAGTGAATGAAGTTGTATTTTTGAATGCGGGAGTTAATGAAATATTACTGAAACAAAAAAACAACCCAAGTTTTTTTGGGTTTGATGTGCCGTTCTCTAGAAAAAAATAGCATTAGTGATTTTTAAATTATACAGCTAAATTTGGAATTAAAAAGTAGTGTAAAGGTTGAACAAATAGGCGAAAAAAAGAATATAAGGTTATCGTTCCAAAATTTGAAGTAATTGGTGTTGAACTTTCAAAAGATAATCCCTTACAATTTGTATGATAATCATGGAGAGTTGTTAAGTGGAACTACAGAAGATGTTGATACTGGGAAATTGGTCACTAACCAACTTTCTAGTGATAAACAAGCAGAGTATTTAGATAAATTTAAGAGTGAAATTAAAGAATCTGCAATCAATTATTATAAAACATTATTTTTCATCAATGGATTCTGAAGCAAAAGGTAACTGTAGAATTCTCAGAATAATTCTTTCAAATAAAATTTTAGAAATAAATAACCCTGACCATCGCTGGTCAGGGTTTTTCTCTTTGCATTTTAGAATAAGATTAAGAGTAAGCTAATTGTGATAATCAGTTGTACGACTAAACCAATGAGTGATAAGTAAATTGGATCGATCGTTGATTCTGTGGAGCTCTTAAACATCGAAGACGTAAATGTCACAATGTAGAGTAGGATATGCGCGAAGAATACAATCAAGATTCCAACGAATAACCATACTGGACTGATGAAGGTCATGACTGTTGCAACGGCAAGTAAGACAATGGCTAAAACGTTCATACCTTCGTATTGTGTCAACCAGTAGTTAAATACGTGTTGACGTTTTTGGAAGACATGTTTCAATCCATACGATACGCTTGGGAACCCAAGGTAGAACACCGCGTAGAAGAGGATGAAGCGAATGAACATCCAAATGTAGTTTGGTGTGCTTGTTAAGCTAGGTAAGATTGAAATGTCAGCGAATAATTGGTATTGACCAATCAGTGAATGAATTAAGTGAGTTGTCACGAATGCAGACATCACTGTTGCCAAAATAATTAAGGCGTATCCGTAAGTACGGCTATATTGACGCTTACGTGAATAGTGGTTTGTCGGTTGGACTAAACGTTCTCCAAAAAATGTGAAGAAGCGTTTGAATTTATTCCATGCACCAGCATAGGCTAGGCGATTATTCTTCACACGGTTTTCTTGTGAGCTACGGTTATTGTCTTCTTCTGGGATACTTGTTTCTACTTTCGTTGTAAACGATGGAGTAGGTTCGTTATTTCGTCTAAAAGGTCGGTTTGAACACCTTCGTTTGGTTCAATCGACACCGGTTGTGAGAGTTCGTCTTGCACTGTTCCACAGTAAGGGCAGAGTGTTTCTTGTTCGTCAATCATCTCATGACAGAATGGACATTGTTTCATGAATCTTCCTCTTTCTATGTCTAATAATTTTCATTGCTATTGTATCATAATTTCACTATAAAAAAAGACTAGGAACTCCTAGTCTTAGCGTGGCATCTTTTCAGATGAGTAGGTCGTGTTCACATCACGAACTACAAACAGCTACATCCGGTAGTGTGCCAAAGCACTCCTGTTCCACATAACTCGCAGTCTCTAATGTACTGCGTGTCGCCTCATCGCATAGAATACATTATAGCAGAGGGTGTGTGGAATGTCATGTATGAACTATTTTTCGCGGATGACTTCGATTTTGTAGCCATCTAAGTCTTTTACGAAATAGTAGTTTGCAGGATGTCCTGGTAAACCTTTTAATTCTGTAACATCGTAGCCTTTAGCAACGTGTTCAGCGTGAAGTCCTTCTAAGTCTTTAGCGCTGATCGCGATATGACCATATCCGTCGCCGATTTCATAAGGGCCGTGGCCATAGTTATATGTTAGTTCTAATTCGTAATCGTCACCTTCGAATGCTAAGTAAACGATTGTGAATTTGTGTTCTGGGAAGTCTTTTCTGTGAGTTTCTTTAAAACCAAATGCTTCTTCGTAGAAACGAATGCTTTCTTCTAGATTTTGAACACGGACACAAGTATGCAACATTTTTGACATGATGTGACCTCCTTAATTTATTTTCCTTAAGCCTAACAAACTCTACAAATAAATACAAGTTTTCGAGACTGTTTTTGTTTCGCGGACAAATGTATTCGATTAGTGGAAATGTGTTGCGTTCTTTTCATTAATTTGGTAGTCTAGTACCATTGAAAAAATAAGGAAGTGTCATATGAAAGTAATCAAATTTGGTGGAAGCTCTTTAGCAAATGCCACTCAATTAAGAAAGGTCTTTAATATCGTAAAATCTGATGAAAAACGTAAAATCGTGGTGGTTTCAGCCCCAGGAAAACGCACATCAGACGATGAAAAAGTAACAGACCTTCTCATCCAATTAGCAACTTCTCATATTGAAGGGAATTATGATGAAGAAGTCTTAAAGAAAATCTTAGTGCGTTATAAAGAAATTTGTGATGAATTAGAATTAAAACCAGAAGTATTTGAACTCGTTCGTATTCATTTTAAAAACTTAAAAGAAAGAAACGACCTAGCTCCTGACTATTTAATGGATGCTTATAAAGCAAGCGGGGAAGACTTAAATGCGCGTTTAATTGCGTCTTACTTCAACCAAGAAGGTCTTGCTGCGAAATACGTAGGGCCACGCGAAGCCAAACTTTGGGTGAGCGACACTCCAGGAGAAGCTCGTATTTTAGAAGAAAGCTATCATGAATTAGAGTACTTACAATTAACAAATGAAGTGATTATCTTCCCAGGATTCTACGGGGTGACAAAAGAAGGCAATGTCGTAACATTCTCACGTGGCGGATCTGACATTACTGGTTCGATTTTAGCTAATGCCGTGAACGCAGAAGAGTACGAGAACTTTACAGACGTAGATGCCATCTATGTAGCGAGTCCTAAAATCGTGCATAAACCACTGGCCATCGACGTGTTGTCTTATACAGAAATGCGTGAGTTATCTTATGCAGGATTCTCAGTATTCCATACAGAAGCGCTTCTGCCTTCTATCAAAAAAGGAATTCCAGTGCACGTGTGCAATACGAATAACCCAGAAGCAAGCGGAACTTATATTATGAAAGGGAAGGTCACTTCTCCAAATATTATTTCTGGTATTGCAAGTTCACCAGGTTTCGTAAGTATTTACGTGAAGAAATACTTGATGAACCATGAGATTGGTTTCCTTCGTAAAGTATTGACAATTTTTGAAGAAGAAGGGATTTCCATCGAACATATTCCAACAGGGATTGATGATGCGACAATTATTATCCGTGGGGAAGATGCTACTGACGAGCAACTCGATGCGATTGTGGAACGTTTCTATGCGGAATTAGACGTGGATGATGCGCACTATATGCGTGGTCTCTGCCTAATCATGCTTGTAGGGGAAGGGATGGTCAACATGGTCGGTACAACGGCTCGTGTGGCTTCAACGCTTGCTCGTACTCAAATCAATATCGAATTATATAACCAAGGGGTATCTGAGGTTTCAATGATGTTTGGTATTTTAGACCAATACGAAAAGAAAGCCATCCGTGCGCTATATGATGAGTTTTTTGGTGAAACGAAAGAATATAAAGTGGTGGAATAATTTTCCAACAGATTAAACAGAAATAGTAACGGTTGTAATTAACCGATAGGAAGAGTAGAATATCGATATATTCTGCTCTTTTTATTTTGGGCACATTATTTTTGATTAGGACAGGAGGGACGAAGATGATTCGTTTCTTATTTAAGGACTCGATTCCGAAAAGAATTGCATCCAGTTTTGCGATTGTGATTTTGGTGGGGTCATTCCTGTTAAGCTTACCGATTTCGCAAATCGCGACGTCAAAGGCTTCGTATTTTGACCACTTGTTTACAACTGTATCGATGGTATGTGTTACAGGACTTTCTACGCAACCAGTAGCCGAGACGTACAATACTTTTGGACAAGTGATTTGTATGATATTAATGCAAATCGGTGGATTAGGATTAATGAGTATTATTGCCTTTTTCCTCTATGATGCTGGGAAGAAGATGTCATTAGTTGATAAATTAGCCTTGCAAGATAGTTTGAACCGTGAGGATGGTCAAGATTTCAAAAAGTATTTAACAACGATTTTTAAATATACATTCTTTATTGAATTCATTGCAGCGGTTATTTTTATCCTTCCGCTTTGTTCCAGAACTAGGAACAGCAAAGGGATTTTCACTGCATTCTTCTTTTGCAATTTCTGCATTTTGTAATGCGGGATTTGATAACTTAGGGTCTAATAGTCTGATTAACTATGCGACGGATCCATTTTTAACATTAGTAGTTGCAGCTCTCATCATTCTTGGGGGAATCGGGTTCTCCGTTTGGTTTGATTTCAAACGTAGCTACCTTGAAATGCGAAAATCAACCAAGAGTAAAAAGCGTAAATCATTTTACAGACGATTGCAGTATCATACGAAGATTGTCCTTTGGTTGACGGGGATTATTCTACTTGGTGGAACGGTATTAACGATGATTACCGAATGGAATAATCCAAACACGATTGCAATCTTTCTTTCTTCGATAAGGTGCTTGTGAGCTTCTTCCAAACGGTAACGATGAGAACGGCTGGATTTGCGACAATCGATTATACGACCGCTCATCCAACGAGCCTGTTGCTTTATTGTATTCAAATGCTTATCGGAGGTTCTCCTGGTGGGACTGCCGGTGGGGTGAAGACGACAACCTTCTTAGTGGTTCTCTTATTCATTCGTTCAGAAGTGTATGATGAGAAAATGATTCAATTTAGACACCATAGTATTTCGCAAGAGATGGCCAGAAAAGCCTTAACGATTTTTATCGTGTTTACAACACTTATTCTAAGTAGTGTGTTCTTGCTCAGCTTAACGGACCCAGATGCGCCACTGTTATATACTTTATTTGAAACGATCTCAGCGGTATGTACAGTAGGGGTAACGGCGAATTTAACACCAACCTTATCCTTCCTAGGGAAGATCATTATTATGTTGTTGATGTTTATTGGCCGTATCGGACCATTAACCGTTTTATTGAGTTTCTCAAACAGAAAGAACAAAGCGCTCGACATGAAGTATGCGAAAGCACCATTATTAATTGGATAGAAAGTAGGAATTGTGATGAGAAAAACAGTTGGTATTTTAGGACTAGGTGTGTTTGGGATGACGATTGCCAAACAGCTTAGTGAATATGATTGCGACATTATTGCCATTGATCGTGATGAAGCAACCGTTAACCGTATTGAGCCACTTGTCACAAAGGCAGTCATTGCCGATGTGACAGACGAAGAAGTTTTGGAAGAAATCGGAATTGGCGACTGCGATACGGTGGTGGTAGCCACAGGGTCTAGTTTAGAAGCGAGTATTCTAGCCGTGATGCATTGTACGAAACTGGGTGTTCCAGAAATCATCGCTAAAGCAAAGGGCCGTACAACAACAGAAATCTTGACGAAGATGGGTGCGCAACGTGTCATAAACCCAGAAAAAGAAACAGGAATTCGTCTCGTGAAGAACATTCTTCACCATAAACTGGCTGAAGTGATTTCACTCGATGGCAATATCTCGCTAGTGGAATTTTATCCACCAAAATCGTGGGTTGGTAAACAACTTAGCGATTTAGACTTACGTAAAGATTTTGATTTGAACTTAATTGGATATCGTGAAGGAAAGGATGAATCGTTGAATACAAGAGTATTTGCGGATTTCCTTATTCGTGAAGATGTGATTCTAGTAGCGATTATCGGAACGGATAGCTTAGATAAAGCCACATTCCTCGAAGACTAATCAACAAGACCATATGAATCAAAAGTGGTTCATATGGTCTCTTTTTCTGTAAAAATGGGTTCAAACCCTTTCCAAAGTATCCATTTCATAGTACACTAGGACTATCAACTTTTTAGAAAGTAGGGATTATAATGGCCAATAAAAAACCATTAAGACGTGAAGAAGTTCCAGTAGAATTAACGTGGGACCTTTCCGCAATTTACGAATCAAACGAAGGATTTGAAAAGGACTTAGAATTTGTTAAATCACAAATTCCAGCAGTAGCCGCTGCAAAAGATACAGCATTAAAAGATGGAGAATCATTATTAGCATTCTTAAATCTTTTAAACGTAGTGGATGATAAGATTGAAACTGCTTATGTTTACTCACATTTAAAAGCAGACCAAGATACTTCTAACAATGAAAACCAAGTCTTAAATCAACGTGCATTCTCAACATACATCGAATTCTCAGGTGCTTCAGCATGGTTTGCCCCAGCAATTTTAGCATTATCTGATGAAGCATTCGAAGAGTATTTCAAACAAGAACCAGGATTAGAAGACTTCCGTGTCTTATTAGAAACAGCGCGTATTAAAAAAGGTCACGTGCTTTCAGATAAAGAAGAAGCTTTATTATCAAAAGCTAGCGAAGTGTTCCAAGGCGCAAGCAAAACGTTCAACTTATTGAACAACGCTGACATCAAGTTTGATGAAATCACAACTGAAAATGGCGAAAAAGTTGAATTGACAAACGGAAACTACTCAGTATATATCGAGTCTAAAAACCAAGATGTTCGTAAGGAAGCATTCGAAACACTATACAAACCTTACATCAACTTAAAAAATACATTCGCAAGCACACTTGGTACAGAAGTGAAAGGTCATAACTTCAGCGCTTCGGTTCATAACTATGACTCAGCTCGCCAAGCAGCACTTGCTTCAAACCAAGTTCCTGAAGAAGTGTACGATGCTTTAGTAGACGTGGTAAATGAAAAATTACCATTATTACACCGTTACATCGCATTACAACAAAAAGCATTAGGCTTAGATGAATTGCATATGTATGATTTATACGTACCAATCACTGGAGACGCTCCAATTAAATACAATTACCAAGAAGCATCTCTAGCAAGTGTGGAAGCGTTGAAACCTCTTGGTGAAGAGTACAATGAAATCATGAAGAAAGCATACGCAGAACGTTGGATCGACGTTGCTGAAAACATCGGTAAACGCAGTGGTGGATATTCAAGTGGAGCATACTCAACAGCACCATACATCCTATTGAACTGGCATGATGAATTATCAAACTTCTTCACATTAGTTCACGAGTTAGGACACAGTGCACACAGCTACTTCACTCGTAACACTCAACCAAAACAATACGGAGATTACTCAATCTTCTTAGCGGAAATTGCTTCTACAACAAACGAAAACATCTTAACAGATTACTTGTTGAAGAAACATACAGATAAAGAAGCGCAAAAATATATCTTAAACAACTATTTACACCGCTTCAAATCAACTATTTTCCGTCAAACACAATTTGCGGAATTCGAACATAAGATTCACGTAATGGACCAAGAAGGCCAACCATTAACACAAGAATCAATCGCGAAAGCTTATAGCGAAATCAACGCGAAATACTACGCGAATGTTATCCAAGATGAGCAAATTGCTTATGAGTGGGCACGTATTCCTCACTTCTACATGAATTACTATGTATTCCAATACGCAACTGGTATGGCTGCAGCGACTGCTTTATCAGATAAAATCTTACATGGTACTCCAGAAGATTTAGAAGCTTACTTAAACTACTTACGTGCAGGACGCAGCGACGCTCCAATCGAAGTAATGAAAAAAGCCGGCGTAGACATGACGAAGAAAGACTACTTATACGACGCATTCGACGTATTCGAACAACGCTTAGCACAACTTGAGGCTCTTATGAGCGAATAACAAAACAAACTCCGAGAGTTCTTACTCTCGGAGTTGTTTTGTTATATAGAGTATATAAAGAAAACTCCTCCATCTGGAGGAGTTTTTGTATGTTAACGATTCATATTCACGACTTTTGCTAAGTTGTGGCGTGAGCGAACTTCAACTATTCGTTTGACTTCTGGACATTTAGGAAGAGGCTCACCATTACAAATTTCACTAATGGTATCAGCCGTAATACTATTATCCAGCAAGATTCCGTAAGATTGATTTGAATTATCGAAAATGACAAGAGAAGGCGTGTGCGTTACATTCATCTCTTGAGCGATTTGTAAGTCACGGTCATACGCTGTTTTCACAGCAGTACTGGCTTTATCTTCATAAAACATTTTTTTATCAATTTCAATATTATCTAAAATTTCATCTAACAATTCTTTGTTATAGCAACGATTGTGATGATGAATTTGGTGTTGCAACTCAAATAAGAATTGACGACCAGGACGTTTTCCTTGTAAGAGGGCAGCTTTATACGAAAGAGCTGCATCATATATCTTCGTATAGATTTCGTTTCTTAAATCTAAGTCCGTTTCATCGAGCTTTTGGTTTTTCATATATTGATTAACCGTTTGTAAATTATGAAACGTTACGAATTGGTAATGTACCTTAAACTCAGAATTACGAACAAATTTTAATAGTTCATTTTCACAGCGATAACAATATGATCCCAATGGATTCACGAATAAATATAATTCGAAAATCTTTTTCGTGTGAAGTGTGTTCTGATAGATTTTTTTGTTTTTTTGAAGTACTCAAAATCCTACACCCCTGTTCCCTAACTAACTTTTGTAACATCATTGTAACATATTTTGTTGAAATGTCAGAATAATTTGCACAACGAGTGACGTTTGTACTCATCTCGTGGACAATGCTCGTTTAATTTTACTTTCTGCTTGGCGTCGTTCAATTTTGTATTTCTCCAAAATGCCTAAAAATACCGGTTCGCCAAGTTCGAGACTACGAACTTCCATTTCCGTCTCATAGTCAACCTTCCCGTTATAATGACTCTCATCGAGAACAAGCCATTCATTTTTCGGAAAGGGCACCTTCCAATCGATGCGTTGTAAGAAGCGCCGTTTGATTCACAGTTTGAAGTGTAATGCCTTTATTTTCCAATGTTTCTTGAAGGGACGTTGGAAGCGCGAATTGTTTGTCGTGGTTATACGCATTTAGAATGTCTACCGGAAGGACTTCGGTATACTCAAGAACCTCTAAGCTACTTTGAGGAATCTTTAACGTAATTTCGCCGGTTTCTTTTCCTTCGACAATGCGAATGCGAAGGGCCATTTTATTTTGTTGGAGGAGACCTTCGTAGTCGTAGTAACTATTTGTCTGCGTGACGTCCTTTGTAAAGACTGATTGATAGTCGCCCGCAATAGCCTCGTATTGCTCTTTTGTCAGTAAGTTTTTAAACTCTTTTTCGATTTCTGGCATAACCGTTCCTCCTTTAGTGTTCTATTGTAGCTCATTTTATGACAGATTTGAAAAAAATCGCCTTAATTTGTCATGATTCCTGATAAAATATGGTATGATAGAGAACGGAAATGAAAAAAAGTAGGTGAAAATATGGAAACATGGGAAACACCCCTTGTAGAAGACTGGGAAGCCTTTCTAGCTCCGTATTATCAAGCAATAGAGGAATTAAAAATTAAATTAAAGGGAATTAGACGTCAGTATCGTCAAGAAGGGAAACACGCACCGATTGAATTTATCACGGGCCGTGTGAAGACTCCAGATAGTATTGTAGAAAAGATGCAAGTTCGTAATATTCCTAGAGAAGAATTCCTTGAAGGTGTACAAGATATAGCTGGTCTTCGGATTATGTGTCAGTTCGTCGATGATATTTATGAAGTGGTTCGCTTGATTCGTCAGCGGAATGACTTTGATATTGTAATTGAACGTGACTATATTCAAAATAAAAAAGCGAGTGGCTATCGTTCATACCATATTGTATTGGAATATCCAGTGCAACGAATCGAAGGAGAAGAAAAAATCCTTGTGGAAATTCAAATTCGTACGCTAGCGATGAATTTCTGGGCAACGATTGAACACTCATTAAACTATAAATATAAAGGGGAATTCCCTGATACGATTCATGAGCGGTTGGAACGTGCTGCAGAAGCGGCGTTCTTACTTGATGAAGAGATGTCTCAAATTAGAGAAGAGATTCAAGAAGCGCAATATATTTTTGCGATTAATAAAGGAAAATCAGCGTAAACGTAAGAAACGGAGGGACTCATGATGAAAGTCGGTTTATATGGAAACCAAACAGAAAAAACAAAAGAAGTCATGAATGCCTTCGACCGCTTATGCCAAGAAGGGTGTTTTGAGCGAGATGATGTGAGTCCTGATGTCGTGATTACGGTCGGCGGAGATGGAACGCTTTTAGGAGCCTTTCATCATTATCGCAATCAATTAGATCGTATCCGTTTTGTGGCGATTCATACAGGTCACTTAGGATTTACACAGATTGGCGAAACTTCGAAGTGGACCAATTAATCGAGTCATTGAAACAAGACAAAGGAGAGCATGTGAGCTATCCATTACTCGATGTGAATGTGAAGTTCAAAAGCGGAGATGTTATTCGCTATGCAGCTTTGAATGAAGCAACTTTACGTAAAGTGAATGGCACGCTTTTATGCGAAGTGTATATTAATGGCGAGTTATTCGAAAACTTCCGTGGAGATGGGCTTTGTGTGGCAACACCAACAGGGTCAACTGGTTTAAGCAAATCTCTAGGAGGAGCCGTGGTGCATCCGCGTGCAGAAGTGATGCAGATGACAGAAATGGCGTCGATTAATAATCGTGTGTATCGTACTCTTAGTTCGCCAATGATTTTTGCGAAAGATAATGTCTTAACGCTACGTCCTGAAAGTAAAGAGGGCATGGTGATGGCAATTGACCATTTAACGTATGATGCAAATGAGATTGAAGAAATTCAATTACAGATTAGTGGAGAGCGCATTTCGTTTGCGGCGTATCGTCATACACCATTCTGGGATCGTGTGGAAGATGCGTTTATCGGTTCGCGTGAAGTGAACTGCCGCGGAAATGAGGAAGTCCGTTGATTTTAACGTGGAATTACCCATACGAGTATCCGATGATGATGCGTTCCTTCTTACAAGAAGTGGGGATTTCAAGAACGTTTCTTGCCCATGTGAAAACGCATGGAGACTTACTGATAAATGGTCGTCATGAGATTGTCCTAAAGACGCTTCAGCCAGGAGATGTCCTAACGATGGTGATTCCGCCGTCTGGAGAACATGAGACCGTGATTCCAAGTGAAGTGCCGATTGATATTTTGTACGAGGATGATTATTTACTCATTATCAATAAGCCTGTTGGAACGGCTTCGATTCCGTCGAAGTTGCATCCAGACCATTCGATGGCGAATCGTGTGAAAGGATACTATAAGAGACGTGGTTATGCGGACCAAATTACGCATGTGGTGACGCGTCTTGACCGTGATACAACGGGAGTGATGATGTTTGCCAAACACCGCGTTGTACATGCATGGATGGACCAAGCTTTACGAGACAAGACCATTGAGAAGAAGTATTTAGCAATTGTGCATGACACAGCTACACTCGAAGAACATGGCATGATTGATGCGCCGATTGGCCGACATGAAGGGTCGATTATTAATCGTTGTGTATCAGAAGATGGGAAACCATCGCTAACAGAATATTGGAAGAAAGAAACGCTTGATGGAGCGGACCTTGTCGAGATTTTATTACACACTGGGCGTACGCATCAGATTCGTGTTCATTTCTCATGGATGGGTGCACCACTTGTGGGAGATGATTTATATGGTGGGGTGAAAGACGAGATTTTAGACCGCCAAGCCTTACATTGTCACTCGCTTACGTTTATTCATCCAATGACGAAAAAAGAAATTACCGTTGTGGCGCCACTGCCCAAAGATATGGACGAGTGGATTAAAGCCCACAAGCGATAAAGAGAGGAGAATCACCATTGAGCGAAATCGTATATGAATTTGAAGATATTTTAGAGCAAATTCAACACACCTTGGCAACGGAAGATAAACAACAATTCCGTGAGATTTTCTTTGAGAATCATACGTACGACCAAGCGCAAATTTATTTAAGTTTAACGCTGGAAGAACGTAAATTAGCCTACCAATTTCTGAATCCTGAAGAAATGGCAATGGTGTTCGAACTACTAGAAGAAGACGTAGAAGACGTTGAAGAGTATTTAAGCGAGATGGACGAAGCTTATGCCTCACGAATGCTTGCGGAAATGTATTCCGATAATGCGGTAGACGTGTTGAAGCAAGTAGGGGAAGAAAATGTCCGCACTTATTTACGCTTGATGCCACATAAAACGGCAAGTGAACTCCGTCAATTATTAAACTATGAAGACGAAACAGCAGGGGCGATGATGACGACTGAGTTTATCGCCGTGCGTGAATCAGATACCTTAAAAACAGCGATGGCAACGGTAAAACGTTTCGCCGAAGACGCTGAAACAATCTACTATGTATATGTCACTGACGATGAAAATCATTTAACAGGGATTCTTACGCTAAAAGACCTAATCGTGAAACCAGACGAAAAACTCGTCAAAGATATCATGATTGACCGTGTCGTAACCGTGCACGTCAATGATGCGCAAGAAGAAGTAGCTCAAACGATTAAAGACTATGACTTCCTTGCCATTCCAGTAGTCGATGATACGAATACATTAGTTGGGATTATCACCGTCGATGATGCGTTGGATGTTATCGAAGAAGAAGCGACGAGCGATTACTCAGGTCTTGCCGGGGTAAACGTTGATGAAGCACACCAAGGCGTGTGGGCAGGGATTGTCAACCGTCTACCGGGGATTGTGACGCTTCTTATCATGGGTACTGTAACAGCAGTCCTCTTTAGACATTATGAACCGATTATTCAACAAGCAAGTATCTTTGCCATCTTTATTACTTTAATTACTGGTACTGCCGGGAATACGGGGACACAATCACTTGCGGTTGCGATTCGTAAGATTGGTCTTCACGAAGAGGAACAGTCTTTCTGGAAAGTACTCGTGCAAGAGGGGGCAACAGGCTTTGGTATCGGATTGATTTCTGGGGGAATGGTATTTGGGATTGTGAGTCTATGGCACGGTAGCATCGTTCTTGGTGGTATTATTGGATTTGCGATGTTTGCTTCGATTTTCGTAGCGGCATTAACAGGGACTTGTATTCCATTTGCGTTGGAGAAATTCAACTTTGATCCGTCCATTGCCAGTGGACCATTTATTACAACTGTTAACGACTTAACATCTGTGTTGGTTTACTTCACGATTGTGAGTCAATTTATTTCGGTATATTTAGCAAAATAAAAAACGATAAGGTATATAGACGATTCTGTCTGTAACCTTATCGTTTTTTTCTTATGCGCCTTTTAGGTTGAAGTACTCTTGTAAATATTTCGCCAATCCATTTTCGTCATTTGTGAATGGAGTGATGGCATTTGCGATGTTTTTTAATTCATCAATTCCATTTTTCATTGCAACGCCGTGTCCTGCGTATTCAATCATTTCTAAATCGTTGTTTTCGTCACCAAAGGCAAGAATATTTTCTTGTTTAATTCCAAAGTAACGCGACAAGTGTTCAATGGCTTTCGCTTTATGAATGCCTGGTGAAATCACTTCAAGACATGGGAAACTTCCACCCCAAGTACGGATTTCAATATCGTTATCATAGCGGTCTAAGATTTTTGATTTAATCTCTGGTTGTTTCTCAACATCAGAGAAGAGAGCAACGGCTGTTGGTTGTTCTTTAAGTTTTGTGTTTATCAATCACGATTGGCTTTTGGTCTTTTGGATAGTAGGGGCATTCAGGTAGTTCTTCCATGTTTGAATACACAAGTTCCATTCCTTCGACCATTAAGTAATCGACAGGTAGTGTTTTGTTAAAGGCCACTAAATCAAGTACGAATTCTGAATCGAGAGTGATATGGTATTTTCCATCCCAATCTGGCATCCCTGGAATATGGCAGAGGGCCCCGTTGAAGTTTGCGATTGGGCCACCTAGGTTTAGTTGGTCGTAATATTGTTTTGAATTACGATAAGGGCGACCAGTGACAATGGCTACCTCATGACCTAAGTTTTTCACGGCATGAAGGGTATCTATTGTTTCTTGTGTCAGTTCTGAATTGTTGTTTAATGTAGTTCCATCGAGGTCGATGGCAATGAGTTTCTTTTCCATTCTTTCTCCTTTCAAAGTGGTTTTCTAAAAGCAGAAACTTGTTTTCAAAGTTTCCATCAAGTACAATATCTGTATAAGTTTACCATATTTTAGATGAAATAAGAAAGAGGAAGTTATGATTCAAATTGATTATCGTGAAGTAAGTGGTGTTCCTTATGCTGAAGTTGTGGATGCATCATTAAAAGACCAAGTACTCCCAATTGTTGTGTTTTATCATGGATGGACAGGTAGCAAAGACCGTGTTGTCACAATTGGAGTTGAATTAGCGAAGCGTGGAATGCGTGCGATTTTACCAGACCAACTCTTACACGGAGACCGTGGTGTACGTCTGATTGGCGGCGAAATCTGGGAAATTGTAGCTAATAACATTAAAGAACTTCCTATTATAAAAGAAGAAATGAGACAACGCGGGCTCTTAGATGAAGCGAAGTTTGGGGTGTCTGGTTTAAGTATGGGTGGTATTTCAACATACGCGTTGTTCAATCAATATCCTGATATCACAGCAGCAGCGAGTTTAATGGGGAATGCGGATCCTGCTCGTTTTGCTAAATGGACAATTTCATCGGTTTGGATGACAGGAGCAACACAAGAGCAATGTGATGCGCTAGAAGCTGAGATTGAAAAGAATAAAGCCTTCTTAGATGCGATGGCGCAAGCGAAACATCCGGAACGAATTAATGGACGTCCGTTATACTTATGGCATGGAACTACAGATGATAAAGTACCATATGAATTGAATAAAGAATTTTATGAAACCATTAAAGACGAACCATATGCGAAAAATGTAGAGTGGCATGAAACACCAGGTCAAGGGCATATTGTGCCACATCAAGTGTTTGAAGATGTTGCTGACTTTTTCCAAAGAGTATTTCAATAGGAGAGTAGAAGATGACAGAAGAAAATAAAAATGCTGCAGAAGTAATGCAAGAGAAGATTTTAGAAGCGTTGGAGACAGTAATTGACCCAGAGCTTGGAATTGATATTGTAAATCTTGGGTTGATTTATCGTGTTGATTTGAATGAAGAAGGGCATTGCCAAGTGGATATGACATTGACAACAATGGGATGTCCGCTAGCAGATATTATTACAGATGAGATTCATCGCGCGTTAGCAGAGATTGAAGAAGTGAAAACAATTGATGTGAAACTCGTTTGGTATCCAGCATGGAGTCCAGATAGAATGTCACGCTATGCAAGAATTGCGTTAGGTATTCGATAAGACAAAATCCCCACAGATGTGGGGATTTTTTTGTGCAATAAAATAAATTCTGTCAGATAAATACGTATGGTGAAATTATCATATATGATAATTTTCATGGTGCATTCAAAGTACATCCTTGAAGTTGAACTCTGTGTAGTTGAGTTCGCAAAAGCAGAGGCTCAAGCCTTTCGAGTTTAGAGTTAAAACTTCAAATAATTTGTACTGTATTGTCTTATTAACTTATATTCCAATACAATTTGCAATGCCCACACCCAAATCCTTCGCACTGTGAAGGATTTTTGCAGAACGTTGCACGTTCCTTCCGGTGTTCGGTCCAATGTTCCATTTCTGAGCGTTCGGTCTCGTATCCTAGTAGTTGAACTCGAAAAGGCAGAAACGACGTCCACTTCCCGTAGTATCCGCACGACTTTTTCAAAGTCCCTTGCGGCATATCAGTCCAGTGTTTCAGTCCTGAGCGTTCGGTCTCATATCCTAGTAGTTGAACTCGAAAAGGCAGAAACGACGTCCACTTCCCGTAGTATCCGCACGACTTGTACCAAGTCCTTTGCGTTACTCCGGTCCAGTGGTTCGTTTCTAAGCGCCTTTCTCGTATCCTGTTTTTAATCTTCCCCGGTCGCATCGGGCGTTTATACTTACTTTTTGATTCTTGTCGGATGATGGTATGTGGAGATTTGCGGCCCTTGTTGGAATTTCTGAAGAGCATTTGCATTTTTTCATCGTCGAAGAGTTCTAAGTTTTGATCGACGAAGTGACTTGCATCAGCTTTCCAATCCGAATGATAGTAATTAAATAATTCGGCCATAGCGACAGTTTTGTCGGTGGCGCTCCCTTTAAATTCAGGGTCTGTTACATCTGTTAAGTATTGTTGCATTTTTGCAATTCTATTTTTATCAAAATCTGCCATAACATTCGCCTCTTTTCAGTCCTATTTTAGCATAGAAGACGTTTTCTTAAAAGAAATTTTTCAAAACTACTGTTCATTTTCATTTGAATGTTTTTATACTATTACTTGCTAATTTTTTGAAGAGGAGGGTGTCTCATGGCAAAAGATATGACGAGTGGAAACCACTAAAATTGATTTGGAATTTTACAATCCCGCTATTAATTGGGAACTTATTCCAACAATTATACAATATGGCGGATACCTTTATCGTAGGTCGTACCATTGGTGTGCAGGCGTTAGCTGCGGTGGGGTCTACTGGAAGTATTGTCTTTTTAATCATCGGGTTTGCGACAGGCTTAACGGCTGGTCTTGCGATTCCATTAGCGCAACGGTTTGGTGCCAAGGATTATAAGGGCGTGAAACATAGTTTTTATGTTTCCATTTTAATTTCGATTGCTGTGGCGATTGTATTAACCGCATTGAGTATGATTTTCTGTCGACAAATTCTAGAAATCATGCAGACACCATCCGAGATTATTGATGGAGCTTATGATTATTTAATCGTCATCTTTGGCGGTATTTTCTCCTCAATGGCTTATAATTTACTATCGAATATTTTCCGTTCGATTGGAGATGCGAAAACACCATTATATTTTCTAGTAATGGCATGTGTGATGAATATTATTTTGGATATCGTCTTTATTGCTGTTTTTGGAATGGGAGTTGAAGGGGCAGGTTATGCAACGGTTCTTTCTCAAATCTTCTCAGCAGTGGCCTGTGTTGTTTATATTTGGAAGAAGATTCCAGTATTGCGCTTAACGAAGGAAGACCTTGTTGCAACGAAACGAAATATAAGGGAACATTGTCGTATTTCATTCCCGATGGCTTTCCAAGCTTCGATTATTGCCATCGGAACGATTATGGTTCAAATTGCATTGAATCAGTTAGGACCGACTTCGGTTGCGGCACACACAGCAGCACAAAAGATTGACCAGTTAGCGATTCTTCCCATGATGTCGTTTGGAGTCACGATGGCCACCTATTCAGCACAAAACTTTGGGGCAAAGAAATACGATCGTATTTGGCTTGGTGTGCGTGAATGTATCAAATTATCATTGACATTTGCCATTGTGGTAGGGATTATTTTAAATCTATTTAGTCCGATACTTATTCGTGCCTTCGTAGGAGAAGGGCATGAGGATGTGGTAGCGTTAGGACGACTATTCTTCCTTACAAACGGAACAACGTATAGTTTCCTTTCGCTATTATTTATTTACCGTTATACCTTACAAGGAGTGGGAAAAACATTTACGCCGACCTTGGCTGGAATTATGGAACTCATTATGCGTTCTGTTGCGGCAGTGGTTCTTTCAAATATATACGGCTTCGTCGGAGCAACGGTTGCCAACCCAATGGCATGGTTTGGTTCGATGGTGCCTCTCATGATTGCGTATTATATCTTTAAAAACAAAGTTCAACATGGAGTAGAGCAGTAGTATCAAGCTACTGTTCTTTTTTTGGGAAATAATGAAAATTATGAAAACAGTTTTTCGAATTAATTGTGAATTATTTAGTTGAATAATTTACAAAGTTATAGTAAAATGATTCTAACTAAAGTGTTTATGGAGGAAAGATTGGATGAAAAAAGAACAATCAATTCGTAAAATTGGAAAACTGATGTTAGCAATTTCGTCTTGCGGAGTTTTATTAACAGCATTCCAAGCGAATAAATCTGTATTTGCGGAAGATGCAACGACTACAGAAGCGACTACAGCTGCTGCAGCAACAACAGAGGCTACAACAGAAGCAACAACTGCAACGACAGAAGCTACAACAGAAGCAACAACTGCGGCTCCAACGCGTGCAGCAAAAGAAGTAAATGCAAAAGTAACCGGTACGATTAAACCATGATATTAAATACTATGAATACTACACAGACGTAGATATCGCTGTTTCTCTAACAGATGACGATGTTAAAGAAGGCGACTACGTAACGATTACATTAGAAAACGTAGCCGTGTTAGGTTCATTAGCGGGTAAAGATGTTATTTATGAAGGAAAGAAAATTGGGACCATTTCTATCGTTTCCTTCGAAAACATTAATAAAGCTCGTCAAGGTTCGAACAACAAAGCTCAAATGGAACAAGCTGAATTGGAATCAACACGTGCTACATTAAAAATCACATTTACAAAAGCAGTTGAAGCGGTAAAACCTGATGTGTTGAAACAAGCACAGTTCACAATTAAATCAGATAACGCTTATAACGGAGCTGTTATTGCGAATAAAGACTACACTTTAAATCAAGTGATTAAAGTGGGAGATTCTTCTGTAACAAGTACAGTAGATATTCCAAAAGTAGAAAAATTTGCGACAGAAACAAACTCAATTCACTTGCCACCTTCTGGAAATACGATTAAGTTCAACGAAGATGGTTCATACGAAACAAGTTCAGAAATCCAAGTTCGTGGAAGAGAAGGAATGAAGGTTGGTTCAACTGTTGAACTTGAATTTAACGATGCTTCAGGAATTGAGTGGAAAACAAGTGGTGATACTGCACTTAAAGTTGGAGATACATTTAACTCTAGATTTATCTTACCAGTTTATAGTTCATATGACGTGAACCAATATGGAGCTTATATCTTCCCAACTGGTGTAGAGCCAACATTCAAAGTTACTTCTATTACAGCTAAGAAAATCACGCTTGAAATGATTTCAGGAGATGTTCCTAAGGAATTAGGAGTATTCTTCCGTATCGGTAAAGATCGTGTGACTATTATCGACAAATCTAAAATTGATATCGAAAAAATGCAATATGACGTTTCAACTGTTGCTACAGCGACTATTGATGGTAAAGATTCTAAAGGAATCTACGTTTACCGTATTATTAGTGACTCTGCAAGTGCACAATTAGTACTTGATTCACTAGTGACAGATTACAAAGATATCGATTCAAAAGAATCTATCAAAGCAACTGATAGAGGTTGGAAAGATCCAGCAACTATTGATGGATATGAATTTGTTAAAACAGAAAAAGACCGTGAAGGAAATCGTATCCACTGGTACAGGAAAAGTTGCACAACCAACAACTGAAGTAACAACTGAAGTAACAACAGCAGAAACAACAGCAGAAACAACAGCAGAAACAACAGCAGAAACAACAGCAGAAACAACAGCAGAAACAACAGCAGAAACAACAGCAGAAACAACAGTAGAAACAACAGTAGGTACAACAGCAGAAACAACAACTAGTACGCCAGAAGAACCAAAACAAGAAGAATTACCAAATACAGGAGCTACGGCTTCTCTAACTGGTGCAGCAATTGCAGCAATGTTAACAGGTTTTGGAGTATTAGGATTCAAGAAAAAAGAAGACTAAAATCATAAGAGATGAATGAGGATGTATTGCATCCTCATTCTTTTTTTGCTTCAAATTATGGTATAATAAAACGAATATGCATCAAGCGAGGTGACCTCATGAAAACAGATATTAGAATTGCACAAGAAAACCGAATGCAACCCATCACGGTGATTGCTGAAAAGCTTCATTTAACACCTGATGAAGTAGAACCCGTATGGAAAATACAAAGCCAAGATTGATAAGACTGATATTCATAACCCAGAGAATTTTGGGAAACTTATTTTAGTGACATCAATGAATCCAACTCCTGCTGGAGAAGGAAAGTCTACAGTAACAGTTGGGCTTGGGGACGCACTAACGGCTATTGGAAAGAAAACAGCCATTGCACTTCGTGAACCCTCTCTAGGACCAACGCTTGGGCTCAAAGGGGAGCTACAGGTGGAGGTTATGCACAAGTTGTTCCGATGGAAGAAATCAATTTGCATTTCACAGGGGACATGCATGCCCTAACGACAGCAACAAATCTGTTATCTGCCATCATCGATAATCATATTCATCAAGGAAATGAATTAGAAATCGATCCTAACCGCATTATTTGGAAGCGGGCCTTGGACTTAAATGACCGAGCGTTGCGAGAAATTGAAATCGGACTGGGAGGTCCAGTGAATGGAACACCGCGTAAAGACGGTTTTTGATATTACGGTCGCAACTGAAATGATGGCGATTCTTTGCCTGGCGAGTGATTTAAGCGACTTGCAACGACGCGTTTCAAATATTCTCGTGGCGTATACAAAGTCAGGAGAACCTGTTACTGTGTTTGATTTAGGTGCGGAAGGAGCCATTACTGCGCTGCTTAAAGAGGCGATGAAACCAAACCTTGTGCAGACATTGGAAGAAACACCAGCAATTGTTCATGGAGGACCATTTGCTAATATCGCACACGGTTGTAATAGTGTCGTGGCAACGAGAATGGCATTGACGCTTGCAGACTATGTCGTGACCGAAGCGGGATTCGGGGCTGACCTTGGTGCACAGAAGTTCCTCGATATTAAAGTTCCTGTTCTTGGAAAACATCCAGATGCAGTTGTGCTTGTAGCGACCATTCGTTCGACGAAAATGCATGGTGGCGTTGCGCTAGATGAACTCGCACTTGGTGAGAATCTCGAGGCGGTTCGTGAAGGTTTCAAAAATGTACGAAAACATATCGAAAACGTACAAGCTTATGGCTTACCAGTTGTTGTAGCCTTAAATGAATTTTTAACAGATACAAAAGATGAACAAGCCCTCTTTATGGAATTATGCCGTGAGATGGGTGTGGATTGTGTTCTTACGAGTGTGTGGGAATATGGAAGCCGGGGCGGTATCGCACTTGCAGAGAAAGTCGTCGAATTATGTGAGAACAACGCTACTTTCCAACCAACTTACGATATGAGTGCAACAATCCAAGAAAAAGTCGAGACGATTGCGAAAAACGTTTATGGTGCTACAAACGTTCATTATTCAGATGAAGTTCTTACACAATTGAAGGAATTCGAAAAACTGGGATGGAACAATCTTAATGTATGCATTGCAAAAACGCCGTATTCATTCTCAGACAACGCTAAGTTAAAAGGACGTCCAGAAAACTTTGAAATCACGATTCGTTCATTAATTCCAAAACTCGGTGCTGGATTTATTGTAGCGTTAACTGGAACAGTTTTAACAATGCCGGGACTTCCAAAAGTTCCAGCAGCACTTGGTATTAGTGTTGATGACAATGGGAAAATTCAAGGGTTATATTAAGAGACTTGAAAGGAGTTTGCATGAAAGATTTTAGAGTCGATCATTTGAAAAAATCTTATGGTGCGAAATCATTATTAGAAGACGTGTCCTTTATTATTAATGAAGGTGAACACGTAGGTTTAATCGGTCAAAACGGGACTGGGAAGAGTACATTATTATCTATTCTAGCAGGAGTTGATTTTGCTGAATCAGGAGACATCACAACGTCTAACGATTATAGAATTGGATACTTATCGCAACAACCAGAATTAGATGATGAAGATACGATTTTCGAGGCCTTGTATAAAGGCGACCATCCAACATTAAAAGTCGTTCATGACTTTGAAGAAGTGGTTGAACAATTACGCGAAAATCCAACTTCAGAAAGCCTCACAAAACGATACAGCGTCTTAGAACAAAAGATGAATGAAATCGATGGATGGCAAGTGGAAGTTCAAATCAAGACCATTCTTCAAAAGATGGGATTAACGGACATCCAGAAAAAAGTGGGCACGCTCTCTGGTGGACAGAAGAAGCGTGTGGGACTGGCAAAAGTATTGATGGAAGAACCAGATTTACTATTGCTGGATGAACCAACCAACCATTTAGACCTAGAAGCCATCGAATGGTTAGAGGGCTATTTAGCCAATTATAAAGGCGCGATGATGCTCGTGACTCACGACCGTTACTTCTTAGAACGTGCGGTAACGCATATGTTTGAACTAGTGAACGGACGAATCGAAGCTTACGAAGGAAACTATGAGTCGTACTTAGAGCAACGAAGCCAACGAGAACAAATCGCAGCTCGCATGTCGCAGAAACAAAAACGATTGTACTTGAGCGAATTAGAATGGATGCGTCAAGGCGCTAAAGCTCGTACTACGAAGCAACAAGCGCGTATTCATCGTTTTGAAGCGTTAGAAAAAGAAGTAAAACAGACGACTTCAAACGACAAGCTGGTGATGGAATTCGACCAAGCGCGTATCGGGAAACGTGTCTTCCAAATGGAAGATGTCAGTCTTTCGATTAATGGACAACAAATCGTGAAGAATCTAGATTGGATTATTCAAAGTCAAGCGCGTGTCGGGATTGCTGGGGTGAATGGTGTTGGAAAATCTACTTTCCTAAACGCCATTGCTGGACAGATTCCATTTGATAGTGGTCAGTTTGTTGTCGGTGAGACCGTTCGAATCGCGTACTATAAGCAACAAGATGAAGATATCCCAATGGATAAGCAACTTATCCAATATTTACGAGAAGAAGCCGAAGAGATTAAACGTGAAAACGGAGAAGTAGCTTCATTTCAGAACTACTCGAGACGTTCTTATTCCCAAGACATCTACATGGAGCGTATATCCATACATTGTCTGGGGGAGAGAGAAGACGACTCTACTTACTTCGCTTATTAATGACAAAACCAAATGTGTTATTATTAGACGAACCAACGAATGACTTGGATATCGATACATTAACCGTACTCGAGGACTTCTAGAGTCGTTTAATGGAGCAGTCCTTATCGTATCGCATGACCGATACTTCTTAGATAAGACGGTCGACCAATTATTTGTCATCCGAGGCGAAGGGCAAACAGAACTGTTCTACGGATCGATGAGTGAGTATTTAGAACAAGAAAAAACACTAGCAAAAGTTGCGGTGGAAACTCCTAAGGCAGAAGCGCCAAAAGTGGAGGCTCCAAAATCAGCTCCGGCTAAGAAGATGACGTATCAAGAGAAGAAAGAATGGGAGACGATTGAAGCGACCATTCAAGAACTCGAAGAGAAATTAGAATTCTTGCAAGAAGAAATGAGTGTCCACGCACAAGATTTTGCCAAACTACAAGAATTACAAGAGGAATTAGACAAGACGGAAGAAGCGGCAAGTGCGGCTTATGAACGTTGGGAATATTTAGCAGAACTAGCAGGGAATTAAAGAAAGGAACAGATATGACGAAACAATATAAAGACTTACTAAGAAAGATTTTAGAAGAAGGAACCATTAAAACAGACCGTACTGGTACAGGTACAAAGAGTGTGTTCGGATACCAAATGCGTTTTGACTTGCAAAAAGGATTTCCACTGTTGACAACAAAACGTGTAGCGTTCGGTTTGATTAAGAGCGAGTTACTATGGTTCTTACACGGAGATACAAATATCAAATATTTATTAGAACATAACAACCACATTTGGGATGAATGGGCGTTTGAGCGTTATGTTTCTTCTCCAAAATACACTGGTCCTGATATGACAGACTTTGGACGTCGCTGCTTGCAAGACGAAGCGTTCAATGAAGTATACCAAGAAGTGAAGAAAGACTTCTGTGAAAAAATCTTAACGGATGATGCGTTTGCGGCTGAATTCGGTGAACTTGGAAATATTTACGGTTCACAATGGCGTCACTGGAAAACAACAAAGGGTGAAACGATTGACCAAATCGCAGACTTACTGAACTTATTGAAGAATTCTCCAGATTCACGTCGTATGATTGTTTCAGCATGGAATCCAGAAGATGTGCCTAGCATGGCGCTTCCTCCATGCCACACAATGTTCCAATTCTATGTTGCTGACGGTAAATTAAGTTGCCAATTATACCAACGTAGTGCGGATGTGTTCCTAGGAGTGCCTTTCAATATCGCAAGTTACGCATTATTAACTCACTTAATCGCAAATGAAGTAGGCTTAGAAGTTGGTGAATTCGTTCATACATTAGGCGATGCGCATATTTACTTAAACCATATGGAACAAGTAGAAACGCAATTAGCGCGTGAAGAAAGAGAATTGCCAACACTCGTATTAAAACATCCTGAAAAATCAATGTTTGAGATTGATGTTGATGATGTGATTGTAGAAGGATATAATCCGCATCCAACGATTAAAGCACCGATTGCCGTGTAATGCTGGGGGAGACAGATGTTAATTTATATTTGGGCTCAAGATGAACAAGGGCTTGTTGGAAAAGACAATACGCTTCCTTGGCGATTGCCGAATGATTTGAAATTCTTTAAAGAAGTAACGATGGGACAAACCATCCTTATGGGACGTAAAACGTTTGAAGGGATGGGAAGTCGCTTGCTTCCAGGACGTCAAATCATTCTTTTAACAAGAAGTGACGATTATGAAGTGCCAGGTGCTGAAGTCGTAACTGATTTACAAGAAATTATCGAAGATGCCAAACACGAGGATATTTATGTGTGTGGTGGTGCTGAAGTCTATCGTCTTTTAAAAGATCGTGTAGAACTTTTATACTGCACAAGAATCCATCATACATTTGAAGGGGATACGTATTTTCCAACCGATTTTCCGTGGGGAGATTTTATCAAAGTAAAATCAATCGAAGGAGAAGTGGACGAGAAAAATATCTATCCATATACGTTTGAAATCTACGAGAGAAAAGAGGAAACTCTATGACAACATGGCATGATGTCATTGGAGGAGAAAAGGAAAAAGAGTATTTCCATGCAGTACGTTCGTTTGAACAAAGCGAGCGAAATCATCATAAAGTGTTTCCAGCTGCTGAAAATGTCTTTAAAGCCTTGGAACTGACACCATTTGATAACGTGAAAGTGGTTATTCTTGGTCAAGATCCGTATCATGGTGACGGCCAAGCACATGGCCTTAGCTTCTCGGTACAAAAAGGAATCGCCTTGCCACCTTCATTACTGAATATTTATAAGGAACTTGAAAGCGACCTAGGAATTCCAGTTGCCAAGAGTGGGGATTTAACTGCTTGGGCAAAACAAGGAGTGTTACTGCTCAACACGGTTTTAACCGTTCGTGCACATGAGGCGAATAGTCATCGCGGACAAGGGTGGGAGACGTTTACGGATGCGGTGATTACTTCTCTCAATCAAAGCGACCATCCAATCGTCTTTGTATTGTGGGGGAAACCTGCTCAATCAAAAGAAAAGCTCATTACCAATCCGAATCATTTGATTTTGAAGGCACCACATCCAAGTCCGTTGTCATCTTATCGCGGATTCTTTGGAAGTAAGCCGTTCAGTCAAATTAATGCATTCTTAGAAAAAACAGGTCAAACGCCAATCGATTGGCGAGTAGAGTAAGTGGAATTTTTCCCGCTTGCTCTATTTTTTTGTCTTCAGTATGAAGTTTATGGTACGATAATGAAAACGGTTAAAAGAAAGAAGGGTTTTTATGAAGATAAAGAGTAAATGGTTTGGTTTATTCGCAACTTTATTGATGATTTTATCATTGGTGTTTTTCGGAAACACTTCGGCAAAAGCTGCTGAAGCAAAAGAACTGCAGAATGTAATTTCAGGATTAGAACTTCTTGATCAATCGGATACAAAATTAAGTCCAGATGCAAATGGAGTCTATCAAATCCTTACAAATAGAGCCTATAAATTAAGAGCTGTATTGACTTAGAGCATTACAATGGAGATATTCAAAATGGTGATTTCTTTAAATTAGAAGTCCCTGCTGAGATTACATTCTACGATAATCATGATGTGGAATTAGTGGATTTAGCAACAAATGTCCCAATTGCGGATGCACATTTTGAAGGGCACGGGGATAATCAAGGTGGAACAATTACAGTAACCTTGAAGAACCTTGACCAATATTTAGCAGCAAAAGGTGCGGATACAGTTAAAGAGGTCAAAGGAACTTTGGCTTTAAACTTCTTATATAAGAAGAAGGCGTCTAATCAACCAGTAACATTTGATTCACCTTCACTGCAAACAACGATTACACAAACTTATAATGTTCAAACTCTTTCAGAAGAAACAGATCCAATCGGGAAAGAAAACTTTGCGAAAATTGGTGGGCAAGCAGCTAGTAAAGCTTGGACATCAGCAAAACTTTTAGAAGCTGCGGGTTCAAAAAGGTTCTGGGCAATATGTTTCTGAGTGGAAAGTACGTGTGAATACAAGCGGAGAAAACTTAGGAGATAACTTAGTTTTAACAGATAAATTACCAAGTGACCCAACAACTGCTTCCATTCAATATATTCCTGAATCATTAGTAGTGTATAACGCTCCTTCAATGACAGAATCAACTTCTGGTAAAGCAGCGGATTTTGTACAATTAGTAGAAGGAACTGATTATACAGTTAACTGGAATTCGAACTATACAAACTTTACGATTACATTCAAAGATGGAAGCAAGAAATACTATGTCACTTATGACACAACAACTCCAAATGATGGAAGTAAAGTTCAAAATATGGTTTCTGTTGCAAAAGCAGACGGTACACTAGTCACTCGTCGTACAAACACGACTGAAACAACATTCACAGCTAGTGCCACTTCACTATTCTCAGGAACCATTGAAGCATCGAGCGCTTATACTGTTAAAGTAAGTAAAGTAGATGAAAAAACATTGAATCCTGTAGCAGGGGCTGTCTATGTGATTACAGATCCAGATGGAAATACAGTTGAAGTGACTACTGATGCAGAAGGTCATGCTGTTTCTCCACAGTTTCGATGAAAAATACGCTGGAAAAGAATTCAAGATTAAAGAGAAGACTGCTCCAGAAGGTTACGAATTAGACGAAACAGAATATACAGTGACTCTTGGACAAGACGGAAGCATCTTACATGTGAAAGATACTCCTAAAGAGGAAGAAACAACTACTACAACTAGAACAACAACGACTGAAGAAACTACAGTTACAACAGTTGAGGAAACTTCAACAACTATAACAGAAGAACTTCCAAACACAGGTACTGGTAACCAAACAATTTATATGGTGATTGGTGCATTACTAGTGGTTGCTGCAGTTGGAGTATTAGTCTTCGCGAAGAAAAAAGATTCTGACGAAGATAAATAAAAATCCATAACCAAATGAAAGGCTGACAAGTTTTTTGTCAGTCTTTTTTAGCTCTAAAATATCCAAATTCCGATTGAAGTCCGCTTTTAGGAGGAGTACAATAGAAGTAGATAGAAGAAACGTTGAAATGGAGGGATAATGATGAAAAAGATAATGTTAATCTACTATAATATAGTCGCTGTTTTAACCATTCTCTATTTAGTATTGACTGCAACTGTAATGAACTTAGGAAATACTTTTATCACAACTCAAGGATGGCATGTTGTAATTCTTAGTGCACTCATCTTAGTAATTATATTTGGAATGGAATTTGCGAAGAAGAAGTTTCCAGATGACTTCTTCGAATTTATTATTGAAAATGCCGGATTACTTTGTATCGCTTGGCTCACATTAGTCGTTCGAGCGTTTGGAGTGACTGTTTTAAAACATGTGGCAGACCTTTCTTTAGATGAGTGGATGCAACAAGTCATTCAACGAGCAGGAGTTGTACAGATTGGGATATTTGCTATCACCAATGGAATCGTGGTCGCAAAAATCATTCGCTACTTCATTAGAAAAAGAAGTTTAGCCAATAATGAGTAAAGATAGAGCGGGATGCCAATGTGCATTCCGTTTTTATTTTTAGCAAAAAATCGATAAGATAGAAATGAAAACAGAGTAGAAAGTGGGGGTATGATGCGGAAAATTTTACATGTCGATATGGATGCGTTTTTCGCATCAGTGGAACAAAGGGACCATCCTGAGTGGAGAGGCAAGCCTGTAATTGTCGGTGGGAAACCAAACCATCGCGGAGTTGTGTCCACTTGTTCATATGAGGCGAGAGCTTTTGGCGTGCGTTCTGCGATGCCGACTGCAAAAGCGATGAAACTTTGTCCACAAGCGATCCTCACGCCTGGTCGATATGATTTGTATAAAGAAGTGTCTGCTCAGGTGCATGAAGTGTTTCGAACCTACACGGATTTGATCGAACCACTCTCGATTGATGAAGCCTATTTAGATGTTACTGATAATAAGAAGGGCATGACGTCTGCGACCATGATTGCACATGCCATTCAAAAGGATGTTTACGAGAAAGTTGGGCTAACTTGTTCCGTTGGCGTGTCTTTTAATAAGTTTCTCGCGAAAATGGCATCAGGTTATCATAAGCCTTCTGGAGTGACGGTCATTACACCTGAAAATGCCAAAGAATTTATTCGAACAATTCCTATTGAAGATTTCTATGGAGTTGGAAAAGTGAGTGCTGAAAAATTGAAAACAGGCAGGCATTTTAACAGGAGAAGATCTCTTTCCATTATCTAAGGAAGAACTGGAGAAGAAGTTTGGCAACCTTGGTCCACGATTATACTTACAAGTTCGAGGAGAGTCTAACGACCAACTGACGCTTCATCGGGAACGTAAATCGATTGGAACCGAGCGGACATTAATAAAGGATACAACGGACCATGGTATTCTAACAGGATATTTGGAGGATTTTGCAGAAGAATTAGAACGAATGTTGAAGAAGAGAAGTTTGGCTTGTAGAACCGTCACGCTGAAGTTAAGAGATTTGGAATTTAATACAATGACGAAGAGTGTTACAATGCGTGATTATTTGAATAAACAAGATGAAATCTATTCGATTGCACTGCAGTTGTTTGAGGAAATGATGGAAGAACGCCCGATAAGACTGATAGGACTCACCGTTTCTCATCTTGAAAATACAAATAGACTCTATAAACAATTAAAACTGTTTTAAAATAATAGTACAGTTTTCATCAACATACTAGTACAGTTTCATTGTGAAAATCAAGAAAAATAGTTACTGAAAAAAATACTGAAAACAGAAAAAAACGATTGAACAAATAAGAATAAAAAGAAGACTTTATTTAGCGTAAGATAGTGGTAGTTTTTTTCACAAAGTTAACAAAAACGCTCTATAAAGTCTTCTTTGCTTGCATATTTCACAAAAAGTTTGTTAAATTATTATACGATAGCAGAGGGAATAGTACAGTTTTAACTACCTGTTTTGTCTGTTAAGCACAATTTCTTATAGAAAAGGGGAAAAAGAAGTATGGCAACGAAGAAAAAATTCAATCTCGATGCACTTTTCACACCAAGTAACACGAACTTCGAAATGGTTCAAGTGTTAGACGCAGAAGGAAATGTTGTAAATCCTGACTTAGTACCAGATTTGTCTGATGACGAATTAGTTCAATTAATGACTGACATGGTATGGTCACGTATCTTACACGAACGTTCAACTGCATTAAACCGTCAAGGACGTTTAGGTTTCTACGCTCCAACAGCTGGACAAGAAGCTTCACAATTAGCTTCTATCAAAGCTTTTGAAAAAGACGACGTTCTATTACCAGGTTACCGTGATGTACCTCAATTAGTAAAACACGGCTTACCATTATCACAAGCATTCTTATGGTCTCGTGGACATGTTGCAGGTAACATGTACCCAGAATCATTAAAAGCTTTACCACCACAAATCATCATTGGTGCTCAATATGTTCAAGCAGCCGGTGTTGCTTTAGGTCTTAAAAAACGTGGTAAGAAAAATGTTGCAGTGACTTATACTGGTGATGGAGGATCTTCACAAGGGGACTTCTATGAAGGTATTAACTACGCTGGTGCATACCAAGCTCCTGCGGTATTCTTCATTCAAAATAACGGTTGGGCAATTTCAACTCCTCGTGAGTTACAAACTGCTGCTCCAACATTAGCTCAAAAAGCAGTTGCTGCTGGTATCCCTGGTATCCAAGTGGATGGTATGGACCCATTAGCAGTTTACGCTGTAACTAAAAAAGCTCGTGAATACGCAGTTGCTGGAAACGGTCCTGTGTTAATCGAAACAATCTGCTTCCGTTATGGTCCTCATACATTATCAGGTGACGACCCAACTCGTTACCAACCAGAAGGAATTCAAGATGAATGGGCTAAGAAAGATCCATTAATTCGTTTCCGTAACTACCTAACAGCTAAAGGCTTATGGTCAGAAGAAAAAGAAAACGAAGTAATTGAAGCAACTAAAGAAGAAATCAAAGAAGCGATTAAAGAGGCTGACAAACAACCTAAACAAAAAGTTTCATTCTTCTTAGAAACAATGTTTGAAGAACCAACAAACGTTATTAAAGAACAAATCGAACACTTTAAAGCAAAGGAGAATAAATAATTATGGCACAAATGACAATGATTCAAGCCATCACTGATGCATTGGCTGTTGAATTAAAACGTGATGAAAATGTCCTAATTTTCGGGGAAGACGTTGGTAAAAACGGTGGGGTTTTCCGTGCAACTCAAGGGCTTCAAGATGAATTCGGTGAAGACCGCGTGTTCAACACTCCTTTAGCAGAATCTGGTATCGGTGGTTTAGCAATCGGTTTAGCTTTAGAAGGTTACCGTCCAGTTCCTGAAATCCAATTCTTCGGATTCGTATTCGAAGTAATGGATAGCGTGGTAGCTCAAGCAGCTCGTACACGTTACCGTATGGGTGGAACTCGTAACATGCCAATCGTATTCCGTTCACCATTTGGTGGTGGGGTACACACACCTGAATTACACTCAGATAACTTAGAAGGTTTAGTAGCTCAATCTCCAGGTTTGAAAGTGGTTATCCTTCAAACCCATACGATGCAAAAGGATTATTAATTTCAGCTATTCGTGACAACGATCCAGTTGTTTACTTAGAACACATGAAATTATACCGTTCATTCCGTGAAGAAGTTCCAGAAGGAGAATACACAGTTCCTCTAGGAGTAGCTGCAGTAACTCGTGAAGGTAAAGACGTATCTGTAATTACTTACGGTGCAATGGTTCGTGAAGCTGTTAAAGCTGCTGAAAACTTAGAAAAAGAAGGAATCTCAGTAGAAGTTATCGACTTACGTACTGTTTCTCCATTAGACTTAGACACAATCTTAGCATCAGTTGAAAAAACTGGTCGCGTAGTTGTTGTTCAAGAAGCACAACGTCAAGCTGGTATCGGCGCAATGGTAATGTCTGAAATTTCTGAACGCGCAATCTTAAGTTTAGAAGCTCCAATCGGACGTGTTGCAGCTCCAGATACAATCTTCCCATTTGGTCAAGCAGAAAACGACTGGTTACCAAATGCTAGCGATATTGAAGCTAAAGTTCGCGAAACAGTGAACTTCTAATTCAACAATTTTCATTTCTAAAGAGCCTCTCGCATGAGTGTGCTCTTTAGAGTTTTATAAAAATAAGAAGGGATGTACAAGCATGGCTTTCCAATTTAAAATGCCTGATATCGGTGAAGGTATCGCAGAAGGCGAAATCGTAAAAATCGACATTAAAGTCGGAGATACAATTCAAGAAGATGATATTTTATTCGAAGTACAAAACGACAAATCTGTAGAAGAAATTCCTTCTCCAGTAAGTGGTAAAGTATTAGAAGTTAAAGTTCAAGAAGGTACAGTAGCTCGCGTAGGCGACATCATCGTAGTTATCGACGATGGTTCTGGCCCAGCAGAAGCAGCTCCAGCAGCGGCTCCAGCGGCTTCCCCTGCACCAGCTGCACCAGCAGCAACAAGCACTTTCCAATTCAAATTACCTGACATCGGTGAAGGAATTGCAGAAGGTGAAATCGTTAAAATCGACATCAAAGTAGGCGACAAGATTGCTGAAGATGACATTTTATTCGAAGTACAAAACGATAAATCAGTAGAAGAAATTCCTTCTCCAGTATCTGGAACTGTTACAGCAGTTTTAGTATCTGAAGGAACAGTAGCTCACGTTGGTGATGTAATCGTTGAAATCGCAACAGAAGGCGGTTCTCACGCACCTGCAGCAGCGGCTCCAGCAGCACCTGCAGCACCAGCAGCAGCTCCAGCGGCACCTGCAGCTCCAACAGGAGTTCCTGCAGCAAGCAACCCTGGTAAATTAGTATTAGCAATGCCTTCAGTTCGTCAATATGCACGTGAAAAAGGTGTTGATATTACAGCAGTAGTTCCAACTGGTAAAGGTGGACGCATCACTCGTGAAGACATCGATAACTTCGGTGGCGCACCAGTAGCAGCTCCTGCAGCTCCAGCAGCAGTAGAAGCTCCAGCAGCATCTGCACCAGCAGCTCCAGCTCAAGCATCTGCACCAGCAGCGGCTCCAGCTCCAGCTAAACCATTCGTTGGATCAGCTGAACGTGAAGAACGCGTTAAATTAACTCCAATGCGTAAAGCAATCTCTAAAGCAATGGTTAACAGCAAACACACTGCACCACACGTTACATTACATGACCAAGTTGAAGTTTCTAAACTTTGGGATCACCGTAAGAAATTCAAAGATGTTGCAGCTGCACAAGGTACTAAATTAACATTCTTACCTTACGTTGTTAAAGCTTTAGCAGTAGCAATGAAGAAATTCCCAGTATTGAATGCTTCTATCGACGATGCATCTCAAGAAATTGTTTACAAAAACTACATCAACATCGGTATCGCTACAGATACAGATTTAGGTTTATTCGTTCCAAATATCAAAGATGCGAATACTAAGAGCATGTTTGGTATTGCAGATGAAATTAACGCATTAGCTGCAAAAGCTCATGAAGGTAAATTAACAGCTGCAGAAATGGGACAAGGAACAATTACAATCTCTAACATCGGTTCAGTAGGTGGCGGTTGGTTCACTCCAGTTATCAACTACCCTGAAGTTGCGATTTTAGGTGTTGGTACAATCGTTCGCGAACCAGTTATCAACGAAAACGATGAAATCGTAATCGGACGTAACATGAAATTATCATTAAGCTTTGACCACCGTATCGTGGACGGCGCAACTGCTCAAAAAGCTATGAACGAAATCAAACGTCTATTGAACGATCCAGAATTATTATTAATGGAAGCTTAATTCATTAAATTGTTAGGAACGGCGTAGACATGGGTTTACGTCGGTTCCTTATTTGAAAACTTTTAAGAGGTGAAAAAAATGGTAGTAGGCGATTTCGCTATTGAACTAGATACAGTCGTAATCGGTGCCGGCCCTGGTGGATATGTTGCAGCTATTCGTGCAGCTCAAGAAGGTCAAAAAGTTGCGATTATCGAGAAAGAATATTTTGGAGGTGTCTGCTTAAACGTTGGATGTATTCCATCTAAAGCGTTAATTTCAGCTGGACATCATTACCAAGAAGCACAACACTCAGAAGTGTTTGGTGTGACTGCTAAAGAAGTTGTTTTAGACTTCGCTAAAAACTCAAGAATGGAAAGATAACCAAGTTGTTAAGAAATTAACTGCTGGTGTTGAGTACTTATTAAAGAAAAACAAAGTTGAAATCATTAGTGGGGAAGCGTTTCTTAGTGGATGAACACACTTTTACGTGTTGTTACTGAAGACAGCGCTCAAACATACTCTTTCAACCATGCTATCGTAGCTACTGGTAGCCGTCCAATCGAAATCAAAGGTTTCAAATTTGGTGGACGCGTTATCGATTCAACTGGTGGTTTAGGTCTTAAAGAAGTTCCTAAAAAATTAGTTGTTATCGGTGGTGGGGTTATCGGTTCAGAATTAGGTTCAGCATATGCTAACTTAGGTTCAGAAGTGACAATCCTTGAAGGTGCTCCAAGCATCCTTTCAATGTTTGACAAAGACATGGTTAAACTTGTTGAAGATAACATGGCTAAAAAAGGTGTTACTATCGTAACAAACGCAATGGCTAAAGAAGCTGTTGACAATGGTGATAGCGTAACTGTTAAGTACACAGTAGACGGCAAAGAAGAAGCTGTTGAAGCTGACTACGTAATGGTTGCTGTAGGTCGCCGTCCTAACACTGATGAATTAGGTTTAGACGTTGCTGGTGTTGAAATGACTGAACGTGGTTTAGTTAAAGTTGACAACCAAGGACGTACAAACGTTAAATCAATCTTTGCAATCGGTGATATCGTTCCTGGACCAGCTCTTGCTCACAAAGCAAGCTACGAAGGAAAAATCGCTGCAGAAGCAAATCTCAGGTAAAGCAGTGGCTGTTGACTACCGTGCAATGCCATCTGTTGCCTTCACTGATCCAGAATTAGCTTCAGTTGGTTACACTCAACAACAAGCTAAAGATGCTGGTTTACAAGTTAAAAGCTTCTAAATTCCCATTATCAGGAAATGGTCGTGCATTATCATTGAACGCTACTGAAGGTTTCGTTCGTTTAATCACTACTAAAGAAGATAACGTAATCGTTGGTGCACAAGTTGCCGGCGTGAACGCTTCAGATATTATTGCTGAATTAGGTTTAGCAGTTGAAGCTGGAATGAATGCGGAAGATATCGCATTAACAATCCACTCACATCCCATCATTATCAGAAGTAGTTATGGATACTGCTGAATTAGCATTAGGTATGCCAATTCACGTATAATTCTAAAGAATACGACAGAGGACTCGAATTTTCGAGTCCTTTTTTGTTTTAATCAAAAGGGAAAGATGATATAGTTTATGTTTTAAATCCGAACAATTATCTGAATGAACTTTGAAATATTTGTGGTTTTCTCCTGGATAGCTTGATTGGAGTAGGGGTTATCGCGTATAATGAGGCGTATAAGACCGAATGAAGGAAAAGCGTCATCAACCTCCATTCATCGAACCTTTTTGTAAACGAAGGGGGATGTTTCATGTCAGAAGAGAAGAAATTTAAAGATTCCTACGTACTTTGTATCGGCGGAATGAACGTGGATAAGAAAGTTCAATTGCTCGAAAATCTCGTGCTTGAGACGAGTAATCCAGTGGTCTCGTCGCTAAGTGCCGGTGGTGTTTCGAGAAACATTGCCGAAAATCTGGGACGTCTAGGCCTTCCTGTTAAGATGTTGTCAGTTGCAGGCGATGATGAAAGTTTTACTTGGCTTGAAAAAGAGACTGAAGATTTTATCGATTTTTTCCTTGGTTGACCGATTTAAAGGGAAAACGACGTCGAATTATACAGCGATTTTGGACCTCGAAGGAGATATGTGTCTAGCGTTTAGCGGATATGTCGATTTGTGAGGAAATGACGCCTGAGTGGCTTTCTTCGCACGAAGAAGGAAGTGAAACAAGCAGCACTAGTCATTGCGGATCTGAATCTTCCGCAAGAAACATTACAAGCGCTCATTCAGTTAACAAGTCTTGAGAAGATTCCACTGGCCATTATTCCAGTGAGTGGACCGAAGATGAAACGAATCCCAGACGACTTACAAGGAGTGACCTGGATTGTCGTCAATGAGGATGAGTCAAGGACGAGGTACGGAGAACATACGCTAGCTGAATTAGCTACTTTATGGCAGAAAGGATGGCGTTGAAAATATCGTCATTACAAAAGGGACGAAATGTGGTGTCTTTGCAGATGCTACAGGAGTCGTAAAGACTTTTACACCGATAAAAGCAGAGCATGTTCAAGACGTGACAGGAGCAGGAGATTCATTTTCTTCTGGAGTGCTTTACGGAGCTCTTAAGGGAGCAAGCTTGGAAGAGTCGATTGGATACGGATTAACGAATTCGTACTATACGGTCCAAGCCATTGAAACAGTTCGAAAAGACTTAAACGCTAAGTCATTTGAAAAAGAATATCAACAATTAAAGGAAAGAGGTTTATCATGAATCCATTATTATCAATCAGTAAAGAAGTGCAACACGCATTAGACAACAACCTACCAGTCGTTGCGTTAGAATCAACAATCATTTCACACGGAATGCCATATCCACAAAACGTTGAAATGGCTAAAACGGTAGAACAAATTATCCGCGACAATGGTGCTGTTCCAGCAACAATCGCTATCATGGATGGAAAATATAAAATTGGTTTAGAAGAAGCAGATTTAGAACGTCTTGCGAAAGAAAAACCAGTTGCAAAAGTATCTCGCCGTGACTTAGCAGAAGTGTTTGCTAAAGGTGTTTTAGGAGCAACTACTGTAGCGACAACAATGATTGGTGCGCACTTAGCTGGAATTAAAGTATTCGTAACTGGCGGTATCGGTGGGGTTCACCGTGGCGTTGAAGAAACAATGGATATCTCAGCAGACTTAGATGAATTAGGACAAACTCCAGTAACAGTTGTCTGTGCTGGTGCAAAAAGCGATTCTTGATTTACCACGTACTCTTGAATATTTAGAAACAAAAGGGAGTGCCAGTAGTAGGCTATCAAACAGACTACTTACCAGCATTCTACACTCGTACATCTGAGTACAAATTAAACAGCCGTGTTGACTCAGCAAAAGAAGTAGCAGAAATGATTCGTTACTCTGAATTACTGAGACCTTAAAGGTGGTATCTTAGTTACAAACCCAATTCCCAGCTGAATACGAAATTCCACATGAAAAAATCGATGCCATTATCGATCAAGCAGTTCGTGAAGCGGATGAAAAAAAGGCGTTCATGGTAAAAGATAGCACACCATTCTTATTAGCGAAAATCGTTGAGTTAACAGGCGGGGAAAGCTTGAAGACAAACATCCAGCTTGTTTACAATAACGCGAAACTTGGAGCGCAAATCGCAAAAGAATACCAAGAAGGAAAATAATTCAGTACTTAAAAGTACTCTTATGGATTACTCTGTATCCTTACGGATATCTTCATATTAGCGATAACGGGGCATCGGTTCGAGCCCAAGGTCTCTCACCTTTAAAGCCTTAAAGAGGGCGTATGGATTAGAAATCCTACGCCCTCTTATTCGTTTTAATGCTATTCCCGTTTTTGCTAATATAGAATCCGTGGATACGACGTAATCCATAATTGAATGATTTTCTTTTGGGATTTGTGCCCAAGGGAAAGGAACTAGTGCTTCTCGAGTTAGAGAGTGCAGCTACTTAGTCTAGAAGAGAGCTCTAAACATATTTAAATGAAAAGCAGTTATGAAGTTAGAGCAGTTTTGTCCAATATTCGAGCAATCAACCTGTTTAGTAAATTCTCAAAGAGTAGTAAAAAAGCATATAAAGCACCAAGAAGATGATGACGGAGAATCTGGCGGATTTCATTGTCGTAGTAATGGGAAAGTGCATTAAATGCGAATTAGCAGGAGTTAGAAATTTATTTCTTACTCCAGCTTTGAGGCTTTAAAGGCGAAAGACAGAAGGCTTGAGCCGGTGCCCCATTACAACGACAATGAAAAAATCCGCAAGGATTCGAAGTTATCATCTTCATAGACAATTTTTTTTGCTTCATAAATGGAAACTCTTGCAGAAAAAGTGTATACTAAATAGGTATGATTGTGAGGTGGCGAGATGGCCAATTATAGTTATCCAATTGATTTGGAATGGTCGCATGAAGAGATGAATAAAGTCATCAAACTTTGGAATGCGGTCGAAGAGGCTTACGAAAAAGGAATCCAAGTAGAGGCATTTAAAAAAGCCTACCAAGAATTTAAAACGGTAGTCCGTAGTATCGGTGAAGAGAAGAGACTCGGTCGTGAATTCGAGGAAGCATCTGGATATAGCCTTTATCGTGTGGTCCAAGCAAGTAAAAACGCAACAAAAATTATTCGTATGGAAGGATTGAAAAAATAATGGATTTATTAGCAACACACTTATTAGTAAATGACTGGATTATGGAGGCTGGACAAAAAATTCGTCACAGCTTTGGTGAACCACTTTAAAAGTAGATACAAAAACAAGCCGTAATGACTTAGTAACAAACGTGGATAAAGAAATCGAACAATTCTTTATCGCTAAAAATTCGTGAACAATTTCCCAACACATAAAATCATGGGAGAAGAAGGTTTCGGTGACGAATTAACTTCAATGGACGGTTACGTTTGGTTAATCGACCCAATCGATGGCACATTAAACTTCGTGAAACGTCAAGAAGACTTCGGTATTATGATTGCGTTTATATAAAGATGGCGTAGGTCTATTAGGTTACATTTACGATGTAATGCGTGATCGCTTTAGTATACGGTATTAAAGATTACGGTGCATACTGCAACGGCCGTCGTCTTTCAACTCCTGAAATCCACAGCATTGGCGACAGCTCAATCAACGTGAATGGATTTATGTTATTAGAAGCGACTGAAAAAGAAGCTGAAATGATTCGTAAAGCAATGGTTACTCGTACTTACGGTGCTTCTTCAATCGAGCATATCCAAGTGATTTTAGGAAAATCTGTAGCGTATGTTTCTACATTATTAGCACCTTGGGATATCGCACCAGGAATGGTGATTGCTAAAGAATTAGGATTACACTACAGTACAGTGGATGGAAAAGAAGTGGACTTCTTAGTTCCTAACAAAAAGACAACAGGGTGTTATCTGTTCTAAAAAGATATCGCTGACGAAATTATCGCAGCATTTAAATAAAAATGAGTGGAGGGGCGTAAGAGATTACGCCTCTTTCTTTTAAAGGAGAACGTATGAATATTGCAGTTTATTGTGCGGCAAGCCAAAGTAATTGTCCCTGCATTTGACATAAGAAAAGACAGAAGAATTAGGGAAGTGGATGGCAAAAAACACAACCACACGCTCGTCTATGGTGGTGGAAATACGGGGCTCATGGGAGTCGTTGCGACTGCCGTGATGAAGGAAGGTGGCGAAGTCATTGGCGTGATGCCACAGTTCTTTGTAGACCGTGAAATTGCGAAAACAAGATATCACGAAACTTCATATTGTCGATACGATGTCCGAGCGTAAAAATCAGATGATCGCACTCAGTGAAGTGTACATTGCGCTTCCTGGTGGTCCTGGTACCCTCGAAGAAATCGCAGAGGTGGTTTCTTGGGTACGTGTAGGCCAAACCAATGGCATTTGTATTTTCTATAATATGGAAGGCTACTACGACCATTTAGAAGCCTTTTTCGATAAAATGGTGGAAACAAACTTACTGAGCGCAGAAGACAGAAGCCAAATTCATTTTGCGAAAAGTTTAGCTGAAATTGAAGCACTTATTGGGGTTAGTATAAGATTAATTTTCGAGTGCATTTACTTAAAAAAACCGTATTTTTTGTATAATTATATGTATAAATTCATTAATAGTAATGTTGTTATACTGAGCTTAAACAGAAAGGGGAATGAGCTAATGATGAAGTCGTTAAGTAAGGTCTACCAGTATTTGTCTTTTATCTGTTTATTGATTCAATTTCTTTTTTCAATCTATTTCTATAATCAAAGTGGTGTATTTTTTGATGAAGGAGTACTAATACTGTTTCAATCCTTGACTGGACTGTTGGTGATTGGAATAGTGCAACGAAGTAACAAGCAACACGATTGGCTAATTGGAGTAGGGGAAGCTTTAATCCTTCTTTTACTATTTTATCAAATCTATGCCAGTCATATTATGATTATGGATGCATTTGTGGATAGCACCCTTCCACTTGACTTACAAGGAGCTTTTAGGATTTGTAGTAAACTAGTTCTTTTGATGATGGGATGGAGTATTCTTCAACTGTTGATACAGTTTGGTAGAATGTTCCGTGTAAAAAGGGTGACAACAAAATAAATCGAATGTAGTTCTATTATTGGAGTGGAAAAGTAAAGCTGGAATGATGCAAGTTCTGGTGGAAGTTCCACTCCGTTTTTTTGTTAGCGTAATAACCCTAATTTTGCTATAATAAAGGATATGAGTTTAAGGGAGGGCAACGAATGGAATTAGAAAAAACAACGCAAATGAACTTGCTTGTAGAGTTCTATGGCAGCCTTTTAACCGATAAACAACTCGAATATATGGAGCTCTATTATGGGGATGATTATTCGCTTGGTGAAATCGCCGAAGAATTTGACGTGAGCCGTCAAGCAGTATATGATAATATCCGCCGCTCGGCAAAGTTATTAGAAAACTACGAAGAGAAATTACATCTCGTCGCTGATTTCTATAAACGCCAAGAGCACTATGATGAATTAGAAAAAGAGATTCAAAAAGAACTATCCTGAGGCAACACAGCTTGCTTCAATCGTTTCAAAATTACAAGAGATGAATAAATAAACTCAAGGAGTGAAATTATGGCATTCGAAGGATTATCAGATCGTCTGCAAAATGCGATGACTTCCGTTTCACGAAAAGGAAAAATTACGGAAGCTGACTTAAAACAAATGATGCGTGAAGTGCGTCTTGCGCTTTTAGAAGCCGACGTTAACTTCAAAGTTGTAAAAGACTTCGTGCGTAAAGTGAACGAACGTGCATTAGGGGCTAATGTGCTTGAAGCATTATCACCAGCACAACAAGTCGTTAAAATCGTTAATGAAGAATTAACAGAATTAATGGGTGGCGAACAAGCGCCATTCCGTTTCGAAGCGAAACCGCCAACGGTAGTAATGATGGTCGGTCTTCAAGGGGCCGGTAAAACAACGACTGCTGGTAAATTAGCTTCCTTCATGGCAAAACATGAAAAGAAACGTCCATTATTAGTTGCTGCCGACGTGTACCGTCCAGCCGCGATTGACCAATTACAAACATTAGGGAAACAATTAAACTTCCCAGTATTCTCACTTGGAAATCAAGTAAGCCCAGTAGAAATCGCCAAAACAAGCGATTGAAAAAAAGCGAAAATCGATGGTCGCGACTTAGTGATTATCGATACGGCCGGTCGTTTGCATATTGACGAAAACTTGATGGAAGAATTACAAAACATCAAGGCAGTCGCAAACCCAAGCGAAATCTTACTCGTTGTCGACTCAATGACAGGGCAAGATGCCGTAAACGTAGCTCAAACGTTCAATGAACGTCTGGACATCACAGGGGTTATCCTTACAAAACTTGATGGGGACACTCGTGGTGGTGCGGCTCTATCTATCCGTTCTGTTACAGGAAAACCAATTAAATTTTACAGGTCGTGGGGAAAAAAATTAGAAGACTTCGAAAATCTTCTACCCAGAACGTATGGCTTCTCGTATTCTTGGTATGGGGGATATGATGACCCTTATCGAAAAGGCGCAACAAGACTTCGATGAAGCAAAAGCGCAAGAGATGGCAGATAAAATTAAAGCGAACACCTTTGACTTTAATGACTTTATCGACCAATTAGACCAAGTGAATAAGATGGGACCACTAGAAGATATCTTGAAGATGATTCCAGGGTTAAATAAAATGGCTGGTCTAAACGACTTAAAAGTGGATCCAAAAGATACAGCTCGTATGAAAGCTATCGTCTTATCAATGACCCCACAAGAGCGTGAAAATCCAGATATCTTATCACAAGCTCGTCGCAAACGTATTGCGGCAGGTTCAGCTCGTCCGTTAGCAGAAGTGAACCGTTTAATCAAACAGTTCAACGAATCTAAGAAGATGATGAATCAAATGTCTAACGGTAACATGAAAGGCCTAGAAGGCATGATGAACCAAATGGGCATGGGCGGACGTACGAATAAACTCGCTCAAATCGGTATGCAACAATACGCACGCCGTCAAAAACAAAATAAATTGAAAAAATTAAAGAAAAAACGTTAGGAAACAGCGTTATAAAATAATTTAAACCGCAACATCTTACTAGTTAGTAAGGTTGCGGTTTTTTTATGGCGATGATAACGCAAAGAAAGGAGAACTCAATGGGAAACCAAATGAAAACATGGCATGTCATTCCAGCAGTAGTCGCAACGGCGATTATGAGCTTTTGTGGCGTGTTGATTGAAACAGCAATGAATGTTACCTTCCCAACATTGATGACAGAATTTAATACAGATTCTTCAGGAATTCAATGGGTAACAACAGGATACTTACTGGCTATTGCCATTGTCGTGCCAATTACGGCTTATTTAACACGAAACTACACGATTCGCCAACTCTTCTTGGCAGCGAACCTTTTATTTATCGGTGGGGTCTTAATTGACTGTATTTCACCAAGCTTATTTATTTTATTACTCGGACGCTTTATGCAGGGGATTGGAACAGGGATTGCACTTCCATTAATGTTCCATATCGTATTGACAAAAGTGCCTTTACATCAACATGGAACAGTCATTGGAATCGGAGGGATGACGACCGCTCTTGCGCCACCAATCGGGCCAACATTTGGCGGTGTGGTCTCAAGTATGTTTGGATGGCGTGCGATTTTCTACGCATTGATTCCATTCCTAATTTTCTCGTTAGTGATGGGACTTTGGGCGATTCAAGCGGAAGAGTCACCGAAGAAACAACCGTTCAACTTTATGGCGTTTGTAACGTTAGGGATTGGTCTTGCAAGTTTACTGATGGCGATTGAACATTTATCAGTCATCTACCTTGGAGTAGTGGTTGTAGCGTTTGCGGCATTTTACTACTTTAATCGAAAAAATGCGCTCTTATCGTTTAAACCATTCAAGCTTGCGACGTTCAACGCAACGCTTTATATCGTGCTAGCATTCCAAGCTGTTGTCTTAGGGTTATCGTTCATTTATCCAAACTACATTCAATTAGCGTGGGGAGAAACAGCGACAGTGGCTGGGCTCTTCATGTTCCCAGGGGCTGCGATGGTAGCTGTATTATCTGTTGTGTCCGGTCGTTGGTATGATAAATCAGGTCCATTGAAGCCGATTTTAACAGGATTAGTGTTTGCGGTTGTTGGAGGAGTATCCATCAGCGTATTCTTCCCAGGGTTAACGATTTATCCGCTCTTAGCGCTAAACGTCATCTTTATGACAGGGATTGGATTTGTAATGGGAAGCAATGTAACCTATTCATTAGCGCAATTAAATTCAGAGATTCAAGCAGATGGAAATAGTATCGTGAATACATTGCAACAATTCACTGGTGCGATTTCAACAGCTGTTATCGCGCGTATTTTTCAGCTCGTTTGATTCAAACTTAGTAACAGCAGGACAAATCAAGTGTCATCTTTTGTAACAACGCTTGCAGTCATTGCACTTAGTTGTCTTCTTGTGGATTTATCCGCAAACACAAAAAGAAAAATTAGAAATCATAGGCAATCCCTTTTCGATCGGGAGAAGGTTGTCTTTTTAGAAACTTTATCATATGAAATAGAAAGACGACTATAGTACAATAGATTGACGCGTGAAAGGAGAGAGAAATGTATTTACTAAAGAAATTATCGTGGTTTTTTTAAATTAGAATGGAAACGATATGCGATTGGAATTCTGGCGCTATCGCTTGTCAGTGTATTGAATCTGATTCCACCAAGAGTGATTGGGGTAGTTGTCGATTCTATTGACCTGAAGACTTTAACAACATCGTCTTTATTATGGAACTTATTGCTGTTACTCCTTTCGGCAGTAGCCATGTATGGCCTTCGTTTTGTATGGAGACTGTTTATCTTCTGGGACTGCGAACTCGTTAGGTCAGAGACTGACGAAATCAATTATATGAACATTTTACAAAGCATGTCTCCAAGCTTCTATCAAAAGTACCGTTCTGGAGACTTGATGGCCCATGCAACAAATGACGTGAGCGCTATTGTTACGACGGCTGGTGGAGGTGTCATGTCGGCTGTCGATGCCTCGATTACAGCGTTCGTGACTCTAGCAACGATGTTCTTTGTGCTGGATTGGCGTATAACACTCGTTGCGATTATTCCATTGCCACTTTTAGCGATTGCGACAAACTTCGTCGTTCGTGCCGAGCATCAAAGTTTCAAAGAATCGCAAGAAGCTTTCTCGTTGCTGAATAACCATGTGAACGAGAGCGTTTCTGGGATTAAAGTGACGAAATCATTTTGGCTATGGTGAAAAAGAAACGGACTCGTTTTGGAAAACCAACCAAGATGCATGGGAGAAGAATAACCACGCTGCAAAAATATAATAATCTATTCGATCCAATCGTTTTGATTTTTCGTGGGTCTCAGCTACTTAATCAGCCTTTGGGATATGGTGGCTATTTAATCCAACGGGCGAATTTACCGTTGGAGAAATGATTACCTTTATGACGTACTTAGATATGCTGGTGTGGCCACTTCAAGCCATTGGTTGGCTCCTTAATATTGGTCAACGTGCAAGTATCTCGTATCGTCGTATTGAAACATTAATGGACGAAACAAGCGAAGTCAGAAGAAGCTCCAAACGCACTTCCGATTACAGAAGCCCGTGAGATTGATGTCGATATTCATAACTTCCAATACGAAGATGTGCCAACATTAGAAGACGTAACATTTAGCCTTCATCAAGGGCAAACGCTAGGGATTGTTGGTCCAACAGGGTCAGGAAAATCAACGCTCTTAAAAATATTCCTTCGTCAATATGATGCAGGAAAAGAAGAGATTTTGATCAATGGACGTTCTATTCAAGACTATCGTATTAAAGACTTGCGTAGCGCTTATGGGATATGTGCCGCAAGAACAGATTTTATTTGCGATGTCGATTAAAGAGAATATCCGTTTTGGAAATCCAACGCTTCCTGACGAAGCAGTCGTAGAAGCGACTAAAATCTGCGGGATTGTATGACGATATCATGGCGATGCCGGAAGGGTTCGATACGTTAATCGGAGAGAAGGGTGTGCTTTTATCAGGCGGTCAAAAACAACGTCTATCGATGGCACGCGCGCTTGTCGTGAATCCGGAAATTTTAATGCTCGATGATTCGTTATCGGCTGTTGATGCAAAGACCGAGCATTTAATTTTAGAAAACTTGAAACGTGAACGCAGCGACAAAACAACGATGATTACAGCGCACCGTCTATCAGCGATTGTACATGCGGACCTTATCATCGTGCTCCAAGATGGGCGTATTGTTGAAAAAGGAACGCATGAAGAATTAATGGCGCTCGGTGGGTTGGTATGCTAAAGACTTACGACCGTCAACAGCTTGAGGCGACACTTGAGGAAGGGGGAGACGCAGTTGAACATGAAGACCTTTAATCGACTCATTGCCTACTTTATGGCGTTATAAGAAGTCGAGTACGATTGCGATTTTATTTATCCTCTTATCGAGTGTGACCGCAACAGTGATTCCACTGATGGCTCGTTATTATATCGATACGTATATTGATAATAGGCGTATGGAATGAAGGATACTGGCTCCTCATCGTTTACTACTCACTATTCTTATTGCGTGTGTTATTAACGTATATTGGGACCTATGCCTTTAGCTATGTATCCAATAGTGTTGTTCAGAGATTTGCGTCAAGAGGCCTTTTCGAATATGCAAAAACTCAATATGACGTACTTTGATACAACACCAGCTGGAGCCATCGTATCTCGTTTAACCAACGATACACAGGCGGTCAGCGATATGTTTAGTTCGATTTTCTCGACGTTTTTAAGTACCTTATTTATCGTCGTAGCAACATTATCTGCGATGTTTAGTATGAATGTAGGCCTTACGATTTTAATGGTTCTCTTTATTCCGGTGATGTTTGCATCCGTTAAATCTATAACCGTCTCTCTCATAGCGTGATTCGTAAGACGCGTGAGAAGCTCAGTGAGATTAACGTGAAGCTAGCAGAGAGTATTGATGGGATGAAGATGATTCAGGCATTTAACCAAGAAGAACGTTTAAGAAAAGAATTCGAACAAATTAACGAGGAGCATGTACAATTCTCGAATCGTTCGATTAACGTGAATAGTCTGTTCCTTCGCCCAGCGATGTCGCTGTTGAAGCTTGTGGCCTATGCGGTCATTATTTTATACTTTGGCCTTACTTGGGAAGTAGCTGGAGTGACAGCAGGGGTGATGTACGCCTTTATTCAATTCTCCAATCAGTTATTTAATCCATTAATCGATGTCACGCAAAACTTCTCAATTATTCAAACATCGATGATTGCGGCGACTCGTGTCTTTGAAGTCATCGATAATACGGATTACGAGCCTGAACAATTTGGAAAGGTCAATGAGATTAAGAACGGGAAGATTGAATTTAAGAATGTCACTTTCTCTTATGATGGAAAACGGAATGTCTTAAAGAATATTAACTTTGTGGTGAATCCAGGAGAGACTGTCGCATTTGTTGGTTCGACTGGGTCAGGGAAGTCGTCTATCATGAATCTCTTCTTACGATTCTATGATTTCAAAGAAGGAGAAATCTTGATTGATGAACTTCAATTCAACACTATTCAAAAGAAGTCCTTCGCGACAAAATCGGACTCGTGCTGCAAGATCCATTCTTGTTCCATGGAACAGTGGCTTCCAATATTCGTATGTACCAAGACATCACAGATGAAGAAGTGAAACAAGCGAGCGAATTCGTAGATGCGCATCATTTTATCGAGCAATTGCCACAAGGATATGACAATAAAGTATCTGAAAAGGGCTCAACATTTTCTAGTCGTGAGCGTCAATTAATCGCCTTTGCACGAACGATTGCGGCCAATCCAAAAATTCTGATTCTGGATGAAGCAACTGCTAATATCGATTCGCAAACCGAAGAAGTCATTCAAACGTCTCTGAAGAAAATGAGAAATGGAAGAACGACCTTAGCGATTGCGCACCGATTATCGACGATTCAAGATGCTAACCAAATCTTTGTGCTCGATAAAGGAGAAATCGTAGAGAGCGGAACGCATACAGAACTTCTTGAAAAAGAAGGGCTCTATTATAAGATGTATCAACTCCAAGCAGGGATGATGCAAGAATAAAACCAATAGTGAAAGACATAGCGAAAAGAATCGCTATGTCTTTT
>BNJU01002366.1_pt1 | contig 94177 bp, 93 predicted proteins | sample 8539281 | NCBI WGS metagenome assembly BNJU01 (sample SAMD00202456, study PRJDB9452) | human saliva metagenome | isolation source: human saliva | place: Japan
CACCCGAAGATGTGATGTTTTATCAATCGGTCGATTTATAATTCAATAGTAGCCTTCCCAAATCCCTCTAAAAACCCTCTACCTCTCCAGTGAAAATATAGCAGAATATTATTGTTTATGGTGGCTAGTGCTGGGAGATGTGTAACGAAACTTGGTCTCGTTAGCAACAAACAAGGTTACAAAAGGGCGCCCTTCTCGCATTCAAAGAACTGCTTTCTTTGAAGCAAAAACGCCTCGTTGATATGAAAACGCCCTCGTCAATTGGAGTGATGTCACAAAGTAGGGACAGACGAGGGAGAGATTTAGAGACCCCCTCCTCTCTCCCGAGACATGGAGGCTTCTGTTCAAAAAAAGCTCTTGCGGACTGGGGCGTTTCATTTTGCGTCATTCGTCAGTTGGTATTTGCGTCGCAGGTGCGTAAACCAATAAACGCAAGTGTTGAAAGTGACAGCAACTAAGTGAAATTAAATTCATGTTTTATGGTGAGTTAAATGACAATAACGACCTTAAAACAGCAAGAAAGGACATATTCAGATGGAGCCAATCAGAGAAAAAGCATTTTAATATGTTTTCAAACCATCTTTTCATTGATTCTGTATATAGTACTACCTTTGGGAATTATTTCAGATAAACGAATTCTGCCCTTTTCCCATGCTGATAAGCAGTGAATTGTAAATACTAATCACACAAATGAAACAATTCAGATTGGTGAGCAACATCGTAGGATGGGTGGCTTTCTTAGTCGCCGCATTCGTCTATTGTTCTGGTGAGCCGACTTAACAGCCAACTTTGGGACTGTCCGAGTTCATTACAACAGGCTATGAGTTGAGATAGGTCACCCTCCCGGTACCCGTTCTTGTAACCTGCTAATCTATTCTCCGTGTGGTGGTGATACTCCGTACTTGCAAAGACAATGCTATCGAGGCAGGTCTTGTCGGTGCATTGATCTACACCTTCAATGACCACGTTCTGGTTCTCTGCTGTTGAGGGTGAAGTGTATGCTGCTGTCAGCCTTCACTGCTGTTGTGTTTCTGGCTGATACTCAAGTGGGAAGATGCAGACAAACCACATTCCGACAGATGGTTGGTGATCTTCTATATGACTGGGCTTTCTATCCGGTGTACACCTGTTAGACCTCCTTTATCCCTGCCATCGTTCTAATTTACTAATATAAAAAAGGTGCAGAGGCTAATCTTAAGGGGTCGTTATTCATCTTCTCATCTCAGTAATATTAGTTGCTGCCGTCCTCTATGGCGTTGTTCCTGGTATTATCACCGTAGGTGGATGAACAATTGTTCTTTACCTTACCCTAGGCATGCCTTTCAACACGGGTACTATGTGTATATAGTACTGTGTATCACTTTTTGTGTTAGGCATTTATGAGACTATCAGGATAGAGTCAGGCTCGCTTGAACATAGCATTCTAATGGCTTTGCATGGTGGTATTCCTTTCTATGGTTATGGATGGAGTGCTTTCTTCATCGAGTCGTTGTTTTAGCCATTGTTTTCTTCCTTTTGCGCTGGCACAGACAGTTAATAAGGATGGTGAAAACAGCCAGTATTGGTATCTGCGTGTCCAAGAACACAGCTTACTATGTATGCGTGCTGATAATCAGTTACTCATCTTATGCCATGTGGTTATTCGCTCTACAGCTAACCCTCGATGGATCAGAACTCACCAGGATATTTTCACATTAGGTAGTTATCTGAGTCGTAATCAATATGGTGATTAGCCCCTACTCTACAGTCCAGGCTTATACGAGTCAACCAGCAGTGGCGAAGATAGTATGCACTATAAATTCGGAGGAGCGCCTGTATGAGCGTAAGAAGGCTTCTAGGATGAGAAAGACTCTTACTTCCTCATTGACTCAGAGCTATGAGGTGTTCCAACAGAACATGTTCTTCCAAGAATGTGTATTGACGCTCATGCTGCACAGTATGAACAATGGATGGGAGCGTTACAGGGCACCAGTGTTGACGGTGAGATGCCACCACACAATGGGAAATCTAGGTTCTTCTTCTCTTATCAATGTAATTTCCGTAACCCACTGGCGTTACTTCATGTGAACTTTGCTGGACGTCAAACGACCTACAAAACAATGAGTGAACCTTAGAGCATAGTAACTGGATAACAGGTATATCTTTCATTGATAATAATGCACTCTATGGAGACAGAGTAAATTGCCAGATGAGTTGAAGAAAGCAAACAAGGTCTAACATATTCTATTGTCTTCATTATTGCTCGGACTACTTGGGTTATTCTGGCAAACATGGCGTGGCGTGGAATACAGCAGTTCTGGGTGGTATTCTTCCTGTTCTTTATGACTGGTTGGCTATTGTCATCTATTTAGATCAGACTCCTAACCAGCCACGTGAGCGTGATTATGCTTATGCAGGATCATTCTATGCTTACGCAATATGGTGTGGTTGGTGTTTGGCACTCTATGATTGGGCAAAAAGAGGAAACTAAAGAGTTGCACCAGTGCTATCATCTGTGATCTCACTTGTTTGTTTGCTCATTGCCAATTCAGATGGCATCACAGACTTGGGATGACCATGATCGTTCTGGTCGTTATGTCGTGACTTCCCGGACGAACTGTTGATGTCACTTCAAGATAAGACTCTATCATCTTCACCAATGGTGACAATGATACCTTCCACTTTGGTACAATCAGAGGTTGAAGGTGTAAGGACAGACACGTGTTTACCAGCCTTCTTACCTACAGACGACTGGTATATAGACCAGATGCGTCGCCCACTGCTTACAACTCTCCAGTGTTGCCAATATCATGGCCCACGACTTGATTGTCTGATGGTACGGAATGATTATACCTATTCAGCAAGTTGAAACAGCGGTTTGGTTTCTGTAAGCAGAATCACTGCAGCAAAGCTCAGTTTGATGAACCATTCGAGTTGAAGAATATGCACAAAGTACTGGGTACGTTCAAAGAACCAAGACACTCACCTCATTCCAATGATACCATCTACATGACTATTGATGAAGGCTGTGAAACAGTGGTATGATGCGTCGGTGACTCTATCCCTGATCGATATGGTTATCTTTGGCAGGGAAGCAGGCGTTATATAAGAATGACTTGATGATGTAGCAGAGATGATTGGAATTATAATTGGACTCGCCCACTCTATGTAGCTTTATTTTGTAAGGGTAGGAACTGTGAATCTCGATGATAACTTCATTCAAGGAGAGTTAATGCGTCGTATCACACCATTCAACACGACACAAAGGTGGAGACAATCCGTTAAGAATCAATCTACATAATTTCGATACAGAAAAGACCTATAATGTCGTGATGAATCGATTCCAAGTGGAAACCTCAATAAGCCTGAATCTCTACATTGACGAGACTGCACGTATGTTATACGCATCGTCATTGAGATGACCATTGCGCTCCACCTTATTGCTAAGGGTGAGAAAGCGAAAGCACTGAAAGGTTCTGCAGAAGGCAGAGAAGAGATGCTGTATTATAATGTACCAGCCAAGTTACATAGTGGCTCTGGTGACATGGCGCAGGCTTATGCCATGTTGGGACACAGAAAGCAAGGCTCGCCAGTTATATGACATCTTTGGAAGATTTCAATACAGTACGTAATTTTCATGTCGCTTCCTCCACGTTGCCGATATGTCGCAAGTTCATGCAAGATGCACTTCCAAGTGCTGATGAATCTTGGCAATGCTGTGATCATACTGACAGGGGCATGGGTTAACAAGCATGCTCAACAGTTGAACAGGCTATGAACAGGTTTTGCAAGTCTAGGAGGTACATGGAAGCAGAGTGTCAACTTTAAAAGTATCTATGTCTTGATAAGACGGAATAAATAAAACTGGAGCGTGGTCTACCATCGGATATTCCTCAGTTTCTTCTTTCCTATCTGCTTCATCACTTCTTAAAATCAGCTATAATTATCAATGTTAATAGAACAACCAACGATAGTACTCTGCCTCCTCACGCATTATGGCGCATGAGATGAAATGACAAATTCTATACCTTGCAACTGATGATGGTCCCATCCGTCCCTCACTGTGTGATGTGTTGGATGAATTCAGTTACGAGCTATATTTTTATGGTGGCAGATAATGTGAAACATCCAGACCTATATAAAGAGGTGATAAGGAGGGCATAAGTGGAAATCACCTATCATCCTCGGATCATTTAGACATTGGACGTTAACATACGCTGTTGATGTCACAAGGCTGATAACATAACCCTTCTTCCGTCCACCTCACGGATGGCTTCGACACACTGTTTACTGGTGGGTGAAACAGAATTACAGGGTCGTGATGTGGGATCTTGTCACGTAGTTATTCTAAGTTATTGTTGGCAGAAGACGTGGTGAAGAACGTAAAACGATATGCAAAAAATGGTTCTATCATAACCACGACTCATTGAAGTATAGATAGCTCACACTGCACTTCCAGAGTCACTTCAATGGCTCGAGAACAGGGATATGGTTAAGACATTCCCTGATAATCCCGAAGAAACAAGATGATTAGTATCAACATAACATGGATAAAGAAAAAGAAGCAAGCGTCTCAGATTCTTCACTTGTGGGGTTAAAGGCAGAACCTGTTGATGAAGAGAGGTTGCGCAAAGAATTATCGGAAATGGCTGTGGAGTGGTGAGAGGAAGCAACCATGGCATATATGTCGAATTATTTAGAAAGGCGTCTCAATCCTCATGTAAACTGGTTCCAGAGTGTGCAGTATAGTATCTCTTGCCCTCAATTATGCCCCTTCTCAACACCACCACCTAAAGGTGAATATCGGTTGCAGCACGCTCTTGGAAGGTTATCACGACGATGAAGAAAAAGATGCGGGGTTGGCTGTGGATAATGGAATCAGAACCTTATCTTGTGCTTTTCAGAAAACAAGGAAGACGAGGAAGTTGGGGTACCTTGTTTCATGATGGCACTGATATGAACGTTATTGGGCACAAAAAAAGCAGGCTTAGGATGGGTTGGGCAGGAAATCATCAACTTATCGCCTCATGCTGGTTCGATGTTCTTTCTTGGGAATATTTCTTCCCTTTCGACGTTGTGTACAACGAACCTATGGGTAGTTGCTATCATGAATGTATGGTGCCTACAAAGCCATCATTCCGAATGGGAACTTTCATGCTGATCAATGCTTATCGTACCAGCTGATTGAGAATAGAAGTTGTCAGAGGAAGCAAAAGGCAGCTATGGGCATTACAATTTATGGTTGACAGATGTCAAAACAGCCTGTCATGAATCGTTTGCCACTCTAACACCGAGCAAACCTACAACCGAAAGCGAACTACCTCAATGAGTAAGGAAGCATAACAATCTTTCTATTGAAGATTATCGACGATTATTTAAAGGATCTGCTGTTAAGCGTGCTTTAAAGTTCGAAGGTTGAAACAGAAATATGGCACCGCAACACAGCATAAAGAAGGGTGATATTGTTACCAAGGCTTCCTGTAGCATTTAATTGCTTATTGAAGATAGTAAACAGTTATAAACAATTTAATTATAAGGATAGCAAAACTAAGAAGATACACTCTTTCAGCAAACGGAAGGTAATTGATTACGCTGATGGTGTAATTAGCAAGGTGGTATAACGGTAAACACTCTTCAACTTCGATGCAGGATAAGTTGTCAGAACACTCCGCTCCTTTTGATGCTCTCCTTACAGGTGATTGAGGGTAGATGGGCCCAACAGTTGGTACAAAGCACGTTGTGTGGTGCAGGTGAAAGCTTCATCATCCTAACAGTGCCCATCATTCCGAGTATTAGTACGATGAGCGTTTCAAGATGATAATTACAATGATTAGAGGTTAAGAAGAGCCCTTTACTGAATAATAAGTAAACCCCCTTGAACTATAGGATGTGTCATCTCTTTTTATAGTAATTTAAAGACAGTAAAGATTTCTATTAAAGATTGTTTGGCTGAATTAAAAAGCCTTACCTTTGTCATACGTGAGCAGTTAGCAATGATATATCAAAGCAATAACGTACTACAAAATTATCTGAATTCTTGCGTCTTTCCCTTTATCTTGGTCAATCAAAATAATTTGCTAACACACACACACACACACTATGCGCACTAAGCGTGCTAAAACATTTTTCTTCTCTAACATACGCGCGCGCAAACGTACCTTAACCCCTAAACAAAAAAGGACTTCTAAGTTTCCTTTGTTCGCTTTTTATACTTGCTGAAGTGCTTCAAACACAATGTAAATTTAATTCGTATAAAATCAAACTTACATAGTGCAACAGAGCATCAGAGGAGATAATTCATTGTTTTAACAATATTCTTATGCTTTCGTCTCCTCTTGGACTGTGACACGAAGTAGCTGGTGAGAATCATTAATAATAACTATTTTAAAATCAGGCCGTGGAGAAAACAAATGAAAGAAAAGCCTATTGTGCACCTCAATGCGTGACGAACAACGAAGACGAATTAATGCAGGCACATCGTTTGAGAATTCTGGCAGTGTGGTGGTGGCAGTGGTCACGCTTCAGCAGGCGATAACGGAAGCTTATGACGCAAAGTCAAGCCACTTTGCTGAGGAAGGGGATGAGAATATGAAGAAACAGGATGGGAATAATAAACAAGATTTCTTTCAATTTACAACTAAATTAAAACAGAACGATAATGACTGAAAAGTATTTATTTCAGCATACTTATTGTTTACTCGCCTTTTAGCAGTTACTTAGCGATAATTAATACAGATAAGGCAGCAGGTAAGATATTATGAAGACTGAACTGTATTCTCTCATCAGAGGGATAGACCTTCAACCCAATTGTCTACTACTATACAGGCAGTGGTGCAGTTTCTAATGGACATAAATGATAAGATTTGGGTAAAGGACGACAATACTTATCACCAAAACTCAGAGATAATCAATGGCTTCTCGTGTAGCAGTACCTGGTAGCACAACAACGTAAGGAAGGCAAGTTCTGGGTAAACGGTACTTATGGGTTCTACCGCGTTATACAGGTAAGAACGGAGCAAGTGACAAAGGTGATTATCAGGAAGCATAATTACAGCACTCCTAACGATACTGCTCATGACGGACGGCGATTTCAGGTGTAACAGATGCAACGAGTAGTGAAATATGCCTTTACACTATTCATAAAACATATGTATTTTGTGCCTTACAATGCAAGCAGGTTATTCCAGGAGCTAAGATTCAAAGATGCGCATCTACACAAGCAACACTTCAGCCAGCTCAACTGGTATTCGACAACCGATAATGGAACGTTGGTAATGGTACAACACACTCAAGCAGTGTAGAACCCCAAATGTAAATGATTTCCACACTTCCTAGTGCCTATTCTTATGTAACCAATGGCGCAACAATGGTTCTGACCCAGCACTTACAACAGCGTAACGATAAGTATACCTCCACGATGGGAACCAACGTTGCGGAACGATCGAAGACCTATCCTGTAACTGATGCAGGAAAAGAACTGCTCCTGTAAATCTGATTTAAAAATCAAGGTTTACCATGGTAGTATTATATATGTGGGATGCAATAGTCCTTATTGGAAGGTTATGAATGGAATAATCCGGGTACAGCATTACGTTTCCAGCCGATGGTTAGTGGGCAAAAGATCTAGTACACTGGACACAAAGTACTGATCACGTTTCTGCATACTTCATGACACAATGATATATTGAGTTTACAACGACCCTACGGGTGTTGCGCAGCCTATTACATGCTCGTAGTGCAAAGATTGTCCAAATGTAGATGAATTGTGTTGGTATGCAGAAGGAGAACTGGGATAATACACACACTTTGGGCAACAATGGATCATTTATATGTTGGAATGTGGTTCTTGAAACAGAGTGCTATTGCCTCAAAAATGGTAAGAGAATATCTCAGATTTGAAGCTAGCAGCACCAGATGAAGTTGATTATGCGCGAAAAGTAATAATTATGCCTGTAATGACTTACGGTATAGCTTACAGGTATCAAAGTAACCTCAATGATTATTTTATTATCCAGCTTTGGTGTATATGATAATAGTTTCACCACTCATGACAGTTTTGGCTTCAGGAACAATAGGTTGCATGTGGAGTTCTACCACAATCAAATTCCACTACAGGGTACATTTATGTTAAGATGATTTCTGAAGCAATAACAGATTTATATACTCCTAGATATGGTGGATTAACATGTTTAATTCCTCTAATGAAGACAGTATCGCCCATTCTAATATTAAGGCATTCGTATTCATTGTATATGAAGGCAGTTTGTTCATATATCAAGCGACGGTCTTCATATAATGAAGAGGTCTTGATAATAGGAAGAGAAAACGAAGAAGAAATGGTGACAGGGCCTTGCTGAAAAGGTGAGACTCCATATTTATTAAACTTAAATTTATGTGAAAGTTTCATTCAGAGTGGTTGAGACCCACTCACAAGATTTAGCGGTCCAGAAAAGGGTTCAAGAAAGCGTTAATGCCGTGCCAAAAGCGATAGAGAGTTTACTGCCGATTGAAGCTTGTTAACCGTCATTGTTCGCGAAACTTCACGTTAAAGAGCGAGGGAGACGTGAAAACGTGTCTCTTACCCTGTAACATTGCTGTCGGTGATTATAGCCTTGGTGGTTCGCGCTTCAGCAGACCTTGGCGACTTGTTCTCGTTCCATGTAATACCTTCAAAGTTGATTGGCGATGTAAAGGAGGATTTCACTTTCGAATCCTTGAGCGTCGCGTCCTTGTTCGCTGGAAGTCAGCACGTGCACGGATGCGTTGAAGATTGAGGTGGATGTGGATAATCCTGCGAAGGAGGTGTAAAAGGCAGCACCCCGACCCCTCTCCCGAAAGGGAGAGTAGTAGCTCCTGGACAGTGTTGAGGATAAGGCCTCGAGCTCAGAAGGAGGATGTGCCTAACAGAGGCTGGTTGAGATGAGCGTGTCACATTTCCTAAAGTAGGGACAGGCGCCCTCGTCTGTCCCATAGAGAGCAGATTTTCACGTAGGAGTAAAGGGATGTTCCGGGCGGACGGACGGGGCGTCTATCCCTACTCTTTGTGGTGTGTTGATTAAAAGGATATGCACGACAATATTTGGCTACTATGCATTGTCTAAGGATGTACGTTCTATCTTTGCTCATTGTGTGCCTTCTGTCTCTTTAAAACCACCTTATGTAATCTGTGCATTGATATGTTTGTATGCTTTCTACCTGTATCAAAAACAAAGACTTTAATTAATGTATTTGTATTTGTGTAGCCTTCTTTTCGTATGAATATGAGGGTTTGTATTATAAAAATTAGTTAATTACATAGCTTTAGTATATTTTCTATATGGTAAATGTAAAAATAACTCACATATTTGATAATACATTTCTACAAGTTTTATTATCTTTGTTTGCAAATTGTGACAGATACGATAAATAAAGAGTAATAATGAGAAACAAATTTATACATAAAAGGTATTTTGGAGTCAAATAGTACTTTGCTTTCCTTTGTTCCTCGTTCTATCATATACTCCCCTTTGGCTTTATTTTCATGGCAGAGGCTTATCAGTATATAGTTCGCTTTGTCAATGATGATAGTTGCCTCATTAGTATTTCGTTTTGCACCAAAAGCTACTATAAAGGTAATGAGAAAAAGAATTTTTGGATATATAATATTGTTCATCTTATTTTTGTCTATAGCACTAACATGAATGGTTGTATTATACAGGGACTGAACGATATATTATTTCGTTTTTCTTACCAGTTGTTGTTGCAGAATGTAGGAGAATATAAATCCATCTTTTCTTCATTACTCGTAATATCTTTAATTTGAGTATCTGTGCGAGACGCAACCTCTGTATTGATGGCACAACGTTGGTCGAAAGCTGAAGAAGAGAAAAGCGAGGCTGAAACTACTATGACAAAAAGCAGAATTGATTAATCTTCGTCAGCAAAGTGAATCCACACTCATGCTCAATACGATGAATAATATTTATGCTCTTACAGCTTTTGATACTGAGAAGCGCAAAAGGCTATCATTGATCTCTCAAAGATGTTGCTCTACTATATATATGATTATCAGCAGCCGTATGTAAGTTTAAAAGAAGAAAGTTGAGTTCTTGAACAACTATATTGAGTTGATGATGATTCGTATTCCCGATAATATTGAAATTAAACGAGGAATGTAATATACCAGAACCATGCAATATTCAGTTGCTCGATGATATTTATCTCACTGCTTGAAAACTCTTTCAAGCATGGTATAAAGTCTAACCATAAGAACTTTATTCACATTCTATTGGATGCGAACGATGAACGCATAATGTTTGCTATAGAAAATAGTAATTATCCGAAAACAAGGAAGAAAAGGAGTGGACATGGTATTGGACTAAGCAAGTCGAACACTCGCTTAGAGCTCGCTCTATTCTGGTAAATACCGATGGGAAAAAGAAATATGATAGTAAAATGGAACATATTCGTCTAAAATAATAATCTATGACACTAAATTGCATAATCATTGATGATGAGCCAGTAGCAGCAGATTTACTTGCTAGCTATAGCAAAAAACTCTTTTTGAATCTGATAGGAGTGTTCAATAGTGCCGTAGAAGTATTAGAGCCATTCGAGGAATAGAGTAGATCTTATTTTCTTAGATATTCAGATGCCTGAATTAAGTGGATTGAGTGCAAAAGATACTTCCCAAAGAGACAAAGATAATTTTACAAGCATTTAGTCAGTATGCTGTTGAGGGTTACAAGGCAATGCTATAGATTGCTTGATGAAGCCTATCAGCTATGCGATTTTCTTAGCAGGAGCAAATAGGGCTTTAGAGTGGTTTTAGAGTGTACGTCAATCGAGATGCTCTCAAATGATCGTTTTATCTTTGTGAAGAGTGAGTATAAGCTGGTCAAAATCATGTTTGATGAGTATACTTCCACATCGAAAGAGGTGAAAGATTATGTAAAGATATATCTGGAAGATGGTCATAAACCTATTATGAGTTTGATGAACATAGAAGAAGATAGAAGAGGCTCTTCCTAAACCAGAATTTATGCGTGTTCATAGATCTTATATCATACACATGAAAGTGGATGGAATTGATCGTTTTCAGATTGTCATTGGTGGCGCGATCCTTCCGATATCAGATAGTTATAGGTTGAGATTACAAGATTTCTTAGATGGACATACTTTGTAATTCAACTTCAATATGCAAAAAGGTAGTTAGGTTTTTCTAACTACCTTTTTATGTTATATAGAGTTATATAAACTCTTTAGTTTTGGGATAATTCACCTCCAATTTAAATGTGTAATTGTTCATTATTTATTATACAATTTCAATAACTATCACTAATATCTTCGAATAGGTTTGAGTCGTTGCATGGGTAAAAGTGGAAAGAGTAAATAGGTGATGATGCTTCTGCTTTATTAAATGGGAAATGTTACTACTAGGTAGGATCTCCTCTTACTTTGGTGGCTTTTTCAGTCATCCTTTGCCATATCTTAATAAGTAATTTTGCATGTATTTTTGGAATAAACAATATATCTGAGATAATGAAGAATTTCATACAAATGGCTAAAGGAATACGTTGACTTTGACCTTACTCCACAGGAGACGGCGGACACTGACATCTACTGGTTTGGAAGTTGACGCATTGGAAGAGGTTGAGACGATACGTGGCGGACTCAAGGGTCTCTTTGTTGGTAAAGTGTTGACTATGAGGCGCACCTAATTCAGACCATCTTCACGTTACAACCGTAGACTTAGGCTAAGGGAACCACAGCAAAATTGTTTGTGGTGCTCCAAATGTAGCTACAGGACAGAAAGTTGTGTAGCTGATCTCGGTTGTGCTCTATGATGGCGACAAAGGAATTTACAATTAAGAAGAGTAAGCTGCGTGGCTGTTGAAAGTCTGGCATGATCTGTGCGGAGGACGATGAAATAGGTGTCGGTACAGCTCATGATGGAATAATAGTTTTGCCAGAAGATGCACCAGTGAAGTCAGCCCGCTGCAGAGTATTATCATTTGGATAGCGACTGAGCTAATTGATATAGATATCACGCAACCGTGCCGATGCTCTTGAGTCATTATGGTGTGGCTCGTGATCTTACGCTTGGCTCACACAGAACGGCTATAAGACATCAGCTTCATCGTCCTAATTGTGATGCCTTTGCAGTTGATAATCATGATCTATCCAATCGAGGTAACTATCGATAATCCCGAGGCATGCTCGTCGCATATGCTTGTTTGAGTATTACTGATTGCGAGGTTAGAGAAAGCCCACAAGTGGTTGAAAAGATAAGTTGAATGTCGTTGGTCTGCGCCCCATCAATAACATCGTAGACATTACTAATTATATCATGATGGCCTATGGTCAGCAGTGACACTAGCTTTGATGCAGACATGGTGAAGGTCACCACATCATCGTAAAGATAATAACGAGGGAAAGTAGTTCGTTACACTTGATGGTGAAGAGCACATTCTAGGTGAGCATGACCTTGCCATTTGTAATGAGGAAGAACCGATGTGTGCAGGTGTCTTTGGCGAAGAGGGTAGTGGTACTTATGGGACCACTCAGTAATGTGGTACTAGAGTGCTTACTTCCATCCAACATGGATACGTAAGAGTGCTCGACGTCATGGGTTATCTACTGATGCTAGCTTCCGTTTCGAACGTGGCATATGATCCCAAATGGCGTTATCTATGCACTCAAGCAAAGCTGCTGTTCTTTGTAAAGAGAATTGGCAGGAGGCAAAGATAAGTATGGAGATTCTGATGAGTATCCAACAAAGATGTCCGACTTCCAGTTCGTTTAAATTATGAGTATTGTGATCGCCTCATTGGTAGAGACTTGCTTAATGATAGTTATTAACGAATTGCCGAAAGTCTTGAGATGAAGAGGTGAAGGAAGATGCTGAAAGGGTTTAGATTTATTGGTTCCAGCCTATCGCGTGGATATTCAGCGTCCTTGTGATGTTGTCGAGGATATACTTGTATCTATGGATACAATAATGTAGAGATTCCAACCACATTGAAGTCTTCATTGACGATAGCAGAGGATGCTGATAAAGAGTACCATAAAGAGAATATCATTGGTGAGCAGCTTGTAGGGTGAGAGGCTTCTTAGAGATTATGAACAACTCTTTGACTAAGGCTTCTTACTATGGGGAGACTGGTTTTAATGCTTCTCCTTGGGAAGGAAACAGTAAAGTGATGAATCCACTATCAGCTGACTTGGGGTATATGCGTCAGACCTTACTCTTTGGTGGTTTGGAGAGCATTGTTCGTAACGTTAATCGTCAAGAAGTCACAGAACCTCCGCTTCTTTGAGGTGGGCAGTATCTATAAGTACGTTAAGGAGAAATGGTCAGAAGAAAGCCCAGTAAAGGCTTATGCAAGATCATCACATTGCCTTATGGGTACAGGTAAAACATGTTCAAGGATCGTGGGCACATCCAGACGAGGATAGTTCTTTCTATGAGTTGAAGGCATACGTTGAAAAATATCCTTCGCCGTATAGGTGTACCACAAGGTTTATTGGTTTTGTACTAATTCGGACAATAATGCTTTCGATAAGGCACTTGTCTTGAGACACGTGCAGGCAAGGCGTTGGTAGAAATGGGATCGTTAATCATAAGGTTCTGAAGAGTTTTGATATAGAGCAGAAGGTTTATTATGCAGAGCTTGATTGGACTGGCTTGATGAAAGCAACTCGCTAGAATCAGTTGCGGTTCACGAGATTTCTAAGTACCCTGCAGTGAGTCGCGACCTTGCATTATTGGTTGATAATAATGTAGAGTTTGCTCCAGATAGAAGAGATAGCACGTCAGACAGATAAAAAACAGTTGAAGCGTGTGGAACTCTTCGATGTTTTATCAGGGTGAAGAACTTACCAGCAGAGAAGAGCTACGCTGTCAGCTTCATTCTTCAGGATGAGACAAAGACGCTCAACGATAAGGCTATCGATGCTATCATGCAGAAATTAATTAGAATTTAACAAATAAACTAGAGACAGAACTCCGTTAATAAGAAAATCCAATGGGTGAGAGCATTTGAATATCATAAAGCTACAAAGCTCAAGAGATGGAGCCCACATGGCTCGCATATTTACTGGAAAGTTAGGTAAAGAAATCATATTGCTGTAAAGGCAGGTGGACCAGAGCCTGAAAACAATCCTCGTCTTCGTGCAATTATCGCTACATGTAAGCGTGAGAATATGCGTAAGGATAATATCCAGCGAGCTATCAAGAACGCAATGGGTAAGGATCAAAGCGATTATAAAGGAAGTACCATACGAGGGTTATGGTCCTCATGGTATTGCAGTGTTTGTTGACACGATTGACAGACAATACCACACGCCACTGTTGCCGATGTTCGTTCCGTATTCAATAAGTTCAATGGTAACTTGGGTCACTCAAGGTTCTTTGAGCTTCTCTTCGATCACAAAGCAGTCTTCTCATTCAAAAAGAAGGACGGCTTAGATATGGAAAGAATTGATCCTCGACTTGATTGACTATGGAGTTGATGATGAGTTTGATGGAGGATGAAGAAGAGAATGAAGATACCATCTATGGTGAGCCAACTATCTTCGGTGACATTCAGAAACATTTAGAGGATAATGGTTTTCGAGATAACTTCAGCAGAGTTTTACACGTATAGCAAACGACTTGAAAGATGTTACTCTGAACAGCGTGAAACTATAGATAAGATGGTGGAAAGACTTGAAGAGTTTGACGATGTACAGAATGTGTACACTAATATAAAGCCTGCAGAAAGAGCAAGAATAAGCATCTTCTTTAATAGGTAATACTACTATATACCAAAGAAGAGGATATGTCTCATGGGCATATCCTCTTTTATTAATATGATATTTATAGTTAGTTTAAATGCAAATATCAGTAGCTAAATGATTAGATTGCCAGTTGCGGTTGTTCTTTATCGTCCGGTAATAGCGTTCCTAACAATCTATTCGTATGGAAAAGAAACGCCCTTCTTCATTTAAAGAGGCGTTTCTTCACATCAAAGGCGTGTCTTTATGATGAAGAGCCTTTCCTTGCATCGAAGAAAGCCTCTCTTCATTAGCGTTAACTTCTTCTGTGAAATTCCTGCAGCATGGAGGGCGAGTAGGGAGAGCTTGGGCATTTAGAATAACACATCCTTAAAGAGCTACACGGGCAAGTAGTTCCTGATATGCGTCAGTTGAGCGTAGAAGTCATGTGCATCTTCAGCGTCATAGCCCACTGCGTATATGCCCATGGTCTGCCAAGTAAATTGATCGTTGGTTATGCCACTTCTGAGAGATGATGATAATCGAGTCTGCATGATACTCTTCTTGTATGTTGACGCATCGATAAGAAGGTGCGATGACCACTGCCATCCATGTGGATAATGTTGGCTGGTATGCCTCTAACAATGAGGTTCTTCTTCATGCGTGAGGCTCATCATATCCCTTGCGCTTCTCTCGCATGATGATTAACTGCTTGCATTTATGATTCTTGTAAAAGCTCAACAGCAGCATTGATACGTGCTTGGAAAGAACAGATTGAGGTCCTTCCGAGTAACGGCTCTTAGGGACTGTTCCGGCAAGACAGCCGTTTTCATCGCAAGTACTTCCGCTGGATTATCGAAGACACGACCTTCGCATTGTTATGAACAATGATGTTACGTTGCAATAATTGCTACAACGATGACCAAAGGGCTGTAACTGTATAGATAACTTTGCGTTTCATGATGTTATTTCCTGCCCTTTTAGCCATACATCAAAGGCATCGAAGGAATAGACCATTTTACCACTGGTAAAGGTGGTCTCAATCTTCAGCGAGCGATACTTGCAGGCAACTGACGAAAGCGACGGGGTTTTGAACAAAAGGCAGAATCTGTTTTGTTTGCTATACCGGGTTTGTAAGTGAATCGTACGACCTCATCTCCTTGCGCATAAACACGTACATAGTTCGAATGCTGTCATAGCTATTACCAGCGAACTGTTCGCCATCTCCGAGAATCATACAGGCTTCAAGCGAGACGACCAAAGTCTCCTCACTCGGATAGTCATGCGGTTAGTGGTCGTAATCTGCGACTTCTTGTTCGGAGCACTTTGCATGGTTGCCAGTGCCGAATCGTTCAGGTAAGTCCAAAGCCGACACGTATGTGCCTATCGTCACCCTTAGTACTGTCAAGGTTAACAGCAACCATTGTGTCAGCAAAGTGGTATCATAATGCACACCACGCGATGAACACGAGGTGCAGGAAGTAAAGTTGTTCTGTTACCAGCGTCAGAAAGGCAACTGGTAACAGCATCATTGATTGAAATCTCATTGTTATTGATTCTAATACTCTTACGCCTCGATGTCAATGTCGTTGAGTGAGGACATTACAGAAGGCATTGATGAACTGCACTTGCCAGTCGGCTGTTCGTAATCAATGGTATATTGAGGTCGATGGCGGCACGTCTAATCTTATAACCATTGGTTAGCTCGCATGGAGTTAAGTCTTTCGGCATGTTGACAACCATGTCGATTTTCTTCTCATGGAGCAAGTCCAAGGCTTGGGCGAATGTTCCTTATCAGACTGGCATGTACACAGTGTGTTCTCAATACCATTCTCTGTGAGGTACTTAGACGTTCCCCAGTTGCAAAAAGCTCATAGCCGTGTTGCTTTGCCAGGTCTTTGCTGCATCCAACATCTCGGCTTTCTGCTTCAGCACTCCTGTGAGAGAGAAGGGATGGTCTTCTTCGGTATTCTCTGTCCAACAGACAGCATACTCTCAGCAAAGGCAGTGGCAGAATCGTCACCAAGACAGCCACTTCACCCACGTTGAACTCATGTCAACACCGAGGCACAGGGTCGGCTTTCTGCAATCGATTGAACGAGGAATTGAGAAAGCCTTAATACCCATAATCAAGGTCAAAAGAGGTTCTTGCTAGGCTTTTCAACTAGGTACGCCGAGCATGATCTTAAGTAGCGAGATCGATGAAGTTGAGCTTTAGCACCTTTACTAACGAACGGAACGAAACGACTTGCGCGTAGGTTACGATTCGATGACAAGGATGTCTATTGTCGCGTGCCATATACTGTATGTTGAATGAGCCGTTGATATGTAGCTTCTTCGCAATCTGGCGACTAATCGCGTTTGATACGACGCACGGTTTCAGCGTAAAAGCTTCTGTGGTGGGAACTGAATCAGTTTGCGTCCCAGGTGTACGCCAGCAAAACTGCTATGTGCTCAGAATGGCATACGCCATGTTCTCCATCCTGCGTAACAGCGTCCATTTCGATCTCTTTCGCGTTCTCAATGAACTTACTCACCACAACGGATGGTCTTCACTGACGTTGGCAGCCAACTGGAGAATCGAGTCCGCTCATCCTTGTTAGAACAAACATTCATGGCTGCACCCGAGAGGAACGTAAGATGGGCGGACAAGAACAGGAAATCCGACACGGTCAACGAACTTGTCTATATCCACATACTCGTTAGTGCGCTCCATTCCGGTTGGTTAATTCCGTTCTCGGTAGCACAGATGAGAACTTAGCTCGGTCTTCCGCGTGTCGATGTCTTTAGCTGCCGTACCCAGAATTGGCGTTCTCTTCATCGAGATACAGTACTTCAGAGTTGTTCGGAATCTGACCTGCCCGTTGAGACGATGACACCATGAGTCTCGGCATCGATGATGTCCATGACACGTTCGAACGTCAGTTCATCAAAGTAAAAGACGGTCGCGCATGTCATAGTCAGTCGATACCGTCTCTGGGTTGTAATTGATCATGACGGATCGATACCATGTCTTCGAATGGTGTTCAATGCCTGCTCCGCACCAGTCGAACTCTACAGAACTCACCAATGCGATAGGCTCCTGAACCCAGAACAATGACTGACTTTTCGATCGTTGGAGAACGTTACGTCCGATGCTACTCCTGCATAGGTAACGTACAAGTAGTTGGTCTGTGCAGGATATTCGGCAGCCAGTGTGTCAATCTGTTTGACGACTGGAGGATGCCAAACCCACGCAATCTTCTTACAAGCATCATTGCTTTGTGCATATGTAGGACACTCTTCTTCCAGTCACGACTGTTTGAGCTGTTGAAAATCAGTGAATCCGCAGACCTTAGCCTCCACGTAGTAACTGCTTGTCGAGGTGTTGATATTCTTGCGTTTCAGCTCTTCGTCAATGTCAATGATATGCTTTAACTTGTTCAAGAACCATTTTGTCAATCTTCGTCAAATCGTGTATCTGATCAACAGTATAGCCCTTGTGCATAGCTTTTGAGATGATGAATACACGCTTGTCGATTGGTTCGCGCAATGCAGCATCTATGTCTTCAATCTGCAACTCCCTGTTTTCTACAAAAGCCATGCATGCCTTGTCCTATCATTCGTAAGCCTTTCTGGATAGCCTCTCTCGAAGTTACGACCAATCGCCATAACCTCTCCGACGGACTTCATGCGCCGATCCCAACTCCTTGTCGACACCACGGAATTTGCTCAAATCCCAGCGTGGTATCTTGCAGAACAACATAGTCGAGTGCGAGGCTCAAAGAAGGCAGATGTCAGTCTTTTGTACAGAGTTCTTCAATCAAAGAGACCATAGCCCATACCTAATTTAGCTTTCGCCACGAAACGCAAAAGGATAGCCTGCTGCCACTTGCGAGGCGGCAGAACGAGACAAACGGGCGTTTACCTCGATGACACGATAATCCCCTCGCTCTGTGGGTCGAAGGCGTATTGAACGTTACACTCACCGATGATTCCGATGTGACGAACAATCTTTGATTGATAATGCGCGGAGCTTGTGGTACTCGCTATATGCGTCAATGTCTGTGATGGAGCAGTACGATAGATTCACCGTGTGGATGCCTAATGGATCGAAATTCTCCATATATACAAACTGTGATACAGTTGTCATGTGGTCACGAACAACCTCATATTCGATTTCTTTCCAGCCCTTGAGACTCTTCTCCAACAAGTACTTGTGGAGAGAAAGAAAGAGCTTTCTCGCATAAGGTGTTAAGCTCTTCTTCATTGTCAGCAAAGCCACTGCCAAGTCCACCGAGTGCATAGGCAGCACGCACAATGACTAGGATAACTCCAACGTCTTAGCCGCTTTGCGTGCGAACTATATCCTCGTAAGCCTCGCTCTTGATGGTCTTTACATCGATTTCATCAAGTCTTTCGACGAAGAGTTCGCGGTCTTCTGTATTCATGATGGCTGCAACAGGGTGCCAAGAACTCGTACGTATATTTCTTTGTGCGCCCGTTCGCTCTAATTCTACACCACAGTTCAATGCAGTCTGTCCACCGAAGGACAAGAGGAAATACCATCAGGACGCTCGCTTCTCAATCACCCTTTCAACAAAATAAGGTTGTACAGGAAGGAAATAGATCTGGTCTGCTACGCCTTCGAGAAGTTTGTACCGTTGCAATGTTCGGATTGATGAGAACGGGTAGAAACACCTTCTTCTCACAATACTTTTTAACGCCTGCGAACCAGGTAATCGAAACTCTCAGCCTCGCCTACTCTTCAATGCTCCCGATCCGAGAAAGCAGTACTTTTTAGTGAATCGTCTTTCATTATCTTAGTGTTTCTACGAATTTATCAAACATAAAGTATGTATCCACTGGACCAGAGCAAGCCTCTGGATGGAATTGAGAAGTAAACCATGGATTCTCAACGTGACGTATGCCTTCATTGCTGCCATCGTTCATGTTGACGAAAAGTTCAGTCAATCGCTTGTCGAGTAGACGCATCAACAGCGTAACCATGGTTCTGGGAGGTGATATAACACTTATTGGTGCCAACCATGCGAACTGGTTGGTTGTAATCTCTGATGACCATATTTTCAACTTATAAATAGTTGCTCCGGCAGCCTTAGATAACAATTGGTTGCCCATGCAAATACCACAGATAGGCTTACTCATGCTCATCTGCTTACGAGATCACATTAACGGCTTCGATGCACATGTCCAGGGTCTCCAGGTCCATTCGCTAGGAAAGAGTCCATCGTAGTCCATCGATGTGTAATCATAGTTCAAGGTACTCGAATGACCTCAACTCCTCTATTGACAAGTGATCGAATGATGTTTGCTTTGACCCCCACAGTCTACAAGGATAACCTTCTTGCCAGCACCCTCGTTGTAGTGAATAATCTCTTTCGTGGATACGAGGGTCAGCAAGTTTACGCCTTCATGAGTTTGGCTTCTGGGATGTTATCAGGTTCATCGTCAAAGAGGATCTTACCCATCATCACGCCATGTTCACGCAGTACTTTGGTTAACTCACAGTATCTATGTCCGTGATACCTGGTACATGTTCACGCTTCAACCAATCGCTGAGGCTCTCCACAGCATTCCAATGGGAGTACTGCTCGGTGTAGTCTGATACGATGATAGCAGACGCATAAATCTTGTCGCTCTCCATAAAGGTTGGGATGCCATTAGCCTCTATTGAGGAAGGGTGGCACCATAGTTTCCACCAAAGGAAAGGTCATGGTAAGCAGTTGACCAGCATAGGAAGGAGTCGGTAAGGGCTCTCTGGATAACCCATCATAGCCGTGTTGAAGACTACCTCTCCGGCTACTGGTGCATCGTAACCAAACGACTCTGCCATAGAATTTTGTTCGTCACTCAGGACTAAAGTTACGTTCCTCATTATTACTTAGTATTGTTGGGTTGATTGTTTTTATTTGTTTCTTTTCTGTGTTATAACAATGAAAATAGGGACCTATGGGTTGTGCGACCAGATTCATAAAGAGCCTTGGACGCACAAGCCGTACGTCTATCTATTGAGTCTAGCTCATGTGATGATTAAGATGTTCGTGTTCATAATAGTTGATGAAGTTCTGGTTGACCAGTCTCATACCACCTGGAGTGGGAGTAGTCACCGTGAAATACCAGTCGCCAGGGGTGGTTAGGAATAGCGTTATGCAGCCCTTCTATAGCTTTGGAAAACCAGTTCAACAGGGCGTCGTCATACCCTCTGGACGCAGTATTTCAACAATCTTCTGGTTGATTTCCTCAATGGTGAAAGGCTGTAGATAGCCTTTACTGCATTCTTAATAACTTCCCCTTGGGTTTAGCAACCTCTTTCTTGCAAGCCTCGTAGACTTCATTGAAGGTGATCCATCTTTCGTTCCAGTATTAACTCAATCGTTGTACGGAAGACACAGAACTCTTCTGGACGTGGCATGTCTATGCCGTAATAGTCGGGGAAAGCGTATCTGTGGGGCACTGGAGACTATGACAATCTTCTTCGGGTGTAGGCGATCAGGATGTGAAGAATGCTCTCCTTGAGGTTGTCCCTCGAACGATTGAGTCGTCAATGATTACCAAGTTGTCCTTGTTGGGTTCGATACTCTCGTATGTAATATCGTACACATGAGAGGCGAGATCATTACGTGAATTACCCTCAGCAATGAATGTTCTTAGTTTGATATCCTTCCATGCTACCTTCTCAGCGCGTATCCCTTGCTTAGAATCTGTCAGAACATCTTCCTTCGAAGGGTTTGCTTCCCTAAGGCTGCTATCTGTTCAACCTTTCGATTGTCCATCCATTCTTTGATACCATGAGTAAGCCCATAAGCTACTTCGGCAGTGTTAGGAATGAAGAAGAGAACCGTGTGAGTGGTATCGTAATTGACGGCTTCAGAACTCGTTCCGTCAGTTGTTGACCAAGCTTTCTCACGCTCTTTATAGATGTCTCTGTCCGATCCACGGGAGAAGTAAATGCGCTCAAATGAACAAAGCCGCATAGGTCTTTGGCTCGAGAATCTGTTGTAGGGAAGGACTCTCCCCGTTTGTTAACTATGATTGCTTGACCAGGTTTCAACTCTTGTATGTCTTCGCATTTCTAGATCGAAAGTAGTCTGTAGGACGGGTCGCTCACTGGCTACTGCTACAATCTCATCGTCCCTATGGTAGAACGCTGGACGTATAGCCCCAAGGATCGCGGATAGTGAACATCTCACCCAGACCCGTTTGTCCACAAATGACGTAACCACCATCGAAATGTTCCATGGTAGTCTTTAAGACATTACTTATTTGTATGTTTTTCTTCAATATAATTTGCTGATGTCTCGCTTTGTTAGACCAAGTTTCTGTGCCTCAACAAGTTGCGTTCAACCTCACGATCAAGCCTGTGCCCCATGAGTTCTAATAGAAGATAAGTATCGCTATAGATGCGTGGGCACTGTCCTCGATCAGTCAGTTTTCTCAAAGATATCTTCAATGTTTGTCATATTGAAAGTTGCCACACATACAAAGATTCTTAGCCTTCCAGTTATTGCGACGTAGGAAGGGATGGACATAAGAAAGACCACTCTTGCCAGTAGTTGAGTACCGGAGGTGGCCCTATATAAAGCTCTCCCTGCGAACGGAAGACTTGTTTTTTGCAAAAGAGACATCAGCTAATTGCTCCTGTGAGTAGCCTTTGTAATGTCTGTGAACATCAGCGAATATCTCTGTAACAGCATTCTTTCCTCTGCTCTCTCACAGAAACATATACTCGTTACCAGGCTCTGATGCGAGTTTAACAGCCGACAGTCCAGCACCTTCCTGTCCCACGGTTATGCTGCTTCTCCATCATCAGATAGAGTTTATTGCTATACATCCATGTGCCATACTTCTCCTGATAATACTCTAACGGCTTTAGTAACCTTATCATTGCTACTCCGCAATCTTCATGAATGTTCTTTTCCATTATATAGATGTATTGTCTTTCTTTTGCAATTATTGAATGATAACTAACTTGTTAAGATGCCCATCGCCTGTTATTAGCCTATCCCCATCATCTTAGATGCTGTGTGGAGCATCCTTAATGATGGTGATTTTGATGAGTTCTATTCTACTGTAACCGACTTAGCCAAGTTACGAGGTTGGTCTACATCTTTGCCTTTGCAAACCGCAATATGGTATGCTAAGAGTTGCAGTGGGATTGTTGCTACAAGTGGCTCTAAGCATTCCATCGTTTCAGGAAGCTCTATCACAGCATCTGCAATATGTGAGATAGTAGTGTCACCTTTGGTTACCAAGGCTATAACTCGCCCTTGTCTCGCCTTTATCTCTTGTATGTTGCTGCGTACTTTCTCATACATCCCGTTCTGCGTTGCGATAGCTACGACAGGCATATCAGAGTCTATCAACGCAATAGGTCCATGTTTCATCTCTGCTGCGGGATAGCCTTCTGCATGAATGTAAGATATCTCTTTGAGCTTTAAAGCCCCTTCCAAGGCTACCGGATAACTGAATCCACGCCCCAAATAGAGGAAGTTCCGAGCATAAGTAAAGGTGCGTGCCATATCAGCGATTTGGTCATTTGCCTTCAACATTCCTTTATCATATTAGGAATCTCTGCCAGTTCCTTCACCGTCTGCACGTACTCTTCGTGCTTAATAGTGCCTTTGGCGTTTGCTAAAGCGAGTGCAAACATGGTCAAGACAGTGACCTGTCCTGTAAAAGCCTTTGTAGAAGCAACACCAATCTCAGGGCCTACGTGGATGTAAGTTCCTGTATCTGTTGCACGTGGGATGCTCGATCCGATGGCATTACAAATACCATAGATGAAAGCACCCTTAGCCTTTGCCAGCTCCACAGCTGCTAATGTATCGGCTGTCTCACCACTTTGAGAAATAGCGATGACAACGTCATTCTCATTAACTACTGGGTTGCGATAACGGAACTCACTAGCGTATTCAACCTCTACAGGAATCCACAGAATGTCTCAATCAGCTGCTTTCCGATGAGTCCTGCATGCCAACTTGTACCACAAGCAACGATGATGATGCGCTTAGCATTAAGTAGTTTGCTACGGTAATCAATCAATGCACTTAACGTAACATGGTCATGTTCTACATTAATTCGCCCACGCATACAGTTCGTTAAACACTCTGGTTGCTCAAAGATCTCCTTTAGCATGAAGTGGTCGTAGCCTCCCTTCTCAATCTGTCCAAGGTTGATATCAACCGTACGAACCTCTGGTGACAACTCTTCGTTGAGGATGTTTGACCTTCAACTCCTCTCTAACTTCATTACTCGCAATGTTCCCATCATCGAGATAGACCACTTTATCTGTGTACTCGATTGTGGACTTGCATCCGAACCGAGGAAAAATTCACCATCGCCAATGCCCACTACAGTGGACTCTGCTTCCTTGCTGCAATGATCGTATCGGGGTTTCGCTTGTCCAAGATGGCTATTGCGTATGCACCAATCACCTGATGCAATGCCAGCTGCATTGCTTCTAAGAGGCTAATTGCCTTCTTCTCCTGTATATAGTCAATCAGTTGAACTAACACTTCGGTATCAGTCTCTGACTGAAATTGTATTCCTTTCTCCATCAAGTTATGCTTTATTTCTGCATAGTTCTCGATGATTCCATTGTGAATGATAGCCAGATTCTTCGACTGTGAATAATGCGGATGCGCATTCACAGATGATGGCTCACCATGAGTTGCCCATCGCGTGTAGAGCAATACCAATGTTACCAGTGACGTTCTTATCGGCGCAATACTCTTCAAGTCAGCCACTTTGCCCTTTTCGTCTTATAGACATCTAGGTTGCCATTATCGTCTATTAGTGCTACACCTGCACTATCATATCCTCTGTATTCAAGGCGTTTTAAGCCCTTTATCAATATCGGGTAAGCCTCACGCTTAGCCCCTATGTATCCTACAATACCACACATTTTACCTTAATCTTTTTGTTTTTTATGACAAATGAGAACACCCTCCCATCCACTTCTTTTCAGCTAGTTTCTCCCAAAACTAGGCTAGATATGGATGTCAAAGAATGTTCTCATTTTATATATTTACCTTTATAATGAAGACAGCAGTCCCCATTTAAGGATAGAATCTTACTTTCTCAACACGTTAACCAATAGCGAGCTACTGACGTAACGATACCTATGAAAAGAGAACCAAATGGTAGTGGAACTACCAATACTGAACGTCTTTGCCTTTACAGAGTTCAGTTGAACGTATAGCACATCATTCTGTTGTAGATAATAATAAGGTGAGTTGATGATGTTAGCATCATTCAGATTCAGACGCACGGCATGCTTTTCTCCACGTGCATCCTCACGTATCAACAATATGTTATTACGCTTACCGTATACGCCTAAGTCACCTGCCTGCGCAATAGCCTCTAGAACACTTATCTTCTCAGTAGATACTGGTATGACACTCAGGATGACCTACTTCACCCAAGACAGTGATGTGATAACTACTCATACGAACCATATATAGGGGTTCTCAGTACGTGCAAGGTAAGGTTGAATCTTACTCTTTATCAAGTCCCTCGCATTCGGTCTTTGTTAAGCCAACAACGTGTACCTTGCCGATAACAGGGAAGTTGATAAATCCCGAATTGTCTACGAGATAACCCTTAAAAGCCGTAGATCCCTTGTCACCACTTTGCAAGTTAAAGGGGGCGGAAGCTTCTGGATTAGTTGTATTGACTGTGATGGTTAATTCGTCCTTAGGCATGATGCGTGCATCAAACAGCCCTCGTGAGCAACAAGACTAATGGAGTCAATGTTTTTCAACATAGGTGAATCCTTGCTAGAACCACATCCCGTCATTGCCATAATCATAGCTAGTTACTATGATTGATAAGATGATTTTTTTCATTCAAAAATAGCGTGAAGTCAATTATAAATTATACTTTTTCTGCAAAAATACGACTATTTTTCGAGAATTACAAGCGAGATGAGCTTTTTCTCCTAAGCGATGGATAAAAATAAAACCGACCATCAGTACCATTCTTTCCATAGCCCTTCTATTCTCATCTTTGTCGATCTCTTTATTCACAGGAGAATCTTTTTACAATGCAGCAGCCTTACTGTATTGACTCGTAAAGCCATTGTTGTTGCTGCTCAATCGTTATGTTGCTGTTGTCTAGTTCGATAGCTCCTTCTGCCTTACGGAGCGGTGAGGGTGGCACGGTGCGAATCGATGTAGTCACGTTCTTGAACATTCTTTAATATATCGTCGAAGTTAGCCTCCATACCCTTAGCCTTTAGTTCATCATAACGCCGTTGAGCCCGAACTTCGGGTGAAGCAGTGACAAATACCTTTAGTTCGGCATTGGGGAAGACCACCGTTCCGATATCTCTTCCATCCATGACAATCCCTTTCTCTGCTCCCATCTGTTGTTGTTGTTCAACAAGGGCGGCACGCACAAAAGGCAATGCGGCGATGACACTAACATGTGAAGACACCTCCATGGTACGGATCTGATTCTCTACATTCTCTCCATTAAGGTAAGTATCAGGGCGTCCAGTAGCCTTATTCAACTTGAAACTAATCTTTATTTTCCCCATCTGTGCCTTAACTCCTCTTCTTTGATGGTGCCATTCGCATTGAATAAACCATTCCGTAAGGCATAGAGAGTTACTGAACGATACATCGCGCCAGTGTCTACATAGATGTAACCAATCCTCTTTGCGAGGTCTTTAGCCATTGTACTTTTCCCACAAGAGAGTGCCCGTCAATGGCAATAGTTATTTTTCTTCATTTCTTAAAAACGTGTTTTGTTTCGTCTGATCTGTACTACTTTCTTTCGCAGTGAGTGCAAAGTTACTAAAAAAAGTGGTATGCTGATGGCATTAAGTGACATATCTTTTTAATTCAAAAGTCAAAGTTCATAATTCAAAATTATGATTACTTTAAGTTGACGAGTGGACAGGTTGATAAGTAAACAAGTTGTTTTGTTCTGAAAAATATTTGATCTACTCCCTCTCCATTCGGAGAGGGGCAGTGAGCTCCTAAAAGTAGGGACAGACGCCCTCATCTGTCCGATACAGATGATTTTCTCAAACAGAAAACATAAGGATATATTATTCGATAACATATTCCATTCACCCTCAAACATGTCCATCTGGGCGGATGAGACGAGGCGTCTATCCCTGCTGTAGCATCATCGTTTAATTAAGGAAACGCCCTTTTAAATTTGAAGAGGGCGTTTCTTCATTTCCAAGAGATGCTTTCTTTGGCACAAGGAAACGCCTTCTTCAGTTCAAGGAAACGCCCTCTTCGTTTGTAAACAACGTTATCCTTTTCTCTTTCCATTCGGAGGGATAAAACCATTCCAAGCCTCTTCCAAGGGGAGGATGTGCCTTAATGGGATATTGTTTGGTTGTTATCTCTGTGCGAAAAGTCTTATCACAGAATACAGAGACTACGCATAATCCCCCGTCTATCAGCATAAAAACTTGTGGTTCTATATATTACAATGGTTGTTAACGGTTCTTAGTGGACACTATTGAGATATAGGCTTGATAATGATGAATTATTTTTTTGCTGTCACTCCTGCCACTCCCTCGTCTCTTATAATTCGCTGATCACTAAATAGTTGTCGCAAATGTTAAAAGTGACAGCAACTCTATTTAAAACTTAATTATGTGTTTGTAGGGTGGGAGAGTATTGGTTTTTACATCGTAAAAATGAAGAAATAATATGGAGGAAATACTTACCTTCTCATAGCTCAAGTATTTGAATAAGTGTAAAAAATGTGAAGGTCGGATAATGATTATCGTTTTTTCTTGTAAATTTGTAGACCTTTAAGTCGGGATGATAAGTTGGTTCCGATAAAGCAAAACAAAAGTTTAATCCTATACATATTATATAATAAGACGATGATAACTGATCAGATCTCACGAGAAACTAAAGCAAATAAAACAATCATTCCGCCTGTTGATGAATGGTGTGGCTTCACAGTCAATGCGCGAAAGGGGTTTCTTATAAGATAAATTGGGGTGTCCCTGTGCCTGAACTGCAAAAGATGGCGGTAGAATATGGCAAAGATTATGACTTTAGCCATTGAACTTTGGAAAGAAGACATACGTGAGTGTCAAGTGCTGGCAACACTGATTATGCCTGCTGAACGAATGTCGGAAGATCTTGTGGACGTATGGATGGAGCGTTTACACACGCAGGAAATGGCAGAGCTATTGGCCTTTAATCTTCTTCAATATCTTAATTTTGCTCCTTCATTGGCATATCAATGGATAGCATCTGATAAGGATATGTATCAACTTTGTGGTTATCAGTTGTTAGCAAGATTGTTTGCCAAAGGTATGGAACCTAACGAGCGTGGTATTAATGAGTTTCTTGATCAGGTACATACGACGCTTGCTGGTAATAATTTAGCACTGAAGCATGCTGCTTTTAACTGTGTCTTAAACTTCTGTGAATTAAGTGAAGAGATGGAGATAATTGCAAAGAAAGCTCTGTCCGACCTTGATATCCTTTTGAAACCCTATATTGTTTAAAATAGAAAGAGCCGATACATTGATTAATGTACCGGCTTTTAAAATTATTTATCTCCGTCTGTTGGATTTTACCAAACAGTCTTTTAATGGAATACTAATTTCCTCCTCCTTTCTTTCTTACTAATCAAGGTCTATCTTCTTAGATACAATCAAAACCTCTGCAAGTACTGCTGCAACGATTGTTACAATACCAAATGTCAACATAATATTGTCCTTTCTTCTTTTGTGCGAAGCCCCTTTGGCTCTGCAGTATTAGTTTAATTCTACTTGAAACTCATTGCAAAAGGTACGATAATTGTATAATACTTTTAAGCCATAAAGTATCAAATATTAAATTCTTAGCCGTATTCTTGACTTTTAATCAAAATAGGTTGATTATCATCAAAAATATAATCTAAGTGGATAAAAATAGAACTTTCTTCTGGTTTTATTAATTGGAAGGGTGTATCTTTGCAACAAGTTGTGTTTAAGATAACAAATGATTATGGACAAACTAATTGCAATGAACAAGAATTCGATAGTAGTATAGATGCTCGTTTCCTACAGATTCAGAATGCACGTCGTGAGGCTCTTGCTCGTAAGGGCAAAAGCGTAACTAAAAGAATGTAACGTGCGCATTGGGCATCTCAGAAACAGGTTTGAAGTTGATGTGATCGCCAACAAGATTAAAGAAAAAGTATACAAGCAAAATGAAAGGAAACCTTGTTGAGTTAATTCAACAGGTTTCCTTTCATTTTAATATATATATCAAGGTGAAGAGATGACCTAAAAGTCATCATCATCACCAACCTCTTCCGCCTGTATGTCTAGCTCTTCTGGATTTGTGTCGAAAGTGGTGCGATAACTTTCCTCCGTCAACTTATCATCATCGAAGTCGTCATCGTCATCATCTACAGATGATTTTTCATCTTTCGGCAAGTCCCCCTCATCATCTAAATTATCAAAGTCATCATCATCATCTTGCTCCTCTAGTTGAGAGAACTTAATATGATTGACAGTTGCCATAGGCTTCTCTTTCACAAAGATGGCCTCTGTCCATGAACCTTTTGAAATCTCTAGGGACTTCAAAACCATCGGCAGTCTTCTTGTCATATAAACCTCCTGGCTTCTTGAGGCGAGCTGTAGGTAGGGTGGTTGTACTAATATCGAAACCACTCTGGATAATATCCTGTATACTTTGAGGAAGGCTTTCCCAGCCACCACCGAAATTGCGTTCCAGCACTTCGATGAGCTTTTGGGCTGAGATATGATGTATATTTTCCCATGTTAAATCAGTGATTCTGAGGATTGGTTTCTTCTTCAATGCCCACTAACCACAGTCCCTTCATCAAGTCTAATAGTACCTACTTGATATCCACGATCCTCATACTTCTTTATGACTTCAGGCTTTATCTACCTTTACTTCTTCGATTGTAAAGGCACTTTTAAGCACGTCAGTGTAGTGGCGCTCGTTATCCTTAAGGTCTGCATCACGCTCTGCTTGCGCCCAAAGACGGAAGACATCGCTCTCCTGAATGTCCCAAACATTACTTTTCGTAAGATTCTTCAATGATAATGATTGTCCTTTTTGCTTCATATATATATTACTCTTTCAATTTGCTTTTTGGAGGGTATATCTGCATGGAACTAAGCCCTTCCATATTGGTTGCAAAAGTATAGACTAAAACGTAAACCTCCAAACTTTTTCACAAAAAGATTTATCTCTAAGATGAAAAAGAGGCTCTTGTAAATTCTTTAAATGTAGGAGTAGATCCACACTAATAACTATCACAATAAGAAAAAAATAATCTTTTTCTAGTAAAGAAAAGACTTTTTATAAGTAATGGGACTTATGATAAATAGATGGGAAACGTCCTTGTTTATTGCTTTTGGATAATCATTGTTGAGGATAAAGGGGCTGTTTTTTAAAAAGAATATGTAATTTTTGCGGCTGATTTAATTATATCATTGATCAGAGGTGATACGTTTCTATATCTAACACAAGGTTTCCATCAAGTGAAGTAAATAGATTATTATCATCTGACGAAATACTGTGGTCAGATCGTGAAAGCTATGTTATAAAAGTAAACAAAATACTTTTTATCAGATGGTAAAAGCTATCTTATTAAAAAGTAAACAAAGATACTTTTTGTCAGATGGTAAAACTATCTTATTAAAAGTAAACAGGATACTTTTTGTCAGATGATGGAATATGTCTTCAAAAACAACAAAAATACTTTTTGTCAGATGGTGATGACATATCTTTAAAAAGTAAAATATAGAACTTTTTTGAATCAAGATGATACATTTTTATTAATATTAAAAAGACTTTTACAACAAACCAAGATGATGAACTTATCGTTACAAATGAAGGCTAATAAAAATGATAGCAGACATTCAGCTATGAGGTTGATTACTATTTGCCTTTTGTGTGATATTATCACTTTGTACAGAGGTGCATGCCGATAATATTACTCCTAAAGAGGCTCTCAGATTGCAAAAGATATGTTCGTGTAGACAAAAAAAGACACAGAGGAAGATTCTTACCAGAACTTCTTCATGCGTCCGATCGAGCTTCTCTCAGAAGCAAGGAACTACACCTTATTATATATATAACGATTCCAAAGGCAACGGATTCGTAATTGTTGCAGGCAATGATGCCATGGGGCAAGTGTTAGCCTATAGCCATGAAGGAGTGATAGATACAACCCGTTTGAATCCTGAAGTAGCTTATTTACTTCACGAATACCGCCAAGTTTACAAAGAGCTCAATAGCAATCAGAAGCTATCAACAGCGGCAGCAGTACCCCAATCTATCGCTTCGAAAGAATGAAGTGAAGCCCCTCCTCCATTCTCATTGGAGCCAAGAAGAACCTTATAATAAGTACACTGGTTATTACACGGGGTGCGTTGCTACGGCTGTGGCACAAGTGATGTTCTACCATAAATGGCCACTCGTGGGAAGAGGCCAGCATACATATACCACGAGAATTGACCAACAGCAACGTTCTGCAGACTTCTCCAAATCAACCTACCAGTGGCTCAATATGGATAATGACTATCGATATGGTCAATACAACGAAACGCAAGCCAATGCCGTTGCTCACCTAATGAGTGACGTTGGAATAGCGGTTAACATGCAGTATTCCCCTAGTGGAAGTGGAACCCAGGATGGCAATGCCTTGAATGCTCTCCGTGAGTATTTTAACTATGACGCAACGATAATTACCAAGGCTGATGAGGGTCCTTACCATTTCACAGAGATAATTAAGAACGAATTACGTAACGGCTTTCCGCTGTACATATCGGGTAGTCCTGGTGGCGGCAGAAGCGGTCATGCGTGGGTGGCTGACGGCTTCGATCGTGACGACTTGATACACATGAACTTTGGTTGGGGCGGTAATGCTGATGGCTATTATTCGTTGAAAGCACTGAATCTGACCACCTCTGGCAAGGAATTTAGCGGTAGAGCTTTGAGCTTCGGCAAGCAGTTAGTCATCATTCTAGCCCACCCCAATAAGGAAGGCGTTGCCAAGATTGATTATAACCTACGTGAGGATGCCCCCAACATTGCCTTTAACAGCGAGGCAGATATGCACTTTGTTGGTAATGAGCCAACTGCTTTAGAGAAGTGCCAAATAGCTTATAAGAACTTTACAAACCAAAGTACAACACCGTTCCAAGGCGACTTTGGTATTGGAATCTACGATGAGAAAGGAAAGAGTATAGCTGTTTTTCCATCTGATACTCACGATAAGGGAGGCTATACAAAGGAGTATTTTAAGGCGAACGAGGGCAAGATTGTTTCCGGAGGACTCGTCTTCCAAGATATTAATTTCACCATTGATTTAACCCAACTCACTGATGGATTATACAGTCTCTCACCTATCGCCTGCACTCGAAAAGACGATGGCGAATGGGGCAAATGGGTAAAGATTAAGAAGGCACCTCGCTATGTTTTTCGAGGTCAAGGAAGTAAAATCACCTATCGTGAAAAGCCTTCCGTGGATGCGTCCTTCCAGTTTGCTACGATGCCAACAACCGATGATAAGCTACAGACAGGTAGTGAGGCTAAGCTCCATCTTGCCATCAAAAAGCTCTTTGCAAGACCCTTCGATGGTAAGATCCGATTAGACTTCTTGGATGCTAACAACCAGTCTGTTTATACGCATACAACTAAGAGTGTCGACTTTGAAGACTTTGTCGCAACCCGCTTGACATTGACCCTTTCCCTCCCAGATGACCTCCCTTCCGGACGTTACCGACTGCGCGCAACGATCATTAACGACTATAGTGATGAAACGTGCCAGGTGCGTGATGCCAATCAGAACGAGCCTTGTTATGTTGAAGTTGTAAAGGTGGAACGCCCCAAGGAACTCCTTTCTGGTGTGGTCGGATTCGTCCAAAATAATGCAGAAGAGTCTATCGAGGGGCTTAATATAGATGTGAAACGAGAGGGACTCATCAAAGTTGGATGTGTTATCTACGCCAATAAAAACGTTGATTACAATGGATCTATCACCTTAACGCTTGTAGATACCAAGACAAATGAGCGTATTTCCTTGCCCAGCTATCCGAAGACAATCAACCTATCTAAGGCTTCCGATGTCGTTACCATTACGAGTGGATGGCTGAAAGCAAGCGACATAAAACTCATTAATCATCATCTATATCGCTTAGCACTCATCGCCAATATTGATGGAGAAGAGCAGGATTTATTGCCAGGAAGGCTACTCCCCTACTCGTCTCAATCATCAATGGACCTAATAATGATGTGCCTAATGCTATTGACGAACTGCAAACAACCAGTCAAATGAGATATGTGGACGGGTCAGTTGGAGATAATTCAAACAGGCTTGAAATACGTTGACATCTACACGATGAATGGCTTACATCTCCTCCATAAAGCGGCTGCCGAAAGTAATAGAATCGCTTTCCCATTAGCTCCATCAGCCTATATTATAAAGGTGACAACCGATAAGGGCTGTTACACTAAGAAGCTGCTTGGCAATTAAACGAAAAAGCCTTATAAGTCCCATGTCAAAGCCATTGACAACCTTTGCATCAAACAATAAGAATAATGGAAACGACAGATTTGCAATATCCAAACGAAGAGAAGTTCAAGAGTGATTTGGTAAACTATCTGCAAGAACATGGTCTTGTGGATGAGATGTTACCCAATGCACCAGATATTGAAGAGAAGTGGCAGGGGATTGCCGAAGCCTATCTTCCTGATGGAATAAAGGAGTTTTCGGCTTATCCCACCGTATCATTAGGTTGGATGATGTATGTTGGTATGGCGATTGCCAAGTATTGGGATGAAGATTGGGAACTATATAATAAGGTGGAAAAACCTCTACACCTATCTTCGTAATCGTATTGATTATGACCACATGGACGACTATATTTGTGAGAAAGTCTTACTCCTTTCTGCCGAAGACCATCAGCAACTAACAACCATCGTGGGAGAGTGTGCAGCTCGAGACGAACAACCTTCTCCATCACCTCGGATTAGCTCCTGGCAGTCCAAAGCCTTCCACTCATACGTAGCTGCGCTCCATCAACTTTATTATATGGGTGCTGCTGTGCAGTTGAAGCGTATAGGGGTATCACATGAGGAAGATGTAAATAAAGCCTCCCCAAGCCCCTCTTTAATTCAAAATTCAAAGTTCACAATTCAAAATTATGATTAGTTCGATTGTTGAAAAGTATGCAATAAGTTCTTTTGCTCAGGACATTTGTAACACAGAATACACGGATGACACGAAGCCTGAAGGCGACACAGAGTTCCCTAAAGGAACATGGGAATCCTGAGGCAGATGCCCAGGTGCATTCAAAATTCATAATTCACAATTCAAAGATTATGATTACTTCTGTTTGAAATAAGGCTTTGCAGGAATACTCGTGTAATATAGTTTCAGTATAGCGAGGCGGTGTATCGTTAGCTGGAGCAGCAGAACTAAAAACAAAGGAAAACGCCTTCTTCGCTTTGAAGAGGGCGTTTCTTTACTATGAAGAAACTCTCTTTGATACAAAGGAACGCCCTCCTTAAATGGAAAAGATACAAACCTGTAGGGACAGACGCCCTCGTCTGTCCGCAAAGATGAATACTTACGGACAGACGAGGGTGTCTGTCCCTACGATTATGATATTGTTTTCTCATGCAAATAGTACTATCTCCTAATATTTTTTTGTACCTTTGCTGTTCAAAAGATAATATGCGTATGGCAATCAAAGCAGCATTCTTCGATATTGACGGGACGTTGGTTTCATTTACAACTCACCAAATTCCTCCATCCACTATAAGGGCTATTGAACAGGCAAAAGGAGCGTGGCGTAAAGATATTCATATCAACAGGTCGCCCTGTCGCCATCATCAATAACATAGATGCAATACGTCATCTCGTCGATGGATACATCACTTTTAATGGTGCAAGAACCTTTCATTGGCGATGAAGATATTACTTTGATGCCCATTCCAGAGGCTGAAGTTCGACTCATGATAGCCGATGCCAAGGAGCGTGACTATGCTGTTGTGGTGTGCGGAAGAGAGAGATTGGAGTCTATAACCACTCTAAGATTTACGAAGATGTGTTTGTTAAAGGGACTGAAAGTGACGAATATTGATGTGCATAAATCGATAGAGCCAATGCTTGACAAACCTGTTTTGCAGTTGACGCCTTTCTTTCAGTATAGAAGACGAAGAGCTGATTATGCCCGCAATGAAAGCATTGTATCTCAGCCCGATGGAACCCTCTTTTTCACTGACATCACCCGTCAAAGGGTGCCGATAAAGGGAGTGCGCTCGTTGAAGATGGCAGCATATATCGGTATCGAACCGAGCGAGTGTATCGCTTTTGGAGACGGCGGAAACGATATGAGCATACTCCGTGCTGCAGGCATAGGAGTGGCTATGGGCAATGCAAATGAGGATGTTCAGGCTGCCGCCGATTATGTCACAACGAGCGTTGATGAGGATGGTATCCGCAACGCTTTCATACACTTTAATATAATAGAAGAGTAATGTCAAATAAGATAGAACGTACTTCGCAGGAGAAGAGAACAGCCTTTGTTGTTGTCTTCACCTTTCGTTATGATGTTGGCAGAAGTGGTCGTTGGACTCCTCTCCCACTCGATGGCTCTCTTTGCAGATGGCGTTCACATGGGATCACATGTACTTGTCATCGGGTTGAATTGGGCTGCCTACGTATTGGTGAGGCACCTCGAGAGCAAGGGAACAAGGCTATATGACTCAGATAAGATACTGAATTTATCGGCCTTTACAAGTGGTATCTTCCTTATCTTAATGGCTATTTTTATCATTGTCGAAGCTATCGAACGACTCTCTTCCCACGTAGGAATACTCAATTACGAGTTTGCTCTTGGCACTGCAATCGTGGGCTTGATTGCTAATACCATCAGTGCTTCTGTGCTCACGGACACGATGGTACGACCGATTACAATAGTCAGGGCTGCCTATCTGCACGTGCTTTCTGATGCCTTTAACAGAGATTGGTGCAATCATTGGCTTTACTATGTGCAATGTTCTGGAACATCACTTGGATTGATTCATTGGTAGCCGTTGTGAGTGCGATAGTAGTGCTCCGTTGGGCAAAGCGATTGCTTTGGGACACAGGTAGAGCATTGACTAAGTGTTAATAGAAAGCGCTGAATAACTAGCGAGCAAAAGCCTTACAAAGTCATCAACGAACATAATAAAATAAGACGTCCCTCACTGGTTACTCCCTCTATAATAAGGTGGTAACCCGATTCTAAAAGAGCAGGGAGAGCAATCTTAAAAGACGTTCCGCGCATGACAGGTTGCCAATAGGCTGTATGCGAATTGGGCGTATAAGGCGTTGGAGTTTGATAGCCAAGAGTGGTGAAAGTCTTGGTATTTGTGAGTGGAACCGACGTCACATTATAGTTCCCCTTCTTAGTTGATATAGAGATAACTCCCATCCCTCCGGCTGTTCCCCATAGTACTGTTGAACCCGTCTTAAACACATCTACGCGTTCAACATCAGCCATCTGGATATTGTCTAAATCATAGTCTTCATTCGCAAAGATACCATCCACGGCAATAGCCGCAGGATGCCTGCCTTCAATAGTCATAGCTCCACGAACGTAACACTTGCCGAACTCGACCGTTACACCGGGCACTCTCCGCAACAACTCATGCAGACATGTGGCACCAATGTCCTCTATGTCACGCAGACCAAACGAATAATCGGCTGTGCGGGCGTATGCATCTGAACGCGAAGCATAGCTCGGTCGGTGACTGAACACATGTATTTCGTCCAGCTTAATACTCCCATCTGTGACCGTCAAAGGCGCTTCCGTGGCAAGAGAATCATTATCGCTGAAGCCATTTGAAAAGGCGGTAATGAAGATGCAAAAAGACGGGATAGCTGTCCTCGTCCAAATAGAGTTTTCACCCATGCTTTATCCAGCCTTTTGTGAAAGCATTTGAGTACGTATTGCGTGCCATCAGGATAGTCCATTCCATCGAAGACGAATTGCCCTTTTTCGTCGGTTTTTAACGGCTGCGCAGAATCCACGATTGGGCGAGATGAGATTAACCATACCCCTTTTAATCGGGTCTGTGACCCTATGAGTGTCTCTACTTTTCCCACGTATTTCTGCATTTCGTTTCCACCTTTATTAAATGGTTGTTGATACTGTTTCTTCAAGACATCCGATAGGTTATATCGCTGCCAGAGATGATTTTTTACGAAGTTATCTAGCCTTGGGATCGTTTGCAGTAAAGAGGCTGGTTGCTCTAAGGCGTAACGTATGTCTTCATCAATGAGGAGGTGAGACAGGATGTTAGAATATCCATCTCTATTCTCCTCAGGGTAGGCTCTTCACAAAGGCGAATAGCAACATCCATCGTCTCATCGGGATGGAGTTCTGGGAGCAGTGATAAGTGCATGGTAGGGTTCCATTCGTTGCCTGTGAAGTAGCTATCAAGACTACACTAAGGGTTGCAAAACTCCTCTTTCTGATTGATAAAACATTGTTGCTCATCTGATTTTATTAAGGTCTGAATCTAACAGTACAAAACGAATGGATTCCCATCTTGATTAAAGTCCTTTTATTGGAAAGACAAGGGACTTTTCTGCGGACTTACTTTTTGCAAAAGTAGAAAAGGTACAGAACGGCAATGTCCCCAACAACCAAAAGTCCTCCTTTAGTTGCAAGAAGACTATCTTTATAGATACTCTAATCTTATCTTTTTAGCCTATTGATTGTTATGATAGTTATCTAGATATTTACTTTCTATACTATCTTGGAGATTGTCATCAAATGCAGAAAGGAGTTCTCCCGTTCCACCAACAAAGATACTCTTCGTACTTTCATAGCCCTCTACATTCGTCATATTACGGGTGTAGGCGCGCAGGAGATAACGTCCCTTTAGCAGCGTTATCGGGTATGTCGATATAACCTAGTAAACGTTTGTTGGTCTTTGTAGAAGGCGGATACGTCGAATGGTAACACGCTCTGGGTTGAGCAATTCCACATATACATACTGGCTCATGTCAGTAGGTTGATGCGAGATCGCATTCACTACGAAGACACGTAAAGAGATCCCGTTGCCCTGCTTGATAACAGTAGCATCCGTGCAGACATAGGTTTTCTCTTGTGGAAACACATTCGCCTGATGAATGATAGGGGTCATAGAGCGCATTGCTCAGTCTGCGCTGACAAGGTACAGAGCACTAGCAAAGTACAAGGTATGAGAGTATTATTCTTTTCATCATTCAAGCACATTGTTTGTAGTTGACAGGACAAATATAAGAAAATAAAAATGGATTCCTTTTTGCTCTTCAAAGAGATTTATGTCTTTGTTACAAGTAAATTTTTAGTACTTTTGCAGATAGATATGTGTAGAAGGCGAAAAGAGAGCCTTCTCTGGTTGATAAAGAAAGTAAAAAGCAAACAATGATATACCCCAAAGAACTTTGAACAAAAGATTGGTTTCAGTGAGGTGAGAGCCTTTGCTTCGTGCGCGTTGTCTGTCTCCCTTTGGGGCAAAAGAACGTGTAGATGGAATGGCGTTCTCAACCGATGTTAACGAGGTAAACAGGTGGTTGGAAGAGATAAGGGAGTTCCGTCGTATACAGGAAGGACAGGATGATTTCCCATTGATAACTTCTTTGATGTGCGTGAGAGTGTGGCTCGTATTCGTTTAGAGGGCACGCACATGGAGGTAGAGGAGCTTTTTCGACTTAAAGAGATCACTAGAGACTATCATTGCAATCGTTGCTTTCTTGAGTCGCGGTGAGGCAACGGAGCAAGGAGAGATAAAGCACTTTTTATCCTGCTTTTATACGACTTGGCGGATGGGATTGCGACCTTCCCTCTATTGGTACAACGCATTTCGCAAATCATAGATAAGTTCGGTAAGATGCGTGACAATGCGTCACCTGAATTGCTCCAGATACGTCGGGAGTTGGCAAGAACAGAGGGAAGTATATCTCGAACACTATACAGTATCTTGCGTTCGGCACAAGGAGAAGGACTCGTGGAAAGGGATGTTACACCTGCAATACGTGATGGTCGTCTGGTGATACCAGTTGCTCCTGGATTGAAACGAAAGGATATCTGGCATTGTTCATGACGAGAGTGCAACAGGGTAGAAACGGTGTATATTGAACCGACAGAAGTCGTTGAGGCGAATAACAGAGTGCGTGAGTTGGAGAGCGAGGAACGACGGAAATGATCCGAATACTCACTGACTTCGCAAAGAAGGTGCGCCCTAATGTGCGTGAGATTATCGATTCGTATAGTCTTATGGCAGCGATTGACTTCATCAGAGCGAAAGCCGAGTTAGCACGTTACTTTAAAGCTTTTGAGCCAGAGGTAAAGGCTGAACCACATATAGACTGGATTCGTGCGATACATCCACTACTACAACTCTCATTGGAAAGAAAGTGCAAAGAGCGATTAAAGTCCTCATTATCAGCAGAAGAGGTATCCCTAAAGACAGATGATAGCTGCTGGCAAGAAGATAGAACTAGTTTCGAGGAAGACAGTGCATCTAAAGCTAAGAGCGTTGTTCCACTTGATATTCAGCTGACGAAAGACAAGTATCTATTGATTATCTCGGGACCAAACGCAGGTGGTAAGTCTGTGTGTTTGAAGACAGTTGGCTTGTTACAATATATGCTTCAATGTGGGCTATCTATACCTGTTGGAGATCGTTCCACTACTGGTCTCTTCTCCGATATAATGATAGATATAGGCGATGAACAGAGCATAGAGAATGATTTAAGTACGTATTCTTCGCACCTGATGAACATGAAGGTGATGATGAGACAAGCCTCTGATAAGACCTTGATACTTATTGATGAGTTTGGCACGGGGACGGAGCCTCAGATTGGAGGAGCCATTGCGGAAGCAGTGTTAAAAGCAGCTTTTGGGAGAAGCACGCATGGGCAGTTATCACCACACACTACCAAAACCTTAAAGCACTTCGCAGAGGCTCATCCAGGTACAGTCAATGGTGCCATGCTTTACGACAGACATGAGATGCGACCTTTATTCCAGCTTGCTATCGGTAGACCCGGTAGTTCGTTTGCAATAGAGATAGCCCGCAAGACGGGTATTCCAGAGGCTGTTATCGAGGATGCCTCATCGATAGTTGGCAGTGATTATATCCAAAGTGATAAGTACTTACAAGACATAGTTAGGGACAAAAGATATTGGGAAGGTAAGAGGCAGACTATACATAGTCAGGAGAAAGAACTGATCGAAGAGTATTGCTCAATATGAGCGTGAGCTTGATGCCTTGGAACAGAGTAGGAAAGGATATTCTCAATCGTGCGAAACGACAGGCGGAAGAGCTTATCAAAGAGAGTAACAGGCGTATTGAGAATGCCATCAAAGAGATAAGAGAGAAGCAAGCAGAGAAGGAGGAAACAAAGAGAATACGACAGGAACTAGCCCAATATGAGGCTGGCTTGATGGATGAAGATAAGTTGAAACCATCTGACAAGTCGAATAAGAATAAACTGAAAAACGGCGGTTTACTTTCTGATGAGGACTTCCAAAAGAAGGTGGATAAGATTAAGAATCGTAAAGAGAAGCATGAGCAACACCTCAAGACAAAGGCTGAAAAGCAGCAAGCAGCTGCTGAAGCCCTAAAGAATGCAGTGCGAAAACAACAAAGCGGAGGCGTTATCATGGTTGGTGATAACGTGCGCATCAAAGGCTTGACATCGGTTGGGAAAGTTGAATCAATCGATGGGAAACAGGCGACAGTCATCTTTGGTGGTATGCGAACAAAGATGTCTATCAGTCGATTAGAGCGTGTGGATGGAGCGACGCTACAGCAGGAACAGAAGCAATTTCAGGCTTTTAACTATAGTAGGGAGACTCGTGAAACCATCGATAAGCATCGTAATCAATTCCATCAGGAGCTTGATGTGCGTGGTATGAGGGCTGATGAAGCATTGAATCAAGTGCAACATTTCATCGATGATGCTATCCTCGTCGGAGCAAGTCAAGTGCGTATCTTACATGGAAAAGGTAATGGAATCTTGCGTCAACTCATACGTCAATACCTCGGAACAGTGCCTAATGTGACGAATTATCGTGATGAACACGTACAATTTGGAGGTGCTGGTATCACTGTGGTAGAGCTTTAACGCAGGATAGTCCACCTTATATAATAATGCAATCCATCGGTATTCACAATGTCACCGAGTACCAAGCAATAATAAAAACAGATGTACGTTTATATGATAATATGGGTTATCTAAGGCTTTTACATATCTTTGGTACACGACGAAAAAGCGTTGTCCTGGCAATCAGTATTCTATTGATTCTTAGCTCATGTGGCGCTGATCGCAATATAAAGAAAGGTGATAAGTACCTTTCCATGGGTGAGTATTATAATGCAGCAACGCAGTTCAAGACTGCTTACCAGCGTACCCCTCCTAAGGAGAGACGGCAACGTGGACTCATCGCAACGAAGTTAGCAGAATGTTATGACCGCATTTCGTCATATCAAAGTGCGATAGCTGCCTACCGAAATATCATCCGTTATAAATTAGATAATGGTGAGACACATAAGAAACTGGCTGACAATCTGATGAAGAATGGTAGTTACAAGGATGCTATAAAGGAGTATCAAATAGCTTTAGATTCGTTACCTGGCAACCAACTCATCATTCAGAGCCTTGAAGCAGCTACTTTGGCAACACAAGCGAAGGAGTTGGGTTCGAAGTACATAGTCAAGCGGATGGATGTATTTAACTCTCGTCGGCAGGATTACTCACCAATGCTTTATGGCGACAAGTTCGATCAGCTCTATTTCACCTCGACCCGTAATGATGCGCAAGGAGACGATATTAGTGGTATTACTGGTGCCAAGGCGGGTGACATCTTCGTAAGTGAAAAGGACGACAAAGGCAAGTGGAGTGTGCCTCGAGATATAGCTTCTGGACTCAACACAGACGCTGATGAGGGTACACCAGCATTCTCCGCAGATGGTAGAGAGATGTATATTACACAATGCTTAACGGATCCTACTTATCCTCGATATGCCCAGATTGCTGTGAGCAACCGCACGGATGCAGCGTGGAGTAAGGCTACTAAGCTCGAAATAAGCCGTGACTCGCTATCGAGTTTCGCACATCCTGCCCTCTCACCAGATGGTAATTGGCTTTATTTCACTAGTGATATGCCAGGCGGAAAAGGTGGTCTTGACATCTGGAGAGTGCGCCTTAGCGGTGGAACCACTGGTGGTGTTGAGAACCTCGGAGAGCCTATCAACACACTCAGGAGACGAAGAGTTCCCAACCTTCCGACCCAATGGTGACCTCTACTTCTCTAGTAATGGACATGGAGGAATGGGCGGTTTAGATATCTATATAGCAAAGGTTGGTAACGACCACCACTATCATCTAGAGCATCCGGGATACCCTCTTAATTCACAGGGAGACGACTTTGGTATGACATTCGAGGGTCGATACAACCGCGGATACTTCTCTTCTAATCGTAACGATGGGCGCGGTTGGGATCATATCTATAGCTTTGAACTTCCCGAAGTGATACAGACTATCAAGGGATGGGTGTATGAGATGGATGGTTACGAACTGCCCGCTGCACAGGTATTCATGGTTGGTGACGATGGAACTAACAAGAAGTTGGCTGTCAAGGGAGATGGTTCTTTTGAACAGGAGATACGTCCGGGCGTTAATTACGTGCTACTTGCGACCTGCAAAGGATACTTAAATCATAAGGAAGAGATACATGTTTCACCTGTTGGGGAGTCCAAGGAGTACACGCTCCAGTTCCCTCTTGCTGGCATTAACGTACCTGTCTTGATTGATAACATCTTCTATGACTTTGACAAAGCGACGCTTCGTCCAGAGTCCGAAAAGGCTTTGGACGATCTAGTTAAGCTCCTTAACGAGAATCCCAACGTAACTATTGAACTCTCAGCACACACTGATTACATCGGATCTGCCGATTACAACAAACGCTTGTCACAGCGTCGTGCGGATGCAGTAGTGGCTTATCTCACCGCACATGGGATTGCGCAAGACCGCTTGACACCTGTTGGTTATGGTAAGGAGCGTCCTAAGAAGATTCGAAAGAAGCTCACGGAGAAGTACAACTGGCTGAAGGAAAACGATGTTCTAACCGAGGATTTCATCAAGAAACTACCAAAGGATAAACAAGAGATATGCAATCAGCTCAATCGTAGAACAGAGTTCATTGTTCTTCGAACGACCTATGGTATGTTTGATGACAAGGGTAATTTGAAACAGAAACCAAAGCCGAAAACAACGCAGAAGAGCGTTGATGAAGATGAAATTATCGTTGAGTAGACTATGTGATATCCGATAGTCTCGAAGTGAAATGATATGATAAAAGATAAGAACCAGCAGCAAACAACGGAACAGGCAGACGTTCGCTCTAATATAAATAAGGTGAACGAGGCACCCACATTGCCTCCTTCTTTTGTTGATTATACCTATAAACTCTTTGGAAAGGAATTGTTTGAAGTATTCCTCAAAGGGCTTACACAACCTGCACCAGTCAGTATTCGACTGAATAACTATAAGTTATCTGCCATGGAGATAGTAAACCCTAATCTTCATCCCGAGCCCATTCCATGGTGCAAAGAAGGCTTTTGGCTGGCAGAGAGACCGAACTTCACCTTTTGATCCCAAGCTCCATGCAGGTGTTTACTATGTGCAGGAAGCATCATCAATGTTCCTCTCTCACGTACTTCGTCATTATGTGAAACACCCCGTAATGGCACTTGATCTCTGTGCAGCACCTGGTGGGAAGACCACTTGCGCACGCTCCTCTCTACCACAAGGGTCGTTCCTCTTTAGCAATGAACCTATCTCCAAGCGTGCTCAAATACTTGCTGAAAACGTCCAGAAGTATGGTCATTCGGGTGTAGTAGTTACCAATAACTACCCAAGGGAATACCAGAAAACGAAGCTGACATTCGATGTTATCATTGCAGATGTACCTTGTTCGGGGGAAGGGATGTTCCGTAAAGACCCTCAAACGATTGCAGAATGGAGCCCAGCAAACGTTGAGAACTGTTGGAAACTACAGCGTAGTATTATCTCAGATATATGGGATAACCTCAAACCAGGTGGTCTCCTCATTTACTCTACATGTACTTTCAATGCCCATGAAGACGAAGAGAATGTAGCATGGATACTTGAGGAATATGGTGCGGAGTTGCTTCCTGTACCCACAGAAGAGGCTTGGAACATAACAGGGTCACTGATTGGTAATCCTTTAAAAACGGCTTCTGACTTCCCTGTTTATCGTTTCATCCCTGGTAAAACACGTGGTGAAGGGCTCTTCATGGCGGTCATTCGCAAACGAGGAGAGGATGAAAACTTACAAAAAGAGATAGCTCTTGACCCCTCAAAAGCCGTTGCTGAAGCAAGAAAACGGCTTCGCATCCTTAGTTACGGAGTAAAAGAAGGAATACAGAAGGGCAAGACCATCATCCCTGATCATACATTGGCTCTTTCGATAACAGGCGACACTTCTATTTATCCCTAACATAGAGGTTGACTACCCCACTGCCATTAGCTATCTTCGACATGAAGCTATCACACTCAGCAGTGAAGCCCCTCGTGGCATTGTTCTCCTTACTTATAAGCACCACAAACTAGGCTTTGCAAAGAACTTAGGGAACCGTGCCAACAACCTTTACCCACAAGAGTGGAGGATTAAAAGTGGGTATATTCCAAACGAGGTAGTGGTTATAACAGAAACAGATAAACAATAACACATCCATAATTATGCAACAGTATTTAGACTTACTAAGCCGCATTCTCAACGAAGGAGTGCATAAAGGCGACCGCACGGGGACGGGTACTCTATCCGTATTTGGTAATCAGATGCGCTTCGATCTACGTGATGGTTTCCCATTACTAACCACTAAGAAGCTCCATTTGAAGAGTATTATTTATGAGTTACTATGGTTCCTTCGCGGTGATACCAATATACATTATCTACAAGAGCATGGCGTTCGGATATGGAATGAATGGGCTGATGAAAATGGCGAGCTAGGTCCCGTTTATGGTCATCAGTGGCGCTCTTGGCCTGATTACAAAGGCGGAACTATCGACCAGATAACTAATGTTCTCGAACAGATAAAGCATAATCCTAACTCTCGCCGTATGCTTGTTACGGCATGGAACCCAGCTGAGGTTGATGAGATGGCATTACCTCCCTTGCCATTGTCTCTTTCAGTTTTATGTAGCCGACGGACGCCTTTCTTTACAGCTTTATCAGCGATCGGCAGATACCTTCCTCGGCGTTCCGTTTAATATTGCCTCTTATGCTCTTCTCTTGCAGATGATGGCTCAAGTAACAGGATTAGAGGCTGGGGAATTTATCCACACAACGGGTGATACGCATCTATACAGCAATCATCTTGAACAGGCAAAACTACAACTCACACGTACACCTCGCCCTCTTCCAAAGATGAAAATCAACCCTGATGTGAAGGATCTATTTGCCTTTAAGTACGAAGACTTCGAACTCGTAGATTATAACCCATACCCTCATATATCAGCAGAAGTGGCTGTCTAACGCTTATGGAACTAAATATTATAGCAGCAGTAGCGGCTAATCGCGCTATTGGATATCGAAATGATGTGGTCTATTTCATACGTGAGGATCTCAAGAGATTCAAGCAGTTAACAACGGGACATGTCGTTATCATGGGGCGTAAAACATTCCATTCTCTACCCAAGGGAGCACTCCCCAACAGAAGAAATATTGTATTGAGTCGAACGGAGAAGGACTTTAAGGGTTGTGAAGTCTATACTTCTTTAGATGAAGCAATGCGCCATATTAGTACTGACGAACAGGCTTTTATCATTGGTGGTGCTAGCTTATATAAGGAGGCATTAGGCATTGCCACCCGTCTATACCTTACTGAGATTGCAGACAGCCCAGCACAAGCTGATGTATTCTTCCCACCTTATAATGATGGTACTTGGCGTATTGAATCCCGTGAGGAACATCCAGCTGCGGATGGTAACCCACCCTATTCATTTGTAAACTACATTCGAAAGTGAGTTAAGAAAGCTCTTCCTTGATACGAAGAAGGTGCGAAGGTTCGGACTAATGGTAGTCCTAACCAACGCACCAACAAATCTACTATAATGGAAATGGGTATCTTTTAATGTCTTAGATACTTATCGTATTGAGCCTTAGTAAGAATCTTCTTTAACTCAGCGTTGTATGCTGTACGCTTCTCACAAGGCTGATTTTTCTTGCATTCCTTAGCCTCAGACTGACATTCTTTGTTGTCTTTCTTACATGTTGATGAGCTGTTCTTGCAATCAGACTTAGCCTCCTTATTGCACTCATTTGTACATTCCTTCTTGCAACCAGATGTACAATTTCCTTTTCCAGCAGCACTGCAACAAGCCTTATTCTCGCTTTTCTCACATTTTTGTTCAGCCTTGTTACATTCTTTCTTACAGCTTCCCTTTGTCTCACAAGCCTGCTTCTCAGCCTTATGACAATCTTCGCTTTGTACAAAGAGATCAGCATATTTCTCATTAAGTTGCAATAGTTTCTTTGCCTGTTTGGCGTTAAGTCCCAACTTGCTAACCATCTTGTCTGTCACATGCTGTGGTGTTGCAGTGCGCTTATGACAGTCACCTTTTTGTTGAACCAATGCTATTTCGTTAGCATTGATAGCGTTTACATCCTTTGCAGATAAAGCCATTGATGACATCAAGCAAACTGCAATCAGTGATAATGTTATACGTTTCATATCATTCTTTTATTTGTTATTACTATATCGTTCAAGCCTCACCAACAACCTTATTAAGTTGTTTATGCGTTTGAACAAATGCAAAGATACAATACAAAAAGGGTTTGTACAAATTACAGATAAGTATTATTAGTCGTGAAAGAGGCTTTTTAATAATTATTAATGAAAGCCCTTTTCTTATGTATGATATATATGTTGTATCTTTGCGCTCACAATCAAGTATGATTGTACTTATTATCTTTTAATACAGAGAAGGGTAATTTTATGAAAGAAGAAAATAGATTGAAAGCGCAAGAGCGGATGAATGATAGCAGTGTTTATAAGGCTATGGAACAAACACAAAGGGTTATGGATGACTATTATCTAGATGGTATTCTCGGTCTTCTTCCCTATGGTATTGGCGACATCCTTTCGGCTCTCTTCGCTTTACTCTATGTATGGTTTGCTTTTCGTAAAGATACGTAGTATTCCCCTTGCTTTAGCCATTATCAATAATAGTTTGCGTGATGTTCTCTTTGGAATGATACCTTTTTATATAGGAGATGTCATCGACTTCTTCCATAAGGCGAACCGAGAAAATATGCAACTTGTGCGTGGCTTCGTTGAAGGAGACAAGGAGGTGATACGCGATGTGAACCGCAAAGCTGTTCAAAGTGCCATTCTCATTGTATTAATGATTGTCCTAATCATTGCGATGATAGTCCTTCTTGTAAGTCTTGACCACGTGGCTTATTCATCTTATCGGCTCTTTGTTTTAGCCGATAAGACGAATGATTGTAGCGGAATCAATCACGATGTATCACACTACCACTGCCTTGGTGCGTGGCAAGAACTAATACTTCTGCCACTTGCACATGTGCTGGAGCCGATGCTGCATAGTATGCCACATCAGCAATATCAGCCCCTGTTAGGGGTTGAATACCTCTATATACACCCTCCGCACGAGCGTCATCTCCATGGAAACGAACATTTGAGAAGTGGGTCTCCACAAGCCCCGGTTTCACATTCGTAACACGTATGTTGGTTGAAGCAAGGTCTATCCTTAAACCGTCAGTGAAGGTTTTCACAGCTGCTTTCGTCGCACAATAAACATTCCCATTGGCGTAGGCTGCATCGCCAGCAACCGACCCTATATTAATAATGTGTCCACTGTTACGTTGCACCATACGTGGTGTAACGAGGCGAGTCATTGTTAGGAGTCCCTTTAATATTCGTATCTATCATTGTCTCCCAATCGTCCCAATGACCCTTCATAAGCTGGTTCTAAGCCAAGAGCTAAGCCCTGCATTATTAATCAGAACGTCTATATCTTGCCATTCAACCGTTAAACTCTCGATCGCTTTCGTGGCTGCTGCTCGGTTCCTAACATCAAATGCTAAGGCAAGAACCTTTTGCTCCTTCAGCCTCGAGTTTCTTCCTTAGTTCTGCAAGAAGTTGCACTCTTCTACCTGTGATAATCACGTTATATCCACCTTGAGCAAATCGATGTGCACAAGCCTCACCGATACCACTTGTAGCTCCAGTTACTAGTACTGTTTTTCTTCATATATTTGATTTTTAAGATGTTACTCTTCAGTTATTTGTTAGATACAATGACGCCAATTAAAAATCAAGGCACTGCCTATGTAGGCAATAGCTGTCATAGGTTCACTCAGGCAAATAGCACTTGCCACGACTGTTGTAATTGGGTTTAGATATTGATAGTTAGACGCTGTCATCACTCCAAGTCGTTCAATGACAACCGTCCACAAAGCGAAGCATAAGAACGAAGCAACTAGTCCTAAGAGCAAGAGATTGAATGCTACTTTAGGGTGTCAGGAGCGTTGCAAGGCTCACTGTCCATGGATCAATAAGGAACATCAGGGAGCACTGTCAACAATCCATAAAAAGAATAGTTTACGTGTGATGAAACACGGCTGAATATCTCTCAGACACGCTCTTCATTAACAATGTATAGACCGCCCAGCAAACTGCAGTTAGTAATGCCAATAAGTCGCCCCAAGGGTTCAAATGCAGAATAAAGCTACCATTGAAGATGACTAGTCCTACACCCACAAGAGCTATCAAAGAGCCAACTATCAACGTCCATGTTGCCTTTATACTCTTCACAAAGACGATTCCGAGAATGACAGTCACTAGTGGAGATGTAGACGTGATAAAGCTCACGTTATTCACATAAGTTAGTGCGACAGCTGAGTTCTCAGCGACAAAGAAGAGGGAACCACCCGTTATCCCGAGCAATAGCATGGTACCTTCATCACGCCAACTATTGGCGAATAGCTTTCGAGGAGAGATAAACCAAATAGCGACATAAGCGATAAGGAATCGCAGAAAGAATATCTCCGAAGGGGTGAGACCACTATTATACAATATCTTTGTATTTACAAAGGTTGTCCCCCAAACAGCGACTACTCCCACTGCTAATAGGTGCCATAATAACTTTTGATTCATGATGATGTCTATTCTACGTAGTGAAGTATTTGCGCAAAGGATTAGCTATCTTGCGCCCTTTGGTGATAAGTATTAGCACCGAAGCTATGATTAACACCGACCCTATTAAGGCTGTCATTGTGAGTGGTTCACCCATTAATGTGATACCAATGGTCATGGCTGTCAGGGGTTCGAAGGCTCCAAGTATGGCAACACTAGCCGAATCAATCAGGGTTAACGAGCGCACAAGTGTAACATTACTAATGGTTGTAGGAACAAGTCCCAATAGTACCAATGATATCAGCGAACGACTATCTCCTATCTTCTGTACGCCTCCCGTTGTGAAAGAAGAGTACAATATCAGGAAGAGCATAGCAATGAAAAAGATATAAAAATTCACCTTCAAAGCTGGTAACTTGCTTACTCGCATATGTGGGAAGATAACCATATAAATGGCATATAACAATCCTGACAACATTGCCAAGACAACTCCTAGCATAGACTTAATGCCTCCTGTTTGTCCAATACCACCCAAGAAGAACACTCCAATGATAGCACATACGATTGCAATGACGATTCTTAACGTTACTTTCTCATGGTAGAAGAGGATGAGAAGAATCTCTGTCCACACGGGATAAGAGAACAGTAAGGTTGTTGCAACGCCTCCCGGCATATACTCATAACTACTAAACAATGCCACAGCAGACACCGAATACATAAGGGATAAGAAGGCTATCCGCAGTCCATCTCCCCACTTCAAATGTAAGTTCTGACGCCTCCATAGAAGGAAACCCATCATAAACAAGCAACCGAAAGCAAAGCGATAAATGAGTACAGAAGGCAACTCCATTCCTGCTTCCATCACTGGAATAGAGAACAGAGGGATAGTTCCGAAGGTGATAGCAGACAAACTCGCATAGCCGTAACCCTTTGACTGTTTGATGATGTATTCACTACTTGTTATTTATGGATTGGATAATCATTTACATTTGCAAATATACTCAATTAATTGCAAAGTTGCCAACGAAAGGATAAGAAAAGATGTGCAGAAGTGGGAATGATAGTTGCTCCTTCTCTCCTTAAAAACAATGAAGTGCTTAACAGCCAGTGCCATGAACTTAAAGAAGAGAGCCTCTTCATAGCAAGGAAAGGCTCTTCTTCATGCAACGGAACGCCCTCTTCAAATAGAGAAAGGCGTCTCTTCCCTGCACGCTTTTTGTTCCTTTAGGAACTCGCTGGCTCTAAATGAATTCGTTCAATCCGTGTCTTCCATATTAAAGAAATGTATTTCTAACGGGACTTCTCGTTAGGTACATCCTTTCTTTAAAGTAACGTAGTTTGAATTACAGAAAAGTTTTTCTTTTATCTAACACATTATGTTACTTTGATTACAAGATACTTATAATTAAAGGGTTAATTATTAACTTTATCCATTATAAAAGAGTAATTAAACGCAAGGAAACAAGATTTTTCTCGATTTTTTTTCGTTACTTTGTAGCCCAAATAAGTTGGTTAGGTGCAATGCTGATAGATTCTTATACAATCTTTCGTAAAGCCCTGTAATTGAAAAAGAAAAGTAACAAGTATGTGTAAGGCAACAAACAACAAGAAGCGAATATTATTCATTTGTTTAGGGTAATATATGCCGTTCTCCGGCGGCTCATGCCGTTATGCAACACCTAGTTGACGAAACGGGGCTGTAGCAATCAGTATGAGATTGACTCGGCAGGAATAGGTAATTGGCATGTTGGACAGCTCCCCGACAAGCGAATGAGAGAGCATGGAAGGAGACGCGGATACGATTTGAATCATCATGCAAGGCAGTTTGATGCACGTAAGGACTTTCGCTTATTTCGATCTTATTGTGGTCATGGACGAAGATAACTATCGATATATTACGTCGCAAGCAGCCGATGCGACTGCTCGAGGAAAGGTCGTTTCGCATGGCTGATTATTTCACTCGTCATAAGGATGCAACCAGTGTTCCGGATCCCTTACTATGGTGGTCCGGAGGACTTCGAGTTGGCATTAGACTTAATAGAAGATGGTTGTGAGGGCTTGATGTAATCATCTCAGCATCCCCTTCAAAAGAGCAAAGATATAAGCTCAAACATAGCTGCAAAGCTATGGGACAGACGCCCTCGTCTGTGCAACTTTGGGGTCACATGGTTTGAAAAGACAAAGATGAGAAAGGACATAGCAATGCTATCCTTTTCTCTCCAAATAGATTGTATGGGACAGACGAGGGAGCTGTCCCTACTTTGTGCATTGTTTCGAATAATAATGCGTTTTTTTCGCCTACTATCCATCGTTAATTCGATTTTTTTCTGTTACTTTGTAGACATAAACTAGATATGGTAATAGCAAAAGATACTCACGTCCTATTTAAATCACACTGAAATGGAGAGTACGCTAGCAAGACTAACGTGATGAATATAAAAAGAGCATGAGATGGCTGATTGCTATTGTAGTAGCACCAGTCGTCCTATTCCTCCTCTTGGTAGTTCTACTTTATTGTCCTCCTGTACAGAACTGGGCAGTAAAGCAGGTTGCAACCTATGTGTCGAATCACACGGGGATGCAGGTTAGTATCGATCGGGTAAACCTCTCCTACCCTTTAGACCTCCAGTTGGATGGTTTAAAGATGATAAAAGCAAACGACTCCATACCTACACAGAAGGATACTGTTGCTGATGTACATCGTTTAGTGGCTAGTATTGGCTTTATTGCCATTGCTTGATAAGCGTGTAGAAGTAAACGAATTGACATTCACGGGACTGAAAGCTAATACCACAAACTTCATTGGTGACTTACGAATTAAGGGCAACTTGCAACGCTTACACATTGTGAGTCATGCCGTAAACCTCGTTGGTGACTCTGTAAGAGTGAATAAAGCGGAGGTCGAGGGAGGCTGGATTGATGTTGCATTGGGCGACACTGTACCTGAAGACCCGCACAAGCAGAAACCCTTGTGGCGCATAAATATAGACAAACTAAACCTTGCTAAGACTGATTTCAGGCTCCACATGCCGGGCGACACGATGATAGTTCGAGCGCAATTCGGCGATGCTAAGGCTCGAGGAGCAGAACTTCTATTGCATGACAACATATATAAAGTGGCTGACATAGACTGGCATGGCGGTGCATTCAACTATGACCAACCTTTCGTCAAGCGTGCTGCTGCGGGCTTTGATGCGGCTCACATCGCCATGACAGAGGTTAACCTGGGTATAGACTCGTTCCTTTATGCAGCTCCAAAGATATCTCTTCGTGTTCGTGCAGGCAACTTCAAGGAACGAAGTGGACTTGTGGTGCGTGACTTGCGATGCCCCTTTAGGATGGATGCAACGTCTATCCAATTGCCATCCCTTTATCTTCTCATGCCGAATAGTGAGCTAACTGCAGACGTTTACGAATGGATATGAACGCCTTTGATGACGCTCATCCTGGTACACTTAACGCCCACATGGATGGCTATGTGAGCAAGACTGACCTGCAGCCATTGCTTACTTCCATTCCTCGAAACATCTATCAAGCTATGCCAGGAGGGCGATTGACCATACAGGGAACCCTTGCAGGCAACCTTCGCTCGGCTTCCTTCCGCCAGTTGAGACTTGCTATGCCGGGCTACTTCGACCTTACTGGAACGGGATGGGTGGCTGATATGATGGCAAAGAACAAGCCTTTACGCAGTGACTTACGCCTTAAAGGTGTGGCTCAAAACCTTGGTTTCGTTCAGAAAGCTATTGCCATCAAGTATTAGGAAAGACCATTGCTCTGCCTCAAAGCGGTAGCTGTTGATGGTAATATCCATGTGCGGAAAAGCCTTTATACTGGTACAATGTCACTTGCACAAGGGGGTGGTAAGATTCGTGTCAAAGGTGCTTTTAATCCTTCCAATAGCCTGTATCGCCTCGAAGCTGATGCAACGAACTTCCCTATACAACGCTTTTTACCACACATGGGATTGTCACCTTTCACTGGAAGTGTGCGTATGCAAGGGCATGGAACGGACTTTATGAATCCACAATCGTCCACTAACTTGAGTCTTCGTATTCGTCGTTTCAGTTATGAAAAGTACGTACTTGATGGATTGAATGGAGATATTTCTAAACATGGTGAGCAACTTTCAGCCCATATAAAGAGTGAGAATAAGATGCTCGCGGGCGATTTCACTTATAAAGGAAAGGTTAGCCAAAAGTTAGTGGATGGTCATTTGCATGGCTGGTTGAGCCGTGTTGACCTCCATGCGTTGGGCGTTATGACGGAAAGATACGTCGTTTCGACCTGGACCGACATGGATGTTCGTTCTGATATGAAGGCTAATCACCATGTTCAAGGGTGTCGTCCGTAAAGTTCAAAAGTATTGCAAGAAGGGCACAAGCGAAGTGCTCTCTTGGCTGCAGGTGACTTCAATGTGAAAGGCTGACATACGCAATAATCATTTGTTAGCACACCTTAATGGAAACCTTACAGAAGCTAACCTCAAAAGCCTTAGGACTGATTGATAAACACTACATAGTAGCTGCAGGAGCCGATCTGGAGCTTCGTTCGGATCTTAAGAAGTCCTTTGCTGTGAATGGGTCACATAGGTGATTTGGCACTGGATGACGTTCGGAAAGGGACGGACGAGTAGCCTTTGGCACGTGCAGCTTCAACCTTGATCTAACGAAGAAGGGTCACTAAGATGGATGGATCCATCAATGGGCTGTTCCCGCAAGTGGACTTCTATCAACTTGGAATCATCGATAAGCCGCTATCAAGCAAGTTTGCTGTTAATGCCGACTTCGGCATGGAATGGGGCAGCTGATAATATGCGTCTTTCAATGGAAAGTTGGGCAGACCTACAAGTGAACGACAGTAAAGCGTAGTTACGCACCAGGTGACGTCAATCTGGATTTGACCAGTATGCGTGATTCGGTGCATGTAGCCCTCGATGGTGGTGATTTCCACCTCAATACCGCATTCAATGGGAGCGTTGATCAGATGGCAAAGACGGGTAATCAAACTCGTAAAAGACACTACGGGAACAGATTCATCATAGGCGTATTGACCAGCCCAGCTATCATCCGCTTTGTTGCCAACTAGGGCATTTCACGTTTACGCAGTGGACGTGGTAATCTGTTTAGCAACATGCTTGCGAAAGGATGGATACGCATTTCAGTTTGGCAGATATCAACATATCATCTTCACCGCATGAAGGGCGTAAATGGTAAGATAGATTGACTCCTTGGTATATAATGACAATGCACCTTTAGATAGCGTGAGGGTGAAACCTTACGAGTGTAGATGGGCAGTTGAATTATGATGCCGCAGTACTGAATAAAGCGGATAATACCTATCCTTATCATGGACATCTGCGTGGTGTACTCTATGAACACGGCTTACAAACACATGCAACGATACTTGATAACAAGGGAGATACAGGTTTCGACTTGGCTTTGCAGGCTGCAATGGTGGGTCGGGGCATACGCCTTTCTATCACTTCTCCACAAGCCATCTTAGGGTTATAAGGCGTTTACAGCGAACGACTCGAACTATATTTACATAGCACGTGATCATCGCTTTATCAGCGAACTCTGCGCCTTTATGGCTTCAGACGGAGCTGGGTATGACGATAACAACAGAGGATGAGGACACGACGTCGTTACAGAATGTTACGATCTCAATGAACCAATTCGAGCTGGGCAGTCTATTTAAGGTTCTGCCCTTCTCACCCAACATGTCTGGTGTTCTTAATGGTGATTATCATATCGTGCAAACGACCTCTGACCTCACAATCTCTAGTGATATGACCATCAACAAACTGGTCTATGAGAACTGTCCGATGGGTAACGTCGGTACTCAATTCGTGTATATGCCGAAAGGGAAGATGGCTCTCATTACGTTGATGCTATTATAACGAAAGATGGCGAAGGGTGGGTTCCTTGTCGGGTACTTATCGTGCAGAAGGACATGGGAGAGTTGGATGCTACGTAGAAATGAACCATTTCCCACTGAGTTACATCAATGGTTTTGTACCCGATCAGATCGTTGGGGCTCGATGGGCGTGGGAGAAGGTTCTCTAACATTGAAAGGGACCTTTGAACAAACCTAAACATCAATGGAGAGGTGTACTTGGATTCGACTTACTTGGTTAGTGTCATATGGAATTAAGATGCGATTTGCCGATGATCCAGTCACAATACGTAATAGTCATATAGAGTTCGAGAACTTTGAGATGTTCGCAAGTAATGGTTCGCCATTGACATATCAGGGCTATCTTGACTTCTCATCGTTGGATAATATGCGTCTTGATGCACGTATGCAAAGCAAAGAACTTCCAGCTTATCAATGCCAGAAAGAACCCACGTTCAGAGGTCTACGGAAAGGCATTTGTAGACTTTGGAGGTCGAATGAGTGGACCGTTAAACAACCTTACTTTGGTTGGAAAATCTGGATGTTCTGGGGACTTCCGACATGACCTATATAGTGCGAGATGGTACCTTGGCAACAGATACGGAACTGAAGGATCTTGTGCAGTTTACGAACTTCAAGGATTCAACAGTTGATGTTGTTAAACGCCCGGACATAACTGGTTTCACGATGTCAATGCTTGTCAATGTTGATGAACAGGCTCATCTGATGTGCTCACTCAATGCTGATAACTCCAACTACTTAGCCTTTACGGGTGGAGGTGATCTACGATTAGAATATAACCCAACCAATGGTGTGCGCTTAAGGGGACGCTATACTCTGAATGACGGAAAGATGAAGTACTCTCTTCCTATTATACCGCTTCGTACGTTCAACATACAAGATGGAAGTTATGTAGAGTTCACTGGAGACCCCATGAAACCAACGCTTAGCATCGTGGCAACCGAAGATGTGCGCACGAGTGTATCGAGTGGTAACGATGGAAGAATCGTCGACTTCAAATGTGGAGTGAGCCTTTCTAAGCAATTCCCAAAGCCTGGCGTGCAGTTTATCATTAGTGCTCCAGAAGACCAGGAGATGCAGAATACGCTGAATACAAAGAGTGTTGAAGAACGCTCAAAACTTGCTGTAACGATGTTGGCATCGGGTATGTACCTCGATGGAAGTAACTCCACAAGTGCCAATACAGCGATGGGGGGTGCCTTAGCAGGCTTCTTGCAGACCCAAGTAAACGCCATTACAGGCAAAGCACTCAACTCTATGGGACTCGACCTGTCGGCTAACATGGAGAGTGCAGCAGATGTTAACGGAACGTTGCACACTGACTATACGTTCAAGTTCAGCAAGAGGTTGTGGAATAACAGGCTTCGCATCATCATGGGCGGACGCGTTTCTACAGGCTCACAGTTCTCTGAAGAGAATGGAGCCTACTTCGATAACTTCTCGTTTGGAGTACCGTCTTAACCAGAAGGAAACCAAGTATCTCAAGCTTTACTACGAGCGAGAAGCATACGACTGGTTGGAAGGTAACCTCAGTGAATATGGTGCCGGATTCATGTGGAGACGCAAGTTAAAGAGCTTTAGGGATATCTTCCACTTTAAAAACGACGAGTCCTGTAGTGGTTCCGAAAGGTAGAGACACCACGCAAGGATAGCCTAATTAATTTTTGTTAATGAGAAGAGATAAGAACTCATAAAGGACGTTTCGCGCTCATAAGTCTATCGATGATGAGTGCCTTTCTACTACTCCTTTCGGCATGTAGCACAACCTCTGCTATCCCCGATGGAGAGCAGTTGTACATCGGAATGAAGCCTACTCTGTATAAGAATTACCAGTCAAATAAACACTTTGCAGCTACTCAAGAAGAACTTGATTTGGTACTTGCAACACCTCCAAATGCCGCTTTGTTGGGTAGTCCCAGTCATCGTTCTCCATTCCCGGTAGGGCTTTGGATATGGAATGCCTTTACACCAGATACAACAAAGTTCAGCCGTTGGATCGTGCGTACCTTTGGGTCTACTCCTGTCTTAATGAGCAATACTACGCCCGATCTACGCGTCACTGTGGGACAGAACTTACTACGTAAGAGAGGTTATTTCAATGGTAAGATCACCTACGAGAAACTAACTCAGAAGAATCCAAAGAAGGGTAAGTTGCAATACACAGTGGACATGGGTCACCTATGGACGATCGATAGTTTGCGGTACACGAACTTCCCTCCTGTGGCTGACAGTCTCATCACGAAGAACTTAGATAAGGCTCTCCTCCATAAGGGCGATGCGTTCGATGTGGCCACATTAGAGCAAGAACGAAAGCGCATAACAGACCTCTTTCGGAACAACGGATACTACTATTACCAGAATAACGATGCAAGTTATCTGGCCGACACAACCAACGTGTCATGGTGTAGCTAAACGTCCGTTTACAAATGGCGGACTCGGTTGGTTCGAAGGCACTAAGACCTTGGCAGATAGGGAAAGTGACGATTAACTTGCAGCGACAGTTTATGGAGCAGTTACACAATAAACAGTCTTTTCGAGATGTAACTGTCAATTACAATGGTAAACGAACGCCTCTTCGTCTACGCACAATAGCTAATGATCTGAAGGTATGGCCGGGTTCTTTATATAATAATGAGCTTGTGGAACGTAGTCAACAGCAGTTAAATGGAAGTGGACTATTCGCTGCTACCAACTTTACCTTTTACTCCTCGTGATAGTACGGACAGCTGTAATGTATTAGACATGACAGTCGATTGCACCTTTGATAAGCCTTACGACTTTTATATCGAGGCGTATGCGAAAGGCAAGACAAGCGGTCAGTATGGTCCAGAAGGGAACATCGGACTCATCAAGCGCAATGCTTTTCGAAATGGAGAAAGCTTGACTTTGCGTGCTCATGGCTCTTATGAGTGGTCGTTCAATAATGATGGTAATGGGCAAGATAGGCTTGGTGTGAGCAATTATAACTATGGTCTTGAGGGTAGTCTACAAATTCCTCGCCTCGTAAACCCCTTTGTCTTATCTCCAAGAAAGAAGTGGGAACGCATCCAGAAGAAGATTGCTGAGGCTGAAGCAAGGGGCATTGAATATACTCCGAAGCCTCCCCGCACTTACTATACTACTCCAACAACAACCCTAAAGGCGTCAGTTGATGTGCTAAACCGTGCTAAGTACTTTAAGAGACATGTAGTTTCTGGAGAGCTAACATACCAGTGGCAGCCTAATGAACGCAATAGTTTCTCTTATTCTCCACTCTCTCTAACATACGAATATATGCACAAGGTGACCAATCGTTACCGCACCTTAATAGCAAGCCTCCCCTATCTTGAAGTCTCAATGGCGGATCAGTTCATACCAAAAATGCTGTTCCAATATACCCATACGAGCCCTTTTAACTATCGAAACCCCATCAAGTTCTGGGCAACAGTTAGTGAGGCATCCAACCTTTTAGCTGCTTCTTATGCTGTAACAGGGCATCGCTGGAGTGAAAAGAACAAACAACTCTTTAAGAATCCATTTGCTCAATTCTTTAAAGTAGAGCTTAACTTCACTAAAATATGGGCTTTGGCAGAAAAGAGCAGTATTGCTTTTCATGCCAACACAGGTGCTAGTTTGGGCTTATGGCAATAGCAAGGTAACTCCTTACACTGAGCAGTTTTTCGTTGGAGGAGCCAATAGTATTCGTGCATTCAACGCTCGACAGATAGGTCCCGGAAGCTATCGTTCATCCTTCCGACGCCGTTCCTACGTTGAACAAACAGGTGACTTGAAGCTCCAAATGAACCTCGAATACCGTCCCCACCTGCTTGGTTCACTCTATGGGGCAGTCTTCCTCGATGCAGGAAACGTGTGGACACTACATCACGACACGGCTCGTGAAAGGTGGACAGTTCGTCTTTAAGAATGCTTTTAAGCAAATGGCATTAGGCACAGGGGTGGGTCTTCGATATGATATAGGCTACTTCATGCTACGTATCGATTGGGGAGTTGGACTGCATGTACCCTATAACACGGGCAAGAGAGGACTATATAACATAGCTAAATTCAAGGATGCTCAGACCCTCCATCTGGCTATTGGTCTGCCCCTTCTAAACTATTTCTAAGAACATATGAAAAAGACTATTTTATTATTACTAATGGTTGCTTCTATTGATGACAAGCCATGCACAGGAGAGCACAGAAGCGCCCTCGTCATGAGGTGCTCTTAGAGACCGACAGTGGGAATATACGTATCGAACTCTTTAACGAAACGCCTCTGCACCGTGATAACTTCCTCAAGTTAGTACGCAGCGGAGCCTATGATGGGGTGCTATTCCACCGTGTTATCAAGGACTTCATGGTGCAGACTGGCGACATGGGATCGAAGAATGCCAAAGCCAGGACAGGCTCTTGGCGATACGCCCGGAACGCTATTCTCTACCTGCAGAGATACATTATCCCGAGTTGTTGCACCGCCGAGGTGCAGTCGCAGCAGCGCGTGAAAGCGATGATGTAAACCCACAACGTAAGTCGTCATCTACGCAGTTCTACATTGTTTGGGGGTATACGTTTTTACGGACAAGCAACTCGATTGGGCGCAAGAGAGACTAGATGCTCATACAGGTGGAACAGTGAAGATGTCGCCTGCAGTTCGTCAGTTATATAAGACTGAGGGAGGCTCTCCTCACCTCGATGGACAATATACTGTTTTTCGGGTCAGGTAATCGATGGCTTTAGATGTTGTTGATCGAATACAACGACAGCCCGTAGACGATAACGACCGTCCAACGACAGACCTCCGTATTCGCAAGGCAATTGTTTTGAAGTAAAGTGATGATGTAATGGTAAAGGTCGTTTATTCAGCACCTTTGCCATTACCTATATATAATAAGGTGTAAAACAGAAAATGGTAATCAATAAGAAACTAATAGGTTGCTTGGTTGCTCTCCTACTTGCTTCTGGCACGGGAGTAGCCCACAGCAGGTATATATATTATGCTGTTAACGATTCTACGGACACACAATCAGTAGCAGCAAAAGACGAATGATAGTAGATGATAAGAAAGATGCCAAGGATAAGGAGAAGCCCTCTTCTTACGAACAACTAATGAAAGAAAGGCGGTAGTGTACACGATGGTCTCTTCACGATAAGGCATATCGAAGACAAGTGGTACTTCGAACTCCCAGACTCCATTCTGGGTCGTTATCTATTGGCTGTAACGCGTTTCACCGCCGTACCACAGAGCTTCGGCAAGTTCTCGGGAGAGGCAATTAACCAACAGACCCTCTATTTCGAGCAACGCGACAATAAGACTATTAACCTCCGCGCATACGTTCTTTCACAGGAAGCAGACCCAAAGAGTCGCATCTCCCGAACGCTCAAAGCCTCCACTGCCGACCCTATCATCGCCTCGTTCAAAGTAATTGGTCGCAACAAGAAGACTAATAACCAGCTCATCGAAGTGACCCCTTTATTCATCAAGGATAATGGTGTCGTCAGTATTCCACAGAATGCTGCTAAACAACTGAAAATCGGTTCGTTGCAGTCCGACAGAACCTTTATTGACACGATGAAGGTCTATCCGATCAATGCCGAAATAGCCACAACACGCACCTATAGTAGTACTCCCTCTTCCGCTCCGGCATCATCAACTGGAGCCATGACCATCGGTCTGAACACGAGTATAGTACTACTTCCTAAGACTCCAATGCGCAAGCGTATATGGGATCAGAGGGTTGGTTACTTCACCAATCGATATACTATCTTCAGTGATGATCAGACCCGCGCCGACCGCGAACAGTTCATTTCTCGCTTCCGCTTAGAGCCTAAAGACAAGAAAGCCTACGCCCGAGGCAAACTCACAGAACCGATTAAGCCCATCGTTTTCTATATAGATCCTGCAACGCCAAAGAAGTGGGTTTCTTATCTAAAACAGGGTATTGAGGATTGGAATGTAGCCTTTCGAAGCGGCTGGATTCAAGCATGCCATCCAAGCAAGGGATTGGCCGGAAGATGATTCAACGATGAGTGTTGACGATGCACGTTACAATGTCTTACGTTACTTACCAGCTGAGATTGAAAACGCATACGGCCCCCACATTGTCGATCCTCGCAGTGGGGAGACCATCGAAAGTCATATTTGTTGGTATCACAATGTGATGAATCTATTGACAAAGTGGTACATGACGCAATGCGGACCACTTGACAAACGAGCACAGACAATGCACATGGACGACCGACTCATGGGTGAATTGATACGCTTCGTATCGAGCCATGAGGTCGGACATACACTCGGGTTTGCGTCACAACATGGGTGCCAGTCACGCCACACCAGTGGAGAAGTTGCGTGATAAGAAGTGGGTTGAAGAGCACGGACACACTGCAAGTATCATGGACTATGCCCGCTTCAATTACGTAGCTCAGCCCGAGGACCATATCTCCGAACGTGGTCTTTTCCCACGAATAAACGACTATGACAAGTGGGCAATACGCTGGGGCTATCAGTACAGACCTGAGTTTAAGGACGAGATAGACGAGAAGGAAGGGTTGTTAACAGAGACTTCTAAGGTCTTGGCAACTAATCCGCGCCTATGGTTCGGAGGCGAGGGTAAGAACGAAGACCCACGTGCGCAGACTGAAGACTTGGGTGATGACAATGTGAAAGCGAGTGAGTATGGCATTAAGAACCTTAAGCGCATCATAGTCGCCTTACCTACATGGACGCATCAAACTAACGATAGATACGAGGACAGGATAGAGATGTGGAAGAGTGTTATCAGTCAGTTTAATCGATACACAAACCACGTTCTTAAGAACGTTGGAGGGCGATACATCAATAACATGCCAGGGCAGAAACCTTACGAGGTGGCACCTGCACAAAAGGGAAGAGACGCTGTTAACTATCTCTCCCGACAGCTCTTCGACGCTCCAGTCTGGCTCTATCCGTCAACGATGACAGATGTTTCTGGAGTAAATGCTGTCGATGAGATCTCTGCACAACAAGGGCGAGTTTTGAAGGTATTGTTGAATGGTTCGTTGATAGATAAGATTTACAAGGATCAATTTGCGGCTGGTGCTTATCAGGTCAAGGACTATTTGAACGATGTATTCAAGGCTGTTTGGCAACCCTTATCATCGACTAATGACGTGAAAGTTCGTACACGTCGTTTGTTGGAGCGTACCTATATCAAGCAGCTCGATGCATTCCTTAATCAAGAGGAGAAAGATAAGTCCATAGCTATAGACCGCACCCGTCCGTCTGATATATCATTGTATCTTGGACAGCAGCTCGATACTATTGAGAAGTATTGCAAGGCACAGGCTGCCATCAGCACAGACCTCAATCTCCTGCATTACAACGACATTCTGCGCCAGATAAAACTAATTCGTGAACGGCAGAATAGCGTGAAGTAAGAAAGTCCTTCACTCCCCTCCCCTGGAGGGGATGTTCCGAACGAAATAAAGAAGGCGTCTCTTTGCATCAAAGAGAGCCTCTTCTCACATCAAGGAAACGCCCTCTTCGATATGAAGGAGGCGTTCCTTTAAATTGTATCATGCAATTTCCTCTGCTTTTATGAAGCATTATCTCCAATACCACTGGTGCTATCTACTCTCCTCGCCATTCTGTGATTGAGGTTACTGTTAATATCTTTGTCATCGAGTATATACGCTTATTAACAAACAGAAAAGTACACTTTTTCAGTCATAACAAGCAAAGTTAGCAAATGAAAAATACCGATTATTCCTCTTTTTATGTAAGTTTGCAGACTTAAAGATATACTCTTTTCAATTACATCTCACTAATCAATAGTAATCAATGAAACGCAAGACTTGGCACAAGTACCATAAGTGGTTAGGAATAATCATTTGCTTTTTTGTGATAATGTTCAGCCTATCTGGCATTATTCTCAACCATCGCAGCACCTTTGCAAACCTATCTGTCAGTAGGAAATTCTTGCCTTCCTCTTATTCTTTCAAGCGTTGGAACAATGGTTTATTACGTGGTACAATACGTTATAAAGACCCAAAATCAAAGACCGAGAAAGTGCTCATTTATGGTGCTGCTGGCTTTTCTTAACCGATAGTACCGCCTCTTCTATTACCGAATTTAACAACGGCTTACCCACAGGAGCCGACTATCGACAGATAAGGGGAGTAGTGCAAACTCCACAAGGAGAACTCTTCGCCGCAGGTATCATGGGCTTATACCGATTGAAGGAACACAATACTTGGCAGCAAGTGAGCCTCCCGAAAACGGATGATGACGAACTCTTATCGGATATAAGCATGCGTGGTGATACCCTGGTAGTGCTTAGTAGATCGTATCTATACTTCTCCTCCGCTCCATATAACCATTTCCAACGCCTTCAACTACATGCTCCTGCAGGTTACGATGGCAAGGTTAGTCTCTTTAAACAGCTTTGGCTTTTGCATTGCGGAGGCTTATTTGGTACTTGGGGAAAGCTCTTTATGGATGCAATAGCCCTTGTTCTCATCCTTCTAAGCGTCACTGGAATATGGTTGTGGGCACGCCCTCGCAGTGTAAAGATGTTTAAGTGGCATAAACAAGTGGGTATCTACACCTTCTTCCTCACCCTCTTTATCGCAATAACAGGCTGGGCATTACGTCCACCTCTTATGATTCTCCTTGCCACCAACAGCACTCGTCCACTGCCGGGAACGGTATTGAACAGTGATAACGCATGGTATGACAAGTTAAGGATGATACGTTATGACGACCAAAAACACGATTGGATGATTTCAACCTCCGATGGTTTCTATTCCTTGACATCGTTAAAAAGTCAGCCGAAAGCCCTCACCACTACCCCACCTGTTAGTGTGATGGGGCAAAATGTATGGCAACATGAATCGACGGGGACGTGGCTTGTGGGTTCGTTTGATGGTCTCTACCGATGGAATAGACAAACAAATTATATTGAACCCTGCGATGCCTCCTTGTATGCAGGAGTCCTCGTACCAGGCACAGCACCAACAGGACAAACCATATCGGGCTATAGTTCAGATTTTAAAGGGCATCTCTGTTGGGCTGATTACTTCACTGGTACACCTTTCCCAGCCCAACCTTCCGACTTAGAAGACCGTCCCATGTCACTTTGGAATGCGGCATTGGAGGTGCATACAGGACGTATCTACATGGGAAGTATTGGTTCCTTTGCCTTTATCTTCATTATCGGTATTCTTCTAATAATCGTCTTGGTATCAGGGAAGAAACTATAAAGACTATTCGAGCATACGAGTTTGCTCGAATGGTCTAAGCCATCATATACATTACCAAGGAGGCAACAGTAATATAAGCAAATATGCCTAAGCCCACCCAAACTGGTAAGAGCGTCCCCTTGAGCTGACGGCTATGATAAGGACCTTCTACATATAATAAGGTGCGATAAACGAGTGCAGAACCAATCAAAGCAAAGGTTAATCCGCCAAGAATATCACCTGGGTAATGCACGCCAAGATACATCCTTGAATAGCAAACTATGGTTGCCCAAACTATCATAAACACCGACAACCATCGTTTCCGAAGCAGGAAACAGATGAAGAAAGCCAATCGAAGCAATTACCAGCATGATTGGAGGGAAGCCGTAAGCCCCACCTCGATAATTATTAACGACATGTACCAAATGACCAATCGGACAATTAAGGTTACTTGGACGCATTCTTCCTATCATCGGACGTATCCACTGCGCTGTCAGAGTGTCTGTTATGAGTATCATTACACCGATTGCCAGCAGACTAAAAAACACTGCCTTGAAGGTGAAATTACGTATGAGCAACACAAGAATCAACACATACAAGGGTAGCCAGATGAGCTTCCCACTAACGGAAACCATGAACAAGTCCCAATAAGGATTGTGTAAGCTGTTCACTGCCAATAGGGCATGTTGATCATAATTGAGGATATTTTTCAATGAAAACTTCTTTCATTTTGGCTGTAGATTAGTTATATTCTTAATCTCTGTTATCTATTATCTGTATTCTTTCTAATGTTGATTTCATCCATTCACGAGCGTTTCCAGTTCGCTAAATGACTTCATCTTCAAAAAGATGAGGATGCTCATATTCATCAACAACTCGTGTTGCCAGATAGTAGGAAAGGGTATATGGGCAGCCCAACCACCAAGTTTTAGCACTGGCTCAACGTCCGATTTGAACGAATTACCCACCATTAAGAGCTGCTTGATGCCGATTCCATATTGCTTACAAAGTCTTTCGTAAGCTGCAGGAGTCTTATCCGATACCACGACAATATCGTCGAAACAATCTCTCAAACCCGATCGTTTGAACTTTGACTCTTGGTCTAATAAGCTCGCCTTTAGTAAACACTACCATCTTATATAAGCCCGATTTGCGTAGCTCCTGCAAGGTTTCTTCTACTCCTTCAAGCGGCTTGCCTGGTAATTGCAAGAGCGATTTTCCCATCTTGATGATGGCTGCCACTTCCGCAGAAGTCAGTTTCCCGTCACTCACGTGTGTAGCGTTTTCGAGTAAGGAGAGGATGAATGCCTTCTACCATAGCCCAATAACTCCATATTGGCAGTCTCGGTTGCGAACAAAGCCTGCGATATGTCCCCGGCAGGAGCATAGTGTTTCAATAAGTCACAATAATCTTTCTCCACTGAAGCAAAGTAAGTTTGACATTCCCAAAGGGTGTCATCAGCATCGAAAGCAATCAGTGATATATCCCTCATCGTCTATTCAATTACGAACATAACATTGCGGAACTGTTCCTAGGAGCCGCTTCATTCGTTAATACCTCGGGGACTTTTACAAGGTTGCGAGCCTGCAGAAGGTCGATAGTATCCCACATTATTTCATGAAAAAGGACGATGGAAGTGCGCTTATCATCAATCTTTGTAATCGCTTGAGCACGTGTGATATTATCTTTAACGGCTGAAGCTAAGCTCGCAGACAATCGATGACAAAGATTGTTGACAGCATCTTGTTTCTCCCTGTCAATTACTGGTATCTGCAACTTCCCAGCCTCATTAACAATGCCGTAAGGCTTTAGGTGGTCGATAACAGTAGCCTCCTTCAACTGAAGACGCTCTTTGTCTGTCAGTTCTATAATCTTGATCTTTCCGATAGTTGTACTTCTTTTATATGTCCGCACAAAGGTACGAAAAAAGTGTGATATAAACTATTTTTCAACATCTACTTACCATCTTCAGATTATTTAGTTGCAGATTTAATAGTAGAACTTTCGGTGCAGATATAGTATTTTGTCTTTTACAAAAGCAACTATCTGCGTCCTTTTTAGCATTAATCAGCCAAATCCTTCTTTTAGTATATTATGATTGTGAATAGGAAATAGGGGTGTCTTGAAGAATTGGTACTGGGCTCGTCTACTCTTGAAAAATTTTATTCGATTACTTCATTAATATCTCCTGTGCATGAAGCACACTTTTCTTCGTAGGTGGTTTAACGTCAGAAAGTGTATGAGAATCCTAATTGCTCCCATTTGTAAACACCTAAGTCGTGATAGGGGAGGACTTCTATGCGTTCTATATTATCTAATGTACCAATAAAAGCACGTAACTTGTATAGGGATTCATCGTCATCATTAATCCCAGGAACCAACACATATCTTATCCAAACAGGCTTTTTGATGTCGGAAAGATAACGTGCACAATCAAGTATATGCTCATTCTCCCAACCCGTAAGCTGCTTATGCGCCTGGTTATCAATGTGCTTTATATCCAATAATACTAAATCGGTGTATTGCATCAACGCTTCAAAAGCTACAAAAAAATTGCCTTTTCGAGTAAAAGGTTGTGCCGAAGTGTCGAGGCAAGTGTTAACGCCTATGCCTTTAGCCTTACGGAAGAGCTCTGTCAATGGGCGTATTTGCAACAACGCTTCTCCACCACTCACGGTGATTCCGCCCTTCTCTCCCCAGTAAGTGCGATAGCGTAATGCTTGCGAAAGAACATCATCAACAGGGCGGAGGTTGCCCCCCGCTCTGTCCCAAGTATCCGGATTGTGACAATACTGGCATCGCATTGAGCACCCTTTCAGAAAGATAACAAAGCGAATACCAGGTCCGTCAACCGATCCAAACGATTCAACCGAGTGTACTCGGAGCATCGTTTCGGGCGTTGTTAATTGTGAACTGTCTGTCTGCAATTTATTTACTTTACATTGAACCATGTGCACGACGTGCGATAACATCCAATTGCTGCTCACGAGTAAGGTCGATGAACTTCACCGCATAACCGCTTACACGAATGGTGAAGTTGGCATATTCCTCCTTCTCTGGGTGCTCCATACAATCGATTAGCTTGTCAACACCAAATACATTGACATTCAAGTGATGTGCACCACAACTGAAATAGCCGTCCATCACACCCACAAGTGTGCTGAAACGTTCCTCATCGTTATGCCCAAGAGCATCTGGACTGATGGTCTGAGTGTTAGATATTCCGTCCAAAGCGTACTCGTATGGGAGCTTAGCCGTTGAGTTTAACGATGCCAACAAACCATTTTGTTCAGCGCCATAAGATGGGTTAGCACCTGGAGCCAATGGTGCACCAGCAGGACGACCATCAGGCATATTACCCGTAAACTTACCATATGCGACGTTAGAAGTGATGGTAAGAATACTTGTTGTAGGCTCAGAGTTACGGTAGGTGTGATGCTTACGAATCATGTTCATGAAGGTTTTTAACAACCAAACAGCAATATCATCAGCACGGTCGTCGTCGTTTCCATAGCGTGGGAAGTCACCCTCTGTCTTAAACTCAATTGGGAATCCCGTCTCATCGCGAATGATGTTTACTTTGGCATACTTGATAGCTGAAATAGAGTCGACCACATGGCTGAAACCAGCAATACCCGTAGCAAAAGTGCGACGCACATCTGTATCGATAAGCGCTAACTCTGCTGCTTCGTAGAAATACTTATCGTGCATATAATGAATGAGATTCAGTGTGTTTACATAGATTCCCGAAAGCCATTCCATCATATCCATGAAGCGTGGCATAAACTCTTCGTAGGTTACTACATCGCCTTCAATAGGGCGATAAGCTGGACCACATTGCTCACGTGTCTTGCTATCTACACCGCCACTAATAGCATAGGTGAGGCACTTCGCAAAGGTTAGCACGTGCACCAAAGAACTGCATCTCCTTACCTGTCTGTGTGGCTGATACGCAACAGCAGATAGAATAATCATCTCCCCATATAGGGCGCATCACGTCATCATTCTCGTATTGGATAGAACTTGTTGAGATGGATATCTTTGCTGCATAATCCTTGAAAGGCTTTGGCAAACGTGAACTATATAATACGGTGAGGTTAGGTTCTGGTGATGGACCCATATTCTCAAGTGTGTGCAAGAAGCGAAATCGTTCTTCGTTACCATTGAACGACCATCCATTCCTAATCCTGCAACCTCCAACGTAGCCCACACTGGATCGCCAGAGAACAATTGGTTATATGATGGAATACGAGCAAACTTAACCATGCGGAACTTCATAACTATGTGGTCGATAAGTTCCTGTGCCTCAACCTCTGTTAGTGTTCCTTCCTGTAAATCGCGCTGAATATAGATATCTAAGAAGGTAGAAATACGCCCCACTGACATTGCAGCACCATTTTGTGTCTTAATAGCTGCAAGATAACCAAAGTATAACCACTGCACAGCTTCATGTGCATTGTTTGCTAGTTCAGAGATGTCATAACCATAGATAGCTGCCATTTCTTTCATTTCCTTCAATGCCTTAATCTGCATAGAGATCTCTTCACGAAGGCGAATCACCTCTTCGGTCATTGTGCCATCGCCACAATTGCGTAGGTCTTTTGCCTTTTCATTGATGAGGAAGTCGATACCATACAATGCCACACGACGATAGTCTCCAACGATACGACCACGCCCATAAGTATCAGGAAGTCCTGTAAGAATATGATTGTGTCTGACGAGCTTCATCTCATCAGTGTAAGCATCAAAGACTCCATCGTTATGTGTCTTGCAGTATTTTGTGAAAATTTCGTGTAGTTTCTCTGATGGTTCATAGCCATAAGTAGTGCAGGCTTGTTCGGCCATCTTTATACCACCATAAGGCATAAAGGCACGTTTAAGCGGCTTATCAGTCTGTAAACCCACGACCTTTTCCAAATCTTTAGTCCCTTCGCCAATATATCCAGGACCGTATGCGGTCATACTAGAAACGACTTCTGTCTCCATATCCAATACGCCCCCTTTAGCACGCTCTTGCTTTTGAAGGTCTTTGAGCATGCCCCAAAGTTTATTAGTAGCCTCGGTTGGTTTCTCAAGGAAAGAAGCATCACCATCATAACGAGTGTAATTGTCTTGTATAAACTGACGCATATTGACCTCATCAAAGCCACTTTGTACCAGTAAATCCTCTCCATGCTTTTTTCATAATTGTCTGTTTTGTTATTATGTAAAACGTTTAGTGAATTAGTTTGTAAATGTTCATAATGACAAAGCATTACTAAATTACGGGGTCAAAGTTAGGTAAAAAAAGCGTAATACAAAGTATTCGGATATGTTTATATCTACAAAATACATATAAGTAGGTATGGTTATTCAGAACCTAAGGATTGTAGATAGGGTGTCTGCCGTTGTTTGTTGCCATTTACTAACTTACCCATGTAGCTTAGTATAAATTAATTCTTACGACCTACTTATGCTATTTTAAGTTTTACTGGACGGCAATAATCAACAAACAAAGAGAGGGTGTCAAAATAGCCACATCCCTCTGCGAACTTCAGGGAGGTTTTTCTATCCTACACCGGTCCAGGTCTCTTCACTCCCCTCTCCATTCTCTAACTTTGCAGTAAATAATAATGAGGTTAATTTTGTTACCTTTGTTGTAGAAAGGAATAGAATTAACCGAGGGAGGATAGAATATTCCCCTTTCAAGTCTCCAAAGACTAGTCTCCGTAATATTCCCCTCCCTCAAGCTGCAAATGTTAGATAGATTTTCAGGCATAAAGCCTATTTAGAGTCTCAGCATCTACAGCTTTCGGTTAATTCCTTTACAAAAGTACATAACAATCATTACATCTCCAAACAGTATGAAACAAAAACAAAATTTATTGGTATCGATTTCTCAAAAGCAACTTTCGATGCTACGATTTATGAAGGAGAACATTGTAAATTCACCAACGATGACCAAGGGTTCAAGGAGTTCCTTGCATGGGTGGAAACGCATATCGAAGGTCTATCCTTGCAGGATTGTCTCTTCTGTGGAGAGAACACTGGTAACTACAGTGTAAGGCTATCTAATTTCCTTTATGTACATCATTGTACGATGTGGCTCGAAAGCACTACGCATCAAACGTACAATGGGATTAGTGAGGGAAAGGATGACAAAGATTGATTCTGCTACATCGCCCGTTATGCAGCCCGCAATGCCGAAGACGCCGTATCCTATGAGCCATGTTGTCAGAACATTGGAGAACTCCGCCACCTCTTTGCACGCCGTCAGTTGCTCGTTTCACAACGTGCTGCATTGATGAATGCTGGAAAAGAAGCAAATGTCCTAGGCGAAAAGAGTAAATACGACAGAGCTCTTGAGAAGCAGAATACCAAGCTTATTACCCTGCTCGCCAAAAGAAGTCTTACGCATCGAAAAGATGATGCTCGAAGTGATCCAAGCCGATGAACGACTCAGCCGTCAATATCAGCATATCACCTCAATCAAAGGAATAGGGACCGATAAACGCCATCGCCCTAATCAGCGTCACAGAGGGCTACAAAATACGCCAGTGATGCTAGAAACTAGCCTGCCATGCTGGTGTAGCACCTTTCAAGAAAGAGTCTGGAACAAGTGTCAATGGAGAACACATGTCAGCCATTTGTCCAATCACATTCTCAAACCACTGCTCACACACAAGCTGCTTTGTCTGCTATATTGTATAACCGTCAGATAGTAGCATACTACGAACGACTCATTAGCAGAGGAAGAAAAGTCAGGTGGCACTCAACAATGTTAAAAACAAGCTACTCCACATCGTCATAGGACTCATCAGGAAAAGACGAGGACTACGATATACAATATCAACCCGCATCAAAAGATATAACATAAATTAAAGGGTTTTTTTAAGAAAAAAGATTTGGTCGGAACCATAGATTACGGAGAGGGGGCGGGGGTGAGGCCTTTTGCCTTCTTCCTCGCAGGATTATCCACATCCACCTGCAACTCCTTTAACGCTTTGCGCACCGGACTCTTCCAGGTTAATGTCAACCTCGGAGCTTTGAGGGCTCTTGGCGCATACGTCCTTCTCGTTTTCCTCCATCTTAGAAGGCACATTCACAGCAAAGAAAGATGTCGCCGAGGTCTAAGCCTGTCCCCATGCGTGCACAGTCCGAGATAATGTTACGCAGCGTGATAATCACATTCCGTGCGTCACCCTCCGTCAATGAGGTTTCATGAAAGTGATGCGTTCCAACACCATTTCAGGCGAGATCTTTTGCTGACCTTTTGGTACGGCGATATACACCGTCTTACCCTTCATTTTTTCCCATTGTCGCCTTACGAGGCGCAACCTAAATTCAATCATTTGAATCAGATTTAAATTAAACATTATATTCATAATAACATCATTTTAATATCCTTTTTCATGTATTTTTATACCCAGCGGTTGGGTCGTCTGTACCCAGCTGCTGGGTAACTCATACCCTGCCCGTTGGGTAGCCCCTACCCATTCGCTGGGTACGATCGTACTCTTCGCTGGGTACAACTCTACCCATTCGTTGGGTACAAAATAGTCTACGAACAATCGAAAGGACTACTGAAACGCCTCTGCCCTGTACCCGAAGTAGCGGCTGAGGTCGCTCACGGTGACGGTACCACTGATGAAGTCCAGGAAGTACGCGTTGTAGCTGTTCCATGGGTTAGCGCTGACGACCAATAGCCGCCGTAGCTGCCAACGCGGTACAGCTGACCAGAGTTGCAGTAACCCAAGGCGGGCAGGTAGAAGTAGTTGCCTGCGTCAGCTGCGGAAGGAAGACCAGAATTGATACTACTATTGGTGTTGTTGTAGAACTTGTTCGTTGTACGTAGGTCGGTTGTACCGTCGGCAGATTTCTCGGTGTCGTAATGATGCTCTGACTGTAAGACTGACTTCTTCTTAAACCACATGCCTCCTTTGTATAAGTGACCCATAGTAGTCCATAATTCGTCTGCGTCCCAACGTGGATCGCCGAACATACAATACCAAGACAGCTCGTTAGCGTTGGGAAGAGTTGCGCAACTCTGGGTAGCATCGAAGCGACCTGAACCGCCGCCCTCGTGGTACCAACGAGAGTCGCTGTTGTTCTGGGCGTAGCTTGATGAACTGTTACCATTTAGTGTTGGCTGACCTGTGTTTCCTGACAAGTGCTGTGTCCATTCGTAACCGTACCAATATTGATTCTGGGCATCCCACATGTAATAATGGTCGCCATCGTAATCCTTTACGTTGAGGTTAGCTGTCATATCGTAGTAAGTGTTCGAAGCGTATGCTGTTGCAGGAAGAGTCTTCGTAATAGTACCCTCTACATTCGTTGCTACGTCTTTTACCCAATAACGTACCCTTAAGGTATGAGTTCCTGGCTTAATCACCATATAAGCACCGTTAGTGGTTACGCTGGCAGAACTATTGCTTAGTGGGAAGCCGTTTGGATTGCTACTACTGCCACTTGTAGTCAAAACGATTTGTTTGCTGCCTGCTGAGCCTGTAAGGGCACCCGTGCTTGTGTTGACTGTATAAGTCTCGGCAATATCATTGTCAGAGCTTACCTCCACCTTAGTTAAGTAACAGCTTTGCAGAATTGTGTTACTTGTGTAAGGCTGGAAGACTAAGTAAGCTGGCTGATGCTCCAACTCGAACTTAAACTGATTCTTACCTGTCACTTTTATTTGCAGTTGCAGTACCGTAATCGCCTGCTGTGCCGAAGTGCGCAGTATTGTCTGGAGCTGTCTGGCTCTGGGCCGTTGAGATACTTACTGAGTTGCCGCTGCTGTTCTTGCCCAAGTAATAAACCTTATAACTGCTATGGGCTGTAAACTTACCGGGAACTTTATATTTAAAAGCAGCCAACTTGCTCGTTGGAGCATTCGTGCTCTTCTGCAATACCCCGTCGTCGTCCTTTACGTAGATATAGTCACCTGCCTCCCAAAAAGAAATTGCCACTGGTGTAGTCCATTGAGGTACGGGTCTTAGCCTCGTCACCTGCGACGAAAGTAGTGAGGTTCTTGTTATCCTCATTTGGGTTGGTGGGAGTCTGGGCTACATCCTCATTAGCACAGGAAGCAAAATGCCATTGCTATGCCAAACACGACAGCCAAGGACTTTAGTCGTGTGGTAAATAAATGTTGTTTCATTGTTTGCTTCATTGTTACTTTGTTCTCTTTGTTAATAACTCTCTGTTAGTCTTCCCATGAAGATGTATTTTCATCTTCTAAGTCTTCTTCATTCCATTGACTTGCCTTAGCAGCAGCTGGACCAGCAGCCTTGTGAGCCTTCTTATGCTGGCTGGGGAAGACGTTTGCATTAAATTAGTGGCTTCATTTACCTGAATTATCATACACTCTGGTGCAGAATAATCCCTCTTAGTTTGTTCTTTTCTCATAACTTTCTTGATTAAAATAGCTGTTATTTCGTTCTTATTTTGCTTAAAATCGAGTTCACAAAAGGGCATAAAAAAGCGAACAAAGGAAACTCCTAGAAGTCCTTTGTTTACAGGGGTTACGGCACGCTTCGCGCGCGCGTATGCGAGAAGAAAAAATGTGTTATTAGACGCTAGGTGCGATATTGTGTGTGTGTGTGTTAGCAAATTATTTGGATTGACCAAAGATAAAGTGAAAAAGATGCAAAGAATCGATACATTCTTTGCAGTACTTCGTTCACTTGATATGTCATTGCTAATTGTTTCACGGCGGCAAAGGCTAAGAAAGATCAAATGAAATGAGCAAAGGAAAAGAGGAAAAAGCCTCACCTCTAAGAGGTATGTCAAAATGCAAATACCATTTTGATAATCTTACAGCTTTGAAAAACAATCCAATAAAAATGACCATTTCTACTCGATTTTGAGTAAAAGAAATGGTCTTTTCTTTGCCTTTTTAGAAGAATCCTACTTATAGTTTGAAAGTTGTCAAGTTATTAATTTGCATTTGACACACCCTCTCTTCCGCATCAAGGAAACGCTTCGTTGATGACAGAAGAGCCCTTCTTTTGATTAATGATAGTACTATAAAAGTAGGGACAGATGCTCTGTCGCCCACCTAAATGGGGTGTTTGGGGCGAATGGAATATGTTATTAGAACAATATATCCTTATGTTTTGCTGTCTGATCGTCTTGTATCGGACAGATGAGGGCGTCTGTCCCTACTTAAGGAGCCTCACGCCCCCTCTCCGAATGGAGGGAGTGAGATAGCATTGTTTCCACAGAACAAATAACTCGTCTACTTGTCAACCTGTCCACTCGTCAACCTAGTAATCATAATTTTGATTATGAACTTTGAATTTTGAATTGAAAGAAAGCCTATGCCACTTTCTCCAAACCTTCATCATCAAGAACATGAAGGCGGCGGAAACGAGGCAAAGAACAATGAATACGGACCAAACAATGGTGGTGACAAAACCTCCCCAGTATCCTCCAACGCTGACAAAGGAGGTTTCCGATTGCTGTGGCTACAAACCATCCGCCATGTTGCGCCCTTATACTTTGGAGAGCTACCTTACTAGAAGCTGATACCATCGGACTGAGCAATAACTCACCAAAAGGTGAGGACGATAGTACCAGTGTGAGTTGGCTGACATAAATCGGGTTGCTCACGCTGCCTTTTGCTGCTGCCTGCTCGTTAGGTGTGAGTAAAGCCTTGCGATGCCATGACCATAAGGAAGTAGGCACAACCTGCAACGATCATACCGTATGCAATCTTACGAGGTGCTGAAGGCCCTTACCCTTTTGGCTGCTAACGAACTGAAGATAGCCATACTTACTGGTGTGAGGGCCACCATAGAATGGATTGAACTGCTGAAAATAGGTGCACTAACCTCTACTGAGCCAGAAAGCTCGCTGTATTTCCACATTAAAACAATAGCTGCTATGAGGAAGACAACGCCTGAGATTGCCTTTGCTTTTGCTGCTGTTTTGCTCTGGAAGAAGGTCATACCACTATACACCATGAGTACGATCATGACTGATTGATTTACATCAAATGCCACGCTCTGGTCGCCTGCTGAGACGGACTTATGCAAACTCGTGCTTAAGCAAAGCGAGCGTTGCCGACCGAATTTCTGATGGAACGCCATCCAGAAGAAGATAACGACTACGTAAAACAAGACAGAGATTGCCACGCTGCGCTCAACTTTGTCTGCTATTGAGGTGAAGTCTTTCTTTCTTCAGCAACAGTTGCATCCTTCTTCTCGGTCTTTCCGTTGCCACCCTCAACGTGTTTGAACATACGGACGGCACTTGCACAGATTGCCATAGACACGATCACGATACACAAGTCTACCGCGGAATGAGAAGCGGCAGCGCCGTGCTACCGGATGAGCGTTGCCGCTGCAAGACTGAATCTTTACGGCAGCCGTTGGAGCAGAGGCACCGATGCTGATTGCCGCGTATGAAGATTGAGAACGCCGAGTCGCGCTATTGCCCAGCAAATACTGGTGTGTCATAGAGATTACCTGCACCATAACTCTGCAGATGTGCTCTTAAACTAGACCTGTTCCAAAGCTGATTAGCAACAGAGCCGCTAGCATAGCTATGAACGCACAGAGCCCATCCGCCCAATGGAATGAGATAGGAAGAGATAACCGACAAACATAATAGCAATACTAATGGTTACTCATCTTTCCGTACCTGAACTTGTCGGCCATGAAGCCTCCAATTAGGGCAAGAAATAGACCAAAACCGAGGAAGATACTATAGATTAGACCCGCTGTTCCGGCCTCTAATCCAAAGTTTGCTCAAGAATCAAAGCGCACTGCCAACATTGTAGTATCCGAACCGCTCGCCAGTATTGGCCAGTGCCAAGGCATGAAAAGCGCTTTTGGTTGGTTTTCAGACACAATGATAAAAATCTCAGGTTAATATTACTTGTGCTCGATATCAGATAGATGAGTTTGGCTCACTACTATATTCAAAGTTCGACCTACCGAAATAATCTCTCTTAGTGCTTCCGCAGATATTTCCTAGTCCATAGTAATAACGCCCCTTCAAGTAGGGAAGTGCACATGACGGCTGCTCCATTCCATTCCTAAGCCTGCTGCTATACCATAATCGAAACTTCTTCTCTACTGCTTTCGACTCTTGTTCGATGGTGACATTACCGTCCTGTGCCGTCAGTAGCGAGGTTTGGAGTGGTATAATCTCATGTTGAGTTGACTCAAGTTCAGATAGATACCTACTCCGTGGGACCAGCTTGTACAAAAAGAAGTTGAAATCCACGCCGCTTCTTTTGCAAGCAAGGTGTGCCGAGAACTGGAATTTGTATGTAGTTAATTGTTCGAGAGTACTTCTCCGCTTGTCCGCTGGGCGCGAGTAAACTAGGGTTGACTCGTGCTTGTTTGCTCATTTTTCCGCGTCCGGATAGAAGCGTAATTGGACCTCTCCATAGAGGCCGGAAACAGATGGTATTACATGTCTCACACACGTATCTCAACACTCGAAACCACCTGTGTATCACTGAAGAGGCCTGTGATATGCTGGACTGAAAGCCCACATTAGAAAGCGGCATAACCGCCGTAACGCCAATGGAAAGGTCGTCACGATGTTCTCCGACGGTCAAAGGCAACACTTGCATCGGAAGGCTCAAGTAAGAGCAGAAGGAATACAAGCTATCATGTCTCGACTACTCATCGCACAGGCTTAGCTGCACCAACGATGGTTAATAAACGATTCTCCATCTCTCGGTCAGTAGTAAAGCGTCATGTGGAAGTTGTTATTGATGGCTATCCTCCCTCGCCCTGCTACGTTCGAAGTTATAACGAGTTTGACAGTGGGCGATACTTCACATCGCTATCCTGTCACCTTTGAAGTCTTTTTCCTGCGCTTTATTCCACGTACAAAGAGCTGGCAGCCTGATCGTAACTCTGTAGTGCCAGAGCAGTATGTATTGCTTAGCGTGCCTCGCCCGTACTGTTCAGTATGCTGGCTTCGAGTGACGGCTGTACTCTCTGACATCTTATTATAACTGATGGGTGGAAGGGATGTGAGTGACTATATTTGGAAGAAAGAGAGTCCAAGTCGTAATCTTTGATAAACGAAACCATTGATTATAGCCAAAGAGGGCTATTGCAATACCCGGGATTGGTCTTCTTGAGTTGTGCCAGTTTAGTAAACACCCTCGCTTTAACTGCGGACTCTTGTCAGGTTAAGGATAACTACATTAAGCGAATCTTATCGAAGTAGCCTTTTGCATCGGCTGCGGAAGACTTCAAACTAGTAAGTCAATACATTCTGATCTTCGAAAGCATATCCAACTGTCACGAAGCGTTGAGCTTAGCGTTGCCTACTTGGCTGTTTGCATCGCTGCAATTAATGAATACAGGGTGATGAGACTTCTGGAAACGCTCTAGGACGTAAAGCTTATTGCTTTCGCTATTAGAGGCTTTCCTCGATCCGATGACTGACAGATATTAGGGTTATTCTCTGCTTGCGCCCGTTATCGAGGCGGATGCCAGCTGCACCATGTGCTCGACAGAAGTTCAAGCCAATGGCTTCACCTGATCCAGGTAGTAGGTCAGAGACGAGCATGACTGCTTTTTCGAGGCATTAGGATCTAATAAAGTAGTACGAATCGTCAGCGTCCTTTGGGAGCATTCAGTCACGTACGTCGGTTGTAAGACCTTCACTCTTCATCTCGTTGAGGGCGTCAACAGCACACCGCGATAAAACTCTATCATGCGCTTGCTGTCACCATCTTGATTATGGAGAGGGAGCATGATTCCAACATGAATAGCGTTCTCTCTGTTTTTGCGATAGCAGCCGCATTTGCGCCTTTTCTTTCTTAGCCTCTTTATCGGCTTTGGAAGGCTGCGCAGTCTTGCCGACAATCGACCCATCAGGGCGTGGATATCACCATCTTTTGCAAACGGAACAAAAGCATGAGTGCACCCTTTTTCAGTTCATATCCTGGTCTTCATGGCACAGCTGGAATCTATCAACCGTTGGATGCAATTGCACCGCCTCTGGCTATTCCGGAATATAGTCTCCTTTACGTTTGCACCGATAGCTGATCGCGCCTACAACATCTGAGCCATCACGCTACAACTAATCATCTGGTGAATAGCAACAGATACCTCCTTAAAGCTGTTTCTTATGCACATGTCTTTGAGATTACAAACTGTTACTTATATGCAAACTACATGTGCATATATAAAAGAAATCTGTAATCAACAGGTGTAGATAGCACGTAAAATAGATAATGGCTGCTTGCATATCAACCATCGCTTTCTGTTTTGCTTGTGAATTAGTAGAGAAAAATGCTTATATTTGCACGATTATCCTTTTGGAGACGTTGAATTGTCAGGCAAAAGAGATGAGAGATAAACTATACAAGACTTCTCATTGCTGTTTTGTCAATGCTTCGTCACGGCTTACCGACAGTCATCGTGATCGCGCTTTTACCAGGCCTCTTTATAACGATGAGAATGACGAAGTTAAGGACGATAAATGGAGAGTGATAATTATACAGGATCGGCACAGCTAACGATGAACTGGCACGATACTGCGCCTACAACGTGAATGACCCTGCACGCATTATGCGTGCATTTCTTTGCACAAACAAGCCTCGTGAGGGCTTTTCTGATACGTTATGAAGAAGACACAGAATGCACTTTCACGAAGTTGCAGGTAATACACAGATTGTGCTTTACGAGATACTCAATGGAGACACAACTCGTTATAATCCTATAAGCGTATCTATTAGTGAAAGCAGCTTGCATGTGCCTAATGTAAACACTCCAAATGAGGGATGTGTATCAATGATATCTATCGAGCGGAAAACAGGCTACAAGAGTATCATTGAGTTCAAAGCAGTCATATTCAATCGATGAGGTATGTAGCTCTGCGTGGACAGACCCCACTGCTGGTCGATGGGATGGAGCAAGTATAGGTAAGCATGTAGCTGAGGGCACTTTACTTTGTGAGATGTGACGGCAAAAGGTGCTGACGGAAGACATTTTAATATTCGGCGCGACGTCAACTCACTGAGGGGATACGAAACACTAACACCCTAAACACACAACTCATCATTCATAAATTTACTCGTGAGGATAATTCCTGACTCCGAATTTTCATTCCTTAACCCACCATCATATATCTATAAGCGACACACAGATATGATGATCGAAAGATAAGTCACTGGTGCAAGAGTACACAATGAAGAACATAGACATAACTATTCCACGCAACTCACTCACTGTCTTCACTGGACCATCGGGTTCGGGGAAGAGTTCTCTCAGCTCTTTGACACCATCTTCGCAGAGGGTCAACGAAGACGCACATAGAGACCTTCTCCGGCCCAGTGCTCGCAACTTCCTCGGTAATTTTCGCGAGCGCCCAGCTGTGGACAAGATAACGATTTCGCCCGCAATCTCTATCGAGACGAAAGACGACGAATAAGAATCTCGATCCACAGTGGGCACTACGACGGAGATATGTGATCATCTTTCGCTTGCTTTACGCACGTGCTGGTGAGGCCTTCTCATATGAGTGGGAGAAGATGGTGAAGTACACTGAGAGAGAGGTGGTCGATATGATCATGGCTGACTATCGTGAACGTAAGATCGATATATTGGCCTTTGTTCGAAACCGTAAGGGTCACTATCGCGAACTATTTGCTCAAATGCGACGAAAGGGCTATCTTTTACATCCGTATAGATAGTGAAATTGAGAACTCACACGCGGATGAAGGTGATAGATACAAGAACCATAACATCGAAGTGGTCATGGCTGATAAGATGAAAACTCAGCGACTACGGAAGATGCCACCCAACGTGAACGTCTATCGAAAAACTATCGCTACTGCGATGAAACAAGGCGATGGTTTGATTATGATACTGGATAATGAGACCAATGCAGCAAATTACTTCTCTAAACGTCTCATGGACCCTGTTACGGGTATTGCATATAAAGACCCTGCCCCAACATCTTCTCTTTCACCTCCAGAAGGGCTTATCCGCATTGCAAAGGACTGGGTGTAATTGATGAAAATCGACCTAAAAAGTGATCTGATTGACGCTTTGAATATCTATGAAGGGGCTATCAGTACCATTAAGGGAAGTATAAGAATCAGATGATGTCTGGCAGATTGTAGCCCTGTTGAAGAAGCATGATTGTACCTTAAAAACACCCTGTTAAAGACATTCCCAAGGAGTGCATGGATGAGATCTTATATGGTTCTTTTGGAGAAACTAAAGACGTTGGCAAGAACTTGTTCACACCTCTTCGGATTACTTCATATCTTTGATGGTATCATCAAATACCTCCCGCACAATCATTGGAAAGTGATGATTGGCTGCTGAAAGCGGGCTGACCAGTTCATAGCCGAGGTTATTTGCCCAGAAATGCCAGAAGTGGGCGACGTCCCAATCAGAGCTTTTATCCTATAAGATATGGGATAAGAACATCGCTGAAACTTTCGCAACATGGATATCAGCGAACTGATGGATTGGATTGATCATGTCGAGAAAGAACACATGACGGAAAAAGCAGCGAGTCATAGCCACAGAGATCGTGAAGGAGATACGCAAACGCATTAACTTTCTATTGGAAGGGGACTTGATTACTTGGCTCAATCGACAAAGTGCAACGCTATCAGGCGGTGAAAGCCAACGTATCAGACTAGCCACTCAGATTGGATCGCAGCTTGTCAACGCTTTATATCCTCGATGAACCTTCTATCGGACCGCATCAACGTGACAACGAGCGACCTATCAAGTCCCTAAAAAGAGCTGCGCGACATGGGTAACACGGTGATTGTTGTGGAACATGATGAGGACATGATGCGTGCTGCCGATTGATTGTTGACATCGGTCCAAAGGCTGGACGAAAAGGAGGAGAGGTCGTCTTCCAAGGAAACCGGCAGATATGCTCAAGAAGAACATCGCTCACGGCACAGTATCTCAATGGCAGAACGTAAGATAGAGATACCGACGGAAAGACGCGAAAGGAAATGGGAAGTCTATCTGTTGATAGGCTGCACTGGCACACTAAAGGGTGTTGACGTAACTTTCCCACTAGGTGAATTGATTGTTGTAACAGGTGTTTCGGGCTCTGGAAAGAGTACACTTATCAACGAAACATTGCAACCTATCCTCTCACAACACTTCTATCGCTCATTGAAACGACCCATGCCTTACAAGAAGATAGAGGGCATTGACAATATAGATAAGGTGGTGAATGTGGACCAAAGTCCTATCGGGCGCACCCCACGTAGCAACCCCGCAACCTATACGGTATTCTTCGACATCCGACAGTTGTTTGTCAACCTCCCAGAAGCTAAGATCCGAGGCTACAAACCAGGGCGTTTCTCCTTCAACGTAAGGGGTGGGCGATGTGAAGCATGTGGTGGTAATGGATACAAGACTATCGAGATGAACTTCCTTCCGGATGTAATGGTTCCATGTGAGATATGCCATGGTAAGCGTTACAATCGGGAGACTCTTGAGGTGCGATTCAAGGGTAAGTCGATTGCAGATGTACTAGATATGACGGTCAACATGGCCGTGGAGTTCTTTGAGAATGTACCGCAGATTCTACCAAAGATAAAGGCTTTGCAGGACGTTGGATTAGGTATATCAAACTCGGGCAAAGCTCAACAACGCTATCGGGAGGCGAGAGTCAGCGTGTCAAACTGGCTACTGAACTATCGAAGAGGGATACGGGTAAGACGCTATTCATCCTCGACGAACCAACAACGGGACTGCATTTTGAAGACATCCGCATCCTTATGGACGTCCTTGAAAAGCTAGTGGATCGTGGCAACACGGTACTCATCATTGAGCATAACCTCGATGTTATCAAGCTCGCCGACTACATCATTGACATGGGACCAGAGGGTGGTCGCAATGGTGGAAGGCCCCTTGCAGCAGGTCTTCCAGAGGTAGTTGCCTAGAATAAGAGAGTCACACAGCCCCTTTTCAGCAAAGATTCTGAAATAACCTATCGTATTTTCTGGATTTAACTATACTACCGTTAATGGCGCAAATTAGCACTATTGACAGCAAAGTACGACTAACAAGCGTAACAGATTACCACAATAAGCAAAAGTAAACGGCATCATTACCAGAATTAAAAAGTCTGAGGCATCGTTACGCATGATGCCTAGGACAAAATCTACTAACCACCTTACATATGGGCAAATGATCTACTTTTGCGTAACCCGGGTTTTGTTCTGTCGGATTATCCGATGTTCTTTGAGGAACAGGCGATAACGATTGTATGGATGGAATGTTCGATCCTCAATCTTACGTGTTCCATCTCACCGTGGCACGCATGGTTGGATCAGTAACAGCATTGTTTACCGTACCAGTGATTCTGGAACCAATCACCATTCTAAACATGTTTTCATGATATCTTCTTCCCATCTTTCTTCCATCGCAAGATATCTGCACGACGAAGTCCTTCACCTGCAAACCTGCCCACGCTCACGATGAATGAGTTCACGAAGGGTCTCCTTGTGTTATACGACTGATACGTCTGGCATTCCAGCACGATGTCTTACCATTAATCTTTGCGGCAGACAGCTGCCGATGGTCCGTTCAACTCTGTTCTCAGCCTCAGCCCATGTCAAAAGTACTTGCATACCGGAAACAATTGATACATTCCGTATCCCGACACGTCTGCATATTGGCCCTTTCGGCCCAAATACTTACGCCAAGTAGTGTTGTCTTAGATGAGTTAGCGGCATTTGAAGGGCAATGTAGGCTGTTCTTGCCATTCAAGTTCTCATCCAGAGTATTGAAGACTCAGCCATCCCAGTCAGAACCAGGGAACAGAATCGTCATTGCCATACTGGGTCACGACCATGAAAGGATGTGTTGACGCAATCGTACCGGAGCCTGCCTCATCAATCGTCAAGCCATTACTCATCATAGTTATCCACATACTTCTGAGTGAACTACTGACGACCAACCTCCATCACCATTGTATAGAATTGACCAATGGTACTTAATGGGTCAGTACCTGACTTATGTGCTGTACTGCAAGGATAATTTCATTTTGAGTTCCGACCCGTTAACTGAACAGATCTGCATAATTGTCAAGCTGATATTGCCCTAAGTCAATGATAGCTGCGCTGCCTCCTTGGCTTTGCTGTATCGCCCCAATAGAAACGGCACGCACTGATAGAAGCAGCTCCCTAGCAATGTGACCACGTGAAGTTGGTGTGGGCATTGATGTCCCTGTAATAGCCTCTCCAAGTCCTTTGAAGACATAGTCCTTCACCTCCTGTTCGATATTACTGAGGCACTTGCGCCTCCTTCGCACTCGTAAACTTCTTCACGATAGGAACGCCCATAAAAGGAATCCGCACACGGAAGTAACTATAGGGCACGAATGGCTTTACCTGCAATAAAGGGCTTTCTTTCATAGCTTCATCACTAATGTTGCACCTCATCAATATTATCCAAAACGGTGTTGCAACGACCAATGATAACAGTTATAGAATGACCATCCAGGATCAGAAGGGACGAGAGAACCATGCCAATGTTGTGAATCCTCTGCAAGGGAAGCTGGTAAGCAAAGTCAGAACCTGCATCCCAATAGGAGCGCAGCTGCCCGCTTTTCCCAACCATCATGGCATCCAACGATGAACTCTCCGCATCTTGCCTTGTTTTCCATGGTGGAAGGACATCGCATCCCTTGTAGGTGCTTAGGAAGTCATTAGAAGAAGACAACGAAGGGGCCAGCCTCCTGCTAATAGATATGTTTTTATATTTTTCTTAATCGCATATCTCGTATTTGTGGGTTAGAATGTTATGTTAACACCAAGTGAGTGAAACGTAGTAAAGGATAGCTGATCCAGCGCTCACTGTTACCTCTGATCAATATTAAATGGTGATGACTCGAAGGTAGGAGCTTTTCTCCAGCGTAGTAGATACGTATCTTCTCTACCTTGAGAGCCTTCAGAAACATCTCTAGAAGCGTATAACCTAACTGCAAGTCTTAAGTCTTAGGTAAGAAGTGTTCCATAACCAGAAGGTAGACATGGCTTTTGTCATGTCGCTTGACTATTACCTGTCTCAAAAACACACGTAGTTTCTGCACTGTGGTTATCCTCTGTCCACGAGTCTTTCCAGAGTAGGCGATGGCTGGCATCACCTGAGAACTCTCCAAGAACCTCTCTATGATAGAGAAACTGATCCTACACCCCTGCCAAACCATTGAGGTCTATACGCCACGTTGCACTATTAAAGCCATAAGTAATGCTGGGATATCCGTATGCTTTCGTATAAACACGGTCTCAACCAAGCTTATCATCCTTGTTTGTATCCTCATAGATCAAGTCGCCCGCCATGAACTTACGCCCGAAAAGGATAGCATACTTCGCCGTGCAGTCGCCAGCCTTGCTGCGAGGAGTTAAAAGAACCTACCGGTTGCCTGGTACATATAATAGCTATTGTATTGCTGCCCAACTGCCGTTCGGCGATAGCCACTACCTCATGTATTCAACACTTCACCGAGGTCCAGTATCTTGTTCTTATTATATGCGAAGTCATCGCCAGCATTGATAGTCCAGTCCCGCCGAACTGTCTTTGTGGCAGGCAGAGAGTTTTAACTACTTTCACATTGCGAAGCGAAACTGATATTATCTCTTTATAAGCACCGAGGAGCAAACTTCTGCAGGGTGCTGATACATTCTACATGATGATACTGTTGTCTTGGTATAGAAGAGTCGAATGAACCCAGCAACCACTCAAAATCAATGTGGTAAGTCACTACTGATCCCCATGTTGTAGACTTCTCTCACATGATGGGTTTCAAGATGGTAACTTCCTTGGCACAACCCGCGTTGAAGCTGTCATTTTCCAAAACGCAGACGGATCCAAGCCAGCGTACCAACCATGGATATTAGTCGTCAACGCATCCCGATTACCCAACTGTCCCCATGAAGCGACGTAATTTCTCAAGTTGTTCAACCAGGACTTTCGTATACCAACCATGAAAGGCTGCTTCGAAATGTCAGCGCCACGCTGAGAACAGAAGGAAGAACCCCCAACGATGACCTTTTGGCAAAGCGTGAAGAAGCATCCGAACGGAAGTTAGGTCAGCAGAGAGGCCCTGCGAAGTCGTAATCAGCGTCCGAAATAAGATAGCACCATCGTCAGTTCACGAGCGTTACCCGCGTCAGTCTGCAGAAGCATCGCCTGCATTCAAACCAGGGAGGTCGTTAGTGGAAGTTCTTACGGTACATCCAGTCAGGAAGATACTGACCCTCCAAAGCAACCCATTACAGTGCCTCAGTGTATGCTGCAACGACTCATCATGAAGTTCAAGCAAAGCGCGCTGGTACCGATGCCACCGTAATGAGCGATCTCCAACTCGTTAGGCTGATGCCGTATTAGGGTTAGTACCATGAACTTCTGGTGCCAGAGTATCGCTGAGAATTAATGACATTACGCCTCCCTTGAAGGGTCAACTTACGTCACAAGATCTGGAGAATCAATTTCACACTCTAAAGTTTCGCAGATGTTATCACAGCCGGTCTCCCGACTCCAGCTACAAGCACCGGACGGGTCGATCCGATACCGTTCCGTAGCTACCATCCTCATTCTTATGGGCGAACCTGGCGAGCGATGATATTGAGTTGATGCGAATGATCTGACTGCTACTATCACCAGCGCAGGCACGTGCGGTATCACGACAGTTAATGGAGCTCTGAATGCAAGAGAGGTTCATAGATGAGCTGTAACGCGCTTTGAGAGCACCATGTCAAGGTTGGTTCGAGCACTGAACCGCTCACGTCCTGCATTGGGCAAGATACTACCTGGTTTGAGATAACCAGCCGAAGCGCATCACATACTCATTACTCACCCGAATACTCCACAAGTTATGGCGGTTTTCACAGTGCCGTCTTAAAAGCGATCATACTCAGTCTGTGTTCGGACAGCTGTACGGATCCGAACCATCGCGAACTTCAATGGCGTCCTCGCTAGAATCGTGGAGCTCTTGCACTCGCGTTCCAATGCTTTATTATAGTAGCAGGCAGCATCCGCCGAGTTCATCCTCTTCCATCAGAGCAGTTGCTTTGCGTACACCGAAGCAGCCAGAGTAAGTAACCTTCGAGCACCAATATGTTGTCCATACGTTTGGTCGTCACGAGGATAACACCTTATTCGACGCCTTTTGAACCATAGAGATGGCCGCTGAAGAGGCATCTTTGGCACAGAGATACTCGCACATCATCTGGATCAAGCGAGTCTCAGCGTCAGCTTTCTACTCCATCAATGAGGATGCAGGTGTAGGCAGAGTTCAGGTGTTCCACACCACGCACAAGGATTGGTTCCATTGTCGGCTCTGGTGCACCATCAGAACCCGTCACGGTGATTAGCCCTGGCAAGAGACCTTGCAGACCAGAAGAGACATCTGGGATCGCTCGGTCGCTGTCTTACCATCTGGCCGAGCAACAGAACGAGAGGCTAGCCTTTCTGCGGCACCATAACGGGCAACGCAACCTCGCGCGCGCTTTGCCATCGTCCCGCAAGGTCACAGTGGTAGCTGCCACTCCCACTTCGACCGTGGACGTGCTGGGTAGCATAACCCACGTGCACTTGACTAGTTCCGTGCAGCCAGGAGGCACAAATGGCATGAGAAGTGACCATCCAGATCGGTACAGCAACGCAAATTGCGTGACCAATACGGAAGCATCAATGATAGGTAGACCCACTTGCGTTCTTTCACAACACTAGTGTAGCTTTGCTTTCTGCTGTTGCACGCTTGTATTTGGCATTAACAGCCGCAGAAAACGGCTATGCGTGGGGATGTGTCACCAACAAACGAATGAGTAGAGCAGCAATCACGCAGCCGTCAGTGCAGAGTGCTTCTTACGCCTTTTATCAATTTTCATAAAATTAGACATAATTATCGCTATGATTTAGTTTCGTGATGGGCAAATATAGGTCTTTCATCTCCCGCAATACTTTTGCAGAACGGCTGGATTAGAAGGAATAGGAGAAGACCATTAGGGTCTACCTGGTGGCTCTGAAATTAGTGCACAATCCAAAATGGATGACTTACCGGCGGGATGAGTGGACAGCTGACGCAACAAGTTATCTGTCCAGGTGTACAGTAACGGTGAAGCAGAAACAGATGTCTGCAATAGCCTGATCCTACTTTTTGGTGGCACTCTTCATTAGTAACGGGGGCGTTTCGCCATGAAGAAAGTTCTCTGATATAAAGTGAAAGCCTCTTCTTTGGATACAAGGGAAGGAACGCCTCCCTAGTGTGAAAGATACAAAACCAGGAGATGATGCCTCGTCCGTCCGATGTAAACAGGAGTACCGCTCTGTTAAACTCAATCGGGAGATGGCGAGACAGACGAGGTTGTGTCTGTCCCTACTTTGGTGGCACCTTTTTCCAAGAATGGACAACTTGTGTTTTACTTTGAGCAATCTCAGCTCCACTTCGCTGCACCCTCGAAGTAATCTCATCGCTCTGAAATTGTGAATTGGCGAATTGTACATCATGAGCAGAGCTCTTTCTATCTCCTGCTTCAAAATTCCATCGAAGATGGGAATAGATATCTGCCTCTTTCTCGCAGGAAATCATTTCTGTAGCGTAAGCATTACCATCCAGCATAGCCGATATCTCCGGTCTTCGTCTTATTATAGTAGATGTGAAACAGGAATGTGGTGAGCCTCCGCGTGCTGGCTCTGCAACCAACCCAAGAGACGTGATGCAAGTATTCGGCGGATCACTATGTCGCATGACCTAGCCACTTTGTAGTCACGCCTCATAGATGTAAGTATCTCATTTCCTTTGCTCTCCAGTCATCACACCCGAGATCGTTATTGTCGATATGTCTCAAGGCTCAGCAACATCGTCCGTTTTATATATATTCGATAATGCGCCGATAGGTCGCAGCATCTACTCTGCCTACGCGGATAGTCCGCAAAATAAATTTCTCTTATTCATTGTCTCCTATTATAAAGAAAGTCTCCAATCGGACAATCAGAATTGCCTTTGATCAGCATAATACATTGTGTAAAAGACACGAACATCTTTCGTGTGCTAGTAATCTTGGCATCTTTGGAATAGCATCAGTGAGAAAAAGAGAGCGAATGCTTGTTTATCTGTATATCTCGTGCAGAGACAGTGGCACTCAAATGTCAAATAGAGATGAGATACAGCTATTAATGTTCCTTTTGATGCTAACAAGTAATAAATCTGGGTCTGGGCATTAGTCTTTCCAGCCCGACACGACTGTGTACTAAAGTCATGGAAATGTCACATAACACATTAGATGAATATGAGCTATGATATGACTGCATGACAACGTTGCGCATTTCTATTTGAATAAACCCATTCAGCATCTTTATGAACTTTTCTAGAACGATACCATACAACTCATCTCCGTCAAACACTACAGGGTGCTATTATCAACGGAGAGGTTTTACGACATCTCAACTTGTGGTGAAGCGTTCGGAAGCTACATTCCGAGGGATGTATGTCAGCGAGTTGATTGTCAGTCACTAAGGAGGAAGCAGGTGCTGAGATAGGGCGATAGATTCTGGGCTCCATACCGATCGCCTACTTATCATTGAAGGTGCATAGGGAAGAAATGGGTATATGCTAATGTTATCCGCAACACCGGAGTGTGAAGACCCTCGCTCGGTTTCGAAAGATTTAAGAGCAGGAGAAGAAGGACTAGGAATTGGTTTACATGACAGGAGTCAAGGATGAGCAAGGTACTCTACAACATACTCATCGCAAATGTCTTTTGGTCAGTCTCCTGTTTAATGAACCTGGATGTAGAAGAACACAGCAACTGACTGCACATCAAGCCACCATCAGTATGATTTTCACAGCTTCGAGATGAGGCTGACTGTCATCCTCTTGTCGCGTATCGACGACAGTATCACTGTTACTTTTCGTGGTGGAAATTATGACTTTCTTTCGCAGATAAGGATAATTATTACTACCTGTGGCACATCCTTTATCAGTAAACACCTATGGCACTCCCTATTAATCTCATCTGCATTGATAGATCGACATAGTGAGGCGGAACGCTTCTATAGTCTCCTCGCAACTTTCGAATATCCGGTGCTGATATCGGTCTACCATACACGGCACTGAAACCAAGACAGGGCTCTTGCGTGCTACAGAGGAGAGGAAGAATACTAAAAGAAGGTCTGACTCCTTTATACATGCTGGCAACCTTTTCCTTGTTCTATATCCATAGGTAATACCTCAGTACTCCTTCTTCCAGTCACTAACAAGCAAATGTACGTGTCCAGTTAGGAGCATGACTTTCAACCATGGAAGTAGGATAAATCCAGAGACGTTCAAACGCGCCATGCGAAACTCTTCCTCTTCTGTTACCGACTAATCTGAACAGGTAGATGTTGTTGCTGGCCCAATAAGCTCCTGCGAACAAGCATATTGCATCTCGTCCATATCGATCCCCAATGTGGTGTCAAACACATAGCATGCACTTTGTCAAGAGGATAGGTGCCCGCAAAGATACCGAAAACTACGAAGTTCTTAAGGCTTTGGAGGACGGTGAAATCAGCTGATAATGGTTGGAGACGGAATCAGCGGATGACGACAGCTATTAAACGAGGTTATTTTATCAGGTGCGTAGGACTAACAAACCAGCAGGTGAAAATATAGAAATGATATACGCTGTTTTGCAACAAACACGCTACACTGGAGTACCCATTTTGGCGTCACGAGCTGTGCCTTCTTCGTAAATACATCGAATTATGAGGAAGAAAGTATAGGCTGCTGCAAAGAAGTTGATAGATATTGAGTTGTAATGGAGCTAACTTCCGATCGAGAATTGTGTACAAATTTGTCAAAATGCTCTATTTTATACAGGAAGTAGGTATCTTTTCGTTTAAAACGGAGGTACTAGCCAAAACGATAGTACTCATCAAACGATAGCAATTTTCTCACTAAAACGATAGTACTCTAAAAGTTGCAGTATTCTTCTTGATTTCTTACGTTGGCATATGTCTTCAAAGCAAGTCCATAATGAGAAAATGATTGTAAAGTATATTTCATATAGAAGGAATATAGTCTTTATCCAATCTCTATGGGACGATAACGGTCATTTTGATAGTCTCACCTCCTCTCTCTAACTCGTTTATAATTACGATTTCAGCTTGTTCTTTTCCCTTCATCATATACGGTGGTTATAAATGACCGCATACTATTTATCTCTGATAAGGAAATATATGTTTATATTTGCAGGTCACTCGTTTTGAATCTTCTAAAGGGTATTCTCTCACGATGAAGTAGGCGTAGGACTGGAGTTATTATTTTATATTGAAGTAAAGTATTCTGACCTACCTGATTTTGATATCATAATCTTAGTAAAACAACACGATCCAATGAAGTATCACCAACACATGTCAGAATACGGAAGAAATTGTCTTCTTTGCTATTCCATACTACCTTCTTCTTTGATGATTTTCATGACTTCTCAGCCTTCTCACAGGTGGTTGGGAAGAAGTTCTCTATTTCTTCTTGCAAGGATGAAGGGAAATCTTAGACTTATCGCACGAAGGGCGATTATAAGATTAATTACAGAGATGATGTACGGAATGATTCATTGCTATTGACCATCTCTTTTGATGAGGTTGATGAGTTGGGAGCCGTTCAAAGTTCTGCTTCCACACTCTCTTTCACTATAATGTGAGTAGGAGAAGGACATCAATGTCTGAAGATGAAGAACGCCACCTGTGGTCAGCTCCACATTGAGGAACGGTGAAAGATCGCGATGCAGTAGATCCATCACACCGTGCAGATTAAAGCGTTGAACGTCGCAGGGCAGTCATTAAGCTGAGGCGATGGCACTGTACTGCGCTGTGTAGTAAGGAGTGAGGCATGATTAGCTTCTCCAGTGGGATATGAGTAGGAACTGCTATCACGCCGGTAACCACCAATGACAAAGTTGTTTCTGCCTCTTCGGCTTATACGATGGGCGAGGTGACGGTGGTTGCTTGCGGTAAGCGCAACACGCGCAGCGCGGGTGCGACAACCCCTGTGGCTGGTGAAGACGTGGCAGAAAAGTCTCCGTCAGCTGCCTCCTGTGAATTGCAAGGTCGTATGGCGGTGCTGATGCTACCAATCTTCCTGTCTCGCCAGGGCGGTGCAGGTGGCCCGTAACAACGACTCGCATGTAGTTCTTTTGACCGGTCGCGAGTGGCAATGATGGTCGTCCGTCATTCGTTATCGATGGTGTTCCTGCCAACAGTGCCAGGCACGCGAACACGTATCAACTTTGTCAGCCCCTCATGACCCCTCGAGTATCGAGCTCTGCACAGGTATTGAAGGATGCAGCTTTCGGCTTCTCATGGTCGCGTGCTGGTACTGGTGTGCCCTGATCACCACAAAGCAAAGGGAAAGTGCCAGGGCGTACAGAGGTGAGCGGACGTTTCTTTCAGCCGCTTTCTGGCTGCCACAAAGCACACCATGACAGACGCTTGGCAAGGGGGAGCGCGATATTGCTTTGATGCTGGCAAAGAGAACCACGAGGTCCTATTGCGACTATGCCAAACTGACCGACTGATTAACTGCGGATCCACAGACCCTATGGTTGGGATGCGGAAGATGACATTTCGTAAGGACTACTTTGAGTGAAGCGCAATGGGTCAGGCGCCCAACAGCGACTCGCAGTCACCAATAGTAGCCCAAGACCTACGGAACAGTTCTTTATGAAGTAGTTAGAACAAACTGGTGGGAGGTGCTCTTCCGTTTGAGTCGTGTGACCAAAGCCGACCTTCAGTTGGCAGAAACTCCGACAACTTCCGTTGGCATGGTGAATGGTGGTGTTTATGACGAAAACAGGTATCATGATCAGTTCCAACTTTCCTGGTCGTTATAGCTTATATTGAGGTCTGACTTCAATCTCCACCGTTGAGTGCACGCATTAATCTCTTATGCAACCCAACAGGCAGGCTCCGACGCAGGTCGCCCAAGGATTGACCTTCGATCCGTGCTGCACTCCACACTGTTGCCAGGTAAGGGAAGTACGGTAGAGCGTGTGGCATTAAGGCAGTAGTTACGGGACATTGATAAACAGAACTCTAAATTCATAGTTTGTTTGATTGAGCTAGGTTTCAACGAGCATTATTCCAGAACCTGAATTTTCTTCTAACCATTCTCCGGACCATTATTTCACGTGTCTACAGCTTTTATACCAGATTTTATCTGACCCAGACCTCAGTCGGTATACAGCTGCAAAATACTGCAAATGTGACCATTAGAGGTTAGACAGAGAATATATTGACTTACAACCCCTTCCCACATGATCAAAGAGCGATGGTAAAGGACTCATAATCATTGCATCCCGTAGAACTTGAAATGGTACCGCAAAAGGGTGGTCCAAACCAATTCTATTAAGTATGTAGGTGAAGGATGGCTCTCTCACTTCTTCTAATGGAGGAATAAACAGAAGAGCTCAGAGCCTCAGAACTGATAATGAGGAACAGCTTATGACATTTTGGGCAGCCCATAGCGTGCTACAAGAAGTTAAGGCGGCGGAATCTGTCCATCTGGCTCCTGATGTGTCGGCAGTGTTCGAAGGACGTTCGTTAAAATTCTCATCGGCTCCAGGATGGCATTCAGTGAGGAAACGCCATAGCGGCTTTGGTGGTTGAGCTTGTAAGATCTGTTTCCCTATGGGGTAGTCTGACAGAAGTTCCAAGAGCCTACTTAGCTCCAGGTATGGCAGTCAGCAGGCTCATGGTTCTCTCGATTGATACCACAAGACATGGCGAATCCAAAGTTGACTTGGAAAGAGAGTGATCAGTATGACCTTGGTCTCGATCTTCAGATGTTAGACTATCGCCTGAAGCCCAAGCTCGATCTATTATAAGTATCTCCAGCAAACCTTGATGCAGTTCCTACCTCCCTGTACCGTCTTTCTCGCATCTTATGGGATAATGGCTTTCTGCAATTCTAATGAGGAACGAGTCGAAGCCTCTTTATGATATCCGCAACAAGAAGTGGAACTGTAATAGGCTTCAATCTATCGCACAACCGCAATATAAAAACCTATAATGGAGAAGACTTGGAAACGATAAAAGTTCTGGTCGTCCAGTCTATGGTATTTATATTTATATGGATGAGGAATTGTACAGCGAAGAGGATATTCCAATGTACTCTACGGGTAAGTTGAGCGCATTGTATTTCCAATCAAAGCAGTAAACCTCATGCAGGCAAGAAGATGTGTACTAGAACTATATAAGTAGGTAAGTATCGATGACAAAGACCGCATTATGCTGGCACCTGCCAGTTTGCAGGCATCAATAGTCACTTCAGATGAAACGGCTTTAGTCCCGACTTACTCTTCTAGCCACACCCTGGTCGGCAGATGAATATACAGAATTAGTGCCTTAGCTTCACAAAGGAGTTTGCAATATGAATGTTTAATATCCACGACTTCAGACTGTTCAACAACCGTAAGTCATAGAAATATCCTTTGGGAGTTCTAAGGATAGTATTACATCGGACAATCGATGGCAATTGATCCAAACATAGACTATCAGCTTTCTAGCTGCCCAAGCAACTTGTACTGTATGTTCCCACAGAACGGGCTGAAGAAGACCTCTTTATAAATAGGGCGCTAGTCTCACCTTGTTAGAGAGAGAACTCTTCTTAATTCAACCATTCTGGAGCAGATCCAGAAGCTAACTCGGATCCTTACACAGGAAAGCACGATGGACGAATAACCATTGAACAGAAAGGTTACTTAGTACTAATTTAAATTTAAAGACGATGCGAAAAATCATTTGGCCCGTTCTGTATGTTTCTACTTTCTATGTAACTCAATATCGAGCCGGAGATAGGGCGACATACGTAAATCTTTTCGTTGTAAGAGAAGGAGCGAATGCGACAACGACCATACAATATTACATCAACACAACCATTGGCAGCAACTTCGTCTGTCACTGGCTGGAGTCCTAGCTGATAGTAGCAGTCGAACACTCATTAAAAGTGAATGGAACCCTCGGACGGTTCTTTTCAAATGATTATTCTGGGAAGGGATTAGCCGACTTTATCTTTAACCAAACCCTATTGTTAGATAACATCCATCAAGAAGGACCTTTCCGTAGAAGAGAAATTAATGCGGACAAGTTTGACACCTATATTAGATTAATAGTTTTTGAAAAAGTGTTATGGGATGTTATTAGAACTCTTCATATTAAAGGCTTATGACCAGTTCGCT